>ERZ761602.8172-NODE-8172-length-10676-cov-3.374164_pt1 | contig 10676 bp, 8 predicted proteins | sample MGYA00512165_ERZ761602 | MGnify/ENA primary metagenome ERZ761602 (study PRJEB28899, sample SAMN02445085) | bioreactor sludge metagenome | biome: EBPR sludge; isolation source: Thorneside wastewater treatment plant | place: Australia: Brisbane, Thorneside...
CACGCTCGGCGAGACCGCGGGAGCCGAGACCGCCGACACCGGCGAGGCCTGAACCGGCGACCGGGCCGGGCTCGGAGGGGGCGTCGAGATGCCGGGCTTCGCGATGCCGCGCGTGAAAGGGTCCATCGCGTCGCGCATCTCGGCCACGCTGGCGAACCGCGCTTTGGGGTCGGCCTCCATCGCGCGGTGGACCGCGTCGACGAGCCCTTGCGGAACGTGCGGCGCGAGGTCGGAGAGCTTGGCGACGTTGCCGCCCAGGTACTGCGCGGCGATCTGATGCGCCTCTTCGCCGCCGACCGGGCGCCGGCCGGCGAACATCTCGAAGAACATGACCCCGCACGAAAAGATGTCGGCGCGCGCGTCGACCTGGTCGGCCGAGAAGACCTGCTCGGGCGCCATGTACTCGGGCGTGCCCATGATCACACCGGGGCGGGTGAGGCCCTTGTAGAGCTCGCCGTTGATCTTCAGCTTCGCGATGCCGAAGTCGAGCAGCTTGACGATCGACTCGCCCCGCTTGCCCGCGACGATCATCACGTTGTCGGGCTTGAGGTCGCGGTGCACGATGCTCTCTTCATGGGCGGCTTCGAGCCCATCGAGGATCTGCATCGCGTACGAGACGGCGTCTTCGAACGAGAGCCGCTTGCCTGCGCGGTACAGCTCTTCGTAGAGCGCCTGGAGGCTCTTGCCGCTCAGGAACTCCATCACCATGAACGGCAGGCCGTCGGAGGTCTGCTCGACGTCGGTCACCTTGACGACGTGCGGGCTCTGGATCTTGGCCGAGACGCGCGCCTCTTGGAGGAAGCGCTGCACCAAACCGCCGCGTCGCGCCAGCTCGGGGTGCAAGAATTTCAGAGCGACCGAGCTGCCCAAAACTTCGTGCCGAGCCTCGAATACGCTGCCCATGCCACCGTCGCCGAGGAGGCGGACGAGCCGGTACTTGTTGTTGACGAGCTGTCCGACCTGAGGGCGCATGGTCTTGGAGGGGGCGCGAGTCGTGTGCCAGGCCGAATTTCCGGCCGGGGAAGACGCTTGGGGGGCAACTTCGAGTCTCACAGACCTATAGACGTCCGTGAGAGACAAAATCGGGTATCGACTTGGCAGAATCGTGCGCGGGCGAGCCCGGAAACGCAAGGGCGGGAACCCCGAGCAGTTTTTCAGACATCGAGGCGCCGCGCCACACCCGCTTGGGGCCCCTCGCGCAGGGTTTGGAGAGCAGGCGGGGTTGAAGCCCGCGCGCAGGGGTTTGAGAGCAAGCGGGGTTGGGGCCCGCGCGCAGGGGTTTGAGAGCAAGCGGGGTTGGGGCCCCGCGCGTAGGGGTTTGAGAGGAAACTAGTTCGGCACGTCCATGGCGCAGAACCCGTTGATGCAGCTCGCGTTCGGGTCGCAGCAGTCGGCTGCGGTGTCGCATGCGTCACCGAGCTGTGAGCATCCGCCCGAGTCCTCGGCGCACTTGAACGTCATGTCCTCGGGATCCTGAATGCAGTACCCGTCGCAGCACTCGTAGCCGGCCGAGCACTCCTCGCCGACTTGCTTGCACGGGCTCAGGGCCCACTCGCCGCGCATGTTCTGGTTGCCGAGCTCTTGCCCCGGAAGCCAGAACGCCGGGTGGCTCGGGTCGACGCCCGGCTGAGGGTTGGCGTCGATGGCGGTGACCCACAGCTGCTTGCGCCGCGTGTTCACGTTTGTGTCGGTTAGCGTGTTTCCGTACTGGCGCTCCGAGACGATGACGAGCCAGAAGTACCCACCGGCGGCGACCGGGTTGAACGTGGGCTCGTAGTTGGTCGAGTCTTGCTCGTCGGAGAGGACGCCCTTGCCGTTCGCCCTGTCGAGCTCGATGTGGTTCGCGCCGTCGGCGCTCGTGAGCCAGATCTCCGACGCGGCTCCGCGCGAGCGCGCCTGCGTCGCCCGCTCGAACGCGATCCACGCCGAGTCGGGGCTGAACGTGGGGAACGTGACGGTCGGGCGCGTCGCGTCGTTGGCCGCGATGAGCCCTGTGTTGGTGAAGCTCGGCGGGTTCGTGCTCACGTCGCTGATCCACAACGTCGACTGCGTGAAGTCGAGGCCGTTGCCGTCGGTGCGGACGCTGAACGAGACCTTGTTGCCGTCCTTGGACCACGCGGGGTGCCCGGGCGCGCCGCCGGGGCTGAGCTGCGCGAGGACGGCGTTGTTGTCCTTCGTGCTCAGCTTGAGCGCGCCGTCGGTGCCGAAGCTGCCGTTGATCCAATGGCCCCAGATGACGTGCGAGCCGTCGGGCGAGATCGCTTGGAACCCGGACGAGCTGTCGGTCGCGTAGATCGACGAGCCGTCGGCGGTGTTGAACGTGCCCCAGGGGCTGTACCCGCCGTGGAACGACGCCACGAGCGTGCTGCCGTCGGCCGAGACGCTGTGGCAGGCGACGCACGTGACGCCCGGTGGCTTCTGGATGAACGCTTCGGGAGCGGTCGCGCCGGGCTGCAGCCGCACGACGTTCCCCTGGTTCACCTCCCAGTAGTAGATAATGCCGGCCAGGTTTCCGGGGGCGATCTTCCACGTCTGCGTCACCGGCAGGTAGGCGACGCTGTTGTCGTAGCGTTGCACCTCGACCGCGACGTCCCCGTCGGTCGAGTCGCTCAGCTTGCGCCAGATGTCGTCGGGCAGCGACGTCGGGAACGCGTAGCGCGACGGAGGCGGGACGGTAGCCCAGCCCGTGTACGCGAACGTCGGCGACTCGACGTGCACGCGATAGATGTCCGAGACGCCGCCGCCGTCCCACTGCACGAGCGGGCCCAGGAGGCCGCGCGGGAACACCGTCTGATCGTACGGGTAGAGCAGGCTCATCGACGGATCGGCGGTCGTCGCCGCGTCGAACAGATCCTTGATGTCTTGCGGGATCATCTCGGGATCGTGCTCGTACGCGAGCTTGACCGTCACGGTCGCGTTGGCGGTCAGGTTGCCGAGGCTCGCCTGCAGGTTGCCGACGCCGCCCAGAAACCCCGTCGCGGTCACGTCGCCTTGGCCGGCCACGAGCGCGATGTCGGGTCGGTTGAACGACCACTGGGTCGTGGTCTCGGCCTTGGAGCCGTCCTGGTAAAGCGCGTACACCTTGAAGTCGGTCGCGGGCGGCACCACCGCGTTGTCGACGACGATCGTCGCCGCGGCCGGCTCGATCTCCAAGCCGACGACGGTGGCGTCCATGAAGCTGCCGGTGCTGCCGCCGCCTAGCCCGCCGGCCGAGCTCGTCGGGTTCGTCGACGCGGTCGACTGCGAGCCGCCCGTGCCGTCGGTGCCGCCGTCGCTGCACGCGAAGCCCAACGTGACCGCGGTCGCCGCCGCGGCGATGCCGAAGTAAGAGCGCCAATCGAACGCCATGCGTGCGCCTCCAAACGTGAGCGTATGCCCGGGGCCGGCTACAGCTGAAGAGGAAAGTTCCTGCTGGGCTGAAATATGGGAGAGCTTGTGGGACGGTCTTCCGTGGCCTACACAACCAGTCTCCATGCTCACGCCGCCGCTCGTCGATGCGATGATCACCCGCGCGCTCCAGGAGGACCTCGCCGGGGGTGACCTCACCTCCGAGGTCTGCGTCGAGGCGGACCGCCGCGCCACCGCCGTCGCCCTCGCAAAGACCTGGCTCGTCGTCTGCGGCGGTCCGGTGTTTCGCCGGGTGTTCGAGCTCGTCGACCCCGAAGTCGAATTCGAGGAGCACGCGCGCGAGGGCGAGATCGCCGACGACAAGAAGCCGATCTGGACGGTGGCCGGACGAGCGCGGAGCCTCCTCGCGGCCGAGCGCACGGCGCTCAACTTCGTGCAACGCATGAGCGGCACGGCGACGCTCGCGCGGCGCTGCGTCGACGCGATCCCGACGGGGTCTCGGACGCGCATCACCGACACGCGCAAGACCACGCCCGGGCTTCGCTTGCTCGAGCGCTACGCCGTTCGCGTCGGCGGCGCCCACAACCACCGCGATCAGCTCGGCAGCGCCGTCCTGATCAAGGACAACCACATCGTGGCGGCGGGCGGGATCACGACCGCGATCGAGCGCGCGCGGCTGCGGGCGCCGCACACGACGCGGGTCGAGGTCGAGGTCGCGAGCACGGCCGGCCTCGACGAGGCGCTCGCGGCGGGCGCCGACGTGATCATGCTCGACAACTTCGACGACGAGGCGACGCGCGCTGCCGTCGAGCGCGTCGCCGCCACCGGGCGCCGTCCGCTCGTCGAGGCGTCGGGCGGCATCACCCTCGACCGCATCCGCAGCCTCGCGACGATCGGCGTCGACGTCATCAGCGTCGGCGCGCTGACGCATTCGGCCCCGGCCGCGGACATCTCTCTCGAGCTCTCGCTCTCGTCGTGACCGACGCGCTCGACGAACGAGAGATCCGCGCGCAACTGGAGGCGCTCGTCGGCCGATCGTGGGCGCCGGCCATCGTCGTCGAGCCCCTGACCGGCTCGACGAACGACGACGTCAAGGCGCTCGCGCGGAGCGGCGCGGCGCCAGGCGCGCTGGTGGTCGCCGAGGCGCAGACGGCCGGCCGCGGCCGCTCGGGGGCGGCGTGGCATTCGCCGGCCGGCGAGAACCTCTATATCTCTCTCCTTTTACGGCCCGAGCTCGCGCCCGCCGCCATCGTCCCCTTCACCCTCGTCGTGGGCTCGGTCGTGCGCGACGTGGCGCAGCGCCGCCTCGCGGCGCCGGTCTCGATCAAGTGGCCCAACGACGTCCTCTGTCGCAAGAAAAAGCTCGCGGGCGTCCTCGTCGAGGGGCAGGTTCGCGGGGAGAGTCTCGGATCGATCGTGGTGGGCGTCGGCGTCAACGTGCACGCCCGAGCGTTTCCGCCGCCGCTCGATTCGATCGCCACGTCGCTCGCGATCGAGGGCGCAGAGCCGAGCGCGTTGTCGCGCAACGCGCTCGCGGCCGACCTGGTCGCGGGGGTCTATGGGGCGGCCGATCGATTCGTCGCCGAGGGCTTCGCCGGGTTCTTGGGCTCGATTCGCGCGCACGACGCCCTGCGCGGTCGACCGGTGAGCGTGAACGGCGTAACGGGGGTCGCGACCGAGATCGACGCGAGCGGTGCGCTCGTGGTCGAGCGGGCCGACGGCTCACGGGTGGAGATCACGTCGGGCCACGTCGAGATCCTGCCTCCGTGACGCTCGTCAGCTCGCGCGGCTCGCGTCGTGATCGGAATGCCAGGCGGCCGAGCCCTTGCCTCGCAGACACGAAGCGAAGAGGCACTCGCGGAGCGCCAGCTCTTCGTACGTCGCCGTTGCGTGGGTCGCGTGCCCCGCGAGAAAGGCCGCGCGCGCCTTGACCAGCTCGCCGCGCGTCACGCGGCGGTCGGCGGCCTCGCGGATGACGGGCACGCCGCGCGCTTCGAGCCGCTGCGCCAGATCGGCGCCGAGCTCCCGCGGGCGACCCCCCACCGCGTACGAGACCAGCTTTCGCCTTTTGTCGGAGGCGGCGAACGCGGCGAACGTGGCCACCTCGCCGTAGAGGGCATCGAAGAGGTACACCTCGCGCACGTCGACGCGACCGAGCGTCGAGCACGCAGCTGCGGCGCGGTAGCCCCCCGAGTGCGCCGAGAGCACGACGCGGCCGACCGCCTTCGACTTGCGCAGGGTGGCGACGCTCCGCCGAACCTCGGCGAGCAGGCGCTCGAGGCCGCCCTTCTTCATGAGCTTACCGAAGTCGCCGTCGGCGGCCGCGACCGGGCCCTGCGGCACGACGAGGATCGCGTTCTGTCGGCTCGCCGCCATCTGCTCGCGAAGGCGGTGGGCGACGATCGCGCGTTTCGCAGTCGTCATGTGCCCGTGGAAGTGCACCACGAAGTCGACGCGGCCGCTCTTGGGGAGCGCGAAGAAGGCCGGCACGAAGACGAGCACGGTCGGGTCCGCGTAGGCGCCGTCGGGGCAGGGGTACGGGGCCGCCTTGGGGCGGAGCTCGATCGTTTCGCCGATCGACGCCTCGACGTCGTCGGCAAAGAGCCCGACCGCCGCGACGACACCGAGACCGAAGAGCGTTCTTCGCAGCACACCCTCGCACTAGCAAGCGCTCGGAGCGTGGGCCAAGCTCCGCGCTACCCCTCGTACACCTCGTCTTGCTCGATTCGTGAGAGCACCCAGTCGAACGCGCCGCTAGTGATCTTGACGTCGCACGAGCCGCAGGTGCCGGCCATGTTCACGTGCGAGGCGTCGGCGCCGCAGTTCGGGCACGTGTCGTCGGTGCGCGGCACGCCCGTCGCTGCAGCGCCGCGAATGAGCGTCCAGTACTCGCTGTACTGGCGCGGCCGCGAGCGGTTGCCGCCGACGACCTTGCCCGCCTTGTCGATCGTGTAGTCGAGGCACTGCGCGTACACGCGCACGGTGATCGCATCGAAGAACTTGTCGGAGGTGACGCGGGCGAGCTGCGTGACCAAGATCTTCGGCTCGTCGCTCACGTTGCGGAGGCCCGCCGCCTGGTAGGCCGCGACCCAGTAGCGCTGCGCCTCGTAGAGGTTGTCGCTCAAGAACGGCCTGACGCCGGCGAGCTCCTGGGCGCTCCAGGTCTCGTGGAACCGATAGAAGATCGCGTCGACACGCTGGGTGAACGCGCGCCAGTCGAGCGCTCCGTCGCGCGCGATCAGCGCGGCGTACGCCTGCTTCACGTCGGGGGCGACGACGGTCGGGCGATCGGTCCCGACCTCTTCCGTCGTCCCGGTCAGCATCGGCCCGCGCGGCTCACGAGCCTCGACGCGGATGCGCGTCACGAACCAGTCTTGGCCCCCCGCCCCGGGGGCGGTGTCGCAGTAGCGGCACGTGCCGGCCACGATCTTGTCTAGCGGGGCGCCGCAATTCGGGCAATCGATGACGCGCGACCGCTCGGGCGGGCGAGAGGTCACGTCGGCGTCGCGGGCGAACGTCCACACCTCTTCGACGTAGAAGCTCTGATCGACGCCGCCGTTTCGTTCCGTGTAGTTGGCGATGAAACGGACGCGTGCCTCGATGCGGCGGGTCGGGACGTCGCCGCGCACGTCCTCGATGCGCATCGCCCCGACGACGATGGTGCTGACCCCGTCGACGACCTGGTTCGCGACGACCAGTCGGGCGTCCTCGGCCAGGTACGGCGCGAGACGGGGCAGCTCTCGCGTGCCTCGTGAGGTGTGGGTCTCGACGTAGAGCGCATGCGCGAAGTCCTCGAAGAGCACGAGCGAGAAGGCGTCGTCTTTGGCCTTCAACGCCGCGATCGCGGCCGCTACCGACGGGAACCTGGGCCGGTCGTCGATCGCCGCCGGCGTGCGGGGGAGCGAGGCTTTGCGAACCTGCGCGAGGTCGGCGTCGGAGATCACGCCCGAGGCCCACGCTCGATCCTTGCGACGCCGCATCAACGCGACGAGCCCCAGGAGCCCGACGAAGCCTCCACCGAGGACCACCGGGAAGAGCGCCGCGCTCATGCCGCGCTCCTCCCTGGCTTGGCGCTCCGCGATCGCGTCGCGTCGCCGCTGCTCCTCGCGTTCCTTCGCGCGAGCCTCGCGATCCTTTCGCTTCTGCTGGTTGCAGTCGCTCTCGCAGCTGCCGCGCTGCTCCGGCTCGAGGTGCAGCTTCGGCAGGCACTGCTGCATGCAAGAGACCTCGTCCTGCATGCGCTCGACCTCTTGCTGCCGTCGGTCGAGCTCCTCTCTGCTCGGGGAGTACGATGGCGGCGACGACGGGGAGTCGGTGCTCGACGACTTGCTCGACCCGCCCGCGCCCCAGCTCCAGCTCGACCCGCCGCTCGATCGGTTCGAGCTCCCGCCGCTGAAGCTCGAGCCCCCCGACCGGTCGGAGCTTCCGCCGCCGTAGCTGGAGCCGCCGCTGGGCCCTCCGGGCCGTGAGCCGCCCGAGAAGCTCTGGCCGCCGCCGGGCCGAGCGTGGGCCGTGCCCGCGAGCAGCACCAGCCAGGCCGCGAGGATCGCGAGCGGGAGGCGCTTCACGCTGCCGCCTCGGGTGCGTCTGCGAGCTCGTTCTCGTCGTCATCACCCCGCGGCAGTGCGCCGGCGAGCGCGCCTCCGAAGTCGGAGAGCGCGGTGACGAACCCGTCGACGTCGTCGCGGCGGACCGCGGCCGCGATCCGTCGTCGCAGCTCTTCGCCGCCCACCCCCGCCGGGACGCCGGCGTCGCAGAGGACGCGCACCTCTCGCTCGAGCATCGACGCGAACACGAGGACCCCCGTGCGGCCGCGCGTGCGGGTGACGCCGAGGTCCACGAACGCGGCCTTGCTCGCGCGGTCGACCTCGCGCCGACGGGTGGCCGCGCTCACGAGCATTCGGCGCAGAGGCTGGATGGTGCGACCGAGGAGGAACCCGAGGCCGAACGCCCCCGCGAGCTCGACCGGAAGGAACGTGAAGTCGAACGGCTCCGGGTGGTAGAGAAAGACGAGCAGCCACATCGCCGCGAGCGCGCTGCCGGCGAGCCAGCCGGTGGTCGGGTAGCTGGCGCTCGACGGGTGGATGGCGACCACGATCTCTGCCGCGGTGCGGGCCTCCGCCGCCTTCACCGCGCGCTCGATGCGCGCGTGGCCCGCGTCGCTCTCCAGGCTCGCCCTCCTCGCCTCTTCGCCCGTCGTCACGCGGCCAAGCTACGCGAGACGCAGACCACTGGCGAGCGCGGCGCCGCTGATGCAAGCTCCGACCGTGCCGAAGTCCGACACGCTCGTCGTGCACGAGATCTACCGGAGCATCCAGGGCGAGTCGTCGTTCGCCGGGCTCCCGTGCACGTTCGTGCGCTTGACGGGCTGTAATCTTCGCTGCCGCTGGTGCGACACCCCGCAAGCGTTCTATGGGGGCAAGCGCATGTCGCGCGACGAGGTCCTCGAGGCCGCGCTCGCGATGCCGACGCCGCTCGTCGAGCTGACCGGGGGCGAGCCGCTGCTCCAGCCCGGCGCGCTGCCCCTCCTGGCCACCCTCTGTGATCGAGGCAAGACCGTCCTCGTCGAGACCAGCGGCGAGGCCGACGTCTCGGGCGTCGACCCCCGCGTTCACAAGATCGTCGACCTCAAGGCGCCGGGCTCGGACGAATCGCACCGCAACCGATGGTCGAACCTCGCGTTCATCGGGCCGCGAGACGAGATCAAGTTCGTGCTCGCCGATCGAGCGGACTACGAGTGGATGCGCCGCATCATCGACGAACGCGCGCTCGTCTCCCTCGGCCCCAGGCTCCTCGCGTCGCCGGTGTGGGGCGAGCTCGACCCCAAGATCCTGGTCGAGTGGGTGCTCGAAGACGCCTTGCCGGTCCGCGTCAATCTTCAGCTCCACAAGGTCGTGTGGGGTCGCGACGCCCAGGGCGTCTGAGCCGCGCTCGCGGATAGCGCCCCCTCGCCGCCTGAGGTAAGGCCTCATCATGCTGCGCTCCGCGATCCTGGGCCTCGGTTCCTACGTCCCCGACCGCGTCGTCACCAACGACGAGATCCGGTTCTTGAACGATCAGCACGTTCGCTGCGCCGAGCCGCAGACCGAGACCAACGACGAGTGGATCAAGAAGCGCACCGGCATCGAGGCGCGCCGCTACGTCGACAACGACGGCAAGACGGCCTGCAGCGACCTCGGCCTCTATGCCAGCAAGCGCGCCCTCGAAGACGCCGGCATCACCGCCAAGGACGTCGACTGCATCATCTTCGCGACCCTCTCGCCCGACATCCATTTTCCGGGCAACGCCGTCTTCCTCCAGTCCAAGCTCGGCATCGACGGTGAAGACGGCTGCGCCTGCTACGACATCCGCCAGCAGTGCTCGGGGTTCATCTACGGCCTGCAGATGGCCGACAGCTTCGTTCGCACCAACGTCTACAAGAGGGTCCTCGTGGTCGGCGCCGAGCTCCACTCGCACTCGCTCGACTACACGACGCGCGGCCGTGACGTCATGGTCCTCTTCGGTGACGGCGCCGGCGCCGCCGTCGTCGGCCCGAAAGAGACCGATTCGCCGACCGACGGCATCCTCTACACCCACTGCGGCGCCGACGGCGCGGGCGCGATGGACCTCCACCTCAAGGTCTTCGAGATCGCGAAGCTGCCGTACGTCTACTACGACGCCAAGAACCGCGACCAGAACAGCATCATGTACCCGCAGATGGACGGCAAAAAGGTGTTCCTCAACGCCGTCCGCGCCATGGTCCAGAGCGTCGGTCGCGCCATGAAAGAGACGGGCTTGTCATGGAAAGAGATCGACTGGTTCGTCCCTCACCAGGCGAACCTCCGCATCAACGAGGCCGTCGTGCAGTACGCCGAGATCCCCCCGGAAAAGGCGCTCAACTCGATCCAGCACTACGGCAACACCACCGCCGCCACCGTGCCGCTCACGATCGACCACTACCGCAAGCTGGGCAGGGTCAAGAAGGGCGACCTCGTGTTGTCGACGGTCTTCGGTGCCGGGTTCACGTGGGGCAGCGCGATCTTCCGGGTGTGAACCCACGAGACGCGAGAAGAAATACACAACAGGCGACAGGCGACTAACAACCGACAAGTCGGCATCGCGCTGACGCCTCGTAGCTGAGACGTCTCAGACGCCAGGCGGCAGCGCGGCTCCGACTTGTTCATTGTCAATCGCCTGTCGCCTGTTGTGTATTTTCTCGTCTCGTCTCTCACCCGCTGAGCAAGCTCCGCGCAATCTGCGAGATCTGAATCTCGTCCGTCCCGCCGTAGATCTGCAGCACCTTCGCGTCGCGGGCGAGCTGCTCGACCTGGAACTCGGCCATGTAGCCG
>ERZ761602.8175-NODE-8175-length-10671-cov-6.107668_pt1 | contig 10671 bp, 11 predicted proteins | sample MGYA00512165_ERZ761602 | MGnify/ENA primary metagenome ERZ761602 (study PRJEB28899, sample SAMN02445085) | bioreactor sludge metagenome | biome: EBPR sludge; isolation source: Thorneside wastewater treatment plant | place: Australia: Brisbane, Thorneside...
GGGATCGTCGAAATGGTTGTGGCTGTCGATCAGCGCGAACACGGTCCACGCGCGTCAGGCGATCACGATCCGCACGTTGGCCGCGCGGCCGAACACCGAGGAAGGGGTGATGCCGAACATGTTGCGAAAGGCCCGGCTGAAATGCGAGGAATCGGCGAAACCGGCGCCCAGCGCCGCGTCGGTCAGGGTGTCGCCCTCGGCGATCAGGGCCGCCACCACCCGCATCCGGTGCCATTGTCGGAAGCGCCGGATCGGCACGCCGACTTCTTCCTTGAACAGATGCACCAGACGGGTCGGCGACAGGTTGACGCGCTCGGCCAGCTCGTTCATCGAATAGCTGCGGCTCAGGTCTTCCTTCATCAGGCGGATGACCCGCTGGATCCGGCCGTCCAGCGGTTGCGGGCGCGCTTCCGGGTTCGGCGGGGGAATCAGGCGGTCGATCAGATCGTGGATCGCGGCGGCGTCCGGCTCCTGTTCCCAAGCTTCGCGCAGCGCGGCCAACACCGCCTCTTCGCCGTTAAGCCCGTACAGGCACTGCCATTCGCCGTCGAGCATCGCCTCTTGAATCGCCCGGTAATCCTCGCTTTCCGGCTCGACGAACAGGATCGCCATGATGGCCCCACCGACCTGAATCTCGTGGAGACAGCCGGGCGGCACCAGCACGCTGCGGCACTCGCGCCAGCCGCTGCTTTCGCTCTCCAGCACCCGAAACGGCTTGTCGATGCCCGCGCACAGCGCGGCGGAGCCGAGCCGGTGCTCGGAGATGTCGGGCAGGTGGCCCATGAAAAACCCGCGATTTTGCCAAATGTACAGCTTGCTCAAAGCAGTGCCTCCCGCTGTGGCGTCCGGTCGGCGACGGCTGGCCCGGCGACCGCGATCACCCTCGAAGTGTAGCCTCCCTCCGCGTCGCCAGCCAATCGCACCGTCGTCGCGCCGCCGTTTTCGGCGGGCTCCATCCCCGCCGGCATCGATCCGCTCGATCGATTCGCGAGAGCGGCCGACCACGGCCGGCGGGGCGGCGACGGCCCTGGCCGACGGTCAAGACCGCCTGGCGGCCAGATACTCGCCCATCGCGTCCTCGGACAGCGGTGGGCTGACCCAATCGCCCTGGATGCCGTCGCACCCGTGCTCTCGAAGCAGCTCGCGCTGCTCGGCGGTTTCGACGCCCTCGGCGAGCGTCGTCAGCCGCAAGCCTTTGGCCAGGGCGATGATGGCCTGGACGACGGCGGTGGCGGCGCCGTCGCCGTCCCGCCCCAGCTCGCGCACGAACGAGCGGTCGATCTTGAGCGTGTCCAGGGCGAACCGATGCAAATAGCTCAGGCTGGAATAGCCGGTGCCGAAATCGTCCATCGTCAGCCGGACGCCCAGCCGCTTGAGCGCGCGCAAGGTGTCCAGCACTGGGTCGGCTTCGCCCAGCAGGATCGATTCGGTCAGCTCCAGCTCCAGCCAGCGCGGCTCCAGCTCCGCTTCGGCCAAGGCGGCGGCCACCGCGCTCGGGAAATCCGGGCGCGCGAACTGCAAGGCGGAGATATTGACCGCCACGGGCAGCGCCGGCAACCCTCGCGCCTGCCAGTCGCGCAGGGCGCGGCATGCGGCGCGCAACACCCACTGGCCCAGCGGCACGATCAGTCCGGATTCCTCGGCCACTCCGATAAACCGGCTCGGCGCCACCGCCCCCAAATCGGGGTCGGTCCAGCGCACCAGCGCCTCCAACCCGACCAGATCGCCGCTCGCGAGGGAAATTTGCGGCTGGTAGTGCAGCGTCAACCCGCCCCGGTCGAGCACTTGCCGCAGGCGATGCTCGATGAGCAGCCGCTCCAGCGTCCCGGCGGTGAGATCGGCGGTGAAGAACTGAAAGTTGTTGCGGCCGTGCTCCTTGGCCCGATACATGGCGAGATCGGCATTGCGCAGCAAGGTCTCGGCATCTTGGCCGTCGGTGGGGAACAGGCTGATGCCGATGCTGGCGCTGCCGGCCAACAGGTAACCGTCGATTTCGTGGGGCTGCGACAGGGTGGCCAGGATGTGTCCGGCCAACTGGCCCGCGTCTTCGGCGCGGCGCGGATCGCTCAGCACGATCACGAACTCGTCGCCGCCGCGTCGGGAAACGGTATCGCTCTCGCCGACGAGACCCGCGAGCCGCTGCCCGAAACCCTGGAGCAGCCGGTCCCCGACCGCGTGTCCCAAGGAGTCGTTGACGGTCTTGAAGCGATCCAGATCGAGCAGCAAGACCGCCACCATCCGCCGGTGCCGCGCCGCTCTGACCAAGGCTTGCTGGAGCCGATCCTGCAACAAGATGCGGTTGGGCAGACCGGTCAGGGGATCGTGGTGGGCGAGATACTGGATTCTGGCCTCGGCCGCCTTGCGAACCGATATATCGTTGAAAATACCGATGTAGTGACCGACTTGGCCGTCGGTGTCGCGAAACGCCGTGACGCCCAGCCACTCGGGGTACACCTCGCCGCTCTTGCGGCGATTCCAGATTTCGCCTTGCCAGTGGCCCAGCTCCAGCAAGGTGGTCCACATCTCCCGATAAAAATCCCGGTCGTGACGGCCGGACGACAGCAATCGCGGATTTCGTCCCCGTATTTCCTCCAGCGAATAGCCGGTCACCTCGGTGAAGGCGCGGTTGACCGTCAGAATGCGATTGTTTTGATCGCTGATCAGGATGCCTTCGGCGCTCTGCTCGTAAACGGCGGCGGCCAGCCGGAGTTCCTGCTCCGCGCGCTGTCGCCGCTGCTCGCGCTCGATGTTGTCGAGCGCGAACGACACGTCGGCCGCCATCCCGTCCAGCAGCGCGACTAGCTCGGCGTCGAAAAACTCCGGCTCGGACGCGTACAGGCCGAACGCGCCGATCACCTCGCCCTCTCGCTTCAGCGGGAACGCGGCGCAAGAGCGCACGCCGGCGGTCGCCACCAGCGTTTGCCAGTCGTTTTGGCTTTCCGGGCCGTGCAGCAAGTCGTTGCCGATCCAGTGCGAACCGCTGGCCAGCACCCGGCTCGCCGGCTGGTACGGCAACGCCGAGCCCTCGCCGATCGGCTCCCCCAGCGAAACCAGCCGGCCGCGCAGATCGCCGAAGGCCGCCACCACCTGCGGTTGCCTGGCGCTCGGCTCCAGCAGGCCGATCCAGGCGCCTTTGAGTTCGCCGCACTTGACCGCGATCCGGCAGATGTCTTCGAACAGTTGGTCTTGACTGTCGCTGTTGCGGAGGATAGCTTGATTGGTTTGGCTCAGCGCCGCATAAAACCGGGTGATGCGCGCCAGACGCTGCTCGGCGCGCTTGCGGGCCGTGATATCGTTGATCGCGACGATAAAATAGTCGGGCTGTCCGTCGGCGTCTCGCAGCAGCGATACCGTGAGGTTGGTCCAGACCAGATCGCCGCTCCGGCGGATGTAGCGTTTTTCCAGCGAGTACGTGCCGATCTGGCCGGCCATCACTTGTCCCGCCAGCCAGACATCCTTTTCCAGATCATCGGGATAGGTGATCTCCTGAAAGGTTTTTTGCAGCAGCTCCTGGCGCGGATAGCCGACCAGGGCGCACAAGCGATCGTTGACCAGCAGCCAGCGCCCATCGGGCGCGACGTGTGCCATGCCGACGGCCGCTTGCTCGAAGGTGGCGCGAAACCGGCGCTCCTGGGCGGCCGAGGCCGCTTCCGCCCGCTTGCGCTCGGAGATGTCCCGCACCACCGACTGGAAGTAGCGCCGATCCTGGTGCGCGATGGCGTGAGCGCTGATCTCGACCGGGAACGGGCTGCCATCCCCTCGCTGGTGCACGCGCTCGAACACGGCGCCGCCCGACTCGGCGACCCGGCGATAGTCCTCCGTCAGCGCGGCGCGGGAGTCCGGGTGCCGCAATTCCCGCACATGCCGGCCTCGCAACTCCTCGGCCGTCCGGCCGTAGTAGTCGCGAACCCGGTCGTTGGTCTCGATGATGGTGCCATCCTCGCCCAGCAGCACCACCACGTCCAGAGATTGCCGGAGCAGGGCCTCGTAGCGATGGCGCAGGTTGGCGCGCTCCAGGTCGATGCGCAGGCTTTCGAGCAGGAAACGGGCCTTGGTGTGCCGCCACCAAAACAGAATGCAGGTCGCGCCGGTCAAGAAGGCGAACAGCGACACGAAACCGATCCAGGCCAGCAGGCGATCGCTGACCGCCGCCGCGCCGAAATGGCGCAGCACCTCCCGGTAGGCGAGCATTCCCGGAATCACGGTCAGCATCACCAGCAATAGCAGTAGCGCGACCGGCGCCCAGGCGGTGCGGGGAGGCGCCCGCAACAGCGCGTCCAGTTGCTTCTCGGCTTCCAGCCGCCGGAGCAAAAAAAACAGCAGCAAGGTGGTCGCGACGACGAACGCCCAACCCTTGGCGGTTTGCAGGCGCGTGCTTGCCACGAGGTCCAGATTCAACCAGAGTACCAGTTGATCGGACCCGAAGATCCAGAACGCCGCCAGCACCGCATAGAGCAGGGCGAAAGAGAGCGAATGTCTCATGGAAAACTCAAATGCTTTGCAGCGCGATTTCGCCCGTTATATGGGCAGAAGAAGGCTAAGGGTATTGCTCTTTTGGGTTCAGTATAGGCCGTGATTGTGAGGACCAATGATGTCTTTACAAGACTCTATTAAATTCCATCAAAAGCTCAACGAGTTAACAATGGCTGACCGGCGTGGTCGGCGGCGGCTGAAGCCGGCGCCGCGTCAGCCCGCGCCCCGCGCCGGCGGGGCGCCCGGCCTGGTCGAGCGACCGAATATCGGTTTCAGCGGAGAACGTTTTATGCGCCATGGCGATTTGCTGTCTTTTCTGGTTTCTCTGGGCATCACCAGCTCGCTGATTTGGGGGCTGGTGTATTTCGTCGACGAATGGTGGGGACGCCTGCCCAAAACCGTTGCCCTGACCGTCTGCATCCTGTTGGCGGTGATGGTGATCGGCTATCCCATCTACGCGCTGGCCCGCTGGTCGGACCGCTATCTGGCCAGAAGCCGGGACGCCAAGGCGAGAGGGGAACGGGCCGAGTGAGCGCGACGGCATCATTTTGACCCGGACCGTCGCACCTCGTGTTGGGACGCATCCGGACCTGGCTCCGACGCCGCCGGCTCGACCGCGCCCGCATTCCCGACGCGGAATGGGCGGCGACGACCGTCAAGCTGCCGGTGCTGGCCGGCCTGAACACCGAGGAACTGGCGCGCTTGCGCGATCTGGCGAGCCTGTTTTTGCGGGAGAAGACCTTGGAGCCGGCCGGCGGATTGGCGCTCGCGCCGGACATGGGGCCGCTCATCGCGGCGCAAGCCTGCCTGCCGATCCTCAATCTGGGATTGGATTATTACCGGGGCTGGCACTCGGTGATCCTGTATCCCGAAGGCTTTCTCGCCCACCACGAATACACCGACCCGATCGGCCTGGTGCACAGCCTCCACCGTCCGCTGATCGGCGAGGCGTGGGAGCGAGGGCCGGTGATCCTGTCCTGGGCCGACATCGTGGACGCTCTCGCCGAGCCGGGCCTCAACGTGGTGATTCACGAGATGGCCCACAAGCTGGACATGCTGACCGGCGAGGTCAACGGCTTGCCGCCGCTGCATCGGGGGATGTCGGTGCGGGAGTGGAGCCGCGCCTTCAACGTCGCTTTTCGGCGACTGTGCCGACAGGTGGATCGCGGTCTGCCGACGGCGCTGGACCCTTACGCCGCCGACAGTCCCGGCGAATTTTTCGCCCTGATCAGCGAGGCGTTCTTCGAGACGCCGGGGATGGTAAACAACGTCTACCCCGACGTTTATCGACAGCTTCAGGCGTTCTACCGCCAGGATCCGCTCGCGCGACAGACGGTTTCCGGAATCTCGCCGGCCACCTCCGATCCGCTGGACCCGACGGCCGGAGAAGAGTGATACCGATTCTTGCGGCCGTTTGCCCGGATTACCAGAAATCGTCCAGGCGCGCGGGTTCCCAAGTAGCGCGCCGCACTTTCCAGTCGCTGCGGCCGTGCCGGACCCATTCCAGCTCGAAGCGATACAGATCGGCGGTCAGTCCCGCCAACTCGTCGGCGCGGGCGACCGGTCGGCCGGCCATGGCCACCGCGATGCTCGCCAGCGCCCGATCCGGTTCGGGAAATTCGATGCCACGAACGCGGACGAACAGATGGATGGACTGCTGGCGCAGGACATGCAGCCGGAGCAGATTTTCCACCGCCTTGCGGTCGAGACCGCGCTCGTCGGCGTAATCGTCCGCGATCATCGCGCGCAGATCGCGCACGTCGCGCGCCTCGGCGGCGGTCGCGGCGCGCTCGATCAGTTCCCGGATTTCGGCTTCGGGCGAGGGCTGGCGCGAACAGGCGACCAGCGCCAGCGCAAGCAACGCCCAGAGCCAAGAGTTCGGCGCGAACCGGCCCGACGGCCACGAGATCATGTTTCCTCCCTCCGGCCGAATTACAATCGGCGGCCTGCTCGCCACTTTCACCCAAGCGGAACGCGCCCATGAACCATCGGTTTGAAGTCCTGGACAAGTCGATCTGCTACAGCGGATTTTTCCGCATGGAAAAATACCGGCTGCGCCACGAGCTGTTCGCCGGCGGCTGGAGCGCCGACATCACCCGCGAGTGCCTGGAGCGGGGTCACGCGGTCGCGGTCTTGCTGTACGACCCCGATTCCGATCGAGTGGTATTGCTGGAGCAGTTCCGGGTCGGCGCGCTGGAGTTTCCGGGCGGACCCTGGCTGCTGGAAATCGTCGCCGGCATCATGGACGACCCTGACGAAACCGCCGAAGCGGTGGCCCGGCGCGAAGCGGCCGAGGAAGCCGGCTGCGCAATCCTCGACCTGATCCCGATCTGCCATTATCTGGTCAGCCCCGGCGGCACATCCGAGACCATCGCCCTGTTCTGCGGTCGGGTGGATGCGGCCACCGTCGCCGACGGCGTGCGCGGCGTCGCCGCCGAGCACGAAGACATCCGGGTATCGGTCGTCTCCCGCGCCGAGGCGCTGGACTTGTTGCACGCCGGCCGCATCACTTCCGCCGCGCCGATCATCGCCCTGCAATGGCTGGAGTTGAACTGGCCGAAGCTGCCGGCGCGCTGGGGCTCCTCTCCGGCCTAAATGCCCAGCCAGCGCAGGTCGGGATCGGCCTGCGACCGGTTCCAGAGTTCGTGGAACAGCTCCAGCAACTCCTTCATGCGCTGGGTGGGGGCCGGCTGGTAAACGCCGAGCAAGCGGCGCGGATCGCCGAAATGCAGCAGCGCCCGCTCGTCGGCGACGGCGAACGCCTGTCCCAGCTCCGGTCGATCCGGGAGCTGTTCGTGCCGGTTCGGGGTGCGCAGGATCAGCGCGCTGGTCAGGCGCTCGCCCAGCCGCACCAATCCCGGACAGGCGTTGCGCCAGTCCCGCGCCGGTGGCAACAGCAGGTGCAGCCGCAGCTTGGGCTGGCCGACCACCCGGTTGCGGATGGCGGCGAGCACCTCGCCATCGTTGTACAGCTCGGCCCGCACCACCGGCGCGTACAGATACAGGGTGCGCCGCAGCCCATCGAGCAGGTCGAGCAGGGCCTGTCGGCTGTCGTCCAGCCCGTCCAGCGTCCTCGTGGCATTCCGGTCGTCATCCGCCATGGCGGTCACCTCGCTGCGCCAGCCCTCGTCAATCCCTCGGCCATCAACCGTTGCGGTAGGCCGGGCTCCACGGCGCGGGAGTCACCCGATCTTTATCGGTCATGGACGAACACTTCCGGCCCTCGTAAAACTCGTATTTCCGATTGTTGAACAGCGGGAACGGTTCGCCGAGCAGTTGCGCCCACTTGTAGCAGGTCATGAAGGTGATATCGTCTTCGTACTCCCACACGTCGCCCGCGCTATTGGCGGTCCTGACCAGGCAGCACCCGTACCGCTCGTCGTTGGCCGCGAGCCGCACGCCCGCTCGGACATCCGGCGCCGCAGCGACGGAAGCGCTTTGCGCCAACAACAGACCGAGCGCCGCCCCGAAGAAACCGGATCGTTTCATAACGCTTGCCCCCTTAGTGTGCCCGTGTTCGATGGTGATGACACCCGAGTATAGCAAAGCCCGACCGGCCCTCGCCCTGTTCCCCGCCCGTCCCCGCTGGCCGGCGATCAACCTCGCCGATCACACCTCGCGCGCCCGCGCGGCGGCGCTGCCGGTGTAGCCGGCGGGCGTCAGGTCCAGCAACCGCCGCTTGGCCTCGTCGGGAATCGCCAGATCGGCGACGAACGCGCGCAGCGTCTCGCGATTCACCCGCCGGCCACGGGTCAGCGCCTTGAGCTGCTCGTAGGGCCGCTCGATGCCGTAGCGGCGCATCACCGTCTGGATCGGCTCGGCCAGCACCTCCCAGTTGTCGTCCAGATCGACGTCCAGCGCCGCCGCGTCCACCTCCAGCTTGCCGATGCCTTTCAGGCAAGATCGATAGGCCACCAGCGAATGCGCCAGTCCGACCCCGAGCGTGCGCAGCACGGTCGAATCGGTCAAATCGCGCTGCCAGCGCGACACCGGCAGCTTGCCGGCCAAGTGGTCGAGCAGCGCGTTGGCGACGCCCAGATTGCCCTCGGCGTTCTCGAAGTCGATCGGGTTGACCTTGTGCGGCATGGTCGAGGAGCCAACCTCGCCGGCCACGGTTTTTTGCCGGAAATAGCCGATGGCGATGTAGCTCCAGATGTCGCGGCAGAAATCCAGCAGCACGGTGTTGGCGCGCATCGCGGCGTGGAAAAATTCCGCCATGTAGTCGTGCGGTTCGATCTGGGTGGTGTAGGGGTTCCACTCCAGCCCCAGATCCTCGGCGACGAAGCGACGGGCGAAATCTTCCCAGTCCACTTCGGGATAAGCGGCCAGATGGGCGTTGTAGTTGCCGACCGCGCCGTTGATCTTGCCCAGCAGCGGCACCGCCACCAGTTGGGCCCGCTGTCGCTGCAACCGGCAGGCGACGTTGGCCATCTCTTTACCCAGCGTGGTCGGCGAGGCCGGCTGACCGTGGGTGCGAGCCAGCATCGGCTGGTCGGCGTGCCGGTGGGCCAGGCGACTGATGGCGTCGATCAGCCCGTCCAGTTGCGGCAGCAGCACTTGCGTGCGCGCCTCGCGCAGCATCAGGGCGTAGGCGAGATTGTTGATGTCCTCGGAGGTGCAGGCGAAATGGATGAACTCGCCGACCGCCTCCAGCTCCCGATTGCCGGCGATTTTCTCCTTCAGCCAGTACTCCACCGCTTTCACGTCGTGATTGGTGGTGCGCTCGATGTTCTTGACTCGCTGGGCGTCGGCGGGATCGAATTTTTCGGCCAGCCCATCGAGAACATGAGTGGCGCGCTCGCTCAAGGGCGGCACTTCCGGGATAGCGGGATGGCGGGCCAGCGCTTGCAACCAGCGCACCTCCACCCGCACCCGGTGGCGAATCAGGCCGTACTCGCTGAAAATCGGCCGCAGCTCGGCGGTCTTGTCGGCGTAGCGGCCGTCGATGGGGCAAATGGTGGTCAGGGCGGAAAGTTCCATGGGATGGCGTCCAGCGGATGAAAGCGCCCTATTTTAATCCCGCCCTCTCCACCTCGCCCGGAAAATTACCGCGCCGAGGATGATCGCTCCGCCGAGCAGCGCCAGCGGCCCCGGCGTTTCGCCCAGCAGCAGAAACACCCAGACCGGGTTCAGCACCGGCTCGATCATCGGCAGCAAGATCCCTTCCACCGCGCGGACATGGCGCAGCGCCCACGCATACATCACGTAGGGCAAGCCCAGTTGCACCACCCCGAGCAGCGACAACCCGACCCAACCCGCGGCGTCCGGCATCGATTGGAACATGAACGGCAACCCGATGGCGCCCGCCAACAGATTGCCCAGCACCAGCGCCGAAATCGCCGACTCCTCGCGGTGGCGGCGCAGGAACAGGGTCAGCCACGCGAAGCAAAAGCCGCTGGCCAGCGCCACGCCGTTGCCGAGATAGCCGTCCAGGCTGAGTTCGTCGCCGAAGAACAGCAGCATCCCGAACAGGATCACGGCCAGGCTCAACCAGTCTTTGCCCCGCGCCCGCTCGCCCAGAAACCACGGGCTGAACAGAGCGACGTAAACCGGCGCGGTGTATTGCAAGAGGATGGCGTTGGCCGCCGTGGTCAGCTTGTTGGCGACGACGAACAGCACCACAGTGCCGGCGTAGGCGACCGCCGCGCCGATTTGCACGAACGAGCCGGTAAACCGCAGTTCCCGGCGGAAGATCAGCGCGATGACCGCCGCACCGATCAGGCTGCGCATCCCGGCGATGGCCAGCGGATTCCAATCGACCCACTTGATCAGCAGGCCGCCCAGGCTCCACAGGATCGCCGTCGCCAGCAGCATCAGCACCGCGCGGCGGTGGGCGAAATCGCTCGCGGCTCCCGCCGGCTGCCCCTCGCGGCCCGAGGGCTCGCTCATTCGCCGCCGCCGAGATAGGCGTTGCGGACCTCGGGATTGGCCAGCAGCGCGTCGGCGCGATCTTCCAGCACGATCCGGCCCACTTCCATGACATAGCCCCGGTGCGCCAGCTTTAACGCGGCGCGAGCGTTCTGCTCGACCAGCACGATGGTCACGCCGGCCTCGTTGATTTCCCACAGTGTTTGAAAGATGGCCTTGACCAGCAGCGGCGCCAGCCCGAGGCTGGGTTCATCCAGCAGCAAAACCCGGGGATTGGCCATCAGCGCCCGGCCGATGGCCAGCATTTGCTGCTCGCCGCCGCTCAGGGTG
>ERZ761602.8176-NODE-8176-length-10669-cov-3.501036_pt1 | contig 10669 bp, 6 predicted proteins | sample MGYA00512165_ERZ761602 | MGnify/ENA primary metagenome ERZ761602 (study PRJEB28899, sample SAMN02445085) | bioreactor sludge metagenome | biome: EBPR sludge; isolation source: Thorneside wastewater treatment plant | place: Australia: Brisbane, Thorneside...
CCGCCATCGCCGTCCACGTCGACCGTGGCTGCGCCGACCCAGGGCTCGGTGGTCGGGCGGGCGTAGGTACGCGTGAGATTGTGAGGTGGCGTCGGGCTGGCCATGAAGACGCCGTGCGGGCTGACGAAGTCCGCGACCCCGTCGCCGTTGAGGTCGTCGGCGGCGAGCGGCCAGACCCCGAGCGTGTCGGGATCGTCGCCGGCGAGCAACCAGCCCTCGGAGGCCAAGACCAAGAATCGTTCATCGACCTCGGGTGGGTGAAACGTGCCGTCGCCGTTGCCGAGCGCGACGGCCACGGCGCCCTTCGGATGCGCGCCGCCCTCGACGTCGATCAGGAGGTCGAGGCGCCCGTCTCCATCGGCGTGGGCGAGCCGGGCTCCGCTTCGGACGGTCAGCCCTGCCGGCAGGGCGACCTCGCAGGTGCTCGGCAACCACCACCCCGGGCCGAACAGGTTCTTCGAGACCAGGCGGATGGACACCGTAGCTGCCCCTCGAAGCGCGAAGACGACTTGGTCGGGCCCCGACGGCCCGAGCGGCGCGAGGGCCAGCTCGTCACCGGCGTCGGCGAGCCTGTAGCCCTCGAACGTCGCGACGGGCCCTAAAGGAACCGTGCCGCGCAGCGGGACGATCCCAGCTTGAAGAACGTCGAGATCGAAGAGGGCGAAGATCACGCCGTCTGGAGCGGCGGGGGTCTGGGCCGGCGTGATCCACACGTGGTCGGGAATCACGGAGAGCGTGGCGACGACGATGGGAAGGGGGCGGCCGTCGACTTGCCCGCGCCAGATCGAGATCCCCTCCGAGGTGGGCAGGAGCACGTCGGCACGTCCGTCATGGTCGAGCCGGTCCGTGGCGATTGGCCCGGTGACGGGCGGGGCTCGAAGCTTGTCCGTCAGGGCGAAGGTGCCGTCTTCCGTGCGCGCGAGGATCTCGACGCGGTCGGCGAACGCGCCGGTCAGCTCGGTCTCGCCGTCCCCGTCGAGATCCGCGGCTCCGATGCTGTTCGGCAGCCAGCCGTCGATCGTGACATGGGCCGCGAGCGCATCGGACGGGCGCCGGCACTGGCCGTTCTGGCCGCAATCCCAGCCGCTGGGGCACGGGTTGCTGTCGCCGCAGATGTAGCGGCATTCGCCCTCGGAGCCCGGTGTGCCGCAGGCGAGGTTGCTCCCGATGCTGGCATCGACATGGCGATCGCAGTCCTCGCCCGTGTCGAGCACCTCGTTGCCGCAGGTTGCCACGGCGATCGGATCCAGGTCCGCGCATCCGGCATTCGCAGCCAGCGCCGTGATCGCGACGAGCCGACGTCCCCGCACGGATGGAAGCTTATGGCAGATATCGTGCCGGTGAGCCCGCGCCGCGCAGCCAGTCGGCTCACCCTCTCGGGAATGTGCAACGACGTGTCTGGGACCCGCCCCGGTCCTTGTCCCAGGCGGCGTCCGCGCACCAGCGGTTTGGCGGAACGAGCGACAAAGCGGCGTCCCGGCGGCGGCACGCCTCGTGCTTCGCCCCCGTCGTGACACTCGGTCATCGCCCCGTGTATTCTCGGGCGAGGTGTCTCGAGGGGACGTGCTCGCGACGGTCGAAGCAACGAGCCCCGCCCGTCCGGAGGACGACGCGGGGGCGTCGGCGCGCGTCGAGAAGCAGCCGCCCGAGAATGCCCTGTCGCCCGGGGACAAGGCCGGAGACTTCGTCGTGGACGGCGTCTTGGGCCACGGCAGCTACGGCAGCGTCTACAGCGCAGCGCACCATGTCATCGGGAGGCGAGCGGCGGTGAAAGTGCTGCGGCGCTCGGCGGCGGAGGCCCGCGCGATCGCGGCCTTCATCGAAGAGGCCCGGCTCGTCTCGCGCTTGCGGCACCCGAACATCGTCGACGTGCTCACGTTCGGGCAGCTCGAGGATGGGCGCCATTTTCAGGTGATGGACCTGATCGAGGGGCCGACCCTGGCCGACTTCCTCGAGGAGCGCGGCGCCCTCGACTTGCGCGAGGCGCTCCCCATCGTGCGCGGCATCGCCTCGGCTCTGGACGCCGTGCACAAGAGCGGCGTCGCGCACCGCGATCTCAAGCCGGCCAACGTGGTGCTCGAGCGCCGCGATGGCGAGCCGTTCCCCAAGCTCATCGACTTCGGCGTGGCCGAGCTCATCACGACCGAGACCGACCAGGCGTCCGCGGCGACCGCGGGGGCGCTGATCGGCACGCCGCGGTACATGGCCCCCGAACAATGCAGGGGGAAAAAGGTGGACGCGCGCGCCGACTCCTATGCGTTCGGCCTCTTGCTCTACGAGATGCTGACCGGCAAGCCGCCGTTCGCCGGAGACGACGCGCTCGAGCTGATGCTCAAGCACACCGACGAGCAGCCCGTGCCACCGTCTCGCGTCGCGCCCTCGTTGCCCGCGGCCGTGGACCCCATCATCCTGTCGCTCCTCGAGAAACAACCGGAGGAGCGGCCGCTCGAGCTCGTTCCCGTCGTGCGTGAGCTCGAAGCCATCGCGAGCGGACCGTCGGACGACAAGGCTCCTCCCACGCGCTCGTGGCGGGTACCCGCGCTGGTCGGCGGTCTCGGGCTAGCGGGCGCGATCGTATTCGCGGTCACCCGCGATCCCGCGCCGGCGAGCGGTGAGCGCGCTCCGACGTCGAACGCGACGACGGCGCCGCAGCCGGCCGCTGCGCCACTCCCGGATCGACCCGAGCCCAAAGAAGCGGCGGATGCGGTGTCCCCCGCGATTGCGGCCTCGGCGAGCGCAGCGCCATCGGCCTCGCCGCCCGGTGCCCGGCCCGTGCGGCGCGGCCCCGCGCCGTCCGCGGTGGCACCCGGGCCCGAGGATCCGGAAAATCCATTCGGGCGCTGAAGGGAACGAACATGGCGAGGGGCCCTGCGAGCAGCGCGACTGCGACCGCGACGATGTCCGAGGACGTCGCAGGCTCGTCATCCAAGCGAGCGTTTCTCTACCTGCTCCTCGAGTGCCGGCGGCCGTGGGCGGGCGGCGCGCGCTTCGCGCTCGGCTCGACCGAGGAGGTTCGGATCGGGCGCGGTGGGGAGCGACGCAGCGAACGGGCGAGCGGTGGCGCGCTGTCGATCGAGATCCCGGATAGCCGGCTCTCGACCAAGCACGCGCGCTTCGCTCGCCTCGCCCGGGGCTGGGCCTTCGAGGACCTGGACTCCAAGAATGGCTCGCGCGTCCGCGGTGACGCGGTCAAGCGCACCCAATTGAATGACGGAGACGTCATCGAAATCGGTGAAACGCTCTTGCTCTTCAAGGAAGAAGAGGCAGACGGCGACGACCGGGCCGAGCCCGAGGCGGTGGCTCCGGGGCTCGCGACGCTGTCGCCCGTGATCGCCGAGCACCACCGGAGGCTCGCTGCGGTGGCTGCGTCCGAGGTTCCGGTGCTGATCGTCGGCGAGACCGGCACCGGCAAAGAGCTCGCGGCGCGCGGTCTCCACGCCCTCTCCAGGCGCGACGGGCGGTTCGTGGCCGTCAATTGTGGAGCGCTCGCGACGTCGATCATCGAGGCCGAGCTCTTCGGTCACCGGCAGGGCGCCTTCTCGGGCGCCAATGAGGCGCGGCCGGGGCTGATCCGAGCGGCGCACAAGGGGACGCTCCTTCTGGACGAGATCGGCGAGCTGCCCGCCCAGACCCAGGCGGCGCTCCTCAGGGTTCTCCAAGAGAAAGAGGTGCTCCCCGTCGGCGAGACCAACCCGGTCAAGGTGGACGTCCGCGTCGTCGCCGCGACGCACCGCGATCTTCGGTCGCTGGCCGAGGAGGGTCGATTCCGCCTCGACCTGCTCGCGCGCCTCGAAGGCTACGCGGCCGAGCTGACGCCGGTGCGCGAGCGGCGCTGCGATCTCGGCGTCCTCATCGCCGCGCTGCTCGAACGCATGGCTCCCGACCGCGCGAAGCAGCTCTCCTTCCACCCGCAGGCCGCGCGCGCGATCATCGCCCACGACTGGCCCCGCAACGTGCGCGAGCTCGAGCTCGCCTTGGCGTCGGCGGTTGCCCTCACCAAGGACGGCGTCATCACCGTCGGCCATTTGCCGGACACCTTGCGTGACGCGCCGGCCACCGTGTCGTTCCCTCCGCCTGCTCCGTCGTCGAAGACGCCGGCGCCTCTGTCGGCCGAGGACGCAGCGTTGAAGGAGCGCGTCGAGGCGCTGCTCGACGAGCACAAGGGCAGCATCAACGGCGTGGCTCGCGCGATGGGCAAGGACCGCACGCAGATCCGCAGGTGGCTCGCTCGGTTTCAGATCGATCCCGACAAGTGGCGAGCATGAAGCCGCACGTTGCCGAGCGACGCGCGCTCGCGTGCGCTATGCTCGACGTATGTCCGCCGCCGCACCGCTGCTACCGGAGCCCAGGAGCACCGAGGACATCGATCGCTTCGTCCATTTGCGCGGCGTGACATGGGCCGACTACCAGCGCCTGCTCGAGATCCGCGGCGAAGCGTCGAGCCCGCGCTTCACCTATCTCGAAGGGGTGATCGAGATCATGAGCCCGTCCCGCAAGCACGAGTCCCTCAAGTCGATCATCGGTCGCCTCGTGGAGACCTACTGCCAGGTGCGTGGCGTCGAGTTCGACGCGTTCGGGTCTTGGACGCTCGAGAAGAAAGAGGCTGAGCGCGGCGCGGAGCCTGACGAGTGTTACGTCTTCGGCGAGGTGAGCGATCCCGAGCGTCCGGACCTCGCGATCGAGGTCGTCTGGACCTCTGGCCGACTCGACAAGCTCGAGGTCTACCGAAAGCTGGGCGTGCCAGAGGTCTGGTACTGGCGCCGGGGTGTGCTCAGCGTCCACGTGCTCCGTGGCGACCGTTACGAAGAGGTCACCGCGAGCGAGGTGCTGCCAGGGATCGATCTCACGCAGCTGGCGAGCTTCGTCGAGGGGCGGACGGCCAGCCAGGCGATGCGCGAGTATCGCGCTGCGCTGGGGTGAGGTCACCGGCCGCTAATTTTCCCACAGGTCGTCGATCCCGACGAGCGCCAGCCACTCCGGCGGCGGATTGGCGAAGTCGATCGGCGCCATCGCTGCGATGCAAGAGGTGTCCGGTGGGTGCGATGGGTTGGCCAGGAAGCTCTGGATGATCTGGGTGCCGCAGCCGACGGACGTGAGGTCGGCCATCGGCGAGATGAGCGCATCGATCAGCCCGTGGGCTGCGGTCGGTAGCTCGACGTAGTACTGGTTCGCGCCGCTGTACTGCGCGCTCGCGACGTCGCCGTAGGGGGTCCTTGCGTCGAGGCCGCCTTGCAGAATCAGGATGGGAGCGGGCGTGGAGGGCCACTTTCCGTAGTACTCATCGCGTGGATAGTGCGGCCACTTCGAGGCAGCGATCGCCCAGTACGCAGAAAGGTCGAAGGCGATCATGTCTTGTCGCGCGGCCAAGATCTCGTCCACCGAGGCGTCCGATTGCCACATCTCGGAGTACATGACGTTGCGTTGGAGCGTGGAGGAGAACCCGGCCCAGGACGGCGCCGCGTACCACTCGTGGTAGGCAGCCACGGCCTCGAACCATTCTTGGTCGCCGGGGTCGCACCGAAGAGACCGATAGATCGCCGCCGGCAAGAGCAGTCGATCAAAGAAGTCGCCGCCGACGAGCCCGCCGAAGTAGAGCTGCGGCATCGGCAAGAGCGCGCACGGCGAATCGGGCGCATCGATCACTTCTCGGGCGCGGGCGATGGGGTCGCCTCCGAGCTTCGCCGAGCAGGTTGCGTCGGTCGCGCAGAGCTCGAGTACGGCGTGGGCCTTGTCGTCGAAGTTGCGATCGAACTCCGCGAAGTCGAAGACCACGGGCACGACCGAGTCGAGGACGACGGCGGTGGGCTGCTCGGGGCGGATGTGGAGGTAGCGCTGCGCCCAGTACGTGCCGTACGAGACGCCGTAGACGAAGACGTCCGCGCCGGTCGCCGTCGCGTCGATCAGCGCGGCGAGATCGCGCGCAGCACCGGTCGTCGTCAGCCCGCTCAGATGCGGGATCTCGGTCGCGCAGGCGGCGTAGTTGCTGGCCGTGCAGTCGGCGAACGCCGACCGGCCCGTGCCGCGGTGGTCGGGGAGGTAGATGTCGAGCGTCGGGTTCTGCGACGCGAGGAGGAAGGCGAGGGGAGCCATCGTCGAGCCCGGGTAGCCCGGCCCGCCCTGGAGCATCCAGAGCTGGCCCGTCGCGGGCTGGACCGCGGCCGGGTACCGCTGGACGAAGACGTCGATCGTGCCTTTGGCTGGGTCGTTCCAATCGGCCGGCACCGGCAACGTCCCGCACTCGGCCATCGCGGTCGACATCGCGGGGATCTGATCCGCGAACGCGAGCGACTCGTTGATGGGCGAGAGGCCTTCATCGAAGCGATAGGGGAGCGGGCCCGAGGGCGGTGGGCCCAGCAGCTCCGTGTCCACCAACGGACAGGGAGAGAATTGGACCGTCGGCGCCGCGCCCCCGGAGCCGGTGGCGCTCGAGGCGCCAGCGCCCCCCGCTCCTGTGCCCCCGCCGCCCGTCGCCCCGCTCTCTGCGTCGTCGCAGCCGATGACGACGAGCGCACACAAGATCGTGATGACCAATGATCGCACTGCTCGTCCCTCCCTTCGGCGCAGGCGGCACGCGCAGATCAAACCGAGCGAGAGCCACCACGCACCAGCGTCCCCACCCGAGCGACCCGCGCTGCACGCACAGCCTCCAGCCGGCTCGAAGGCAGCATCCGCGCTTGCCCCTCCGGCGCCAGCTTCGCCGGATCTCGCGCCCCCGCCCTGGCCCGCGCTGGCGTGGCCTCCAGCGCCGCCTCCGGCGCCGGCGGTCGTGGTCGGATCGTAAATCTCCGCCGTGGTCTGGGAGACCCAGTCCGCGTTCGTGCCTCCGACAACGAGAACGTTGCCCGAAGGGAGCACGGTCGCGGTGTGACGGGCGCGGAGCGAGGACATGGGGGGCGCCTCGACAAACTCACCGGCTGTGACGTCATAGAGCTCGACCGAAGCGTGCGGTTCACACGCGTTCGCGGCGTCAGCGAGGCACGGCGCTCCGCCGGCAACGAGGACTGCGCCGTCTTGCAGCAAGCTCGCGGAGTGACCCTGCCGCGGTGAGACCATCGTGCCCGTGAGCGAGAAGGAGCTCGCCTTGACGTCGTACCGTTCGACGCTTGCGATCGCTTCGGCGGAGGTCGAGACGCCCCCCACGATCAGGACGTCAGCGGACTCCAGTACCGTCAGCGTGGCACCGGACCGTGCCTCGTTCATGGACGCGGTCGTAGAGAAGCTAGCCGTTACCGGATCGAACAGCATGGCGAGCGGCCAGGCATAGGAGCCCTTCCCCCCAATCGTGTATCCGCCCACGACGAGGACTGCACCGGATGCCAAGACAGTGGCCGCGCGACCCCCGTGCGACCCGGTGAACCCCTCGGGCAACGGAGCCGCAGAGGAGAAGGTGCCTGAGCTCGGGTCGTAGAGATTCGCGAAGCCGTCGTCGACGACGAGCACCTCTCCTGATCCGAGCACGCTGGCGGTGTGTCCAGGGTCTCTGTTGAACCGCGAATGAAGCGCGAGGGAGCCCGTCGACGAGAAGGTGCCAGTCTGGGGATCGTAGAGCTCGGCGATGCACGGTGCTGATCCCTGGCACGGCTCGCCGGACACGCCGCCCACGATGAGCACTTCGCCCGACGGAAGAACGCTCGCCGTGTGGCCGCTGCGCGGCAGCGCCATGGGGCCCGTCGCGGTGAACGTGCCCGTCTGGATGTCGTAGAGCTCCGCCGTCTCGGTGAGCTGATACTCCTCCGTCGCCTTCCGGCCCCCGGCGATGAGCACGTGGCCCGACGGCAAGAGGGTCGCTGTATGACCTGCCCGCGCTTCCGCCATCGAGCCGGTCGACGACCATCCCGGCTCTGCCGCCGACACCCGCGAGGTCGCAGAGAGTACGCCGATGGTGAGCAGCGAGACCCTCTGCGCCGTCGTCGAAGCCATGTGCTGCCCCAAGCAGGCCCCGTGCCGAGACGCCGGTTCGCTCGAACGCGCTCGTACGACGCCGGCGCGTACGTCTGCGACGCGCCTGGGACACGTCCGGGACATCCGCGAGCGCGAGAGCCGAGCGACCGGCGGCGTGGTATTTTGACTTCGTGACCACCGCCGCGCCTCCGGCTCGCATGACTCCCGCCGAATACTTGGCGTGGGAGCGCGAGCAGGTCGAAAAGCACCAGCTGATCGACGGTGAGGTCTTCGCGATGGCGGGCGGATCGCCGCGACACAACTGGCTCAGCGCTGCAGTTCTCGGGGTTCTCCGCGCGGCCCTCAAGGGCGGAGGTTGCTCGCCGTTCTCGTCGGATCAGAAGATCTACGTCCCGTCGAGAACGAGCGACTTCGTCTACCCGGACGCGAGCGTCGTGTGCGGAAAGGTTCGGCTGCACCAGGGCACGACCGACGTGATCGAGAATCCGCGCGCGGTCGTCGAGGTCCTGTCGAAGAGCACCGAGTCGTACGATCGCGGGGAGAAGTGGCGGGCCTACCAACGCATCGCCACGCTCGACGACTACGTGCTCGTCTCGCAGAGCGTCCCCTGCATCGAGCACTTCGCCCGCGAGCCCGACGGGTCTTGGCGGTACCGCACCGTCGGCCCCGGGGCGCGGCTCGAGATTTCGGTCGGCGCCGTCTTCATCGTCGACGAGACGTTCGACGGCGCGCTCGAGGTCCCCGGCGACGACTGATCGGACCTGCGGCCCGGGCCCAAGTGCCGACCTCCTCCGGGCGCTTGATCCGCATGCAGCCGTGCCGAGACACGCGCTCGCGACTGGCACGCACCGTGCTCTGGGCGACGATGCGTTGCGTGGATGGCTCCAGTCTGCTCGCCTAGCCCTCGCATGAGGGGGCTTTGGTCGGGAACGCGACCTCTCGAAGAACGAACGTTGGGGTAGCATGAGTGAGCACGGTTGCCGGTTTCAGGCCGCGCCTGAGGCGGACGAATGAAGGCGTTCACCATCGGTCTCTCGACAGTCGTCTGCCTGATTGCCCTCGGCTGCACGGATGCGACGGACGAAGCCTCCAGTACGTCCGGCAGCGTGGGCGCCGGGGCGGCTGGCGGTGGTGGCGCAGGCGGGACGGGTGGCGCGTCGACCTGTGAGGGCTCGCAGCCAGACGACCCGCGTGTCGCTGCGGCGCTCGATCAGCTACGCGAGCTCTCCGCCGAAAAGAAGCTTCCGGGCGGGGCCGCCGTTGCGATCGTCCAGAATGGCGAGATCCTCGGCCTCGGCGTCTTCGGGACGAAGCTCGAGCCGGGCTGCGATCCGATGACCGAGGACACGCTCTTCCGCGTGACCAAGGCGACCGAGCTCATCACGACGCTGGCGGTCCTCGACGCCGTGGAAGAGGAGCGCCTGTCTCTCGACGCGTCGATCGTCGATACGGTCACGACGCTTCATGTGGAGAATGACACCCACGGCTCGGTCGATCAGATTACGCTGCGCCATCTGCTTGCCGAGACGAGCGGGTACCGCGCCGTGTCGGACCAGTGGCACACACTCAACACGTGCACGACGCTGGTGGACAGCGTCGCGAACGCCGACATCCCTCTCCTGTACTTTCCTCCTGGGACGATGCAGCAGCCAGGCACGTGGAGCAGCGCCGAGATCGCCGGGCTCGCGCTGCAGATCGTCGATGGCGTTCCCTACCCGGACGCAGTACGCGCGCGCGTCCTCGACCCGCTCGGCATGGGCGGCGCGTTCGACGACGACGAGCTCGTGGCGCTAAACCACGCGCGAGGTCACTACACGACCCCGACGGATTCGGCGGACCCCGAAATCTGCGCCAATCGCTTTCCGTCTGACGGCTACCACGGCAGCATTCGCGACATCGCGAAGCTCCTCGCTTACCTCACCGGTGGGCCCGGCACCGTGCTCGAGCCCAACATGCTCGACGAGATGCTCTCCGAGCAAGGGCCGATGTTCTGGTCGAGCGAGTACATGCCCTTCGGCTTCGACGAGGCCTGGCATCAGGAGGATATCGGTGACGATGTCCTCCTGATCGACAGCTCGAGAGGTGGCTATTACCAGCTGACGATCATGCTCAAGCAGCGCCGGCTCGCCATGACCATCTTGTGGAACGCCGACATGTTGGACGCTACCGACTACGTGAACGATCTTGCCCCACGCCTCGAGCGCATGTTCGCCGACATCGACCCGACGCTCGCCGCCCTTCGCCTCAACCCGCCGTTCATGGCGGACCCCCTCCTCGTAGCATCGGTCGCGGGCCGGTACACCGATACCTTTGGCTTCAATTCGGAGGGAGAGCGCGCGATCGAGGTTTCGGTCGACCCCCGCGACGCGACGAGGCTCCACGGGGTGATCACGTCAAACGATGGCGCGACCCAATCCATCGATCTGACGCCGTTCATCGCTCAAGACAACTTCCGGGTAGCGGGCGAGACGTGGCAGAACGCGCGATTCTGGCGCGACGACGACGGCTTCTCGTACGCCATGTCGTTCGGCGCCGATGGCGGCCCGCCATTTTTTCGCGAGCCCGAATGAGACGAATCGGCGCGCTCTGCACGCTGCTGATCACCTCGATGGGCGTCGTCTACTGGCGACAGAACGCCTACGAGAGCAACCTGCGGTCGGCCAGCGACGACATCGACCGACACCTCGAACACGGGGACCTGGCCGCGGCGGGAACCGCGTTGCAGCGCTGGCGCGGCGAACTCGGCGAGTCGGAGGTCGTCGAGGAC
>ERZ761602.8177-NODE-8177-length-10667-cov-6.163777_pt1 | contig 10667 bp, 4 predicted proteins | sample MGYA00512165_ERZ761602 | MGnify/ENA primary metagenome ERZ761602 (study PRJEB28899, sample SAMN02445085) | bioreactor sludge metagenome | biome: EBPR sludge; isolation source: Thorneside wastewater treatment plant | place: Australia: Brisbane, Thorneside...
CGATCTCAGCGCCGGCAACGAAGCCGTCACCTTGCGGCTGGCCGATGTCTATCCGGCCGGCGCCGGGCCGCACGAGCAGGTGACGGGCTTTCTGGAAGAGGCTGTGCGAGCCGCCGGCGGCCAGGGTTTCAAGCTGGCCGACGTGGCGTTTTCCACCGCCATGCTGGCGCTGGACACCACCGTGCGCCGCATTCTCGGCCAAGTGCTGAGCGACCTGTGCGAGGTCGTCCACCTGTACGACTGCGACTATCTGCTGATTTCCGGCCGACCCTGCCGGCTGCCGGCGGTGCGAGCGGCGATTCTGGCGAAGTTGCCGGCACCGCCGGATCGGATCGTCAGCCTGCACGCCTATCGGGTCGGCGACTGGTATCCGTTCCGCTCGGTCGGCGGCCGGCTCACCGATCCCAAAACCACGGCGGCGGTCGGCGCGATGGTCTGCGCGCTGTCGGAAGGGCAGTTGTACAAGTTCAACCTGCGCAGCCGCGAGCTGGGGATGAAGTCCACCGCCCGCTTCGTCGGCGCGCTGGAGCAGACCGGGCGGCTGAAACCAGAGAACGTGCTGTTCGCCGACCTGGATCTGGAGGACCGCAAGACCCGGCTGCCGGAAGCGACTTTCGACTTCTACGCGCCGGTGTTTCTCGGCTTCCGGCAACTGGGGGTCGAACGCTGGCCGGCCACGCCGCTGTATCGCGTCACCTTCGCCCATCCGCGCGACGCGAGCGCCAAGGCGTTGCCGCTCAAGGTGACGCTGGAGCGTTCCACCGACGAAAACGTCGATCTCGATTTCAAAGTCATCGCCGTGGCGGATGCCGACGGCAACCAGCAGCCGAACGGCGTGGTGCTGCTCAAGCTGCAAACCTTGAAAGACGAATACGGCTATTGGCTCGATACCGGCATTTTCTCGATTTCGACCCATGCCGGCGATAGCCCGCGCCACTGATGGTCCCGCGTCACGGGGCGACTCGGGTGCGGGCGCGACGATTCGCGAACCGGCGGTCGTCCGCCCGCCCGTCAGCCCCCGCGAAATTTCTCTTCATCAACTTTGTCCCGCCCGCGCTCGCGGGCCGAGGGCGACAAACCGGATTCTCAGCCCATGACCGAAGCGTCTCTTCATCCCGGCCTGCGACGGCTGGCCGCCAAATGCCACGACTTTCAGCGCATGTTGAGCATGTTGCTGTTTCTGGTCATGTCCGTTGGCATGATCGCCCTGATGGCGATGGCGTTTTCCGGTGGCGGCCTGCTCGATCTGCTGCTGGTGGGCGCCATCGGCCTGGTCATGATGCCGGTCGTGCTGCTTTTGAGCTGGTTGCTGCGCCACCTGGACCGCTGGCTGTACCGGCAACTGGAGCGGGCCGACGAGCTGCTGCGGGAGCGGCACCCCGTGGCCGTCCGCCTGACGCCGACGGGCTTGATCAACCGGCTCGGCGCCCTGGTGACGCTGCATCCCCCGGCCGATCTCACCGCGAATGGCGGTTCGGTTTACGCTCTGCTCAATCCGTCCTTTCGCTGGAGTTCACCGCCCGAGGCGGAAACCGCCGTTCAACTGTATTGCCGGGCGCTGCGGCCGGGCGAAGCGCTGGTCGCGCTCCAGCCCGACGGCAAGGCGTTGCTGGGCAAGGTGGTGGATCTGGCGAGCTATTCCCGCCAGCTTCGGCTTTGGGCCATCGGATCGCTGGCGCTGATCGCGGTCGTCGCGGGGGTGGCGGGGACGCTGCTGGTCGCGGACTATCGCGAGCGCGACCGGCTTGAGGCGGAATCCCGGCTGGCGACGGCCAGCCAGGCGTGGCCGCAAACTCCCGCCAAGGTGGTGAGCGCCGAACTGCGGACCACCGACATCGCCGAGGGCAAGTTTGCGACGACCGGCTATTCGGCGACGGTCGAGTTCGAGTACGCCGTGGCTGGCGTGTCCCGGCGCGGCGCCACCTCGCGTCACTGCGACCGGCCGACCGAAAGCCGCCCGGATGCCGAAGCCCGGTTGGCTCGCTATCCGGCCGGCGCGTCGGTCGTCGCCCGCTACGATCCCGGCGATCCGGAGCGCGCCGTGCTGGAAGCCGGACACGCCGAGATTTGCGAGGCCGCCATGGTCCGGAAAAGCCGGGGCATGATGTTGAACGCGGCGATTGTCGGACTGGTGTCGCTGCTGGGATTGCTCGTTTTGACCCAGTACCGCAAAAATCGCCGACTGCTGTCGCCGTCGAACGGTCAAACGGGATGATTCGATATGCTGTCGTTGGGTTTACGGTAAGTTGAACCTGTATAGAAGACCATCGCCATGCTTCGTCGGGCTTTTCGACTGACGGTCAAATTGCCGCTATTCGTGTTGGCGTTGCTGCTGGCCGTGATTTGGGGGCTGGCTTTTTATTTGAGCCATGTCCTCAAGCGCGATTTGGAGGTTCTGCTTTCGGTCCAGCAATATTCGGCTGTTTCGGTGATCGCGGCCAGCATCGAGCAGGAAACCCGTCTCCGTCTGAAAACGCTGGACGAACTGGCCCAAGTGATCGGCCAACGCGATTTGATCGGCGATCCGGCGAAAATCGAATTGTTTTTGCACGACAATCTGGCGGTTGGCGCGCTGTTTAACGGCGGCTTTTTCGTGCTCGGCGCCGATGGGGTCTGTCTCGCCGATGCGCCGCGCATGGCGGGCCGCGTCGGTTTGAATTTGGCTGACCGCGAATATTTCACCGCCACGCTGGCGCGACGAGAGCCGGTCGTCGGCATGTCGCGGGCGGGCAAGCTGTCCGGGCGGCCGCAAGTGGCGATGAGCGCGCCCGTCATCGATGCCGCCGGCCAAGTCGTGGGAGCGCTGGTCGGCATCGTTTACCTCGACGCCGAGAATTATATCGGCCGGGTTGTCGCCACCTATCGCGACGAGTCGGGTGGCGTTCTGATCATCGATCCCCGCAGCGGCCTCTTCGTCGCGGCGACCGATCCAGGCCGCATCTTCCAGCCGATTCCCGCTGCGGGCGTCAACCGGATGCACGACCGCTACATGGCGGGATACGAAGGGTCCGGGGTGGCGGTGAGTTCGCGCGGCGTCGAAGAGCTGTCGTCCAGCCGTCGCGTTCCGGCCACCGGGTGGTTCGCGGTGGCGGTGCTGCCGGTCGAGAAGGCGTTTGCCCCCGTGTCGGCGTTCCGGCGCACGATCTTCGGCGCGGCGCTGATCTCGTCCGTAATCTTGCCTTGGCTGGCGGCGATAGTGGTGGGTCGCTGGCTCAAACCTCTCCGAAAAACCACCCTGGCGCTGCGCGAGATGACCGCTGGCCAGCGCGTATTGGCCCCTTTGCCGGTGGCCGCTCGCGACGAGGTCGGCGAGCTGATCGAGAGCTTCAACGAGCTGGTGCGCGATATCGATGATCGCAAGAAGGTGATCGCCGCCCTGGCGCAAAGCGAGGAGCGGTATCGGGCGGTGGTGGATTTGTCCCCGGATGCCATTTACGTGCATCGTGACGGCGTCATGGTCATGGCCAACCGCTCGGCGCTGCGGCTGTACGGTGCCGAGAGCGAGGACCAGTTGCTGGGTTTGCTCTGGACCTCGTGGGTGCATCCCGATTATCACGAAGTGGCGCGGCAGCGGCAGCAGCTCCTTGGAAAAGCGAGCGGCCTGAGCGTGCTGCCGGCCATGGAACAGCGTCATCTGCGGATGGATGGGTCCCATGTCGAAGTCGAAGTGACGGCGAGCAACATCATGCTGGCCCAAGGCCCGGCGATCCTGACGATCGCCCGCGACATCACCCGGCGCAAGGCCGATGAAGCGCGCCTCAAGACCGTGCTGGCCCAGCAGGAGGCGCTGCTGGACAACGCGCTGGTCGGTATCGTATTGCTCGAAGAGCGGGTCATCACGCGCTGCAACCGCCGCTTCGAGGAATTGTTCGGCTACGACGAAGACGAGATGCTCGACCAGCGCACCGAGATACTGTATCTGACCAAGGAGTTTTACGAGTCGGTCGGCCAGCGCGCCTACGCCGCTCTGGCCGACGGTGGAACCTACGTCGAGGAACTTTGGCTCAGGCGCAAGGACGGCAGCCGGTTTTGGGGCGAGCTGCACGGCAAGGCCCTGGACCCGCGTCAGCCGCGAGCCGGCAGCGTGTGGATTTTCGCCGACCTCACCGCGCAAAAGCGCGACCAGGAACGGTCACGCCTGGCGGCCAGCGTGTTCGAGAGCGCGTCCGAGGGCATCATGATCACCGACACCGACCAGACTATCCTGGCGGTCAATCGCGCGTTTACCGAGATCACGGGTTACGCCGACCAGGAAGTGATCGGCAAGAATCCCAGCTTGCTCAGTTCCGGTCGCCAACCCCCCGAGTTTTATCGGCAGATGTGGGAGACCTTGCGCCGGGAAGGCAAATGGCGCGGCGAAATCTGGAACCGCCGCAAGAGCGGAGAGGTGTTTCCGGAGCTGCTGTCGATCGGCGTGGTGCGGGATGAAGAGGACCGCGCGACCCATTACGTGGGGGTGTTTTCGGATATTTCGGCCCAGAAGCTGGCGGAGCAGCAACTGTCTTTTCTCGCCCATCACGATCCGTTGACCGGGTTGCCGAACCGGGCCTTGTTCAACGATCGCCTGGTCCACGCGCTGCAACGCGCGGAGCGCGAGGGGACGCGCTTGGCCGTGATGTTCATCGACCTGGACCGGTTCAAGGTCGTCAACGACACCTTGGGCCACCACCTGGGCGACCAGTTGCTGCAAAGCGTGGCGCAGCAGTTCCGGCAGTCGGTCCGGGCGGTGGACACGCTGGCCCGGCTGGGGGGTGACGAGTTCGCGCTGCTGGCCGAAAATCTCGGCGAAACCCAGGACGCCATCGTCGTCGCGCGCAAGCTGCTGGATCTTTTCGCGCGCCCGTTCGCGCTGGCCGAGCACGACATTCACGTTTCCTCCAGCATCGGCATCAGCTTTTATCCGGAGGATGGCCAGCGAGCCGCCGAGCTGATCCAGCACGCCGACGCGGCGATGTATCGCGCCAAGGCCAAGGGCCGGAACGGCTACGTCTGTTACGCCCGAGAAATGACCGAGCACGCCGCCGAGCGCCTGCGGCTGGAAGCGACCTTGCGCCGCTCGATCGACAACGGCGAGCTGCGGCTCTATTTTCAGCCCCAGGTGGATTTGGCCAGCGGCGCGCTGCTGGGCGCCGAAGCGCTGGTGCGCTGGCACCATCCCGAGATGGGTCTGGTACCGCCCGCGAAGTTCGTGCCGCTGGCCGAGGAGACCGGCTTTATCGGGGCGCTGGGGGAGTGGGTGCTGCGGGAAGCCTGCACCAAGGCGAGCGCTTGGCGCGCGCGGGGCTATCGCTTGCCGGGGGTGTCGGTCAACCTGTCCATCAAGCAATTCGAGCGCGGCAACATGGTCGGCCTGGTCGCGGCCATTCTCGCCGAGACCGGATTGCCGGCTGGCTATCTGGAACTGGAAATCACCGAGTCGTTCATCGCCAAGGGCGAAGAGGCGCTGCGCTTTGTCGGGGGGCTCCGCCTGCTCGGCGTGCATCTGTCGGTGGACGATTTCGGGACCGGCTACTCGTGTCTCGCCTACCTGAAGCGCCTGCCGCTGCAAACCCTCAAGATCGATAAATCCTTCGTGATGGATATCGGTCGCGACCCGAACAACGAGACCATCGTACACACCATCATCGCCTTGGCGAGGAGCCTCGGCTTGACCGTGGTGGCCGAAGGGGTGGAGACGGCCGAGCAGGCGGCTTTCCTGGTCCGGGAAGGCTGTCGGGCCGGCCAAGGTTATCATTACAGCCCGCCGCTGCCGGAGGCGGAGTTTGTCGCCCGCTGGTTGCGCCCTTCCCGCGACGCCGCTGCGGGCTGCGCTACAATTGCCGATGAAGCGAGCCACCCAGCACCGGAAAATCGATCATGACCGCCACCGACGCCCCCCTCAGCCAAACCTGCCGCACCCTGGAGCAGGTCGGTACCGCGTTTCTGGCCTGGCTGGACGAAAACAGCGCGCGGGTTCGCCAGGAAAAAGCGGGCTTGACCAAGGAATTCCGCCGCCTCGCCGCCCAGGCCCGCCGGCTGGATCAAGCCGTGCAACGGCCGATGTGCGTCGGCGTGTTCGGCCCCAGCCAGTCGGGCAAGTCTTATCTGATTTCCGCGCTGGCCCGCAAAGGCACCGCGCCGCTGATGGCCGACTTCGCGGGGCAACAAATCGACTTCATCCGCGACATCAATCCCGAGGGCGGTCGCGAATCGACCGGGCTGGTGACCCGCTTCACCCTGCAACCGGCCTCGGGCGCGACCCCGGCCGCTCCGGTCCAGATGCGGCTGTTGACCCAGACCGATCTGGTCAAGATTCTCGGCAACACCTACTACGCCGACTGCGATCACAGCGAAGACGAGCCGCTGGACCAAGCCCGGTTGACCGAGCTGCTGGAAGGGTTGGCCAAATTGGCGCAAGCCCAGCCGGTCGACCCGCTGACCGCCGATGACGTGTATGACTTGCAGACGTATTTCGAGCGGTATTTCAAGGGCTTTGATCGGGTGCGCCTGCTGCGGCACGGCTACTGGGAGCAGGCGGCCCAACTGGCGCCCCGCTTGCGCGTCCAGGACCGCGCCAAGCTGTTCGGGGTGATCTGGGGCGAGGTGGAAGCCTTCGGCCAGCTTTACCAGCGGCTTTACAACGGCTTGCAGGGCTTGAATTTCGCCAGCGACGCGCACGCCGGGCTGGACGCGCTGCTGCCGCGCGAGCAGAGCATCATCGATGTGCAAACCCTCAAGGGGCTGGGGACCGGCGGTGGCCAAACCCTGACGCTGACCGGCGCCGATGGCGCGCGGGTGACGCTGCCGCGCAACGAGGTGACGGCGCTGATCGCCGAACTGCGGATCGTCATCGGCGAGCAGCCCTGGGATTTCTTCCAGCACACCGATTTGCTCGACTTTCCCGGCGCGCGATCCCGCGAGCAGATCAAGAAGCTGTCGGATTTTCTCCAGGGCGGCGACGCCCTGCAAAACCTGTTTTTGCGCGGCAAGGTTGCTTACCTGTTTGAACGCTATTGCGCCGAGCAGGAACTGACCAGCATGTTGCTGTGCATCGGCCCCAGCAATCAGGAGGTCAAGACCCTGCCGGAGATGGTCAACGACTGGATCGTGTCCACCCACGGCGCGACGCCGGAACAGCGGGCGCAACAGCCGACCGCGCTGTTTCTGGTGCTGACCAAGTTCGATATGGAGTTCGAGGAAAAGGCCGGCGAGCGTTCACCCGAAAGTCGCTGGATCACCCGGATGGAAAGCTCCTTGCTGAATTTTTTCGGCAAGCAGCACGACTGGCCGCGCCAGTGGGATACCCAGGGTCCGTTCCGCAACAGCTTTTGGCTGCGCAATCCCAACTTCAAGGCCAAGAACATCTTCGATTACGACGAAGAGGGTCGCGAGATCGGCGTCCGGCCCGGCGAGCGCAAGCGGATCGAAGCGTTCAGGGACGCCTTTCTCAAGGATGCCGTCGCCAGCGCCCACTTTCGGGATCCCGAGCGCGCTTGGGAGGAGGGATTCAAGCTCAACGACGGCGGAATCGGCTACTTGGCGGAGAGCTTGCGCCCGTTGTGCAACCCCGAACTCAAGCGCCAGCAACTGGCCGGGCAGGTGGCGCGGTTGCGCGAGCTGATGGTCGAGAGCATGAGCCGCTACTACGTCAGCGACAACCCGGAACAGGAAATCGAAAAGCGCCGCGCGGCGGCCCAGCAGGTCGCCGGCAGCCTGATCGACTGCGCCGGCGAGCAGCGCTTCGGCGAGCTGCTGCGCGCCTTGCAGGCCGACAGCGACGAGCTGGAGGGGATTTATTACCGCATCGAAACCCGGCTCCCGGACGAGAAACAGGCCATCGGCGCCCCGACCATCGGCGCGGCGGTGGACACCGGCAAGATGAAGGCGCTGCTCGGTTTGGCCGCGCCCGCCGGGCAACCCCCCGAAGCGCCCCGCAAGGACGACGCCGCGCTGTTCGCCCGCGAGGCGGTGGCGGAATGGATGCGGGATTTGCAGGATCTGAGCGGCAACAAATCGCTGTGCGACTACTATCGGGTGCCGGAAACCCGCATGGCCGAATTCGTCAAAGAGATGATCGCCGGGGCGCAACGCCTGAAGCTGGAGGAACGGATCGAAACGCTGGTGCGGCAGGTCACCGGTTTTCGCATGAAGTTCGAGCAGATCGTGGCCTTGCCGGCCCGGCTGACCGCCAACTTGCTCAACGGCTACGTGGATTATCTGGGCTACGATGCCCTGAAGCTGGAGCAGCGGCCGATGCTGCCGCTGGAGAGCGGTCCCCGTCCGGTGTTCCCCCCGCGAGCGGTGCCGCGTGGCGGCCCCCAACTGAGCGAACAGCAATCGACTTACGACCAGGATTACTACACCGATTGGATTCGCGCCTTTCTCGATCTGGTCGAGCGGAATTCCCGCACTCGCGCCGGCGGTGAAGTGGATTTGGCCGCCAACCGGCGATTGGGCGAGCTGCTGGCCAGGTTGGGGCCGACCGCTTGAGCCGAATTGCGGTCATCGCGGCCCCAGATCGCTTACAATCACCGCCTGATCGGTTCGTCCGCCGTCGTTGCCGGGTTCGCCCCGATCGGAGTAGACGAGGGCAATTCGCGTATAACCGGCTCATCCTGGAGGATTTTGCATGGCCGCGCTTTCGGTTCGCGTGACGGAAGATCCCGCCCGTCCGATGGGACACGCCATCGTCACGCTCGGCGGCTTGCCGCGCGACTTGGAGACCTTCGAGTTCGCCCTGAGCCGGCACGGTTTCGCGACCAACCATCTCGGGCCGGACGGCTGGCAGGGCGCGGAATGCTGGTTGCAACCCGAGGAAGCTTGGTATAGCGGCGACGCGCTGAAATTCTTCGTGCATCCCGATCTGGTGTTCCAACTGGAGAACATGCCCTACCAGTTGACGGTGCGCGGTCAGGGTCTGGCGGGGACCGCCGCCGCGACGTTTGTTTGGCCGCTGCAACTGGAACTGGAAGACGGCAGCGCCAGCGGTGAGCGCAAAGTGGTCGGCGGCACGCGGGTCAATCCGGGTCCGGCGACGCGACCCGTTCCGGCCGCCGCCGCGTCGCCGGTCGAACCGCCGCCCTTGCCGGAGGTCGGCGCCGCCGATCTGAGCATTCCCGACATGCCGATTCCCGAGATCGGCGCCGGTCTTGAGGCCGATGACGAGGACCGGACCCGCTTGGCGCCACCCCGGCTCAAAACGTCTAAACCGAAAGATGTCGCGAGACCGGATACGACGTCGGGACGGAGCCTGCCGCCAGCGGGAGCGGAGATAACGGCGGATGACGACCAGACCCGTAAAGCGCCCGGTCGCATCGTTCCGCCGCTCGCCGCCAAAGCGACCGCACGCGACGGGCTGGAGGCGAAGTCGGCGGCGCCGGTCGCTGGCGGAGAACCGCCGATGCGGGCCGAATCGCCGCGAGCGCAAGCCGAGCCGCCGCCTTTCGAGCCCGGCCCGAGCGAGACGGCAGCCGCGCGGCACGGGAAGTCCGGGATGCTGGTCGCGCTGCTGGGATTGGTCGCGCTGGCCGCGCTGGCGGCGTTCGGCTGGTGGTGGTTCGCCAGACCGACCGGCGAGAAGCCCCCGATCCCTGTCCCCGAGAAACCCGCCGCATCGATCCCGTCAGCCCCCTTGCCCATTTCCCGTCCAACGGCCGAGCCGAAGCCGGCGCCCGAGCCGAAGCCGGCGCCCGAGCCGAAGCCGGCGCCCGAGCCGGTTCCGGCGCCCGAGCCGGTTCCGGCGCCCGAGCCGAAGCCGGCGCCCGAGCCGGTTCCGGCGCCCGAGCCGAGGCCCGTTTCCAGATCGGAGAGACCGAGCGGCCCGACTGTCCCCGAACCGATGGCGCCGACCCGGCCCTCCGCGCCCGAACCGCCCCCGGCGGTGTCGGCGCCAGCCGCACCACCGAGCCGCCCGGTCGAGTCGGGCCCCCCACCGACGACCGGCCCGGCCGAATCGCGCCCGGCGCCACCGCCGCCCACGCCGGTGTCCCCGCCGCGCCCGGTCGCGCCGGTCGAGCGACCGCGCCCGCCGCCGGCGCCTGCCGCGCCATCTCGACCGGATTCCGGCCGCAGCCTGGAGGACGAACTGAAATCGCAGTTCGATCCGACCCAGCAGGAACTGGAGAAAAGATTGCGCCCGAACAGGTCGCCCTAGGCGCGGCGGGCGCGGAATTTCGACACGATGCGGGTCCAACCCGATCACCTCGTTCGCATTAGGAGGAGCACGCTCATGAATCGTCCGCTGATCGCCGGTCTGCTGTCGCTCTGTGGCCTGATCGGCACGTTGCCGACTTTTGCCGAGGACACCGACGCCAAGCAGATCGGCATGGTCACCGGCTCCAAAACCGGAACTTACATCCAGTTCGGCAACGATATCGCCGGCGCCGCCAAATCGGCCGGGCTGGATATTCTGGTCAAGGATTCTCAGGGGTCGATCGACAACATCAAACGGATCAACAGCAAGGAAAACGCCACCTTCGGCATCGTGCAGTCCGACGTGCTGGGTTTTCTCAGCCGCTCGGAAAGCCCCGAGATGCGTCAGGTCGCCGGCCGCTTGCGGCTGATCTTCCCGTTTTACAACGAAGAAGTGCATCTGTTCGCCAACAAATCGATCCAGTCGTTCAGCGATCTCCAGGGCAAGCGGGTGGTGGTGGGCGAGCAGGGCAGCGGGACGTGGCTGACCGCGATGA
>ERZ761602.8179-NODE-8179-length-10664-cov-5.158262_pt1 | contig 10664 bp, 7 predicted proteins | sample MGYA00512165_ERZ761602 | MGnify/ENA primary metagenome ERZ761602 (study PRJEB28899, sample SAMN02445085) | bioreactor sludge metagenome | biome: EBPR sludge; isolation source: Thorneside wastewater treatment plant | place: Australia: Brisbane, Thorneside...
CACACTATTTCAGTTATTTACAATAGCGATTATTATGCTTTTGTCGTTCGGAATTTCGAATGCACAGGAGGCAACAGGCAAACTTAGCGGAAAAGTACTTGACCCTAACGGGCAAACAATCATCGGGGCGAGCGTGGTCGTAAAAGGCACCACTAAAGGTGCTGTAACTGATATTGATGGAAAATATTTGCTCACCCTTCCTGCGGGCAAGTACGATATACAAATCAGTTCACTATCGTTCGAAACAAAATTGTTTAAAGATACTGAGATTAAAGCAGGTCAAATTGTGGTTTTGAACACCACGCTTGCCATGGCAAATAAAAACCTGAGTGAAGTAGTTGTGGAAGGCAAGGCCAACCGCGAATCAGCAGCAGCAATCGTGCTTGAACAAAAAAATTCGGTGGTTTTATTCGATGGATTCAGCGGTGAGCAAATCAAAAGAACGCCTGACCGCACCACGGCCGACGTATTGAAACGCGTGAGTGGCGCCACTATTCAGGACAATTCGTTTGTGGTGGTGCGCGGATTGCCTGACAGATACAATGCTGTTTATATCAATTCATCGCCATTGCCGAGCTCAGAACCCGATAGAAAAGCCTTTGCATTTGATATTTTCCCGGCAGTTTTTTTGAATGACATTAAGGTAATCAAAACTGCGATGCCATCGCTCACAGGCGAGTTTGCAGGTGGACTGATTCAGGTCAAAACCAAAGACATTCCCGAAAAGAATTTTTACCAACTTTCGTTAGGAACCACATTTAATACAATTACCTCTTTTCAGCCATTTTTGAAAAGCCCCGGTGGTAAAACAGACTGGCTTGGCATTGATGACGGTTATCGTCAATTGCCAAAAGGACTTGTAAGTACAGAAGAATTTTTACCCGGAGGTGTATTGAATAACGCCGGTAGGGCAGAACAAACCAAATTGTTCAATAACTCATTTACGGCAAAGCGGATTCAGTCCATGATGCCGGGTGTGAATGGCCAATTCTCGATGGGGCATAACATTAACTTGAACCCAAAATCAAAAAGGGAAGATAGCCGCACAAAAAATGAGTTGGGAAGCGTGTTTGCCCTCACCTATAACCGTAATGTTGCCTACACGGATCGCGATCGGAATGATTATGACCTCACCGGCAGAATTATTCAGTATAAAGATGACACCTACAATATCAATACGATGTTGGGCGGGATTTGGAATTTGGCTTATATCTATGCAAAACCCTCCGGTTTCAATAATCGGATATCGATTAAAAACATGTATAATGTCAATAGCAACGACCAATCGGTTTTAAGAACAGGCCAGGATTTGCAGAATGATTTTGATATTAAATCTTATGCTTTTATGTACACCGAGAATAAATTGTGGAGTTCACAAATTTCGGGCGAACACTATATCCCGCAAGGCAAAATCAAATTGGAGTGGGGTGGCGGCTACAGCAACCTGACTCGCTTGATTCCCGATTACAAATTGGTAAACTACAAAAGAAACCTTGGTGACACGGCTATGCCCTACAGAATGTTGGCTCAATCACAACCTTCGTTTTTCGACCAAAACGGTAGGTTTTTCTCCGACATGAGGGATATTTCCTATTCCGGTTATTTTGACTTTTCTATACCACTTATTACAGGTTCTGTTCGTCATGAAATCAAAGCAGGCTTTGCCATACAAACAAAATCACGTGAGTTTAATGCCCGCAGTTTCGGTTATTGCATTCAAACGATGCTTTTCAATTCTGCGATTTCAAGCTGGGCGATTGACAGTATTTTCGACCCCAGAAACATCAGCACATCGGGTTATTTCCTCAAAGAATCCACCACCAAAGCTGATTCCTACACTTCGGGTTCAGATACCTATGCCGGGTATTTGCAATTGGAACATGCGTTTTTTGAGAATAAGCTTCGCGCGATTTGGGGCGCAAGACTCGAATCCTTCACACAGCGTTTAAGGTCTTTTGCACCGCAAAACGATGAAATTCCAATTATTATAGATACGACTAAAATCGATATCTTACCTTCAATCAATTTAATTTGGGGGATTAACAGCAAAATGAACTTAAGAGGTTCATTCAGTCAAACTGTATCAAGGCCCGAGGCGCGCGAATTGGCGCCATTCCAGTTTTTCGACTTCAGTAACTTCCTCATGGTGCAGGGAAATCAGAATCTTTTTAGAACAAAGATCAACAATTATGATTTGCGCTACGAATACTATCCGATGGCCGGTCAGTTGATTTCGGTTACCGGTTTTTACAAACAATTCAGCAATCCGATTGAGAAAACACTCGAAAACGTGGGTAGTTTCAGGTTGATGAGTTACCGCAACGTGGCCACAAGCTACTCTGTAGGTGCTGAGTTTGAATACCGTTTCAACATCGCTTCCTTCTACAATCTTTTCAGAAAAAAGAACACAGAAAGTACCTTCATGAATGGATTTAATTTCGTGGGGAATATAGCCATTATTCATTCGGTGGTGGACCTTACGGGAGTGGCCGGTATTGACGAAAAACGCCCGATGCAAGGGCAGTCGCCATACATCGTGAATGCAGGTATTCAATATAACGACACCAAACACGACTGGGGCTTTAGCGCTATGTATAACATTTCAGGCCGCAGAATTGCCCTCGTTGGAAATACAGATTATCCTTCATTCTGGGAAACACCGCGTAATGTCATCGACTTGCAGTTGTCTAAAACATTTTGGGATAAATTCGAAATTCGTCTGAATGCCAGAGATATACTAGCTAACAGAATCATTTGGTACCAGGACACCAACGGAAACAAATCCTTTGATAAGGATACCGATAACGAAATGCTGAACGTGAGAATGGGTTCTCAGTATTCGATTACCCTCGGCCTGAAACTATAAAATGTAAGCGGTGTTTTCGAGCACCTTTTTAATTCCCGACTCTAACGCAATCGGAGGTCTTTTCAGGATTGCGCTCATTTTGGCGATATCAGGCAAACGGCGAGTCATATCTCCTTCTTTCAAAGGTTCCAAAAATTGAATTTTTGAGCTCGACCCGGTGATGTCAATCACAAGTTTGGCAAGGTCTATGATTTTGGTTTCCACATTTCCGCCCACATTGATGACATCATTCAGGTATTTTTTGCTGTGAAAGGCTGCAAAACAAGCATCGGTATTGTCATCAATAAAACAGAAGGTGCGGGTTTGGGTGCCATCGCCATAAATCGGAATATCTTCATTTTTCAATGCCGCAGCAATGAATTTCGACATGACGAAATCTTTGCTTTGTTTCGGCCCGTAGGTGTTAAAAAACCTAAAAATCGTATAATCCAATCCGAATTCTTTATGGTAAGAGCGAATGTAAGCTTCACCCACATTTTTTACGATTGCATAAGGCAAACGCGAATTGAGCGGCGTGGTGTGCTCATTTTGCGGAAATTCTACAGGTTCGCCGTAAACTTCAGATGATGAAGAGTATAAAAACTGCTTCACACCGGAAACCTTACTCAGTACCAAAAGGTTCTCGATGCCCCGAATATCTTCCAATACTTTTACAGGCTGCTTTAAAGTCAGCTGAACGCCAACTAAAGCGGCATAATGAAACACATAATTAAAGCTTCTTTCAGAGAATACTTTGGCAATTTCATCATAGCGGTTCACATCACAATGATGAAAAAACACATTGGGCATATCGGGTACTTTCACTTCTGAACCGGTCACCAGATTGTCAACAATATGCACTTCCACTTTGGGGTCTTGTGCAATTTTTTCGGCCATTGCACTGCCTATGAATCCTGCCCCCCCTGTTATTAATACTTTTATCATATTTGATGTTTTTTAGGATTAGACGACTATTCTTTGATTACATTCATTAAATATTCGCCATAGCCACTTTTCATTAAAGGTTTTGCAAGTATTTCAATTTGATTTTTATCTATAAATTTCATCCTGTAGGCGATTTCTTCAATACACCCAATTTTGAGTCCCTGTCTTTCTTCAATCACCTGAACAAATTGGCTGGCCTGCATCAATGATGCAAATGTGCCGGTGTCGAGCCAGGCTGTACCCCGGTCAAGCACAGCTACTTTCAGTAAGTTTTTTTGCAGGTAGATTTTGTTGATATCGGTGATTTCGTATTCTCCTCTTGGGCTTGGATTCAGCGATTTAGCAATTTCCACGACAGAATTGTCATAGAAATACAAGCCGGGCACGGCATAGTTCGATTTGGGATTTTCCGGTTTTTCTTCAATGGAAATGGCATTCAGATTTTTATCAAACTCCACCACACCATAGCGCTCCGGGTCGCTCACATGGTAAGCAAAAATAGTTCCGCCTGCGGGTTTATTTACATTCTGCAAAAGCGATGAAAGCCCGGATCCATAAAAAATATTATCGCCCAGAATTAAAGAAACATCATCGTTGCCAATAAATTCTTCCCCGATTACAAAAGCTTGCGCGAGGCCGTTTGGAACTTCCTGTATTTGATAGCTGAATTTACATCCCAGGTGCTCGCCGGTTCCCAGTAATTTTTCAAAATTCGGCAAGTCCTGCGGTGTGCTGATGATGAGAATTTCACGGATTCCTGCCATCATGAGTACCGATAAAGGATAGTATATCATTGGCTTATCATAAATGGGCATAATTTGCTTGCTGATGGCATAGGTGATGGGATAAAGGCGCGTGCCTGAACCGCCGGCTAGTATTATTCCTTTCATTAAAATGTACTAAAAATTAAGGCCAATCACTGATGAAACTCGGACAAAAATAGAATTATTCTTTTAAATTCCTTGTCACGCTTTGTTTTCTTCCGGTTAATTCATGAAGTGTCATTAGCATGGCAGGCAATAAAACCAGATTGGTAAACATGGCGGCAAATAAGGTGATGGACACGAGTGTTCCTAATGCCACCGTGCCTCCGAATGCTGAGGCGGTGAACACCGAAAATCCAAAGAAAAGCACGATAGAAGTGTATGCCATACTTAGTCCGGTTTCCTGAAGAGCAATCACTACAGCTGAGCGCATATTGCCATTATGGATTTTTAATTCCTGGCGCAGTTTAGCTAAAAAGTGAATGGTATCATCCACCGAAATGCCAAAAGCGATGCTAAACACCAATACGGTGGAGGGTTTCAGCGGTATTCCCAGATAACCCATCAAGCCGCCCGTAAAGAGCAGTGGGATCATGTTTGGAATAAGCGATATCACTACAATTTTCAGGCGTTTAAACATAATGCTCATGAAAAATGCGATAATTACGATTGCCAAAGCAAGGCTCATGATGAGGTTTTTCACTAGGTATTTTGACCCTTCCATGTAGGAAATGCTTGCTCCGGTGAGGTGCACGGTGTAATTTTCCTGAGGAAACAATTCCGTTACTTTTTCCTGAATTTTTCCACGCACTTTTTCGATTTGATCTGTCGTGATATTGGACATTTGCACACTGATGCGGGCTGTTTGCCGCGTGCTGTCCACAAAGTTCCTCAGCATGGAATCGCGCGATTGGTCTTTTTGTATGTAATCTACGATAAAAGCTTTGTCGAAAGAGCTGGGAAGTTCATAGTGTTGCGGGTCGCCGTTATAGAATGCCTGATTGGCAAATTTAATCAACTCAATGTAAGAGAGCGGCCTTGTAAATACGCCGGTTTCATAAATAAATTCCTGTAATTCATCAATGCGTTTCCATGTTTTTGAGGATGTCACAACTCCATTAGGTGTGTGTGTATCGATTGAAACTTCAAATGGCAATACGCCACCGAAATATTTTTCGAAAAACATTAAATCCTGGTACACCACATCGTGCTTGGGCAAATCATCCACAATGCTTCCTTTCACAATGATTTTTGTGATGCCATAGCCCGAAAGCACTACGATTACAAATGCAATGATGTACACCGCTTTTCGGTAGTGCTGGCTGATAATTACAAAGATGCGGGTAATGGCTACGGACAAGCGGTTGTCAAGGTGTTTCCTGGCTTTTACGGTTGGGTTGGGCAGGAATGAATATACAATCGGGATGATGATGAGCGTAATGGCAAACAACAGCATGATATTGATGGAGGCTACATAGCCAAACTCTATTAACACCGAACTGCTGGTGGCGATAAAAGTGGCAAATCCCACGGCAGTGGTAAGATTGGTGAGAAAAATTGCATTGCCCGTTTTTTCGATCACATTGATGAGGGCTTCACGCTTGTTGTTGGTTTTATTAAATTCCTGGTGGTATTTATTGATGATGTAGATAGAATTCGGAATTCCGATAACAATGAGCAGAGGCGGCATCAAACCTGTAAGAATGGTGATTTCATAGCCCATCAACACGAGCATCCCTTGCGCCCACACTGCCCCCAGCAATACAATGAGAACAGGAAAAAACACTTCATAAAAACTTCTGAAAATGATAAACAGGATAAGCGCCGTTACTGCAGCTGCAAGTATCGTAAACAACACCAATTCCTTTTTGGCTTTCAGCATATTTAATGCTCGCAAATAAGGCAATCCCGATAAATGAATTTCAGTTTCCTGCTGCGCTTCAAATGCCCGGGTGAGCTCTTCGATTTTTTTCACTACCTCCATTCTTTCTTTGCTGTTAAGCGCTTCTTTGGTGAGGGTGATGAGCATCAGATACACATTGTCTTCGCGGTTGTAGAGCAAGTTTTCGTAGAAAGGATAAGACAAGAATTTGCTCTTCATGCTGTCCAATTCGTGTTGGCTTTGCGGAGTGGTATCCAGCACCTTTTTTACTTCAAATTTTCGCAGTGAGTCGTTTTTTACAATGCACACAATATCGGCCGGTGTAGATACGGTTTTCACACCGTGAACGGCCTTGATTGAGGTAGCAAGTTCCTGATATTTTGTAAAATAATTGAGCCTGAAAAAATCCTTTTCCTTGTTTCCCACAATGATGATAGACCCATCCTCGCCAAATTTCTTTTTGAATTGTTCGTAATGAACGTAATTCGAATCGCTCTGCGGAAGCATTTGTGCCAGCTTGTAGCTTAGTTTCACGTCCTTGGCATGATAACCGAAAAAGACTGTCAACCCCAGAAATGCAGCGAGCACAATCCATCGGAACCGGAGTATGTTTATGGCTAAAAATCGAAACATGCTTTTTTTATGGGATTAACTTGGTCTAAAGTAGCATAAAAGATAGGCTGCGAAATTAAGATTATAATCATTAGTAGCCAAAATATTGCAACTTTGCACTACTATTTCATTTCAGCTTTGCGATTCACGCTTTATATAGCCTTCCGGTACTTGTTTTCGCCTAAGAAGCAGAATTTTATCAATGTCATTTCGGCTTTGTCGGCCCTGGCAGTTTGTTTTATTTCTGCTGCCCTCATTATTGTGCTTTCTGCCTTTAATGGCCTGGAAAATCTGGTGCTTTCACTGTACAATTCTTTCGATCCCGATATCAAAATCACTGCTAACGTCGGAAAATCATTTGAAGCAGATTCAAGCCTGATTTTGAAAATTTCGGAGGTGGAAGGCTTTCGCAAGATTACCCCTGTAGTGGAAGAAAATGCATTGCTGATGTACAACGAAAGGCAATTCATCGGCACAGTGAAGGGTGTGGGAGAGCAATTTTTCGACATGACAGGTCTCGATTCACTCACCATCGAGGGCGATGCAGCCATACACACAAAATGGGAATTTCAATCAAAGGCTAACGACAGCACACTCACGCCTGTGCTTGCCGATTGTGCGGTTTTAGGCGCAGGAATAGCCTCTTCCCTGGGCATAGATTTAAACAATTCCTTTCAGAAAATTCAATTGTTTTTCCCGAAACGCGGCCGTAAGGTGGATATGTTTCAACCATTTAGAAACACTTCCATTGCGCCCTGCGGGGTTTTTGCCATACAGCAGGATTTTGATCATCGTTACATCATCGTTCCGCTCGACTTTGCAGCGTATTTGTTCGATTTGGATAACAAATGGACTGCCCTGGAAATCGACCTTGATTCAGGAGCCGATTTTGAGCAGGCAAAAGAGAAAATTCAACACATCTGCGGCAGCAATTTCAGGGTGCAAACTCGTTTTGAGCAACATGCCCTTCTGTATAAAATCATGAAAACCGAGCGCCTGGCCGTTTTTCTTATCCTGAGTTTTATCCTTTTGATTGCTTCATTCAATATAGTGGGAGCCATCACCATGCTCATGGTGGAAAAGAAGAAAGATGCCATGGTGCTGTGGAGCCTTGGACTGAACGAAAAAAGTATCCGACGGATATACTTTCTCCAGGGCTTGCTGATTTCTGCTTCCGGGGCCCTTATCGGACTCGTGGCGGGGCTTTTGATTTGTTATGGTCAGCTGCAGCTTGGATGGATCAAAATCAACAGCAATCCCGAGGCACCTGCCTACCCGGTGCAAGTCAATCCAAAGGATATATTCCTGACACTGATCACCGTTTTACTCATCGGCGCGCTGGCTTCCTGGTTCAGGGCGCGCACTTTTTCACTCACACGCAATTTGCAATTGGGATTGCTTAAATAGTTTAAAACATGAAGGATCCCGGCAAAGAACTTGAAAAATTGAGGAAAAACACAGAATTCACCCAACTCACAGTGGCTCAAATTGTGAAAGATTTTCATTCTGTGGGTATCGATGTCCAAAACCAAATTTCTGCTTCCTTTTCCTATGACGTTTTGGAAAATGTGGTTTGCGGACTCATTCAGCAATTGCACGTTTCAAATCCTGAGAAATTTCGGCGATTGCTTTATACCGTTGATTTGCCCGAATCCGATGTGAAAAGAATTTCTAAATCTCCGCACTTTTATGTTGATTTGTCGCAAATGCTCATTCAACGCGAATTTTTAAAGGTACTGATCCGAACATCTTATCAAATCAAAAATGACAATGGAAATTCCTGAAAACTGGTTCGAGACCTGGTTCAATTCTCATTACTATCATATCCTGTATAAAAACAGGGATGAGGATGAGGCGCGCTTGTTTATCGATAATATGCTTGCCCGGCTGAATGTAAATCCCGGTTCACATTTTCTGGATTTGGCTTGCGGCAAAGGTCGCCATTCCCTGCAGATCAGCAGCAAGCACTACAAGGTGACCGGCGTAGATTTATCGCCCGAGAACATCAAACACGCCAACGCTACCGCCGGAACGGATGGGCCTCGGTTTTATGTGAAAGACATGCGCGATGATTTGGGGCATGAGGTCTTTGACGTGGTGGTGAATATGTTTACCAGTTTTGGATATTTCGACTCCGATGAAGAGAATTTCAGCGTTTTTGGGAATATTGCCCGAAGTTTAAAACCGGGCGGCTATTTTGTTTTTGATTATTTGAATTGCGATTATGTTTTGCATAAACTCACTCCGGCGAAAGACTTTCTTATTGATGGTGTGCATTTTCAAACACGTAAATTTTTGCAGGACAAGCACATCGTGAAGGAAATTATCGTGGACGATAATAATACCCAAAATCGTTTTTACGAAAAAGTGAGGCTGTTCACCTATCGCGACCTTTATCAGGCGCTCCTCAATGCCGGTTTTGGCGAGTTGGAATCATTCGGAAATTATCAACTCGAGCCTTTCCATATCATGGATTCACCCCGATTGATTTTTATCGGACAAAAAATGCAGTAATTTACCAGGCTTCGGCTACTAAGTTTGCCAGCTCCACTCCGATTCTCAATTGTGCTTCTTTGGTGCTGCCTCCGATATGCGGTGTCACTGATACCCTGGGGTGATTCAGCAATTCTGCTCGGGGTGTAGGTTCATTTTCAAACACATCCAATCCGGCAAAAGCCACCTTTCCGCTTTCTAAGGCTTCGAGTAGAGCATCTTCATCAATGATGCCGCCGCGTGCTGTGTTAATGAGTACCACACCATCTTTCATCGTGGCCAGTTCTTCGCGCCCGATGAGAGCCTTTCCATTGGCCGGTGCCGGCACATGAAAAGTGATAAAATCACTTTGCGAAAGCACATCCGGCAAGGGCACTGTGGCATACTCAATGGAAAAGGTATCGTCTGTATGGAAAAAATCCAGTTCAAGGGTGGTGCTGTTTACAAAAGGGTCATAGGGCAACACATTCATACCGATGCCCAACGCCATGCTTGCCGTGCTCTGGCCAATGCGCCCGAAGCCCAAAATCCCCAAGGTTTTGCCCTTCAGCTCAAAGCCTTCGGAATATACTTTTTTCAGTGCATTGAATTCTGTAGCCCCTTTGGCGGGCATTTCGCGGTTGCTCAGGTGAATGAAACGACTCAGGGCAAACAAATGCGCAAATACCAGTTCCGCCACCGACTGCGATGAAGCTGCAGGCGTATTGATGACTTTGAGGCCTTTTTCGCGGGCATAAGCCACATCTATATTGTCCATTCCCACGCCCCCGCGGCCTATGATGCGCAAACCCGGGCAGGCATCTATCAGTTCTTTGCGCACCTTGGTGGCACTGCGCACCAGCAGCACACCGATGTTCTCGGCATTGATATAAGCCGCCAGGGCATCTTGCTCCACCTTGGTGGTGATGACCTCAAAGCCTTTGCTTTCCAAAATTGCTTTACCGCTTTTGTCGATGCCGTCATTGGCCAGAATTCGTTTCATATCGTCATTGAATTAGATGCTCAAAAGTAGAGAAAAACAGCACCCTTTTTCAGGCATTTGGGGGATTTTTTCACGGAGAAATGAACAAAAAGCGAAAGGGTATTTGAAAAATAATTTTTATATTTCGGAGCTATATGAAAA
>ERZ761602.8180-NODE-8180-length-10661-cov-4.971337_pt1 | contig 10661 bp, 7 predicted proteins | sample MGYA00512165_ERZ761602 | MGnify/ENA primary metagenome ERZ761602 (study PRJEB28899, sample SAMN02445085) | bioreactor sludge metagenome | biome: EBPR sludge; isolation source: Thorneside wastewater treatment plant | place: Australia: Brisbane, Thorneside...
AGGGTCTGGCGACAGACCCTCAAGGAAGCTGAGACCGCCTGCTATCGTCTCGCGATGCGCTCTTTCGTGCGGTGGGAAGACGGCGAGGCCCTGTGGCTGCGACGCGCGCCGCTCCCGGAGGCACACGGGGCCGAGGGTCTTCGTTTTCCGGAAGGCGACGGAGATCGCACGCTGCTCGAGCGCGTCGCGAAGGGTGACGTCGAACGGGAGCCGTGCGTCGTGCGCGCGCGTCGCGGGAGCCCGGACGACGCGACGCTGGAGCGATGGGATCGCGCGACGCTCCACGAGGCGTGGCGATCCGGCGAGGTCTCGTTGCATCCGACGGTCCCGCCGATCGCGTTCGAGCGCCCGTCGCTCGATCCGAACGAGTGGGAGGTCGCGCCGAACGTGCGGATGTTGCCCGTCCGCACCGCGACGTTGCTGCCCGCCACCCACACGAACACCTTCCTCGTGGGGGACGAGCGCCTCTGCCTGATCGAGCCCGCGCCGACCGACGCGCAGGAGCGCGAGCGCCTCGTGCGCTGGATCCGCCGCGCGCCGGGCAAGCTCGTCGCGATCGCGATCACGCACCATCACCCCGATCACGTCGGCGCGATCGATCTCGCGCGCGAGCTCGGCGTGCCGCTCGTCGCGCACGCGGCGAACGCGGATCGGGTCCGCGCGACGATCGACGAGCGCCTCGAAGAAGGCGACGTCTTGCCGCTCGATGCGATCACGCTGCGCGCGATGCACACGCCGGGACACGCGCCGGGGCATCTCTGCTTCGCGGAGGATCGGTCGCGCACCACGATCGTGGGCGACATGGTGGCGGGCGTCGGCACCATCCTCGTCGCGCCTGGGGAAGGCGACATGCGCGAGTACCTCGCCTCGATCGAGCGTCTCCGCGCCGACGACGCGCACTTCGCGTTGCCCGCGCATGGCGGCGTGCTCGTGCGACCGGCCGCGCTCTACGCGCACTACGTCGCGCATCGGCTCGCCCGCGAAGCGAAGATCCTCGCCGCGCTCGTGGAACACGGCCCCGCGACGGCGGACGAGCTCTTGCCGACCGCGTACGACGATGCCCCGAAGGCCGCGTGGCCGCTCGCGGTGCTCTCGACCGCGGCGCATCTGGAGAAGCTCGCGCACGAAGGACGCGTGGTGCGCGACGGCGCGCGTTGGCGCGCGCGCTGAACCGGTTCGACCACCGTCGTTCGTGACGGTCGTGACGTGACGGAGTCGTTCGTGCTCGCGTCGAGCGTCGTCAATCGTCGTCGAGGCGCGGCAGCGCGGGCGCCTTCGGGATCGCGACCTCGGGCGTCGTCGCCTCCGCCGCGCGGTACATGCTCGCGCGACGGCCGGGCACGATCGAGGGCGAGCGTCCCTCCGGGATGGTCGCCGGATCGCCGAGCACCTTCAGGCACGCCTTCGTGATCGCCTTGAGCGTCTCGAACACGCCTGCGCCCGTGGCGGCCGACGCTTCGAGCTGCTCCACGTCGGGCGGCACCGCGAGCACCTCGCGCAGATCGTCGACCGAGAGCACGTCCGGCAGGTCGCGCTTGTTGTACTGCACGACGAGCGGGATGCGGTCCGGGTCGTCGCCCTGCCGTCGCAGGTTCTCCGCGAGGTTTCGGATCGACGCGACGTTCGACTCTTCGCGCCCGCGCTGGGAGTCGACCACGAACACCACACCGTCGACGTGCCGCAGCACGAGCTGCCGCGTGCGATCGTGCGCGATCTGACCCGGCACCGTGCAGAGGTGCAGGCGCACGCGGTAGCCGCGGAACACGCCGATCTCCATCGGCAGCAGATCGAAGAAGAGCGTGCGCTCCGCTTCGGTCATCAGCGAGACGAGCTTTCCGCGACGATCCGGCGACGAGTGACGGTGGATGTGCTCCAGGTTCGTCGTCTTCCCACCGAGACCCGGGCCGTAATAGACGACCTTCACGTGGATCTCGCGTTTGGCGTGGTGGACGAGCGGCATCCGAGACGATCGCTCTACGCGACGGACGCGGCGTGGGTCAATGGTGGGCTGCCGGACGCGACCCGCGCGAAAGGCGCGTCGTGGGTCGCTCGCGGCACGACACACGACACGACACACGCGGCGACGTGCAACGAAACAGCTCGCCTCACGCGGCCTCCACGCGCCCGACGGCCCCCTTGCGGTAGGCGTCCACGAGCGCGAGCGCGACGTCCGCGGGCACGCCGAGGAACGCTTCGTCGTAACGAATCGGCGGCGCGTCGAGCCGATCGAACCGGAGCTTGCGGGTCACGCTGCGACCTTCGAGGAGCGACCACCCGGTGAGGGTCTCGACGCTCGTCGCGGGGACCTCCGACCATCGCGCGCGCAGCACACCACCTCGCGTCCGCAAGAGCGCTTCGTCGGCGGTGAGCACCAACGCGAGCCCACGCCGCGGCGCGACGTGTCGCCAGGTGAGCGCGATCCAGGTCGCGGGGATCGCGAGGCAGACTACGAGCGCGGCGACCGGCAAGATCCCGAGCGAGATCTCCGACGGCAGTCGCAGCGTCGCCTCCGCGAAGACGAGCGCGAACAGCAACGCCGCGTAGGGGCCCCGACGAAGCCAGCCGGCGCCGTGTCGGATCACCGCGACGCCCGCGCCCGGCTGTCCGCGCGCAGCGTCGTCGTAGATCTTGCTCGCGAGCCGTTCGGCCGGCGCCGCGACCTCGGGGACGTTCGCTTCGTTCGCCCGCGCGGAGCTCACGCCACGCCAACGCACGAGTCGTTCGGCGAGCACGCCGGGGCTCTCCTCGAAGATCGGCGGAAGAGGAAGGATCGCGCGCCCGTCGCGATCGGGCGCGACCAAGAGGTAGACGAACGAGAAGCGACGAAAGCCCGCGCGGGCGCCCCAGTCGCCGGGCTCGACGGCGCCGAGCACACGCTCCCGCGCGATGGCGTGCTCGCCAGTCGGCGTGCGGAGCAAGAGCCCGTCGTCGGTGAGCGCGAGCCCGTAGCGATCGCGCGCGGCCGAGAGACGGAGCCGACCCACGAGCGTCCATGCGCCCACGAGCCCTCGCAGGAGCGCGACGATCCCGACGAAGCGCATCGGCATCGCGAGGCGATCGAAGGGGTTCCCCGTCTGCAGCTCACGGAAGATCGCGCCCACGAAGAAGAGCACACCGACCACGAGCGTGACGAGCGCGACCGCGACCGCGCGATCGACGAGCACGGGTCGTCGAACCGCGATCCGCTCGGCGTCCGAGCCCTCGCTCGCGCCGCCGTCGAGCGCCACGCGCGCGCGCGCGATCCAGGCGTCGCTCATTCGGCGCACCGCCGTGCCGCCGCGCGATGTCCCACGCACCGCTCTCGCGCGCGCTCGCAACGAAGCGCCGCGTCGCGATCGTCGACCTCCGCGCTGATCTCACACACGCGCTCGGCCGCGGCGCAGCTCACCTCCGCGTCGTCCGCCGCGTCCGGGCACGGCCCCTCGAGCACGCTCGCCTCGACCTCGTCCTGCCGCGCTTCCTGACGCTGGATCGCCTCGAAGTGCGCGTGCGTCGCGGGCGGGAGCGGAGCTCCTCCGCACGCGAAGAGCGACCAGGCCAAGACGCGCGCGAGCTTCATCGCGACGCGAAGTAGCACACTCGCGCGCGCTCGCGCAGCCGTCGCCGCGGACTCCTCGTAGCAGACGGGGGCATCGTGCGTCGCGATCAGCCCTCGGGCCGCGCCCCGTGGGAGAGCACGCGCGCCGAAGGACGCGCTGCCTCGCCCGAGCCTCCCGGTGACCCATCCGACCCATCGGTCGCCGACGACGAGCCCGTGGGTGCGTTCGCCGCTTCCGACCCTTCCGGCGCGCCCGACGAACCGCTCTGCGCTTCGGCGTTCTCCTCGGCGCCCTCCCACGGCTCGGGGGGCGGCGGAGGAAGCTCATCGCTCGCCGCGACGACCACGACCGCGATCACACGGACCGCATCGTCCGCGGCGAGCGCGTAGCGACCGTCCTCGCGGGCCGAGATGGAGATCTGCGTCTCGCCGCGCACCGCGCTCGCGACACCGTCGATGCGCAGCGAGCCTTCGCCCTCGACGAGCCACACCGCGCGCGCCGGACCTCGCGGGGCCCGAGACGTCGGGAGCGCGACGACCGCGCCCTCCCCCGGCGCACAGCCCACGTCGTCACAACGCCACGTCCCCTCGCGCGCACCACGTCGCAGGTCGACCCCCGCGCCCGACGCGCTCGCGAGTCGACCGTGCTCGAGGAGGAGCCGCACGCCGCCGGGCACCGGGCGATCCATCCCGAGAAAGCGCCGCAGCAACGGCTCCGCGCGCGGATCACGGAGCGCGAAGAGCGCGCTCGCCTCCGCGCTGCGCGCCGCGAGATAACGTTCGCCCTCGAATGCGCGCGCGATCGCGTCCGCGGCTCGCGCCCCGCCGATGGCGCCGAGCGTCGCGACCACCTCCGGTCGAAGACGCACGTCGGCCAGCAACGTCACGAGCGTCGGCACCGCGCCGGCGTCGCGCACCCGCGCGAGCGCACGCAGCGCCGCGACCCGCGCGCCTTCTTCTGCGCTCTCGTCCGCCGCGAGCCCACGCAGCACCTCGGCGCCGGCCGCGTCGTCGTGCTCGGCCAGCACCAGCGCCGCCCGCCGCGCCACCTCGGTGTCGCGCTGCAACGCGTCGCGCGTGGAGGACACCGCGTCCCGATCGCCGAGCTCGAGCCCCGCGATCGCCGCCTCCGCCGCCACCGCGGGATCGTCGTCCTCGCGCAGACGCGCGAGCGTCGGGGCTGCCGGCGCGTACGCGAGCTCCCCGAGCAAACGCGCCGCGGACGCGCGCACCGTCGCGCGTCGATCACCGAGCAAGGGCACGAGCTCTGCTGCAGCGCCGCGATCGCCGAGCTCGGCGCGCGCGAGCGCGGGTGGCCACCCCGCGTCGTCCGCCATCGCCATCGCCTCGTTGCGCGGCACGCTCGCGAGGAACGCGCGCGACGCGCCGAGCAGGGTCGAGACGACGTCCGCCTCACGCGCGCTGCGATCCTCGAGCTCGCGTGGATCGTGCTCGAGATCGAAGAGCACACAGCGCGCGTCCTCGCAGAGCAGCTTGTGGCGGCCGTCGGTCGTCATGCGCCGCGTGCCCACCGACGCGAACGCGAAACGAGGCCCCGCGTCGTCGACCCCACGCAGCACCGCGCCGAGATCGTCGCCTCGCATCCGCGCGTCGCGCGGCACGCCGAGCGCAGAGAGCAGCGTCGGCGCGAGGTCGACGAGCTCCACCGGCACATCCGTCGCGCGCGGCGTCGCGACACCGGGCGACGACCAGATGAGGGGAATGCGCACCTGCTCGTCGTAGAGCGTGGTGCCGTGGTACCAGCCGCCGTGATCGCCGAGCTCTTCGCCGTGATCGGCGGTGACGATCACGGTGCCGTTCGGACGGCGTGCGCGGAAGCGCTCCACGAGCTGGCCAATCGCGTGATCGACCGCGGCGACCTCGCCCTCGTAGCGCTCGACCGTTCCGTCTCCACGCGCGAACTCGGGCGGCGGTGCGTACGGCTCGTGCGGCTCGAAGAGATGCATCCACACGAAGACCGGATAGCCGGGCGCGACCTCTTCGAGGTAGCCGTCGAGCTGCGCGACGCGCTGCTGTGCGGACGCGAACATCACCTTGCGGTACTCGAACCCGAACCCGCCGCGCGAGAGCTCCGAGAAGCGCGTCGCGTCCACGAAGAAGATCGCTGGCGGATAGAACGCCGCGGTGCGGTAGCCGTACTCGCGCAGCAGATCCGGCAACGCCGCGTGCTGCGACGGCGCGCCGGGGAGCTCCAGCACCTCGCGCATGAACTTGCCGGTCAGCAAGCTCGTGAGCGCGTACGACGTGTGCGGCGTCGGCGTGTACGCGCGCCGGAACACGACGCCGTCCTCGGCGAGCGCGTCGAGCGACGGCGTGAGCCCCGGGGGCCCGCCGTACGCGCCGAGCCGGTCGGCCCGAAGTGCGTCCACGGTGATGAGCAACACGTCGCTTCCGCGCAAATCGATCCCACGGCGCGCCGGCCGCGCGAGCTCCACCGTCGGCTCGGGCGTCGGCGCGACCTCGCGCCCCGGAACCAACGCGAGGAGCTTGCCCGTCCAGCTCGCGTGCGTCCGCGCGACGAACGCCGCGTTCGGTGCTCTCTCCAATGCGAAGAGCGCGACGGGGCTCGCGATCACGATCGGCACCGCGACGAACGCGAGCGCGAAGCTCACGCGACGATCGAGCGGGCGCAGCGAGAGCAAGCTGGCGGACGCCAAGGCGGCCACGAGCGCGAACGACGCCGCCGCCAAGTGCAACGCGGGATACAAACGCGGAAGCACGAACGCGTCCGCGGCCACCGTCACCACGCTCGACAGCGCGAGCGCGACGACGATCCACCATCGTCCCCCACGCGTGCGTGGGTCGCGCGACGCGTTCCAGCGCGCGAGCGCACCACAGGCGAGCCCCACGCTCACCGCGCCGACGAGCACGGCCGCTTCACGCCACGACGCGTCCGACACGCGCGGGCCTGCGGTGAGGCTCCATCCGATCACGCTCGCGAGCGCCGTCGCACACGCTCCCGCGAGCCGTCCGAGCGCAGTCGCCGGATCGGTCGCGCGACGCACGAGCACGTGGTGCACGAGCGTCGCGACACCCCACGCGAGGAGGGCGACCGCGAAGCACGTCGGCGCCGCACCGAGCACGTAGCGGCGTCTCTCCCCCGAGCCGAGGAAGAGTCCCCAACCTCCTGCGAGCGTCGCGGAGATCTCCGCGACCGCGAGGATCGCGCCGGCGAAGAGAGGACGCCGGAGGTCCATCAACGTCCTCGAAGAGCTGTCGACCGATCGGCCATCAGCGTCTCTCGGCCATCAGTCCCAACGGATCTCGACGACCTCGTAGGTGCGAAGCCCACCGGGGACCTTCACCTTCACCTCGTCGCCGACCTCCCGACCGATGAGCGCCTTGGCGACCGGCGACGTCACGCTGATCGTGCCCTCGTCGATGTTCGCCTCGTCGGGACCGACGATCTGGTACGTGACGGACTTCTCGGCGTCGAGGTCCTCGAGCACGACGATCGCGCCGAACTTCACGCGCTCCCCCCCGAGGTTGCTCGGATCGATGACCTCCGCACGCGAGAGCTTGTCCTCGATGTCGGCGATGCGCGCCGCCACCAGCCCCTGACGCTCCTTCGCGGCGTGGTACTCGGCGTTCTCCTTGATGTCGCCGTGGTCCCGCGCGACGCCGATCTCCTGCGAGATCTTGGGCATCTCCGCCTTGAGGCGGGCGAGCTCGTCCTTGAGGGTCTGCTGACCCTTCGGGGTCATCGGTACACGTTCCATGGCGGATTCGCTTCGGGGTGGGGCCGCTGAGGCGGCGTGGTCGTAAGTCGGGCGGTCGGGTCGAGGCGACCCATCGAAAGCAAGCGCGGAGACCTCATCGAGCGCGTCCTCGAGGCGTCCTCGCTTCGAGCGTCGAGGTTCCTCGTTGCGAGGGGGGACGCGCTGCCTCGCGACGCGGGGCGGCGCATGCAGCGCCCGGCGTCAGTCGAGCGGGATAGGTAGCAGAACGAAGGCCGCACGCCAACGCGGTCCGCCGTGCGAGCCGACGGGTCGCGTGCGGCCCATACCGCAGGTCACGACGCGTCGAAGACTTCCGCGAGCGAGCGCGCCAGCAGGATCCGATCCGTCCACGTCGTCAGCTCGTCGTCGCCCGCACCCTCGATGCGCCGTCGCGCGCCTTCGTCGAGCGGCCCGAACTTCTGCTCCAGCAAACGCAAGAGCGTGGCGACCCGCCCGCGCACCATGCCCTGCTCAATGCCCTGCTCAATGCCCTGCTCGAGCCCGCGACGATGCACGCTCTCCGCCAAGGTCGTCGCTCGCTGCTTCATTCGATCCCCCATCGTCGTGCGAACCGCCTCGAAGAACGGCGCCGGGTCCTCCACCCGCGCGACCTCCCAAAGGTACCGGATCGCGGCCTCCGAGCGTCGACAAGCGCGCTCTCGCCCCCCTCAGAGCACGCTCGAGCACACCTGCGCGACGCAGCGCGAGTCTTCCGCGCGCGCACGGCACGTGAGCCCGCCCGCGCAATCGCCGTCGTCCGCGCAGCGTTCGCCGTCCGACAGGCGCTCGGCGAGGCACACGAAGCCGCCGTCGTCGCCGAGCGTGCACGCCCCCGCGCAGTCTCCCGCGCCGAGCACACACGTCTCACCGGGCGCGACGTCGGGCGCGCACGATCCGCTCGGCGCGCAGTGATGATCCGCGCGACACGCTTGATTGTTCTGACACGGCTCCCCCGCGCCGCGCGGCACGACGCACACGCTCCCCGTCGCCTCGAACGAACAGCCGAGCCCCGCCGCACACGTGTCGAGACCCGCACACGCTTCGCCTTCGTTCGGCAGCGCGCCGCACACTCCGTCGCGACAAGCGAGCCCTTCCGCGCACAGGAACGGCCCACGCTCACCGAACAGGCACGGCTCGCCGCTCGTTGGCAACGCCGCGCACGTGCCCGATCCGCCGTCGGCGTCGCACCCGAGCCCGACACCGCAGATCACGCCGTTGCCGCAGCTCGCGCCTTCCGCGGGCCGCGTCACGCACGTCTTGGAGTCGTCCGCGCAGAAGAGCTCGGCGCGACAATCCGCGTTCTCCACGCACGCCTCACCGACATCGGCCGGCGCACGACACGCCGAGAGGCGCCCGCACGTCGTGAGGTTGCCGCACGGAGCTTCGACGTCGTCGCACGTCGGCGCCGCACGCTCGGCGCATCGACCTGCGACGCATACCGACCCGAACGCGCACTGCGTCGTGTCCTCGCAGGCGCCGTCGACCGCACGCAGCAGCTCGCAGCGTCCGCCGACACACTGCGCCGGCGGTCGGCAGCCGCTCGGCTGCGTGCACGCCTCGCCGACTTCCGCGAGCCGCGCGCAACGCTCGCCGTCGCACGCGAGCCCCGTCGCGCACGAGAACATGTCGGAGCATGCCTCGCCCTCGGCACCGCGCGTGGTGCAGATGCCCGTCGGACCTTCTTCGCGGCGACAGAAGCCTTCGCCGTTCGCGCAATAGATCGTGCTGCACGCTTCCCCGATCGCGACCGGCTCGACGACGAAGGGCGCGCACACCGCGAACGCCGCCAGCCCGCTCGGCGCGGCGCATTCGACGGTCGCTTCCTCCACCAAACGCGCGCATTCGGTCGCAGCGACGCCGTCCACGATCGCGCCCGCCGCGACCAGCGGCTGCCAGCTCTCGAGGCACGTCGCCTCGAAGCGCGCCGCGCAGGCCTCGACGTCGAGCGCGCCGCTCGGGAAGACCTCGCCACACCCGCAGCTCTCGGCCGATTCGCAGAGTTGGCGCGCGAGCGGTCGGCAGTAATCGGAGAGCTCCCCCGGCACGACGCTCGCGTCGCTCCCCGCGTCGACTCCCGCGTCTCCGCCCGCATCGCCCGCGTCCACGCCGGGCCCATCGTCGTCGGAGCCACAAGCCAAACACACGAGCGAAACGAGCACGAGCGAACGAAGCATCCCGTTCACTGGCCGGGCGCCGACGTCGACGCAAGCGAGCGGTGTCGCAGATCCCCTCGCGGCGGCGCACGCCCACGTACACGAGGGCTCTTCGTCGATGGCTCGTTTGGAGGTCCGTCGAGCCTCGGCCATCGTCATGGCTCGAGACATGGTTACGGACTCGCTACTCGACGCAATCATCCTCCGCTCCCTCGACGCGCGCGACGAGATGGTTCCGCCCTGGGAGCTTCGCCCCGACCTCGTACACGGCTCCCTGGGATGGCGCATGGGTGCGGGCGAAGCGCTCCTCCTCGCGTGGAAGCGATGGCTCGATCGCCAGCCGACGCAGCGCACGTGGCGCGTGGCGTACTTCCGTCGGCACGTCGCGCCTCGTACCTGGACGCCCGTCGTCGTGCGCGGGCTCGTCGAAGGTGCCGAGGACGAGCGCCACGCGATCGTCGAACGTGAGCGCTGCGTCGCCGACGACGTCGCGTACGCCGCGTGGGTGCGGCGGGGCGAACCACCTCTCTTTCGTCCGCTCCACGGCGGCGACAGCGCGTTGGGCGTACGCGAGTGCGCGTTCTGGCTGCGCCTCGCCCGTCTGCGTCGACGCGACGCCGCGTGGCTCGCGTCGCACGAGGTACCGGAAGAGTGGCGACCGATCGTCGCTGCGCTTCACGGAGGACCGGTTCCCGAGCTCCCTGGCCTCGCGCGAGTCTACGGCTACCTCGCGCGCGAAGGCACCGCCCCCCCGCCCAGCGTGCTCGGCGAGCCGCTCGACGTGCGTGCGATCGATTCCTACGCGTGGGCGTGGCACGCGTGGATGGAGCGCGCGTTCGACGATCGCGCGACGCTGGCACCCCACCTCGCGCGAGCCGACGAAGCCGAGTGCGCGGTCGCGCGCATGACGCCCGCGTTCGCTCCCCACGCCGCGCCCTACGATCCAGATCCGCTCGCTGGGCTCGACGAGGTCGATTGGCGCTCGCACGCCCGTCCGACGTGGAGCACCGACGACGAGGTCATGCACGCGCTTCGCGATCTCGCCAATCCCGAAGATCCCGATCGCTGGCGCTCGTACCACCGGCTCCTGTACGCGGTCGGGAACGACCACGCGGGGACCTACTTCCCGATCGTGCTCCCGGTGATCTTCTTTCTCGGCCGCGTCGTTCGCCGCGGGAGCCCCATCGCGCGACTTCGCGCCCTCGACGCGCTCGTCGATCTGGTCGGCTC
>ERZ761602.8183-NODE-8183-length-10657-cov-4.863233_pt1 | contig 10657 bp, 12 predicted proteins | sample MGYA00512165_ERZ761602 | MGnify/ENA primary metagenome ERZ761602 (study PRJEB28899, sample SAMN02445085) | bioreactor sludge metagenome | biome: EBPR sludge; isolation source: Thorneside wastewater treatment plant | place: Australia: Brisbane, Thorneside...
GCAGCAGGCGCCGGGCGAGCCGGCCGTGGACGGAGAGGAAGGCAGCCTCCTCGATCAGCTCGCTGGTCCAGCGCAGCCGCCGGCAGAGCAGCGCGATGAGGTGGGTGGCGAGCTTCGGGTCCCGCTCCAGGGCCTCGAGCAGGTCCCGGCGGCGGATGACGAAGAGTTCGCAGTCTGTCAGGGCTGCGGCGCTGGCGGTGCGGGCTTCGCCGTCGAGCACGCCGATCTCGCCAAAGCTGTCGCCGGGCTCCATGATGTTGAGGAAGACCTCCTTCCCCGCAGGCGTCGTGGCGCTGATGCGCACCTGCCCCGCGATGAGTCCGAGCAGGGCGTCGCCGGGATCGCCCTGGGCGAAGATTCGCGCCCCGCGCTTCAGGGTACGCCGGATGGCCAGGGCCGCGAGCTTGTCGAGGGTGCCGTCAGGCAGCTCCCGGAAGAGCCGGTTGGCCTTGAGGACGGCCCGGGCGGTGATGGTCATGGCCGTGACTTCCCGCTATCTGGTCCGTTGTGTCAAGTGGTTGACAGTTCGCCGGACCGGCCGGCGCCACAGTGGCCTCGCAGCCGGGCGGTCGGTGCAGGACCCGCAGAGCTCGCCATCAGCAAGGACCCCACGCCATGCGGTTGGTGACAAGGGACCCGCAGGGATCGCCGGACAAGTGCCTGGCCGGACCGGAAGCGCTGCACTCCGTCGCCTTGGTTTCCTCCAGGAGGTGAAAAAGTCCGGCCAGGTTTCCCCGATTCTTCTCCCGACTGTCCACCGCACGACAGACACCCCGGCGGCGACATAAGACGATCACTCCCGACGACCAACCACCTCGATCACCACCAAGGGAGCATCCGCATGAAGACCATCACGAAGTCCGCCCTCGTCGCCGCCGGCCTCCGGGGCTTTCTCTGCGCCGGCATCGCGACGCTGATCACCGGCTTCTTCTCCTGGAGCTTCGTCGCCTCGACGGAGAGCATGGACTGGATGGGCAGCGGCGGCGCGTACAGCGAGGAGCTGGCGTGAGGTCGCGCCCGGCGACGGGGCCGGGGGTGGCCCTGCGGGATTGAGCCGCAGGCATTCCGGTCCCGTTGCCGCTATCCTCCGGGGGGCATGACCTCCTTCGACAGCTTCCTCGCCACCGCCAACGCCCTGCTCTGGCACAACGCGGTCCTGCTCGTGATCCTCGCGACCGGCATCGTCTTCACGGTGTGGTCGCGCTTCTGCCAGTTCCGTGCCCTGACCCACGGGGTGCAGGCGATCCGCGGCAAGTACGACCAGCCCGGGGATCCCGGCGCCATCAGCCACTTCCAGGCGCTCGCCGCGGCGCTGTCGGCCACGGTGGGCCTCGGCAACATCGGCGGCGTGGCCATGGCCATCAGCCTGGGTGGCCCGGGCGCCGTATTCTGGATGTGGGTGGTGGGTTTCTTCGGCATGGCGCTGAAGACCACCGAAGTGACCCTCGCCATGCTCTACCGGAACACGGACGACCCGGAGAACCCCCACGGCGGCACCATGTGGGTGATCAGCAAGGCCCTGGCGGAAAAGGGTGCGGGCTGGCTCGGCAAGGCGATCGGGGGCCTGTTCTGCCTCACGCTGCTCGTGATGGTGGTCACCGGCGGCAACATGTTCCAGGCCTGGAACGTGGGCAACATCACCGAGAATTACCTGGGCGTGCCCGCGATCGTCTCCGGCCTGGTGCTGGCCGTGACAGTGGGACTCGTGATCGTGGGCGGCATCCACCGGATCGGCCGGGTGGCGGGCACGCTGGTGCCCTTCATGGTGGGCCTGTACTTCCTTGGCGCGGTCTACGTGCTCGCCCTGCATGCGGATGATATCCCGGCCATGTTCGCCCTGATCCTGCGCTCGGCCTTCGCGCCGGCCGAGGCCAGCGGCGCCTTCACCGGCGGCACCATGGGCTACGCCTTCCTGTACGGCATGAAGCGGGCCATCTTCTCCAACGAGGCGGGCCAGGGCACCTCGCCCATCGCCCACTCGGCGGCGCGCACGCGCGAGCCGGCCCGGGAAGGATTGGTGGCGGGCCTCGAGCCCTTCGTCGATACGATCTTCGTCTGCACCCTGACGGCCCTCGTGATCATCGTGACGGGCACGTGGAACCGGCCGCCGGAGGCGAACCTGGCCCCGGACCTCCGGCCCGTGCTGGTGGCACCGGGCACCTGGACGCTGCCGGAGGTGCCGGCGCCGGGGCGATTCCGGGGGGACTGGATGGGCGGCGAGGACGTCTTCGTGATCCTGCGCGGCGACCCGAACGCCCAGAGTGGCAACGACCTGCACCGGCTGGCCGGTCACGTCACGTCCGGCGAGGGCGGGCTGGTACTGCGCTGGGATACCCTGGCGAGCCGGCTCGAGCCCCAGCTGCACGACCGGGGCGTGTACGTGAGCTACGTGGGGGCAACGCTGACGGCGGTCGCCTTCGACTCGGTGCTGCCGGGCCTCGGCAGCTGGGTGGTGCTGCTCGCCGTCTGGCTGTTTGCCGTGTCCACCATGATCAGCTACAGCTACTACGCCGAGCAGGGACTCGTGTTCCTGGGGGCGGAACGATTCCTCAAGGGCTTCAAGGTCATCTACTGCGCCCTTGCGGTCGTGGCCACGATGGGCTTCCTGAAGACCGACGCCCAGCTCGACAACCTGAGCGGCCTCGGCACCGGCCTCATGCTCTTCGTCAACATCCCCGTCATGTGGCTGCTGGGCCGCCGGGCGATGACGGCCTACCGGGACTACGTCCGGCGCCTGGACGCCGGCGAGATGTAGTTACAGCGCGCGGCTGCGCACGTAGGTGCCCGGGGCGTCCTCGATGACGTTCGCGGGCTTGCGGGCCGGCACCAGGCCACCCGACTGCGGCGCCAGCCAGGCGTCCCAGTCGGGCCACCAGCTGCCCCTGTGTTCCTCGGCGCCGCGCAGCCAGGGGTCGATCTCCCAGGGCTCCGCCGGGTTCAGCCAGTACTGGTACTTGTTGGCCTCGGGCGGGTTGATGACGCCGGCGATGTGGCCCGAGCCTGCCAGCACGAAGCGCACCGGGCCCGAGAAGTTGTGGCGCGCCTTGAACACGGAGCGGAACGGCGCGATGTGGTCTTCGCGACAGGCCTGAAGGTACACGGGCACGGTCACCTTCGTGAGGTCGATCGGCACGCCGGCCAGGGTGATGGCCCCCGGCTTCACCAGGTTGTTGTGCAGGTACATCTGCCGCAGGTAGAAGAGGTGCATGCGCCGCGGCATGCGCGTGGCGTCGGCATTCCAGTGCAGCAGGTCGAAGGGCTGTGGTTCCCGCCCCATCAGGTAGTTGCTGACGAAGAACGACCAGATGAGGTCGTTCGCCCGCAGCATGTTGAAGGTGGTGAACATGGCCTCGGCCTCGAGGTACCCCTTCCCCTCCATCATACGGTCCAGGTTGTCGAGCTGCTTCTCGTCGATGAATACGGCGAGGTCGCCGGGCTCGGAGAAGTCCACCTGGGCCGTGAATAGCGTGGCGGTCTTCAGGCGCTGGTCGTTGATCCCCGCCAGATAACCCAGGGCCACGCCGATCAGCGTGCCGCCGATGCAGTAGCCGAGGCCGTGCACCTCGTGCTCGCCGGTGGCGGCCTCGATGGCGTCCAGGGCCGCGACGACGCCCCCGGTCAGGTAGTCCTCGAACTCCTTGTGGGCGAGCGCCTCGTCCGGGTTCGCCCAGGACACGACGAACACCGTGTAGCCCCGCGCCACCGCCCAGCGCACGAGCGACTTCTTCGCCGTGAGGTCGAGGATGTAGTACTTGTTGATCCAGGCCGGGACCATGAGGATCGGCGTGCGGTGCACCTGCCCGGTGGTCGGCTCGTACTGGATCAGCTGGATCAGGTCGTTCTGGAACACCACCTTGCCCGGCGTGGTGGCGAGGTTCACGCCCAGCTCGAAGGCGTCCGGGTCGCTCATGGTGATCTGCAGCTTCCCGTTGCCCCGGGCGAGGTCCCGCTGGAAGTTGGCGAGACCGTTGCGCAGGTTCTGCCCCTGGGTCTCGAAGGTGGCGCGGAGCACCTCCGGGTTGGACCAGACGAAGTTCGTGGGCGCGAAGGCGTCGGCGAACTGGCGGGTGTAGAAGTCGACCTTCCGCGCGGTGTCCCTGTCGAGGCCGGACAGCGTGGTCATCGTATCCACCAGCCAGCGCGAGGTGATGAGGTAGGACTGCTTCAGGTAGTCGAAGAGCGGGTTGGTCTGCCAGTCCTCGTGGCGGAAGCGCCGGTCACCCGGGTCCGGCGCGGCGACGGGTTCCGCGCCCGCAGCGCCACCCAGCAGGCCGGCCGACATCTGTTGCCAGAGCAACATGTGCTGCTGCCACAGGGCGAGGTTCGCCTGCACCAGCTTGGCCGGGTCCAGCATGAGCTGGCGGGCGGCGGCCTGCATGGCGGGCAGCGCGTTCAGCGGATCCGGGTCCGGCGGCGGCTCCAGCCCGAAGGCGGCGCGGGCGGCCGGTGCCTTCATGAGCTCGGCGAACATCGCCTGGGCCTGGCCGGTCATCTGGGCCAGTTCCCGGGCAAGGGCCGCGGGATCGGTCGGTGGAAGCTTCGGTTCGGCGGCGGACAAGCGGGCGCTCAGTCCCGGGTGTGCCCGCCACCGGGAGGCGGCGGCGCCTCGGATCCCTGCCCCGGAGGGTTCCCCGCGGAGGACCCGGTCCCCGCACCGGTGCGGGGCGCCATCATGTCCAGGAAGGACTTCTGCAGCTGGCCCCAGGCCTCCAGGTTCTTCTGGGCCAGCGACTGCATCGTGCCGAAGGGCGTCATGCCCATGGTCTTCTGGATCTGGTCCTGCAGCGTGCGCTGCTGGCTCATGAAGATCTCGACGCTGCGCTCGAGGTAGCCACCCATCAGTTCCTGCAACGGGTTGCCGTAGAAGCGGATGATGTGTTTCAGCATGTCGGCGGACAGTATGGGCCGGCCGCCCTGTTCCTGCTCCGCGATCACCTGGAGCAGGATGTTGCGGGTGATGTCCTGGCCCGAGGTGTCGTCGATGACCACCACGTCCTCGCCGCCGGCGACGAGCTGGCGGATGCCCTCGAGGGTGACGTGCCGGCTGGCTTCGGTGTCGTAGAGCCTGCGGTTGGCGTATTTTTTTATTGTTCTTGGCATGGCCGCCCCTGTTCAGGTGTTTGGCAACGGCACGGACCCGCCGGGTCCTTGCGTTGCAAGAGTACTACGACGGCGCAAAAAAAAGGGCGGTGGCCGAGGGCCACCGCCCAGGGGTCGGGGAAGGGGGGTTCCCCGGGGGGTATCGGACTGACTCAGGCCGCCTTCGGAGTGGCGGCCTTGGGGGCGGCGGCCTGCAGGGTGCCCTGGGCCTTGGCCTGCAGGCTGGTCACCAGGTCCAGGTACTCCTGGGAGCGGCGCACCAGCTGGTCGCCGAAGAGCCGGGTGTGCTCCATCTGCCGGGCGACGTACTGGGTGTAGTCGGCGGCCTGGGCAGGCAGCCGGGCCTGCTCCACGGCGAAATTCACGTAGTCGCCGAGCACGGCGTAGGTCTGGCGGGACAGGCGCTCGAAGGCATCGGCGGCCATGCTGTTGGCGGCCCGGAGGGGCTCGAGAGCCTCCTTCTGCATGCCGAGGAAGGTGGCGAAGGGATCGGTCGGGGTGGTCATCGCGTCAGCTCCTGATCGTCGGGCCATCTGCCCACTGCGGGCGGAGCCAGCATAGCGCCGGACCTTGTGCGGCGCAAGAGGACGTCCGGATATGTAATAAGGTGCTGATAAGAAAAACGAAAAACTGTCGAGATGCCCCTCCGGTCCGGCCATCTTTGTGCGCTGCTTCTCGCCAGGCCGTGTCCCGAGACTGCAATCCGCCGGTCACGGGGCTGCAACCGGCGGCCCGGACACTGCCCCGGTCGAAGCCAGCGAGCCCCCCGATGCACGCAGCCACCCAGGGACAGGACCGGCCCACCTGGCAGGACACCCTCCGCCGGGCCGCCGCCCCGGCACTTCCGCCCGCCGCCCCGGGCGCACCCGCCCGGGTCTGGCGGACCCGCAATGCCCAGGAGCCGATGAATGGACGAGGACCTGCTTCACTGCCTGCTGGCCGCCTTCCCGACGCCACCGGCGGCAGCCCGCGCCGGGCCTGACGACGAAGACGGCCTGCTGATCAGGGGCTATCGGGTGGCCCTGGAATCCCCGCTCAGTGACCAGGTGTTGCGCTGGCTCGCGGAGTATCGAAGCAGTGGCCTCGGTGCCGGCTTCGATCGCGGCTGACGCCGCTCCTACGGGGTGCCGGCCAGCGCGTAGAGCAGGAGCACCGGTAGCCCCGCAAAGGCCACCAGGGTCGAAATCACGATCGCGCCGGCGATGTCCTCCGGATGACGGTCGTAGCGGGCCGCCAGCAGGTAATTGAAGACGGCGACGGGCATGGCGCTCTGCACCAGGACAACGCCCCGCTCGACCCCGGTCAGTCCGAAGGCCCAGACGATGGCTGAGCCGACGAGCAGCCCGAGCCCGAGGCGACCCGCCGCGAGACCGGCGGCGCGAGGCAGGCCCCGCACGGTGAAGCTGCCGAGCGCGTGGCCGAGCGCCAGCATCATCAGTGGAATCGCGATGCCGGCCAGCAGTCCCACCGTGTTGTCGAGCCACGCCGGCAGCCCGGTGCCCGTGGCGAGCAGGCCGATGCCCAGCGCCGCGGCGTAGTTCACCGGCGTCGTCAGCAGCGTTCGCCACACCGGCGCGCGGCCCTGGAAGAGCGGCGCGACGATGAACTGGGCCACCGCACCCACCAGGTAAAAGCCGATGGCAAGACCGAGGCCCTGCTCCCCGAAGGCGAACAGGCAGAGCGGCAGCCCCAGGTTCCCCGCATTGCCGAACGCGATGGGGGGCAGGTAGCTGCGCAGGGGCTGGCGCATCGCGACCAGCACGAGACCGCCGATGACGGCGCAGACGGCGAGGGCCAGCACCGCGTAGCCCACCATGGCGAGGAAGAGACCCACGTCGGCCTCGAGGTGCAGCGTGCCATCCAGGATCAGGCAGGGCACCCCGAGGTACATCACGAGGCCGGTCAGGAAGTCCCGCTGGAAGGGCGCCCCGGACTTCGCCCAGCCGTATCCCAGGACCGTCACCAGGAAGACAGGCGCGAGGATCGGCAGCAGCTGGGCATACATGGCTCGGGTATGCTACCGGAAGGCCCGCCACCCAATTCAGTGTAAATTCAGTGTCGACTAATCAGGAAGCCCGGCATGCCCAGTGAAGTTATTCAAATCAAGGCGTTGGACGGTCATGCGCTGGAGGGCTACCTGGCGACCCCTGCCGGGCCACCGAAGGCCGGCCTGCTGGTGCTGCAGGAGATCTTCGGGGTCAATGCCCACATGCGCCACGTCACCGATGACTTCGCCGCCCGGGGCTACCTGGCGCTCGCCCCCGCCCTGTTCGACCGGGTGCGCCGGCGCGCCGAACTCGGCTACGACCAGATCGCGGAAGGCCGGGACCTGATGATGAAGCTTGCCGTGGACGACGTGGCGAGCGACCTGGCCGGCGCCGTGGAGGCCCTGCGCGAACGCCTGCCGGCCGGTGCGCGGATCGGGGCCGTGGGCTATTGCTGGGGCGGGGCCATTGCCGACCTCGCTGCCTGCCGAACCAACCTGGACGCGGCAGTGTCCTATTACGGGCGCGCGAACGTGGCCTGGCTCGACGAGAAACCCCGCTGCCCGGTCCAGTACCACTTCGGCGCCGATGACCCGCTGATCCCGCCGGAGATCGTGGAGCAGATCAGGCGCGGCCGGCCGCAGGCGCCGGTGTACGTCTACCCGGGTGCGGGCCACGGCTTCAGCTGCGACGAGCGACCCGAATTTCACCCGCCCAGCCATGAGCTCGCCCTCGGGCGCACGCTGGCCTTCTTCAGGGAGCACCTCCGCCATGACTGATTCCATCGACCGCCGCCAGCTGCTGGCGGCCGCCGCCGGCGTCGCCGCCTCGCTCGGCATCGCCGTGGCATCGCCGGCCGTTGCCGCTGACCGGCCCCGGCGCTGGCCGGCCAGGGCGACCGGCCCCTTCGACAGCTTCCGCGACTATGTGCAGGCCCTCGAGACCCGCGGACTCGTGATGCGCGTGCCGCGCCTGGACCAGGACCGCTACGAGATGACCGCGCTCACCTACCGCCTGATGGACGAGTTCGGGTGGTACGGCGCGCCCGCCCTCCTGGTGGAGGAGATCCGGCAGGACGGCCGGTGGTTCAGGGGCCCGGTCATCACCAACCACCAGGGCCACTGGGACACCGAGGCCATCATCTGGGGCCGGGAGCCCATCCCCGGCAAGGGCCCGGAGACCTACCGGGAAACGATCAGGTTCCTGCTGGAAGGGGCCGAGGCCCGGGAGGGCAAGACGCCGTCCATTCCGACGAGGCCGGTGCCGGCCAGCAGCGCGCCCGTCAAGGAGGTCATCCTCCGTGGCGACGAGTGCAATGTCCTCGACTTTGCCTTCATCAAGTCGAACCCCGCGGATTCGGCGCGCTACGTGAACACCGCGTCGGTCTTTACCGAGGACAAGGACCTCGGCATGAACTTCGGCACCTACCGCTGCGAGATCAAGGGCCCCCGCCTGATGGGCGTGAACCCGGAGCCTGGCCAGCAGGGCTGGAAGATGTTCATGAAGAAGATCGAGCGCGGCGAGAAGCGTTGCCCGATCGCCCTCGTGATGGGCAACGACCCGATCGGCTGGTTCATCAGCTCATCCGTGGTGTCGAAGAGCGGCGCCGACGAGCTGGCCATCGCCGGCGGCTTCCGTGGCAAGGCAGTGGATGTGGTCAAGTGCGAGACGAACGACATGTTGATCCCGGCCAATGCCGAGCTGGTCATCGAGGGCGAGGTACTCCTCGACCAGATGATGCCCGAAGGTCCCTTCGGCGAGATGTACGGCTACCTGGGCCTGCGCAAGGAGGAGAACTTCGTGATGGAGGTGACGTGCATCACCCATCGCAGGCAACCCTGGATCCTCAACCAGTTCACCGGCGCCACCCGGGGCTTCTGCACGGCGCCACTGGAGGCGTTCTCTTTCTACCGGCTGAAGAAGGCCATCCCCAATGCGGTCGCCTTCCACTCACCGGTGGAGTGGACCGGCATCGGCATCCTCGCCATCGACAAGACCGGCCCGAACCAGGGCCTGGAGGCCGGGAAGAAGATCGCCACCTTCGTGCCCATCACCAAGGCCTGCATCGTGGTGGACAAGGACGTGGATGTCCTGAACCGCACGGAGGTCATGCAGGCGGTCGGCGCCCGCTGGCAGCCGTTCCCGGGCGCCGAGATCATCAAGGAGGCGCGCGGCATGCCGCTTGATCCGAGTTCGCCGAAGCGGCCCATGAGCAGCAAGATCGTGATCGATGCCACGCGCCAGCTGCCGGCAGAGGGCGGTCCGGCGATCTATCCCGAGCGCAACCGGGACCTCCTCGAGCAACTCGCGCCCGAGTCCTTCGAACTGGTGGAGCGGAACTGGCAGAGCTACCTGAAGGGCTGGAAACGCAACACGTAGGAGCGGCTTCAGCCGCGACCGGGAGAATCCCCGCAGCGAGCGTGTTCATCTAGCGAGCGAAGGGGATTCTCCCGGTCGCGGCTGAAGCCGCTCCTACGCGCGAGTGGCGCGCTCAGCGCGGGTCGAAGTGGGCGGCGAAGTCGCCCCAGATCCGGGGCCAGTGCTCGCGGCGGGATTCCTCGGAGGCCTGGCGGGCGAGTTCCCGCAGGCGCTTGTGGTCGGTGGTGGTGAGTCGTGCGCTCTCCGGCCTGCTCACGAGCTGGATGGCCGTCAACGTCGCCTCGTCCTGCATCTTCGTCGCCCCGGTCCGCTTGCCCGCGCGGACTCTCTTGCCGTGGCGAGACTAGCACCGCCCGCCGCGGTCATCCACCGCGGCGGTGTTACGGTCAGTCGCCGAGGTAATAGTCCACCGTCGTGACCACCCGCACCTTCTTGAATTCCGGGGAAAACTGGTCCCGGTCCTCGATGGAGAAGAGACCCTGCTGGGCATTGCGGATGGCGCCGACCTCGCTGCCCGAGTCCTGGGCGAACTGCTCGGCCGCCCGCCGGGCGTCCTTCGTGGCCTCGGCGATCATCTCGGGCTTGATCTTCTCGAGGTTGGTGAAGAGGTACTGGGTGTTGTACTCGTAGCTGCGGATCACCGCGACGCCCTGCTTGACGAGTTCACCGCTGCGCTCGATGGCCTTCTTCGCCACGTCGATGCGGTCGGTGCGCACGGTCACCGTGACCTCGGCGGAATAGCGGTCCATGCGGCCGCCATCGTTGCGCATCCCCTGGGCCTCGCGATCCTGCACGCGGGGTGCGGACACGCTGATCTGCGCGGGGGGGAAGTCATCGGCGAGGAACGCGCGGACCTTGGCAACGCCCTCGTCGGCCTTGCGCTGCAGGTCGACCAGCTCGTCGGAAGTGACGGTGAAGACGATGGGCCAGAGCGCGAGGTTGGCGGGGACCTCCCGCTCGGCGAGCCCGCGCACGGAGACCGCCCGCTGGCTGGAGCGGGCCTCGACCAGGGCCTGGCCGACCAGGAACCCGGCGAGGGCGATGCCCACGGCGAGCACGAGCGCGGGAACCGTGTTGTTGCTGTTCATGGGTCGGTGGCCTCGTCGATGACCTGGTTCCGCAGTATACCGACGCCGCCGAGCTCCACCTCGACCCGGTCGCCGGGCACGAGCCAGCGGGGCGGCTGGCGGGCG
>ERZ761602.8184-NODE-8184-length-10657-cov-3.483305_pt1 | contig 10657 bp, 5 predicted proteins | sample MGYA00512165_ERZ761602 | MGnify/ENA primary metagenome ERZ761602 (study PRJEB28899, sample SAMN02445085) | bioreactor sludge metagenome | biome: EBPR sludge; isolation source: Thorneside wastewater treatment plant | place: Australia: Brisbane, Thorneside...
CACGTCGGCGGGATCGAGTTTGAAGAAGCCGATGGATTCCCCGACTTGATCGGCCGTGCCGGTCCATTGCTTGCGGAAGTCAAACGGCCGGCCGGCACGAACGGGCACCAGCACCGGATCATCGTCCGCCGTCGAGTAGTCGCGGTCGATCAGCAGGGCGGTGCGGTGCGGTGAAGCCCACAGCCGGCGCAACATTTCAGCGGGATACAAGACGTCGCCGTCCATCAACAGCAGTGGTTCGCGCGTGGCCTCCAGTTCCGGCAAAGTGACGGCGAGACTCAGGACGCTCCCCTCGGTGAAGTCGGGGTTCAACCGGCTGCCGAGCCGAAGTCCGTGGTGCGCGCTCAACTCCGGCAGGAGCGCTTCAATGGCTTCATGCTCGTAGCCGGCAACGATCAATAGTTCCTCGCAGCCGACGGACACGAGGCGTTCGCAATGCCAGTCCAGCAGGGTGCGGCCGCCAAACTCGAGCAGGACCTTGGGCAGCGAGCCCGGCCGGCCTTGCATCCGGATGCCCCGGCCGGCGGCGTAAATGAATGCTTTCATGAAAAAGGTCCGGGTATGAGGCGGGTTTTCTCGGGCCGATGCCAGCGCTTAGTGGGTGGTGGGTGAACGCAGCCACGACCAGGTGCCCGTTTCCCGGTACAGCAACGCCAGGCCGATGGCGGTGTAGATCAGCTCCCGGCCGCGCCGCAGCAGCGCGTACGCGGCCGCCTGCGGTTGCCCGAGGCCGAAGAGCTGGAACAACAACCAGACGCCGGATTCCTGCACGCCGATCGCGCCGGGCACAAAAATGCCCAGCGCCTTGGCCACGGTGATGAAGCTTTCAATCGCGATGGCCGTGGCGAAATCGAGTGGGAAACCCAGCAGGTGCGAAGCGATCCACAAGTCGAGCGCGTCCCCGAGCCAGCCGAGAAAATAGCTCGCCGTGCTGGCCGCGACGAAGCGGGGTTCGCGTTGATAAAACCGCCGGATGCGTTCGTCCACCGCGCGCAGTTGGTCCTGGCGCGATTCCAGGGCGCGCACGCGAAACGGCAGCACCGCGAGCAGTCGTTGCACGAATTTGAAAATGCCGTGGCTTTGAATCCAGAACAGACCCACAACCACCAGCGCCGCCAGCCCGGCCACCCACGCCATGCCGGTGCGCGTGGGTGAGGCGGCCGGCAAGAGCCAGAACGCGAGCCCCGCGCCGAGCGCGATGAACAGCACTTGCGCGGTGACCTGCAGCGTCTTGCCCACCACCACGCTGCTGGTCGCCGCCAAGCCGGAGGTGCCGCGCCGGGTGAGGAGCAGCGCCTTCACCGCTTCGCCGCCGACGTAACCGGTGGGCACGACGTTGTTCACCGCTTCGCCGGCCCAGCGTACCCGCATGAGCTGCGGAAAGGCGGGGCGTTCCCCGGTGCCGCCGAAGGCGAAGCGCCAGCCCAGCGTGTCGAGAAAGTAAACCAGCAGAAAGGGCAGCAGCGCCACGGGCAGCCACCAGCCGAGTTGCCGGAACACGCCCGCGACTTCCGCCGGACCCGCGCGCCAGACAAACCACGCAATCAGGCCGAGGCCGCCCAGCAGGAGCAGAACCTTGAGCAGCAATTTCATGACGCGGGGACCGGCCGGCCGCGGGTCAGCGAAAGCGCGAGCAGCCAGAACACATGCACGCCCACGCCGGCCAGCCACAGAAACCAGTCGAGCCGGCCGATCACCGCCAGCAGGAGGAGCAGCACCGAGAAGTCACGGTTGGTCGCGGCATTCAGAATCCGTTTCAACAGGCCGCTCTGGGACGAGGCCGGCATGCGTTGACTGCGCAGCACAACGAAGAAGGAAATGATCACCCCCAGCCCCGCGCTCAAGCCCAGCGCCAGCACGGGAGCGTCCACCTGCGCGCGCCACAAGCCCACGCCGAGCCCTACGAAGACGCCGATGTGGACGAACTGATCGCCGACCAGATCGATCCACTTGCCCAGCGGCGACTCTTTGAAAACCACCCGCGCGATGTCGCCATCCACGCAGTCGATCACAGCGGAGAGTTGGAGCAGCAATGCCGCGACAATCATCCACGACGGCCGCCCGGAAGCGAAGAGGCCCGCCGCGACCAGCCCGATGAGCGTCGAGCAGACGGAAACTTGATTGGGCGTGACGGGCGTCCGGATCAGCAGTTTGGACAGCGGCCGGCCCGCCTGCCGGTTGAAGTGCCGGTCCACGAAGCCGTCGTTGGCGCTGGTCAAGGAGGCCCAGAGCGCGCGTTCCGCTGCCTTGGCGGTGGCGGGGTCGGTGACTTCGTGGGCGACGGTGGAAGCGCTGACTGCGGGGCTATGTGCAAGGGCTTCCTCAATCGGTGCGGACAGGCCGGCCACCACGCCGGCGGGAACAAGCCGGCCCGTCGGAGTTTGCAGGCGACCTTGTTTCGCGATGGCGGCCCGTACGTCGGCGACGGTCAACAGCCAGTCATCACTGGCGACCATCACCGGGCCTGCCAGCGACGGAGGCACCGGGCTGGTGGTGTATTGAATGCCCAGTGCGGGCGCGCGCCGCAATCGGGACGCTTCGTGTGGTGCGACCACATGGATGGGCCGGCAGCCCGCGCGATGCAGCGCCACCAACAACCGGTCGAGCACCGTGAGGGCAGCCACTTCCGGCGCGGGAGCCGGCCGCGTGCAAAAAACCACGGCGGGGAGCGGCGTTGCGGGCGTCGGGACAGGTGGTGAGTGGGTCACGCGTGGGGTGGTTCAGCAAGCTGGGTTCAGTCCGGGAACGGCCCGGTCGGCGGGCGGTTTGGTAGCAGCCAGCGACCTGCGTCGCAAGTTCAAGGATGACGGCAAGGAGCCGCGCGCGGTTTGAGCCGAGTTCTTGGGTTGAGCAATGACCTCACGCCGGTGCATGATCCGGCGTTCAACTCATGAAAAGCTCACACCGCATATTGCTGTTGGCCCTGCTCTCGTTGCTGTTCGTCGCGCCGTTTAACTCGCGTGCGGCCGAGGCGACAGATTCCAGTCCTTACGCTCGTTGGAAGCACGGCCCGCCCGCCGACGAAAACTACTTCCCCATCGCCGTCTGGCTGCAAAGCCCGCGCAACGCCGAACGCTTCAAGGCCGCGGGCATCAATCTCTACGTTGGACTCTGGCGCGGTCCCAACGCCGAACAGCTCGCTGCGCTGGCGAAGGCCGGCATGCCGGTCGTCTGCGCGCAGAACAGCTACGGTCTCACTCAAAAGGACAACCCGATCATCGTTGGCTGGATGCACAACGACGAACCCGACAACGCGCAGGCGCAGGGCGAAGGCCAGGGCTGGGGACCGCCGATCCTGCCGGCGAAGATCGTCGCGGATTACGAGCGGTTGCGCGCCGCCGATCCGACGCGGCCGGTCTTCCTGAATCTCGGCCAGGGCGTCGCCTACGACAATTACATCGGGCGCGGTGTGCGACGCAATCGCATGGAGGATTACCCGGAGTACGTCCAGGGCGCGGACATCGTGTCGTTCGACATCTACCCCGTCGTGCATGACAAGCCGGAGGTGGCGGGCAAGCTCGAGTTCGTGCCGCGCGGCGTGCAGCGGTTGGTCGAATGGACCGGTGGCGCGAAGCCGGTCTGGAACTGCATCGAATGCACGCACATCGGCAACCCAGCCGCAAAGGCCACGCCCGATCAGGTGCGCGCCGAGGTCTGGATGTCGCTGATCCACGGCTCGCGCGGGTTGATCTACTTCGTGCATCAGTTCGAGCCGGCGTTCAAGGAGGCCGCGTTGCTCGACGATCCCGAGATGCTCGCCGCCGTCACCGCGATCAACCGGCAGATTCACGAACTCGCGCCGGTGCTGAACAGCCCGAGCCTCACCGACGGCGTCACCGTGACTTCTTCAAAACCCGCCGCGCCGATTGCGTGGATGCAGAAGCGGCATGGCGGGGCGACGTATCTGTTCACCGTGAACATGCGCAACGAAGCCACGCGCGGGACGTTCGCGATCGACGATCTGCCGGCGAATGCGAAAGTCGAGGTGCTGGAGGAAGGGCGGCAACTTCAGCTTGCGGACAGTTTGTTCACCGATGAGTTCAAGCCGTATGAGGTGCATTTGTATCGGGTCAGCCATCCCTGAACGGAAGGGCGAGACCTTTGTCGCATATTGAGGTCGGTAATGAGTGCCCGAGAATAACAGCCGGCTCGACAAACCTTCGGGCCGGTTTAGCTTGTTCGCCATAGGAAGCCTGTTGCCGCATTAATTCGGTTGAATCACAGGTCGAAATGTCAAAGCGACGGATTCCAATACAAGTGTTTGTGTGCTTAATGGGCTGCTGGCTGTTCTATTTTGTGGGTGGCTTTTTGCTCACGCCCAAGATCGATCTTTCAGCGCACAAGCCAACGGGCGACTTGCTTTGGTCGAAAATAGTAGCTTATCGGGATGCGACGGGGCGTTTTCCACATGCCGAGACAGAGCTTCTAAGCGCAAAGGTTTTCACGACTGAAGAACGAAGACTCTTCCTGGATCGCAATTTCGGGCACCGAAAGTTTGGTTATTTGGTGGACGAAAGATTGGGCCCCATCCTCACGCTTGAGCATCGGCCCGGAGCGCTATACGCAATCACCGTTTGGCGTCAAAAGACCAACGCCGAACTAGGCGAGTCGGTGAGCTTGGATTCCGCTGATGCTCGTGAGAGGGAGGTTGGAGGCAGCATCCCACCTTAATCTTCGGCAGGGCGCGTCTCTCCGAGTGCGCCTACGGGGGGCCTGCAAGTTTTCGAGCTGCCGCGTGGTCTTCAGTGCCCTCGTGGCCCCTGAGCCCGTTCGGTGGACCGTTCGGAGCGACCTCCATACCTGCGTGGTGTCCTGTTCTGCCGGAGCGCGGCTGTGTTGAAGACCAGCCGCAGCCACTTCCTCCTTGCTGCGGGTGATCCTGCGGACACACCCGCGCTCCCCAACTGAACTTGTCCGCCCCGGCCGGTCTTGCATGGTCCCGAAAGCTGGGCGGATGAATCCGCCCTTCCGACGTGGACCATTTCCGGTGCTTGAGTTTTCCCAACTCCCGGCCTACAACCGTGTCCATGAACCGCCGCAAATTTCTCAAACAGTCCTCCACTGTACTCGCCGCCGCCGCGGCCGCCTCCTACGTCCCCACCACGTTCGCCGCCGAACAGAAGCTGCGCGTCGGCCTGATCGGTGCCGGTTGGTACGGCAAGAGCAGTCTGCTCCGCGCCATCCAGGTCGCGCCGGTCGAGGTGGTTTCCCTGTGCGACGTGGACAGCCAGATGGCCACCGAAGCCGCCGAACTGATCGCCACCCGGCAGGCGTCGAAGCAGAAGCCGCGCATTTACTCGGACTTCCGCCAGGCCATCGCCGCGAAGGACGTGGATGTCATGATGGTTTCGACGCCCGACCACTGGCACGCGGTGCCGGCCATCGCGGCCATGCAGGCGGGCATGGATGTGTATTGCGAGAAGCCCACCGGCGTCGATGTGATCGAAAGCCAGGCGATGGTCGCCGCCGCGCGCAAATACAATCGCGTCGTCCAGATCAACACCCAGCGCCGCAGCACGCCGCACCTGATCGAGGCGCGCGACGAGATCATCAAGGCCGGGTTGCTCGGCAAGGTGCAGCGGGTCGAGATCGGCGTGTGGTGGCACATGCGCAACCGCACGACGGCCGCGCAAGCACCGGACATTCAGCCGCCGGCCAACTTGGATTACGAACTGTGGACCGGGCCCGCGCCGAAGCAGCCGTTCAACCGCATCATTCATCCGCGCGGCTGGCGGGCTTACACGGAGTACGGTAACGGCATCGTCGGCGATATGTGCGTTCACATGTACGACATGATCCGCTGGATGCTCGACCTCGAATGGCCGCAACGCATCACGTCCTGGGGCGGCATCCTCAACGACCGCAACGCCCGCGCGAACATCAGCGACACGCAGACGGCGATCTTCCAGCACGCCGACTTTGACGTGACGTGGAACCATCGCACGTGGGGCAAGTCGCCGGAGCCGGACAATGACTTCCAGTGGTTCGGCACGATCTACGGCGAGAAGGGCGTGCTCAAGTGCAGCGTGTTCCGTTACGATTGGATTCCGTATTCGTCGGGCAAGGTCGAGCGCACGCGCAAGGCGTTGCTCGAATACGACAAACATCCCGAGGACGAGAACGAGAAGGATCTCGAACGCCACGTCGCGAGCGCGATGCGCGGGCATTGGCGGAATTATCTCAATGCGCGCGCGAACCGCGGCAGCGTGCTGCCCGTCGCCGACATCGAGCAGGCGCACATCTCCAGTTCGTCGTGCTTCCTGGCGAACATGTCGCAGAAGCTCGGGCGCACGCTGGAGTTCGATCCCGCCACGCACACGGTGAAGGGCGATGCCGAGGCGAATCAATTGCTGGCCCGGCCGTATCGCGCACCGTGGGTGCATCCCGATCCCAAGACCGTCTGACCGAACCTTGCGAGCTACGGTGTCCGGGCGCGGTAGAAGAGCTGGCCCGGCCCGCTGGGGATGGCGTTGGTCAGCGATAAGGTGGTTCCCGAACTGATGAAGTTCGTGATCTCCGTCCAGTTGTCCAGATTGCCCGACGTTTCAATCCGGTAGGATTTTCCGGCTTCGACTTGCAAGGTGAAGGAGAACTGGCCGGCCGCCGCCACGGGATCAGTGAAGCGGATGCCGGGCAGAACCACCACGCCCCGGACTACGGTTCCGGCCGGAGCGTTGTACAAGTTGACCACGTTGCCGCCATTCAGGTCAGCCCGCCGGATGCCGCCACCTTCGGCATCCGAGAAGGCCGACCAGTAGATCGCATCGTCGGTGACTAAGAGGCCGTTGACGAGGCCGATGCCCGACTCGCCGGTGACCAGGGTGGTGACACCACTGCCATCGAGATTCGCTCGTTTGATGGCGCTGGGAGTGTTGTTGTCGGCGAAGTAGAGGAAGTTTCCCGAAATCTGCAGATCGAAAACGTGGGCGGTGGGAATAATGGTGACGATGTTCGCCCCGTTGAGGTTCGAGCGACGGATGCTGCCTGCGCCGCCGACCTGCGACCAGTAGAGGTGCGAGCCCGTCACTGCGATCGCGTACGGCGCACTCACCTGGGGCGATGCGAGCAGGCGTTGATAACCGGTGCCATTGGCCAACTGGGTGTCGATGTAATTGCCCGACTGCGAGGTCCAGTAAACCTGCTGACCTGTGCTGAAAACGTCGTAGGGATTGTTCGCGAGCCGAAAGGTGGTCACCCCGGTTCCGTCCGAACTGGACTGTTTCACGGCGTTCAGTTGCTGGTCGGGCCAGTAAAGCAGACCAGCGGCATGTTCGAGGCCGTTCGGGCCGCGCACATTGGAAGCTCCCGAAATGATCGCGGTGGGATTTGATCCGTCGTCACCCGCGCGCATCACGTAAGCACCGGCGGCATCCGTGGCGGTCCAGTAGAGGTCGGCCTGCACGGTCGTGGTGGCCAGGACGACGCAGGAGAAAACAGTTCCGAGAAATGGGGGGCAAATGGTTGGAAAGTGCATGATTTTTCGAATTGCCCGGGCGCGAGGCCCAGGGCGCTCAATACGCTGAGCCTAGTTCACCCGAAGCGATTTGTGAAGCATCCACCTGAAGCAAGTTCCTTTGTGATGACGATCAGTGAAGGCTCCCGGCCCGCCGAGCCAATGGGATGAAGCCGTCACCGGCCAGACGATCCAAGATTCGCTTGCGGTCAGTTCAAAGCGAATGAACTCTTAATGTCGCAACTGAGTCCATTGACGCATGACTTCGAAAACTGAAAATCCCAACCGTCGGCGCAAGTGGCTGATTATCGGCGGCAGCTTGCTGGGCTTGCTGGTTGTCGGCTGGCTGGTGCTGACCAGCGGGCCAGTGGTGAAGGCGCTCGTGCTGCCGCGGGTCGCGTCCGCGTTGCAGGCCGACCTGGTGGTCGGTGAGCTCCGGCTCAGCCCGTTTTCCGGCATTGATCTGAAGAACGTCACGCTCACCCCCATCGGCGGCCAGCCACTCGCCGAGATTGCCGGCGTCAAGGTGCGTTACCAGTTGTTCAAGCTGCTGGGCGGGGAGATCGCCGTCGGGGAAATTGAATTGAACCAGCCCCGGTTCACCATTCGCCAGCGCACCGATGGCGGCAGCGACTTGACGGACTGGCTCGCAAATATCGAGGGTGGCGAAACGGAACCGGCCGAGATCCCGCCGACTTCAGAGCCTTTGCAGCTCCAGATCGGCAAAGTGACGATCCGAGACGGCAGCCTCCGCTATGAAATCGATGGCGCGGATGGGGCGAAGCAGTTGGCAACCATCAATGCGCTCGAACTCGCGGTGGATCAAGTCCGCAACGGCCGCCCCACTGAGGCGAAGCTCACCGCCAACCTCGGCGTGGAATCCCGTGATGCCACCGGCGCGTTGTTGGACTTGTTGCGGGCCGGGCTCGATCTGTCCAGCTCGGTGGCGTTGGACGCCGGGCTTGCTCCCGGTCAGGTCGATACGCGTTTGCGGCTCGACGTGCGGGAAGCCACCGGCCGGTTCGCCAAAGGCGCGGAGTTGTCCGCCCAATTGACGGTGCGGGGCACGTTGCGGCAGGTGGATGAGTTTGCACTGGTCTTCCAAAAGAGCGCGGTCGAGGTCGGGCGCGTCCAGGTCACCGGCAGCTACGATCCGGCGGCGGGCGCGGGTGCGTTTGATCTGACCATCGCCAAACTGCCGCCCATCGTGCTGGAACTGGCCGCGCTGCAAACCGGACTTGCTTTTGAACTCGCGAACTTTGCCGCCACGAATCGCGTGGTGATCGCGGCTGGCGGTGATTCGATCAATGCGTCGGGCCGCCTGTCCTTGGAACAATTCGCGGCCGGCAACGCGACGGGTTCCATGCCCTCGTTGGATGTTTCACTCAACTACGACACGGCGGTCGAGTTCGCCGCCAGCCGGGCGTTGATCCGGCAGTTCGAGTTGATCGCCCGACAGGATGGGCGGGCATTGGTTGATGCGCGCGTGACGCAACCGTTTCACTTCGCCTGGGCCGGCCAACCCGGCAGCGAGGAGGGCAGCTCGTTCGCCCTCAAGCTCGAGCAGTTGCGGCTCAGCGACTGGCGGACTTTCAGCGGCGAACTGCCCCTCGACGGACTGCTCGGCCTCGAGGCAAACATTGACTCCCGGGAACTCGGCCAGCAGCTCGCGTTTCGGGCCAGCGCGACGCTCGCCGACGGACGGCCCACCACCAGCACCAATGCGCTCGACCCGTTGCAGGCCCGGCTTTCAGCGGCCGGCGAACTGCGGGCGCTGGATGACTTGCAGTTGACGGAGCTGACCCTCTCGCTGGCCCAGGCGGCTCGCGAGTTGGCCCGTTTCCGCGTCAGCGGCCAGGCAAGTCTGGCTAGCGACACGGCTGAATTGCTGACCACGCTGAACGCGGATTTGCCGGCGTTGGCCGCGCTGGCGGGCGAGCTGCCCCTGAAGCTCCAAACCGGTGCGCTGCACTATCAGGGTTCGGTCAATCACTCGGCGGCGGCTACGAAGCTGTCCGGCTCGCTTAACGTGACCAACTTGACGGGGGAACTTGAAGGCGTGGTGCTGCGGCAACTCGGCGTGATACTCCCGCATGAGGTCAGTTTGCAGGGCGACACCCTGGAATGGCAGCTCACTGAAGCGGGCGTCACCGCGGCCGGCCAGTCGGCGCTGCATCTGGTTTCCTCCGGCAAGCTCGACACGCGCAACACGACCGGCAGCGTGGCGCTGTCGGTGCCCCTGATCAACGAGCGGCTGGTCAACCCGCTCCTCACGGTTTACACGCCGCAGCAAAGGTTTCGCTCGGCGACGGCTTCGCTCGCGATCACCGGCGAATTGCGTGCCGGTGGTTTGCAGGATTGGTCGCTCACCTCGCAATCGACGAATGTCGTCGTGGTCGGGACCAACGACGTTCCCCTGGCACCAATGTTGGGCACGCATGCGTCGCTCAACGTCGCGTTTCACCCGGAGAACGGGACCGTGAGCTTGAAGAACTGGGACGCGCAAGTGTTCGCGGAGGGCCAACCAAGCGGCGAGTTGTCGGCCACCGCCGAGGTGCGCCTGAAGGAGGGTCTGGCGAAGGTCAACGCCCGGCTCTCCGGCGTGAACGAACACACGCTCCAGCCGCTGGCACCGCTGCTCGTGGGGGATCGCACCATCGTGCGGGCCAAGGCCAGCGCGGAACTGGAAATCGACTACGATCAAACCCGCCCTTCCCAGGCGCGGGCCGTTTTCGACTTGCGCGACTTCGCCGTGAGGGATGCCCGCGGCCCCTTGCCGGACATGCCGCGCGAGCTCGGGCTGAACTTGGAGGCGGCCATCGCCAGCAACCGGCTCGACCTCACCGCGGGTCGCGTGCGGATGACGCCGACCGCCGGCTTGAGCAACGAAGTCAGCCTGACGGGCTGGGTGGACTTCGCCCATGCGGATGCGCTCAGCGGCGAGCTGGTGCTCCGTTCACCGGGTTTTGATCTGACCTCGCTGTATGCCCTGGTCGAACGAAGCGGCGGCGACACGAACACTCCACCGACAGCCGATCCTTCCAGCCCGCCCGATCAACCGGCGGCTGGAATCTTTCCCCTGCCCGTGGACCGGTTTGCGATCGCGGCTGATTTCCGGCAACTGCGGCTGCGCGAATTGCTCATCACCAACTGGGTGACACAGGCGACCGTGCGCTCGAACGACGTCGAGCTCGGTTTGTTTTC
>ERZ761602.8187-NODE-8187-length-10653-cov-4.306756_pt1 | contig 10653 bp, 9 predicted proteins | sample MGYA00512165_ERZ761602 | MGnify/ENA primary metagenome ERZ761602 (study PRJEB28899, sample SAMN02445085) | bioreactor sludge metagenome | biome: EBPR sludge; isolation source: Thorneside wastewater treatment plant | place: Australia: Brisbane, Thorneside...
GCGTCGCGACGGTGACGGTGGCCCGCCCCGAGCGCGGACCCGCCGTAGAGGCCGTCTACGCCACCGGCGCGGTGGAGCCGACCTATTGGGCGAAAGTGTCGTCCACCGTGGTCGGCCGCATCGCCGAAATTCCGGTCAAGGAAGGCGACAAGGTGAAGGCCGGCGACGTGCTGATGCGCCTCGACGACCGCGAAGCGAAGCACAAGCTCGCCGAGGCCGAGGCGAAAGAGCGCTTCCTTACCCAGGAGGTCGCGCGCATGTCGATGCTGGCGCAGCGCGACTTCGCCTCCCAGCAGCAGTTCCAGCGCACGGTCAGCGATCACGCCCAGGCGGTCGCCGCGGTGGCCCAGGCGCGCCAGCGGCTGAGCGATCTCACCCTCACCGCGCCGCTCGACGGCGAAGTGCTGCGGCTCGACGGCAATGTCGGCGAAGTGCCGCGCGCCGGCGACGTCGTCGTCTGGGTGGGCCAGCGCGAGCCGATGCGCATCGAGGCCGAGGTGGACGAGGAAGACATCCCGAAGGTCCAGCGCGGGCAAAAGGTTCTGGTCAAGGCCGATGCCTGGCCCAACCGGGTTTTCGTCGCGCACGTGACCTCGCTGACGCCCAAGGGCGATCCGGTCAGCAAGAACTACCGCGTGCGCATCACGCTCGATCCCGGGCAGCCGCTCCAGATCGGCATGACGGCCGAGGTGAACATCGTCGCGCGCGAAACCAAGGACGCGCTGCTGGTTCCGTTCGGCGCGCTGCGCGGCGAGGCCGTGTTCGTCGTCGACGGCGCGCGCGTCCGCCGCCGGACGATCAAGGCCGGCATCGTCGGCACGACCAAGGTCGAGGTGCTCGAGGGGCTCAAGGAGAACGAGCTCGTCGTCGTCGACCCGCCGCCGGGCCTCAAGGACGGCGATTTCGTGAAGTCGCGCTCCGCGCCGGCGCCGAAAGAAGGCGCCGCGGCCGCGGCCCGCTGAGCCGGCGCGCCTTGAACCTCAAGCTCGACATCGCGCTGACGCACCTGAAGTTCAGGAAGCGGCAGACGCTCGTCTCGGTCCTGGGCGTGGCGATGGGCGTCGGCTTCTTCATCGCGATCGCCTCGCTGATGCAGGGCTTCCAGGAAGACATCGTGCGGCGCGTGATCGACAACTCGCCGCACATCACGATGAAGGACGAGTTCCGCGATGCGCCGCGCCAGCCGGTGGAGATCGCGTTCGCCGGCGGCGCCATCGCGCTCAGGGGCGTGAAGCCCAAGACCGAGATCCGCGGCATCCGCCGCGCCGGCCAGATCATGCAGGCGCTGACGATCTGGCAGGGCCTCACCGTCTCGCAGGTGCTGTCGGGCCAGGGCTTCCTGCGCTACGGCAGCAAGGAGCGCTCGGCGACCATCACCGGCATCGAGCCCGACCGCGAGCGGCTCGTCACGCGCATCGACAAGGACATCGTCCAGGGCTCGCTCGACGCGCTCAAGACCGCGGGCAACGGCATCATCCTGGGGCGCGGGCTCGCGCGGCGCCTGGCGCTCGAGATGAACGACACGGTGACGGTCACGTCGCCCACCGGCGTTATATTGCGCATGAAGGTGGTGGGCATCTCGCACACCGGCGTGCTCGCGTTCGACGAGGTGAACGCCTACGTCCTGCTAAAGAAGAACCAGATCCTGCAGGGCAAGACCAACATCGTGAACCAGATCCGCATGCGCGCCGACGACGTCAACGCGGCGCGCCCGCTCGCCGCCAAGATCGAGGCCCGCTTCGGCTACCGCACCGAGAGTTGGGACGAGGCGAACGAGGGCGTGTTCGGCGTGTTCTTCATCCAGAACATGATCATGTATTCGGTGACGAGCGCCATCCTCATCGTCGCCTGCTTCGGCATCTTCAACATCATCTCGACGGTGATCTTCGAGAAGACGCGCGACATCGCGATCATGAAGTCGATGGGCTTCGCCGAGGGCGACATCCGCGGCATCTTCTTGCTCGAAGGCCTGGCGCTGGGCGCGCTCGGCGCGCTCATCGGCTGCGCGCTGGGGCTCGGGCTCACCTACATCCTCTCGATCATCCGCTTCAAGGCGGTGGGCCTCGTCGAGATCCAGCAGTTCATCCTCAAATGGTCGGTGTGGCACTACGTGATCGCGAGCGCCATCGCCATGGTCTCCGCGGTCGCCGCCGCCTACATCCCCTCGCGCCGCGCCGCCAAGGTGAACCCAGTCGAGATCGTGCGAGGCGCCGCATGACGCCCGCGGTCGAGGCCAAGAACGTCACGCGCGTCCTGCCGGGCACAGTGCCGGTCACCCTGGTGCGCGAGATCGACGTTGCGATCATGCCCGGCGAGTTCGTGGCCATCACCGGCCCGTCGGGCTCGGGCAAGTCGTCGCTGCTCTATCTGCTCGGCCTCCTCGACCGCCCGAGCGACGGCGTGATCAGCGTGCACGGCCAGGATACGAGCGGGCTTTCCGGCGACGGGCTCGCCGCGCTGCGGCTCAAGCACGTCGGCTTCGTGTTCCAGTTCCATTTCCTGCTGCCGGAGTTCAGCGCGCTCGACAACGTGCTGGTGCCGATGCGGCGACTCGGCCGGTGGAACGACAAGGAGGCGCGCGAGCGCGCCGAGCGGCTGCTGACCGAGGTGGGCCTCGCCGATCAGATGCGGAAGCGGCCCGACCAGATGTCGGGCGGCCAGCGCCAGCGCGTGGCCATCGCCCGCTCTATGGCCAACGACCCCGACATCATTCTCGCCGACGAACCCACCGGCAGCCTCGATCAGAAGAACGGCCACATCGTGTTCGAGATTTTCGCGCGGCTGGCGAACGATTACCGCAAGTCGGTCATCACGGTGACCCACGATCCGCATCTGGCCGAGCAGACGCACCGCCAGATCCATCTCGTCGACGGCCGCATCGTCGACGACGGCAACGGCGCCAAAGGTACGTTCGGCGAGACCGCGCTGCCGGCCCCGCCGGGGGTGTGACCGCGCCGGCCGCGTGCGGGGCCGCGGCGCGATCGGGCCGGCGCGGGGTTTGATGCGGATCAATCCCGAGGGACCGCTGCGCGCTATTGTGCCGTCATGGAGTCTCTCGCCCCCTTCCTGCGCCTGGGCGCCGCGCTCGCGATCGGATTCCTGATCGGCTTCGAGCGCGGCTGGCGCCAGCGCGACGATCCCGAGGGCACGCGCACGGCCGGATTGCGCACGTTCGCCCTGATCGGCCTCGTCGGCGGGATCGCCGGATACTTCGCGCGGACCTCGGGCGGGACGCCCGGCGCCCTCGTTATCGCCGCCGGCTTTTTGGCCGTGGCCGCGCTGGCGGTCGCGATGTATTTCGTGGCCTCGCGCAGCCACGGCTTCATCGGCGCCACGACCGAAATCGCGACGCTCGTCGCCTACGGCCTCGGCGCCCTGGCCGGCCACGGCGAGGTCGTGCTGGCTCTTGCGGCGGCGGTCGTCACCGTGGCGCTGCTCGACACCAAGGCATCGCTGCACGGCCTCCTGCAGCGCATCCAGCAGGACGAGCTCCACTCCGCGATCAAGCTGATGCTCGTATCGGCCGTGCTGTTGCCGATCCTGCCCGACCGCGGCTTCGGCCCCGGCGGCGTGCTCAATCCGTACGAATTGTGGTGGATCGTCGTGCTGGTCGCCGGGCTCTCCCTGGCCGGCCACTTCGCCCGGCGTTTCGCCGGGCCGGGGGCAGGACCGGTACTGACCGGCCTCGCCGGCGGCCTCGTCTCCTCCACCGCCGTAACCGTGAGCGCGGCGCGACTTTCCGCACACGGTTCCGCGGCCGGCCCGCAAACCGCGGCCGTCGGCGCGGCGCAGACGGTCATGTGCCTGCGCATCGTCGTGGTCGCCGGCGTGCTCAATCCCGGACTCGTTCCGCTGCTGCTGCCGGCGCTCGGCGCGGCGGCGGCCGCCGCGCTGCTGGGTGCCGCGCTGCTCGTCCGCGCTGCCGCGCACGCGAAGGCGCGCGACGGCGATGGCCCGCCGCCCAAGGCGCCCGACGATCTCGGCACCGCCATCGTCTTTGCCGCGATGCTGGCCGGCGTGATGCTCGCGGTCCATTACGCGCGAAGCTGGTTCGGCGTCAGCGGCTTCTACGCGACGGCGGCGCTGGCGGGCCTGGTCGACGTGGATGCGATCACGGTGACGGCGGCGACGCTGGACGACACGCCCGCGGCCCTCGCTGTCGCGGCCATCCTGCTGGCGGCGGGGGTGAACTCGCTGATCAAGATCGCGATCGCCTTCGCGCTCGGACCGCGCGCGTTCGGCCAACGCGTCGCCGTCCTGATTGCGGCCGTTCTCGCGGCCGGCCTCGCCGGCTTTGCGGCGGCGAGCGCCTTCTAGCGAGCGCGGGCGCACGGCCCGCGACACGTCCCCGGCGATTTCGGTATAAGCAACCGACACAAAGGGGGCGGCCGATGGGCGAAGCGCGAGCGCCGGTTTACGGCGTGGCGAGCCGCGAAGACTGGGCGCGGCACTCGGGGCGCCAATTGCTGCAGGCGGTGATCGACGGCAAGCTGCCGCATCCTCCGATCTCGCAGGCGCTCGGCTTCTGGATCGTCGAGGTGGGCGAAGGATTTGCGGCATTCGAAGGCGATGCGGGGCCGCACCTGCTCAACCCCGCGGGCGGCGTTCATGGCGGCTGGGCGCTGACCCTGATCGACAGCGCGACCGGCTGTGCCGCGCACACGGTGCTGCCCGCCGGCACCGGCTACACGACGATCGAGACCAAAGGGAATTTCGTGCGCCCGATCACAAAGGATTCGGGCCGCATTCGCTGCGAAGGCCGCGTCGTATCGCCGGGCCGGCAGATCATAACCGCCGAGGCGCGCGTGACCGGGCCGGACGGCAAGGTGCTCGCGCACGGAACCTCGACGCTGCTCGTGTTCGGCGCCGCGCGGTAGGGTGCACGATGCCCTCCCGCACGCTCGCGAGCGGCGCAACGATCGCCTACGGCGAGGCCGGCGACGGCCCGCCGCTCGTCCTGGTGCACGGCTCGCCGGCCGACGGCCGCGCCTGGGGCCGCGCCGCGCGTCACCTGACGGGATACCGAATTCTGACACCGGATTTGCCGGGCCATGGCGGGTCCGACCCGCTGCCGCACGGCGGCGGCACCGCCGCGATGGCCGAAGCGATCGCCGCGGTCGTCGACGCGGCGGACGCGCCGGTGTGGCTGGCCGGGCATTCCTACGGCGGCAACGTGGCGCTGCACGCGGCGCTGGCGCGGCCCGGGCGCGTTCGGGGATTGGCGCTGTTCGAGCCGGTGTTTTTTCGCGCCCTCGCGCTCGCCGGCGATCGCGCCGTGCTCGCCGCCGCCGAGGTGCATTTCGGCGACTACGTGCGACGGGTCGCGGGCGGCGAGCACGGCGCGGTGAACCGGATGATCGATTTCTGGTTCGGAAACGGCGCCTTCGCCGGCCTGCCGGCGGCGGTGCAGGCCTATCTCGTCAAGACGGCCGCCACGAACGCGGCCGACGTGAGATCGGCGCTGACCGAAAGCGTCGCCGCCGAGGCGCTGGCGGCGTTGGCAGTCCCGACGCTGATCGCCTACGGCGCCGCGAGCCCGCCCGCGGCGCCAGCCATCGCCCGCGCGCTCGCCGGCCTGCTGCCGAAGGCAACCTGCGAAGCGATCGAGGGCGCGACGCATGCGATGCTCGACACGCATCCGCGGGCCGTCGCCGCCCTCGTCGCCCGGGCGGCAACCGCATGAAACCGCGCCGCACGGTCCCCGCCGGTCCCGGATGGCTGCACGCGCTCTCGGCGAAGCCGCTGCGCACGCGCCGGCTCGTGCTGCGCCCGCCGCGCCGCGGCGACGACCGTCTCGTCTATCCGGCGGTGCGCGAATCGATGAAAGACCTCGCGCCGTGGCTGGTCTGGGCGACCGACGCCTACGACGAGAAGGCCTGCCGCGCCTATGTGCGCAACGCGATGCGCGACTACGCGGCGGGCCGGGGCTTCGCGCTGTTCATGTTCGCGCAGGACGGCGCGTTCGTCGGCGGAACCGGCTTCCATGTGCGCGGGGCGAGCGCGCGCTACTACGAGATCGGATACTGGTGCAGAAGCTCGATGGCCGGGCGCGGCTATGCGACCGAAGCGGTGAAGGCGCTGCTGCGCCTCGCCTTCGCGTCGCCGGACGTGACCCGGATCGAAATCCGCTGCGATCCGCGCAACCGTGCCAGCGCGCGCGTGATCCGGAAATGCGGCCTGAAGCTCGAGGGACGCCTGCGCAAGATCGTCCGCCACCACGACGGGCGGCTCTGCGACCATCTCGTGTTCGCGAAAGTGCGCCGGGCCCGCGCCTAACGGAGATCGAGCCGATAGAACCGGGTGTCCCCGCTCATGCGCGGAAAGGCCAGCGGCAGGGTCGTGCCGTCGACGCGGCGAAACCCGCATTTTTCGTAGAAGCGGTGCGCGGCGCGGAAAGCTTCGGTCGTGCCCAGCAGGATCGTCGCAAATCCGTGCGCGCGGGCATGGTCGAGCAGCGTCTCGACCAGCGACAGGGCCACCGCGCGCTTCGCCCCGCGCCATTCCTGCGCGACGAACATCTTGCGGAGCGCGCCGATGCCGCCGCCGATGTCGCGCAGCCCGATCGTGCCGACCGCCTGCCCGGCCTCGTCGCGCGCGACCCAGAACTCGCCCTTGCCGGCGCGATACCACCCGGCGATGTCGTGGAGATCCGGCTGATCCTCCCAGGTGATCGCGAAGCCGAACTCGCCGCGCTGGATGCCGAGGATGAGACCTCGGACGCCGCCGAGATCTTGCGCGGCGTAGGGCGAGATCGCGGCCTTCACCGCCGGGCGGCCGCGCCTCAGTGCATCAACTTGCCCATCACCACCGCCACGTCGGACATGCGGTTGGAGAAGCCCCATTCGTTGTCGTACCAGGCGAGCACCCGCACGAAGCGGCCGTCGATGACCTGGGTCTGCGTGAGGTCGAAGGTCGAGCTGGCCGGGCTGTGGTTGAAGTCGATCGAGACCAGCGGCGCGGCATTGACCGCGAGCACGCCCTTGAGCGGGCCCGACGCGGCGGCCTTCTTCACCGCCTCGTTCACCTCTTCGGCCGTGGTCGCGCGCTTGGCGTCGAACTTGAAATCGATCAGCGAGACGTTCGGCGTCGGCACCCGCACCGACGTGCCGTCGAGCTTGCCCTTCAGTTCGGGCAGCACGAGGCCCACGGCCTTGGCGGCGCCGGTCGAGGTCGGGATCAGCGAGACGCCGGCGGCCCGCGCGCGGCGGAGATCCTTGTGCAGCGTGTCCACAGTGCTCTGGTCGCCGGTGTAGGCGTGGATCGTCGTCATGAAGCCGCGCTCGATGCCGATCGCGTCGTGCAGCACCTTGGCTACCGGCGCCAGGCAGTTGGTCGTGCACGAGGCGTTGGAGACGATGCCGTGGTTGTTGTTGAGCTGCTGGTGGTTGACGCCGTAGACGACCGTGAGGTCGGCGTTCTCGCCGGGCGCCGAGATCAGCACCTTCTTGGCGCCGGCCTCGATGTGCTTCGCCGCCTTCTCGCGCGCGGTGAAGAGGCCGGTGCACTCCATCACGATGTCGACGCCCAGCGTCTTCCACGGGAGCTTGGCCGGGTCGCGTTCGGCCGAGACCTTGATCGGGCCGCCGCCGAGATCGATCGTGTCGCCCTTCACGGTGACGTCGCCCGGATAGGTGCCGTGCACCGAGTCGTATTTCACGAGATGCGCGTTGGCCTCGACCGAGCCCAGATCGTTGATGCCCACGAACTCGACGTCCTTGCGCTTGGCCTCGTAGGCGGCGCGGAGCACGAGGCGGCCGATGCGGCCGAAACCGTTGATGGCAACGCGGAGGGTCATGGCGGTGTCCTTCTTTTTCCTTTTGCTTGGCGGTCAGAATTCTGCGGCTCGGGCGGCGCGCGCGCGGCGTGCCGCGACGATATTGGGTCCGTCGGCGGCGAAGGCAAACGCGGCGCCGTAATTCGCGCAGGAACCGGCGCGCTGGCCAGAGGCGCGATTGTCGCGCCTGCCCGCGCCCGGCGCCGCGCCATGGCCGCACCGGCGCCGGAACCTGCCGTTGTCGGATCCGGCTTGGCCGATCACCGAGCCTTCCGCCTCGCCCGCTTGGACTTCGGCGCGGCCTTTCTGGCTTTCGCCGCGGCTCGCTTCGCCGGCGCCCGCTTCGCCTTCGCCGCGCCGCGCTGGGCGGCCCCGCCCGGCGGATAGTGGCACACGACTTCGACGTTGTGCCCGTCGGGATCGAGCACGAAGGCGCCGTAGTAGTTCGGATGGTAATGCGCGCGCACGCCGGGCGGGCCGTTGTCGCGTCCGCCCGCCGCCAGGGCGGCCTTGTAGAACGCATCGACGAGCGCGCGGCTCTTGACTGCGAACGCGATGTGCGTGTGCGGCTGCGTCGGCCCGCCGCCCGCCAGCCAGAAATCGGGCGCGGTGTGGCCGAGGCCTGCCGTGGGCTGGCCGCCGGCCTGCTCGGCCGGGAATTCCATCATCACCCGATAGCCGATCGGCGCGAGCGCGGCGGCGTACCACGCCTTGCTCTTCGCGAAATCTCCGGCCGCCAGTCCGACATGGTCGATCATCGCAGGCCTCCGCGCTATCCGAGCCGCGCCTTCACCGCCGCCACGACGGCGTCCGCCGTGATGCCGAAATGCTTGAAGAGGGCGCCGGCCGGCGCCGAGGCGCCGAAGCTCTTCATGCCGACGAAACCGCCTTCGGTGCCGAGCCATCGCTCCCAGCCCATGGCGATGCCCGCCTCGACCGCGACCCGGACCGTCCCGGCGCCGAGCACCTGCTCGCGATAGGCCGCCGGCTGCGCCTCGAACAGCGACCAGCACGGCATCGACACGACCGCCGCCTCGATCCCCTCGCCGGCCAGCTTCGCCTGCGCGTCGAGCGCGACCGCGATTTCGGAGCCGGTGGCCAGCAGAGTCACGCGGCGCGGGCCGGTCGATTCGCTGAGCACGTAGGCGCCGCGCGCGCAGAGATTCTCGCGCTGATGGATCGTGCGCACGGCGGGCAGCGCCTGCCGCGTCAGCACCAGCACCGTGGGCGTCTCCTTCGCCGCGAGCGCCAGCGCCCAGCACTCGGCCGTTTCGACCATGTCGGCCGGACGCATCACCTGGAGGTTCGGGATCGCGCGCAGCGCGGCGAGATGCTCGACCGGCTGATGCGTCGGCCCGTCCTCGCCGAGGCCGATCGAATCGTGCGTCATCACGTAGACGACTCGGATCCCCATCAGCGCGGACAAGCGGATCGATGGGCGGCAATAGTCGGTGAAGACCAGGAACGTGCCGCCATAGGGAATGACGCCGCGATGCAGCGCCATGCCGTTCATCGCCGCGGCCATGCCGTGCTCGCGCACGCCGTAATGGATGTAACCGCCCGCGAAATCGCCGGCCTTGATGATCTTGTGCGCCTTCACCTGCGTGTTGACCGAGCCGGTGAGGTCTGCCGAGCCGCCGACGAGCTCGGGCATCGTCTTGGTCAGCTCTTCGAGCACCGCGCCCGAGCATTGCCGGGTGGCGAGCTTCGGCTTCTCGGCCGCGGCCTTGGCCTTGAGCGACTCGATCGTCGCCGCGAACGTCGCGGGCAGATCGCCGTGGACGACGCGCTCGAATTCGGCGCGCTTGTCGGCCGGCGCCGCCGCGAGCCGCTTTTCCCAAGCCGCGTAGCCGGCCCCGCCGCGCGCACCATAGGCGCGCCAAGCGGCCACGATCTCGTTCGGGACGACGAACGGCGCGTGGGACCAGCCGAGCTTCTGGCGGGCGCCCGCAACTTCCTTCTCGCCGAGCGGCGAGCCGTGGGTGGCGGCGGTGCCGGCCTTCGTCGGCGCGCCGTAGCCGATTACGGTCCGGCAGCGGATCATCGTCGGCCGTCCGTCGGTGCGGCGTGCTTCGGTCAGCGCCGCGGCGATCGAGGCCGGGTCGTGGCCGTCGGCCGCGAGCACGCGCCACCCGGCGGCGGCGAAGCGCATCGTCTCGTCTTCCGACGTGGCGAGGCTGGTCGGCCCGTCGATCGAGATCTTGTTGTCGTCGAACAGGCAGATGAGCTTGCCGAGATTGAGATGCCCGGCGAGGGTGATCGCCTCCTGCGAAATGCCTTCCATGAGGCAGCCGTCGCCGGCGAGCACGTAGGTGTAATGATCGACGAGATCGTCGCCGAAGCGCGCGGCGAGCAGGCGCTCGGCCAGCGCCATGCCCACGGCGTTGCCGACGCCCTGCCCGAGCGGCCCCGTCGTCGTCTCGACGCCGGCCGCGTGGCCGTATTCGGGATGGCCCGCCGTGCGGCTGCCGAGCTGGCGGAAGCGGCGCAGTTCGTCGAGCGACATGTCCGCATAGCCGGCGAGATGCAGCACCGAATAGAGCAGCATCGAGCCGTGGCCGGCCGACAGCACGAAGCGGTCGCGATCCGGCCAGTCCGGGTGCTGCGGATCGTATTTCAGGAACTGCGTGAACAGCACGGTGGCCACGTCGGCCATGCCCATCGGCATGCCGGGATGACCCGATTTCGCCTGCTCGACGGCATCCATCGAGAGCGCGCGGATGGCGTTGGCCATCGAGGAGTGCGAGACGGCGGGCTGATGCATTGCTTCGGTTTTCTGCGGGCGGCGCCGGAAACGCGCGGCGCGAAGGGCTTGCGGCGCGCGGAAGATGGCGGGCAGGGAGCGGCGCGTCAACCGCAGGCCGCGCACCGCCGTGCGC
>ERZ761602.8188-NODE-8188-length-10652-cov-4.095593_pt1 | contig 10652 bp, 6 predicted proteins | sample MGYA00512165_ERZ761602 | MGnify/ENA primary metagenome ERZ761602 (study PRJEB28899, sample SAMN02445085) | bioreactor sludge metagenome | biome: EBPR sludge; isolation source: Thorneside wastewater treatment plant | place: Australia: Brisbane, Thorneside...
GGTGACAGAAGCGATCCTGCGCGCCCGCAGCGGCATCAAGGATCCGCGCAGGCCGGTGGGAAGTTTCCTTTTCCTCGGTCCGACCGGCGTCGGCAAGACCGAGCTGGCGAAGACGCTCGCCGAAACGCTGTTCGACACCGAGGCGTCGGTGGTGCGGATCGACATGTCGGAATACATGGAGAAGCACAGCGTCGCGCGCCTGATCGGTGCACCGCCGGGCTACGTCGGATACGACGAAGGTGGGCAATTGACCGAGGCAGTCCGGCGCAAGCCGTATGCGGTCATCCTTTTTGATGAGATCGAGAAAGCCCACCCGGATGTTTTCAACGTGCTGTTGCAGGTGCTCGATGACGGACGTCTCACCGATTCGCAGGGTCGCACCGTGGACTTCAAGAACACGGTCATCATCATGACCTCAAATATCGGTTCGCGACATCTCCTCGAGGGCGTGACCGGCGAGGTCATTCCGGAGGCGGTGCGCGAGAGCGTCATGGCTGACCTGCGGAAGGCGTTCCGGCCGGAGTTCCTGAATCGAGTCGATGAGACCATTCTATTCAAACCCCTCACGCTGGAGGAAATCACGATCATCGTGGACCTGCTGATGGCTGACCTGAACAAGCGGCTCGCCGACCGCCGGGTGACCGTGAAGCTGGATCGCAAGGCGAAGGAGTGGGCGGCCGAAAAGGGATACGACCCCGTATTTGGCGCCCGTCCGCTCAAGCGGTTTCTCCAGCGCAACCTCGAGACCAAGCTCGCACGCGCGCTTCTGGCCGGCGATGTGGCGGAGGGAGCGGACCTGACCTTCACGGTCCGCAGTGGAGAACTTTCCTTCGAGGCGCATCCGGCCGTCGCGGCTGGCTGAGGGCGGGCGGGCTCTCGAACGCGACTTCGCTCGCGGGCCTCCGGCTTCCGTGGGCGCGTTTCGGCGCTGCGACAAGTCGTGGGGAGGCCGCGGGAGCGCCGCCTTGCCAGCGCGCCGGGCGGACGGGATTCTCCTCCCGTGAATCCCGCCGAGCAATTATGTACCGCGTGCGGCATGTGCTGCGATGGCACGCTCTTCGACCTCGTAAAGCTGGAAGCGAGCGACGACCGCTCGAAGCTCTTGGAGTTGGGCCTGCCGGTGAAGGTCGGACGCGGAAAAGCGGCCATCGCCCGTTTTCCGCAGCCCTGCGGGGCGTTATGCGTGGACAGAACCTGCCGCATCTACGCGCATCGCCCCTGGCAGTGCCGGGTCTTCGAGTGTGGGGTGCTCAAGGATGTGAAAGGGGGCCGGATCACATCCGCGTCTGCGCTGCGTCTGATAAAACGGACGCGGCGGAGGGCGGACAACGTGCGCCGTTTGCTGCGTGAGCTCGGTGATACCGACGAGCACCTCGCGCTGGGCGAACGCTTCCACCGCGTGGGGGAGGACCTTGAATCTGGCCGGGCTGGCGACGAGGCAAAGCTGAAGTTCGCCGACCTGAGCCTCGAGGTGCACCACCTGAAGCTTCAGGCGCATGACCGGTTCTACACCCAGACCGCCCCTCACGAAGTTCGGAAACCTGAGGTGGCGATCGAAGGCTCATCGCCGGGATGCCTTCAAAGCCCGTCGTAGAAATCGTGCGGACTGGCCGTCGAGGGGCGGTGCCGTTCCATTGAGCCGCCCCGTCTTGATGGACATGAGATGACGCTTTTTTCTGCTTTGCGCGATGGAGAGATTGCGCGACCGTGCTTGAAATGCCTGCCGAGCCGATTCGCTATTTCCATCGCTACCGCCAGGTCGTCGAGACCGAGCAGATTTACGGCGAGCGGTGGATGCGTTTGGCTTACGAGAATCCGGTTGGGAGGCTCTTCGTCTGGCTGCTGATCCGGCGCGCCTTCTTCTCCCGCTGGTACGGGTACAAGATGCGCAAACCCGAAAGTGCGCTGCGGGTGTTGCCCTTCATCGCGAAGTACGGCGTCGACGTGGACGAGTTCGCGAAGTCGCCGTTCGATTACAAGACGTTCAACGAGTTTTTCTATCGAGGGTTGAAGCCGGAAGCGCGGCCGATCGCGCCCGGAGATCGGGTCGCCGTGCTGCCGGCGGACGGACGCCATCTCGCATTTCCCGACGTGGACGCGGTGGAGGGCTTTTACGTCAAGGGGGCCAAGTTCACTGTGCGCGAATTGCTGGACGACGAAAGTCTGGCGTCCACATTCGCCGGAGGCGCGATGCTGATTTCGCGTCTCTGTCCGGTGGATTATCACCGGTTTCACTTTCCTGCGGGAGGAGTTCCCGGCGAATCGAGGCGCATTGACGGGTACCTTTACTCAGTCAGCCCCCTCGCACTCCGTCGTCGGTTGCGATATTTGGTCGAGAACAAGCGCGAAGTAACGCGGCTCGAGTCACCGGAATTTGGTCCGGTTGCCTTGGTTGAAGTCGGGGCGACGAATGTGGGGACGATTCAGCAGAGTTTTGTGCCAGGACGTGTCGTCGCCAAGGGGGACGAAAAGGGTTTTTTTGCATTCGGCGGCTCCTGTGTCGTTACGCTCTTCACCCGAGGGCGAATTCGGTTTGACGCCGATCTCGTTGCACAGACCAGCCGGCAGAGGGAAACCTACGCGCGCATGGGCGATCGGCTTGGTGAAGCGGCTTAGGTACTCCAGCGGATTGGCTGGCGAGTTGACCCGAGATGGTCGCTGATATGGAGTGATTCGCAGAAAGGCAGCTCTTCGCTAACGTCGAGCTGGCCCATCCCACTTCGCGCCCGGGTGGTGAAATGGCAGACACGACGGTCTTAGAAGCCGTTGCCGAAAGGTGTGCAGGTTCGAGTCCTGTCCCGGGCACCAAGATAGTAATGTTGCGCGCCGTCGTCGGCACCCTGCTCCTCGGCATCCTCGCGAGCGACTGGCGTTATGCGCACCTCATGGCGTTGCGCTTTGACGAAGTGGCGCCGGCGCTACCTGCCCCCAGCTGCGACGCCACGCTGCAGTGCAGACACGAAGAGCTCCTCACGAGCGTGGGGTGCTCGACATCGATACAACCGTCAAACCCCTCGGCGCCGCCAGCGAGGCGCCACCCTCGGCTACAGCGCGCAAGACCCGGGCTGGGCCAGCCAGGTCTTACCACATCCATGGGATCGGCGTGTTGCGCTCTGCCGCGACATGGAGGTATGCCCCGGCCGCGAGCACGCCGCCGACTACGGACTGGACGTGTGGGCGCAGCTCGATCTGCTCCCTCGCGACAAATGGTCGCACCTTATCCACGGCGATTGCCCCTATCGCCACCAGGTATGCCTAGTCCAAGCGGAGCTACGCGAAGTGAACTGTCCTCCAAGTCCGCCGCACCATGAGCGCCCCGGCGTTGCTCTATCAACTCGTGCTGGCGAAAGCGGTGCCGCGGCAACCCGTAGGCCAAGGCTCGAAGGCGACCGGGGCGCAACGTGTCCCGAGCGGGAGGACCAAGCGCCTGCGGATCATCGTGCAGCGTTGCCGGATATCGTCACGGATTTTACCTCTACCGCGCTCCGGAGAAGACGTGTTTCCGGCACGGTGGTTGGTTGCGTCGAACATGGTTAAGGCAATTCTCGTCTAGCGGGGAGGGGCACCGCGTACGTGCTGAGTTGCGCCTAAAGTATCGCGCCAAAACCACGCCAAAAAAAACTCCGGCGGGAAATTCCCGCCGGAGTTGAGTTGATTGAACTTTCCTGGTGATCAGGCGACCTTGCGGCGGCGGCTGATCAGCCCCATCGCGGCCAGAGCAGCACCGAGGAGAGCGAGCGTGGAGCCGGAATCCGGAACGCGGAGTTCAGCGTCGCCCGTGGAATTTCCCGCGCCAGCGTGCGTGATCGTGATGACCTGCGTGAGCGAGTAGGGAGCGCCGGTCACGATGCCGTTGGCCTGCGTGCCCGAAAAGGCGCCGGGACCGTTGAAGCTCAGGTCGGTCAGGAGGTTATCGAGGGCGAACAGGGAGTTCGAAGCCGACCAGTACGACTTGTAGGAGACCGTGGCGCCCGAGGGAGTCGTGCCGCCGATGTTCGCCAGCGCGCTGCCGAGCAAGGTGAAGCTCGTCTCGGAGAACATCAGCGTGATCGTGCCAGCGCCGGCGCTGAGATTCTGGAAGGCCAGATCCATGTAGGGGGCGTCAGCCGCACCGAAAGCGGGCTTCGTGATGCCGGTGTCCAGGTTAATGGTCCAGTTCGCGCCCACCGCGCCGACGTACGTGACCGCACCGGCCGCGCCGTTAACGTCGTTGGCACCGCCGTCGGCAACCGTGATTTCGGTCGCGCCGGCAATGAGCTTCATCGTCGGGACGGCGTGGGCCGCACCCGTAACGCCGAGAGCAAGGGCACCCGCGGCGAGGTAGTTGGTGATGTTTTTCATGATCTAAGATGTTTTGGTTTTGAAGGACTATCGTCTGAACTCCTGTGATTTAGCACTCGGTGGGCCAGCTAGGGTAATTCATCCATGGCACCGCGCAAATATCTGGGAAGAAGTTATTTAAAATTCTCGATATTTGGCCACGGATTTTGGCACGCGGGAGATGTGCGAATTGATGTAAGGAAGTCCGACGCCCTTACCCTCCGTCCTTACACTTTTTGGCCCTCGTGCGCTTTTTCAGACTTACCGGCTCCTATCCTGGTTCGGGTCTCTCTCCCCGCCCTTCTCTGAAGTTGCTCGGACATTGAGTTGTAAGTAATCGCGTTGACGATGGTTGAAAGCCGGGGCGCCTCCGATGGATTTACGATCACTCGGTCAAGCTTCGCGCTTTCGTCTGAAGGCGTTTCTACGGGTCAGCGGCGTTCGGGCTCGCTGGACAGGAGTGACTGGAATCGGCGTTGAGTTGGCCGGCGGATCGGAGTCAGATAGTGTTGGAATTTGCCACCGACACGCGTTTCTCCCCGAAGTCCGTCAAACTCCCCCAACCGATGAACTACCAAACAATCGACGCTCTGTGCATCCGCACAGCACTCCGGCTGCTGCAACCTGCAGCGAGCCTTTCTGCCTTCCTCGCCTTGGCGCTGGGAGGGGCAGCTCTCAATGGACAAACCCTGAGGTCCGGATCCGTTTCGGGGGCAGTCGTCAGTTCGGAGACGCGTAACGCGCTCCAAGGAGCTACCATCGCGATCCCCGTCCTCAATCGCACCGAGCTCACCGACAACGCAGGGCGATTTCTGATGCGCGATTTGCCCGTGGGAACGGTCGAAGTGACGATCGGGTATGCGGGCTTCAACGATGAAAAGCGTACGGTCACGATCCGCGAAGGTGAAGTCACCCGCCTCGAGGCCGAGATGAAGCCGGCGCAGGCGCTCATGATGGAGGCGTTCACCGTGGCGACGCAGAAGGAGGGGCAGGCCCTGTCCATCACGGAGCAGCGGAATGCGATCAACGTGAAGAACGTTACCGCCCTGGACGAATGGGGGATCCTCCCGACGCAAAATGTCGGCGAACTTGTCTCGCGGCTTCCCGGCATCACCGGCTGGCAGACCGACGAAGATGACCTTATCATGAACGTCAGCATCCGCGGCCAGCCGTTCAGTTACACGCGCTTGAATGTCGACGGGATGTCCTCCACCGGCGTCGGTGGAGACGGTCGCACCGCGACATTGCACTCGTTCTCGGGCTCGATGTACGAGCAGATCGAGATCATTGCCGGTCAGACCCCCGACAAGCGGGCCGACTCGCTGGGGGGGCAGCTCAATCTCAAGACCCGGTCACCGCTGGCGATGTCCGAGCGGCGCCGCATCACGTACGGCGCGAGCGCACGGTTCTTCCCGTCTTGGTCCTCCCGCAACTACGTCGTCGGTCAGAAGCCCATCCGTCCCGATTTCAGCCTCGGCTACACCGAAGTCTTCGATGTCGGTCGCGGGGTGCGCAATCTGGGGGTCGCCATCACTGCCTCCTATCAGGAAGTCCTCAACGGCTTCGATTCCGATCTGCTTCAGTATCAGAATACGACGGCTGACGTCGCGTATCTGAACAACTACCTCCGGAAGAGTGGCTACAACAATCGCTTTATCTCCGCCCTCAACGCCCGGGCCGATTACCGGCTCTCGACGTCGACCACGGTCTCCCTGCGGTTCCTTTACAACGCCGGTTCCGAGCCCTTCTTCAACTACACGGACGTGCAGCCCCGGGTGACCACCAGCCTTTCGGTCTATAATCCGACGACGAACCCTGCGGGAGCGATCATGCCGGGTTACACGGCGAACCGCACCGAGATCCGCGCCGCAGGCAATGCGTCGATGTTCCTCAACCCGCAGCGCTATTCGTTCACCAGCAAGAATCCGACCGGCACGCTGCTGTTCGAACACAATTTCGGACGCCTCAAGGTCGACCACGCCTACCGCTGGAGCCACACGCACTGGGATTCCGGGGCGGGCCGTAACCGTGAGAACGGCACCCTGCAGTTGCGCACCCTCGACGGTGCCATCGGCTTCGCCCTCGATAACTCGCGCCGATTCGGTCCGGTTTTCAGCCAGCTTTCCGGTCCCAGCGTGTACGATCCCGCCAGCTACCGCTCTTTCCAGACGGCGGCGGCAAACGCGACGACGATCCCCGTGCCGCAGACGTCGGTGATCTTCAACAAGCGCGACACCATCACGGACACCAACGAGGTCTCCGCCAACGTCAACGCGTCGTACGCGTTCGGCACCGAGCTGCCCATCGTGCTCAAGGCGGGCCTCGACACGATCAACCGGCGCGTGAACAACTTCCAGCCGTATTCGCAGCGCTGGTACGGCGTCGCCGGCTCGGTCCTGCCTCCCCTGCGCCTCATGCCGCTGACGCAGTTCGAGCTCGAGCACGGCGGCCTGCTCCGCCTGCCGGTGTATGATCCCACCGAGGTCAGCACGACGCTCAACAACCCCGCGCTGTGGTACCAGGACGTGAATTTCACCGCGACATCGCAGTACACCAATCGGCGCATCCTCGAGGAGGGCGTCGACGCCGCCTACGTGCAGGCCCAGGTCCGGCTCAAGCGCCTGACCGCCCTCGCCGGCGTGCGGGGCGAGTGGGTGACCACGGATACGTTCACCTACTTCCGGGCGCGCACCCTGCCGATCGCCGCCGAGCCTGATCACTTCCGCCGGGCCGCCCTCGACTACGCGCGGCTCTCGCGCGACGGCGAGTACCACAAGTACTTTCCGAGCGTTCACGTCTCGTACGACATCACCTCCAACTTCAAGGCGCGCGCCAGTTACTCCACCAGCTATGGCCGCCCGCTCCTGGCGCAGATGATCGCCGGCGCCACGCCCAACGACACGGCCCGCACGGTCACGATGGGCAATCCGGAGCTGCGTCCGCAGACGGCGAAGAACATCGATCTCAAGCTCGAGTACTATTTTTCGAACGCGAGCATGGTCTCGATCACCGGCTACCAGAAGACGATCAAGGATTACATCGGCGGCTCCGGACGATCCGGCGTCGTGATCGGCGATGGTCCAGACAACGGCTTCGATGGCCTCTACAGCGGCTACGAGATCGTCCAGGCCAGCAATCTCGGTCGCGCGAAACTCCGTGGGCTCGAGATCGACGTCCGCCAGCGGCTCGCGTTTCTGCCCGGCGTGCTCAAGGGTCTCACCGCCCGCGGGAACTACACCTACCTCGAGACCGAGGGCCGTTTCGCCGGCAACGTGGATCTCAAGTCGGGTCAGGTCGCGGGCTTCGTGCCGCGCGCCTACAACATCGGCCTGCTCTACAATTACCGGAAGCTGGGCGCCTCTTATGACGTCAACTACACCGGACGTTATCCGACGGTGTTCAGCCTGACCGCTCCGGGCGGAAACATCTATCGCGACAAGATCCTGCGCATGAATGCGAGCGTGACGTACAAAGTCCGGCCTAACGCCACGGCGTTCGTGAGCCTCAGCAACATCGAGGAGGCAGACACCAACATCTACACGTACATCCCGAGCCGCCCGCGCACCACGTTGATCGGGTCGCGGTCGTTGAAGTTCGGCGTCACGGGCCAGTTCTGACGGCGCTGCGCCCACGGCTCTCCCTCGCTGAGGCAGGCTCTCCGGAGCCTGCCTTTTTTTCACTTCTCCGTGGCTCCGAAACTTTTGACCCTTGCCGTCACGCTTGACCGCCGGAGGCGGGGTGGAACGCTGGATGGCATGACCGTTCCCTCCTCGTCCGGATCGTCCCGCGTCACCCGTCGTTCGTTTCTCCGGCACACCGCGGTGGCGGGGGGAGCAGTCGCATTTCCCGCCGTGGTGCGCGGCGCGAATCTGAACGGTCGCGTCCAGGTCGCCGCCGTTGGCGCCGATGGCCAAGGCTACAGTGACCTGCACAACGTCGCCAGCCACCCGAAGGTGAAGTTTGTCGGTTTCTGCGACGTGGACCGGAACCGTTTCGCGCGTGCCGACAAGGCCGTGCCCGGCGTGCCACACTTCCAGGATTTCCGCGCGATGTACGAGAAGCTCGGCGGCACGCTCGATGCCGTGATCGTTTCCACGCCGGATCACACCCATGCGCTGATCGCCATCGAGGCGATGAAGCGCGGCAAACATGTCTACTGCCAGAAGCCCCTCGCGCACAATGTCTGGGAATCGCGTCAGATGCGACTGTGGGCGGAGAAGAAAGGGGTCGTCACCCAGATGGGAAACCACATCCACTCCGCCGTGGAATACCGCCTGGGCACGCGACTCATCCGCGAAGGCGTGATCGGAAAGGTGAAGGAGGTTTATTCCTGGGTGAGCGTGACGGGCAACGAACGGACGCGGCTGCTCGAGCCGCCGGCGACCGGCGGGGCGGTGCCGGCGGGCTTCGACTGGAATCTCTGGCTCGGGGGCGCGCCGCAGCGGCCGTTTGCGCCCGTCGTGTATCATCCGTTCGCCTGGCGCGATTGGCAGGATTTCGGCGGCGGCGCCCTCGGCGACTTCGGCTGCCACATCCTCGATCCCGTCTTCACCGCCCTCGGCATCCGGGCGCCTCTTTCCGTCGGCGCGGACAACACCGGCATCAACCGCCACGTGTGGCCCACGTCCGAAGCCGTCCGCTACGTTTTTCCCGGCACGGAGCACACGGCCGGGCCAACGCTCAACGTCACCTGGACGGACGGCGGCCTGCGCCCCAGCCGCAAGCTCGCGCAGGCCCCCGACAACGTCGACCTTCCCACGAGCGGGTCCCTCTTCATCGGCGAGAAAGGCAACCTGGTCCTCCCGCACGTCGGCGGCCCACGGCTTTACCCGGTGGAGAATTTCCAGGGCTTCGCGTACCCCAAGGACATCAAGGGTCTCAATCACTACCACCGGTGGGTGGACGCCATCCTGGACGGCACCCGGACTTCCGATGGGTTCGATTATGCGGGCTGGCTCAGCGAGGCAGCGCAACTCGGCAACGTCGCCACCCGCCTGCCCAAGCGGCCGGTCAACTCCCGCGGGAAGCTCACCGTCACTCCCGAGGAGCTCAACGTGCTCGAGTGGGATGCCGCCCGCCTGCGCTTCAAGAACAGCCCTGAGGGCGACGCCTTGCTGACCCGCACCTATCGCCCGGGCTGGGAGGTCACGCCCGCATAGTCCGGCGCGAATCCCGCCAGAGTGGTCGCGCAGCGGCCGCCGCTCCGATGGGAGCATGGGAGGGAGCTTGACGGCGGCAGCAGCCGCCCGACGCTGAAAAACACCCCGCCTTCCCATGCACTCCGCCCCTGTTTCGACCCGCCGCGATTTTCTTCGCCAGTCCCTCGTCGCCAGCGCCGCCTTCGGCGTGCCCGCGCTGGTTCGCGGCGCCAACCTCAACAGCCGCGTGCAGATGGCCACCATCGGCGTGAACGGCAAAGGGTACGGGGATCTGCATAATTTTTTTCAGCATGAGAAGGTGAAGTATGTCGGCTTCTGCGACATCGATGCGCGCGCGTTCGAGAAGGCCGACAAGTTGATCCCGGGCGTGCCCCATTTCGCCGACTTCCGCGAGATGTTCGCGAAGCTCGGCGACACGCTCGACGCGGTGGACATCGCCACGCCGGACCACATGCACGCCTTGCCCGCGGTCGAGGCGATGAAGCGCGGAAAACACGTCTACTGCCAGAAGCCGCTCGCGCACACGGTCTGGGAGTGCCGCCAGTTGCAGTTGTGGGCGGCGAAAAAGGGGGTCGTGACGCAGATGGGCAACCAGATCCACTCCGCGGTCGAGTATCGCATGGCGACGCGGCTCATTCGCGAAGGCGCCATCGGCAAGGTCAGGGAGGTGCATTCCTGGCTCGCCTATACCGGCAACGAACGCACGCGCCTGCTGGAACCGCCCGTCGCTTCCGCGCCGGTGCCATCGGAGGTGAAGTGGGATCTCTGGCTCGGCGGCGCGCCGAAACGCGCGTACGCGCCGGTCTACCATCCGTTCGCCTGGCGCGACTGGCAGGATTTCGGCGGCGGCGCGCTGGGCGATTTCGGCTGCCATATCCTCGATCCGGTCTTCACCTCGCTCGGGATTCGCACGCCGACGGCCGTCACCGCGGACAACACCGGCGTCAACCGCCACGTCTGGCCGACCGCGCAGACGATCCGGTACACCTTTCCCGGCACGGAGTTCACCGCGGGGCCCACGCTCAAGGTTACCTGGTCCGACGGCGGCCTGCGCCCCGACCGGAAGCTGGCGAAGCTTCCCCCCGAGCTCGACCTGCCGAAGAACGGTTCCCTCTTCATCGGCGAGAAGGGCAACATGGTGCTCCCCCACGTGGGCGGGCCGCGCCTGTATCC
>ERZ761602.8189-NODE-8189-length-10651-cov-5.997169_pt1 | contig 10651 bp, 5 predicted proteins | sample MGYA00512165_ERZ761602 | MGnify/ENA primary metagenome ERZ761602 (study PRJEB28899, sample SAMN02445085) | bioreactor sludge metagenome | biome: EBPR sludge; isolation source: Thorneside wastewater treatment plant | place: Australia: Brisbane, Thorneside...
TAGCACAGAGCTAGCAAAAAGATGTGTTGAGCGAACTCATTATCAAAGGAGTTTCCAATGGTTAGTCTATGGCAATTGAATAAGCGAATCCTTCGTTCTGTAAGTTTGCTTATGGCGGGCATTTATTTTTTTACAATGGATGCATGGGCGGTTCCATCCTTAACAATGAGTGCTCCTGAGGTCTCTACTGAGCTTTCTGCAAGTATTCAAGATACCGCATTGTTTTCCGTGCCGTCTCAAGCGGGTAGCCTAGACGTGTTAAGTTTAGGGAAGGGTAATTCTGATCAAATTGTCTTTCATGTTCAAGATGCGCATGGAAATAGAGAAGCTCAAGGGCAAATTGAAAAGATCATAGACTATCTTCATCAAAACTACGGTGTAAATACGATTTTAGTTGAAGGGGCGAGCGTTGAGCTTAATCCGGAGGTAATTCGTTTTTTTGCGGAAGATCCTGCCTCCACGCAAAAGGCTTTAAACAGTTTGGCAGAAAAAGCTTTAATTCAGGGAACAGAGCTTTCTCTCTTAAAAAATCCTGAAATGCGCGGTTTTGGAATTGAAGACCGCGTCATCTACGAAAAGAATCGTAAGAGCTTCGCTTCAGTTTTAATTCAGAGCGAACAATCAGAAAATACTTTAAAGTTTTTTGATCAGGCACTTGAGCGCATCGCCGGCATTTATCTTTCCTCCGAAATGCGCGCCTTTTTAAAGTTGGGTGAACGCCATGCAATAGGTGAAATGGGTCTGGATCAATATCTACAGGCTTTACAGCTTGCTTCCGAAAAGTACGCGCAGATTGATTTAACCGATTCGAAATGGCAGGTTCTTTTACCGATGTTGGCGCGCCTTTTCACAATTCAAAAACTAGAAAAGAAAATCACCATAGACTCATTCAAGCAAGAGCAGGAGTCATTTTTAAGCGCGATACGTCCCTTTGTGCGCGAAACGAATATTGGTGCGGAGGTTGAAAAACTCTTGAGTTTAAATGAGATGAGCGCTCATTTGCCCGCGCCTGCCACAGCGGATCTCTTTACGCGGATGATTGCGAAGCTGTCACGGACATTTGATTATCAAAAGTATCCGCAGGTTACGGCTTTTATTGGAATGCTTATTTTGCGAAGCGAGCTTAAGCCTGAAGATTTGGCGCGTGAAATAAAAGTGGTTGAAAATCAAATCATGAAGCAGCTTTCTGACACGGAAGAGGCTCGTGCGGTGATTCAAATTTTTAAAAATTACCGTATGCTGAAAAAGTTATTTATGTTGGAGCTCGCACCGGATGAGTACGATTTCATGACGGCCTCGACCGGATTTTTACCTTCCGAAATGGCATCTGAGCTAAAAAAACTAACCAGTCATCAGAAGGTTCGTGAAGTTCAGTTTTTAAATCTTGATGATTTGGATGACTTATTTCGGCTTGCTATGACATTTTATCAGGGCGCACGGGAGCGCGATGAAAAGATGCTTGGAAAAATCAGTGAATTGATGCGCGCGCCTCAAGCAAATAAAGTTGCTGTCATTACCGGCGGGTTTCATTCGCGTCCGTTTCATGATTATTTCAAAAAACAGGGCGTTGCTTACGCTTTGGTTACGCCCAAAATCACGGACTGGGAAAATTCGGGAAGAGAAGATTATTTAAATGTGATGGTTGCCCAAGCGGCAGATCAAAAATCATTAAACAACAAAAAAAATTCAATTTTGAAATCGGCTCGCTTTGCCGTGAACGCACGCCCTTTTTCAGCTATTCATTTTGATCAACCGCTCACGGACGCGGAAAGTTTTCTTGCCAGCCAAGCATTAAGTGTTGCTTTAGGTGGTACCGAGACAACGCAAGTAGTTCAAAGATTACAACGCGCAGGAACAGTGGCGGGCGCGGAACAGCTTTGGCAGATAAGAAAGAGTCCTCTTCCAATGAGCCGTCGGCAAATAATGCAAGGTGAGGACGCAAAGGACTCAATTTCGCCGTCTGCCAAAAGCGGGGGGAATTTCATATTTAAAAAGCAAAACCGTTCCGAACAGCGATCGCTGGGTGATGGCGTTGCGAGTGTCGTTGCATTTTTATTAACAGGTTTTATTGTTTGGCTGGTTATTCGAGGGATAGTTTTTTTTCTGGGCTCTGCGTTTAAAAATTTAGCGGGGTTTTCAGGTTGGTGGTTAGTTGGGGGTGCCATAGCTGTGGGGATTGTCGCGAAATGGATAAAGAATGTGATGGATTACATAAAACTTCCCCAAGAAGAAAAAAAACAATTAAGAATTAATAAAATTGCAGAAAAGTCTCAAGAAATTTGGGAAAAATATTTTAGTAAAAATAATGCGGGAGAAGCTCCTCGGCCCAATACGGCGCGCGGCAAGCGATCACTGGTAGCAGCTTCTCAGATTGGGTTAGTGCTTGCTGATCAAGGCTATCGGTGGAAGGCAAAACTAAAAAGCATTGTTCGAATTGCGCCGCAGCAGAGTGAAACCATCGTCGAAAGTATAACTACTTACACGGATAACTGGGATTTTGATGGAAATGTTTGGCAAACGCCTTCGGGCTCTGAGACGGTGATAGCTACAGAGTTTTTTCCCGACCCTGATTTTCTTGAGGCGAGGCTGCAGTCTTTGCAACAGCGTTCTGAATTGCGATTTGAAATGAGTGAAGCTAATCTCTGGATTGCCGCGGGAGTCGCTTTAGTTGCGGTGGCGATTGGCAGATTTTTTGTTTCTCTTTACCAAACAAAAGATGTGCGGGATGCTTTAGAAGATGCTGCTGCCGTGTTCTTTCCTTTGCTTGCAGTCATAGTGGTACCAGCTGTATTGCTTTTTTGGCCCGTTGTCATCGGCTTAGCTATTTTTGGAATTGTTTGGTTTTTGGGATCCGGATTTAAAGATTTTTCCGGTTTTTCGGGTTGGTGGGTTGTCGGCAGTGCCGTTGCTTTGGGGGCGGTTGCCGGAGGAGTAAAAAGTTTAGTGGATTACATTAAGCTGCCGCCTGAAACAAAAAAAGAATTGCGTTTTTCGCGCCAAGTATGGCGTCTGATTAATGCGCACACTCAAATTTCAAGAAAAAATCTTAACGCGCAATTAAATGATACGCGATTAGAACCATCAATTGGATTGATGAGAAAACTTGCTAAAGTGATGCGTGAGCGTGATGCTCGATCTTGGCGAAAAGAATTAAATCGACTGCTTAAGTCGATTCCTGTGGAAAAAGGGATTGCTTTTCGCGCCGAGCCTATTTATGAGGAACAGCTTTATTCGTATGAATATGGTAATGCCTATGTTCAAGTTGGAACAGAATTGGTGCGCGATCATATTGACATCTATCCGAATCCTGATGAGCTCCAAAAACATTTGGATGGTCAGGCTGTGCTTTCTGAGGATGATGGAGAGCAGATTGTCTCAAAACGCTCAGAAATAAGACGCGTATCCGATTTAAAATTATCTGATGTGAGGATGCTTGCGCCGCAATTTGAAAAGCCATCCCGGGATGAAATTTTGAAAGTGCTTCTAATGATGACGGCCGGAGTCATTCCGTTGGGATATCGTTCGCTTACATTGGCGCGCAAAATGGGCGCGCAAATTAGGTTCAATCGGGTGCTCCCAAGTCCGTTACAGTATTTTCAGCGTAACTTGAGGCGAGGCGAAGCGTCTTTGGGTTTTGCGCGGCAGAACAGGAATCTTGTTGTGCAGACCGACGCCAAGAATTTTAGCAGAGAGCAGGATTTGTTGGTTTTGCTCTCGGCATCCCAAATGGGTTCCTTAGGAAGAACCGTTTTTGTGCTTCGTGACACCGACTCAAGTACGATTAAAAAGTCTCAACGAGATATGCATGCTTCTTTGAAGCGGTACGGTTTAGAAAAATTTACGCACAGATTTTCAGTTGTCTCGCAATTTGAATCTGTTTTTATTAATGCTGATTTAAAAACCGTGTGGGTAGGTAATCCGCTTGAGCTGCCAGTAAGTGCAATGAGAAAGAAAAACATGCGTTTTGCTTCGTCGCAACAACTTTCAGGGCCTGCCAACTTATTAGTTGTTGGACAGTATTTAAATTCGGGCGCTTGGGATGAAAAAAGTACGCCACAAATTGTTGAAATTGCGCAGCAAATGGGGCTTCTTGATTCTCTGAAAGAGTTGCTGCAAGCTGCGCTTGCTTCAGCACAGAGTTACGCGAAGAGCGCTTAAAAATAACACATGTGCAACCGGGTCGAAAGATTAGGCTTTTTTTATTTCAGGGAAGCAAGGTTTTGCGGCATGGCGGAGACGAACTAGTCTTTTAAAAATTTAAAGATAGTTCGTTGAGCGGCAGATGGCTTTAAATGAAGTCGTTCAGTCAAAGAACACCGCAGCAAAACAGGGTTCCCGGAACCTAGCGGCTCTGGAGCGAAGAGCCTGTCCGGCGATGAGGACACAAAGCCTGTCGGCGATTGAGATGAAGCCTAATGGCGGCTGAGTTATAACCCGGCGAGTTTAAGCAGATCGTGGGGATGCTGAAGCAGAAAATCTGCGTCGGCTTTTTTAAGTTCTTGCTGAGCGTGAAACGGATTAGCCGAAAAGAGCGGGAAGCCCGCGGAGCAAATATTAATTTCTTTCTTTGCCGCGTTCGCGGCGAGCATGTCGTCGGGTAAATCCCCGATATAAAGAAACTTCTTTTTAAGACCGATTTTCTTAGCGCTTTCGATCAGCGAAAATGGATGCGGTTTACGCAGCGATTTTTTCTGGGCTTGTTCGGCGGTTTTGACTTCGTCCATGGTTGTGATGGCATCGAAATACTCAAGCACTTCAAATTTTCTTAAAGCGTAAATCGCTTCAAAGCGGGGACGACCTGTGGCGATGCCAAGCTTGATGCCTGATTCTTTGAATTTTTGCAGAAGCTGGGGACGGAAAATCAGTTTTTCGCGGTCCATCAGTCCGCGTTTTTTCCAAAAGAAAGGGCGGGTTTTTTCGGTTTGCGTAAAAAGACCTTTGCCTAAATAAATTTCCTGAAAAATGCGGCCGATGCGCTCAATTTTAATTCCGGGATGCGAGCCGAGCATATCTGTAATGCCGTTGGTGCCCAGCGGGCGTGTTTTCACTTTTTTTACAAAGGTGGACATGGCAACCTTGGTGCGCAAATCTTCAAGCGTGCGTTTTTTAACCGGAAGCGAAAGTAAATAAATCAAAAGTCCGTAAGTGCAGTCCCAGTCGTCATTAAAACCGCCGAGCATTTTGAATTCATCGATGTCTTCCAGTGTCAGGATGGTTTTTTTCCCCGAGCCCTTACTGCCGCTAAAAAAGGGAATTTGTCCGTGGGTTAAATAGACCTCGATGGTTTTAATGATGCTTTCGAGATAAGAGTGGCGTGTATCAATAAGGACATTATCAATGTCAAAAATAAAAGCGTCAAACTTGTGTTCTTTTGAAACGGGGTATTTACCCTGAATGGGTTTTACTTTCGTGATCATGAGGGCGATTATACACCTGAACTCCCAAATTCTGAATTCTTATTTCTCATTTCGGCTCCATGCTTGCCCTGTGCGATTTGATTTTTGAGGTTGGAGATAGTGCAGAGGGATATTTTAAAATGATGAACTCATCATTTCAATTTTAAGGAAGCGCTAGTATAATTCTATTTTCCCGCAAGGGTTTGTTACTATCTAAATATTAGGTATTAGGCGACAAGCCGCGGCGCTGAGTCATGTTTAAAAATGCCGCCAAGCGTCATTTCAGTATCAGAGGAAGTACCAGGAGTCATAATATGAAGCTTAATCAAAACAGTTCCACAATTACTGAAGGTCCATCACGGGCGCCCGCGCGAGCGATGATGAAAGCGCTGGGTTTAACCGATGATGATCTGAAAAAACCGCTGATCGGTGTGGCAAATACCTGGATTGAAACCACCCCCTGCAATTCGCATTTGCGCCGGCTATCCGAAAAAGTGAAAGCAGGCATTCGTGCCGCGGGCGGAACGCCGCTAGAGTACAACACGATTGCGATCTCCGATGGAATTACGATGGGCACTGAGGGCATGAAGACTTCGCTCATCAGCCGTGAAATTGTCGCGGACTCGATTGAGCTTGTCGCGCGCGGACATTATTTTGACGGAGTTGTCGCGCTTTCAGGCTGTGACAAAACGATTCCCGGAACCGTGATGGCACTTGCCCGTTTGAATGTTCCGTCACTGATGATTTACGGCGGAACAATTGATCCCGGCAGTCATGAAGGTAAAGATATTACCATTCAGGAAGTTTTTGAAGCGGTGGGCAAATATTCCGCCGGTCAGATCAGCCTGAAGCAGCTTTGCCAAGTTGAAAACCAAGCTTGTCCCAATGCCGGTGCTTGCGGCGGTCAATTCACCGCGAACACCATGGCAACGGCTTTCGCGATTATGGGAATTTCGCCGATGGGCACGAATGAAATTCCTGCCATGGACCCCAAAAAAGATGAAGCGTGTTATGAAGCGGGTCGGCAAGTGATGCGGCTTTTGAAAGAGAATATTCGTCCTTCGGATATCATCACTAAAAAATCCATTCAAAACGCGATCGCGGCCGTTTGTCTTACTGGAGGTTCAACGAATGCTGTTTTGCATTTGATGGCGCTTGCGAAAGAAGCGGGTTTGAAATTGGATATTTTCGAATTCGACAAGATCAGCAAAAAAACACCTTTGCTTGGTGACTTAAAGCCGGGCGGGCGATTTGTAGCAAATGATACTTATCGCGCCGGCGGATTCCGCGTGGTGGCGAAGCGGTTGCTTGACGCCGGGCTTTTGCATTCCGAATGTCTCACTGTATCGGGCAAAACCATCAGCGAAGAAGCGATCGACGCGAAAGAACTTAAGAATCAGCAAGTGATTCGTCCTTTGGATAATCCGATCAAGCCCACGGGCGGGCTTGTGATTTTAAAAGGCAATCTTTCGCCCGAAGGCTGTGTGATTAAGGTTGCGGGACATAAACGAACTTTTCATGAAGGACCCGCCAAAGTTTTTGATACGGAAGAAGCCGCGTTCAAAGCCGTCAAAGATCAGAAGATCAAAAAAGGCGATGTGGTTGTGATTCGTTATGAGGGGCCGCGCGGCGGACCCGGGATGCGCGAAATGCTTGCGGTCACCGCGGCGCTGGTTGGCGAGGGGCTCGGCGAACATGTGGCGTTGATTACCGACGGTCGTTTTTCGGGCGCGACACGCGGGTTTATGATAGGCCATGTTTCTCCGGAAGCCGCGATGGGCGGTCCGATTGCCGCTGTGAAAAACGGCGATATTATTCGCATCGACGTGGATAAGAATAAAATCGATATGGTCGTTTCAGCCGCTGAAATCAAGAAGCGCCTTAAGAAATGGAAGGCTCCGAAGCCGCATTATGTTCAGGGTGTGATGGCAAAGTATGCCAGATCCGTCAGCTCTGCTTCCGAAGGCGCCGTTACCTGGTAGCCGGAAGCTTAGAGCTTTAAACTTTTATTCTAGAAGATGAGTTTTGAGCGAAGACAGCTTTTAGATTAAGAGCGGCGCGATTGGGCGTAGCCCAGAGCAAAAATAACACGGGACGATCGTCATTTAAAACGAAGTTTTAAATGACGGGGGGGAGGATCGAACTCCCGACAACAGGCTTATGAGTCCTGCGCTCTACCAACTGAGCTACCCCGTCGCGAAGAGCGCGTATGCTAGCATAGCTCTTTATTTTCGACAATATAGGCGTGCATGAAATTTCTAAAGTCAAAATCCGACCCTGCTTTCGACCAAAAATCCCTCGTTTACCGCTTTCAGAGACATGCCCTTTTAAAGGGGGTTTTGAAGCCGAAAGGCTCTTATTTAATCGGCTGTTCCGGCGGGGCAGATTCGGTTGCGCTGTTTCATCTTATTCGCATGGCCTTTCCTGAAACCCAATTAGCTTTAGCGCATTTTAATCATGGGCTTCGTGCGCGAACCGCAAAACGGGATGAGCTCTTTGTTAAAAAACTTGCCGCGCAGTATCAGGTTTCATTCTTTGCGGGTCGAGCTGAAAAGAAGAAGCAAAATAAAATTTCAGTTGAAGAGTGGGCGCGAGCCCAAAGATACCGTTTTCTGCGCTCGGTTTATCAAAAAACAAAACAAAACGCATTGCTGTTAGCGCATCACGCCGATGATCAGGCCGAAACGGTTTTGATGCGGATGTGTCAGGGGACGGGGCCGCGCGGATTGGAAGCGATTCGTGAGGTTTTAGTTTTTGAAAAAATGAAATGCGTGCGTCCGCTTTTACCTTTTTTAAAAACAGAAATCAGGCAATTTTTAAAAACCCACCAGTTTGCTTTTCATGAAGATGAAACGAATCGCTCACCAAAATTTTTGCGTAATCGAATCCGTCTGAGAGTTTTGCCTTATTTACAGAAACAAATCAATCCGCAGGTGGCGCGCGCTTTGGCGCGTATTCCCGAAATTGTCCGCGATGAAAATGAGCTGATCGAAGCTTTGGCGGTACAGGTTGAGAAAAAGGCTCTGATTCAGAGCGGGAAGAGAATGATTCGGCTGCGTGCGCTTGTTTTTCGTGAGGCGCATTTTGCTTTGCAGTTCCGCGTTTTAGATCGGTTGATTAAAAGGCTTGACCCTTTCGCGGGAGTGTTGTTTGAGCATGCCACTTTAATTAAAAGCAGTTTAGGGAAATCGGCTTTTGTAATGGATTTACCGCGTGGGATTAAGCTTGTGGGGAATAAGAACACAATTACAGTTGAATGCTCTCGAGCTAAAAACGCCCGATAGTCGTTTGCCCTCTTGAATACCTCTGTGATAGACTGTGCAGTCTTTGAGACATCATTTTGAGTGAACTATGACTGACAATAATTTAAATAAGAAAAATCAGGGAAAGCGCCCCGGAAAAAAACCCGGCGCACCGGATCCGGAGCGCAAACGGACTTTTATTCTGCTTTTGATCCCATTCGCGGTTTATACCTTTTTTCAGTTTTTTGTGGTTCCGGGCGTGGAGGGCGAAAAACTCAGTTATTCTGAGTTTTACCGCCGTGTGGTCGCGAATGCCGAATCGCATGTCATTCAAACTTGTGAGCTGATGGAAAGCTCCGTGCATTGCAAGACCATCGACGGCAAAAATTTTCGTGTGGATATTCCGCCTGCGGATTTAGAAATGATTCCGCTTTTGCGCCAAAATATCCGTGATTTTCGCGTGGTTCAGCCTAATTATTTTGTGCGTTACTTTTTTCAGCATGTGATTCCCGCGCTTATTTTCATCGGATTGCTTTGGTTCTTTCTCTACCGCGGTATGTCGCAGGGCGGAAGTAAGATTTTTTCATTCGGTAAATCACGCGCGCAAATTGCGAGTAAAAAAAATAAAGTCACGTTCGAAGACGTGGCTGGCTGCGATGAAGCCAAAGAAGAGTTAAAAGAAGTCATCGAGTTTTTACGCGAGCCTTCCAAATTTCAAAAATTGGGCGGACGCATTCCTAAGGGTGTGATTCTGATGGGTCCCCCGGGAACGGGTAAAACTTTGATCGCAAAGGCCGTTGCGGGCGAAGCCGATGCCCCTTTCTTTTCGATCAGCGGTTCTGATTTCGTTGAAATGTTTGTGGGTGTGGGCGCGGCGCGTGTGCGCGATTTGTTTGAGCAGGCCAAGAAAGCGGCCAAGGCGGGCGGGCGCGGCGCGATTATTTTTATCGATGAAATTGACGCGGTCGGACGCCAGCGTTTTGCCGGTGTCGGCGGCGGACATGATGAGCGTGAGCAAACTCTGAATGCGCTCTTGGTGGAAATGGATGGTTTCGACACACAAGCCGGCGTCATTTTGATTGCGTCAACCAACCGTCCTGATGTTTTGGATTCCGCTTTGATGCGTCCGGGCCGTTTTGACCGCCAGGTTGTGATTGATCTTCCTGACGCGAAAGGCCGTGAAGCTTTACTTTTGGTGCATACCAAAAAAATTAAAATGGATGCCAGCGTTGATCTGAAAAAAATTGCGAAGATCACCGTGGGCTACTCCGGTGCGGACGCGGCGAACTTGGTGAATGAAGCGGCTTTGCTCGCGGCGCGCCGCAACAAACCGGCGGTGACGCAGGAAGATTTTGAACAATCGACTGAAAAAGTCATGATGGGACCCGAGCGCAAAAGCCGTGTGGTTTCCGATAAAGATAAAAAAGTGACCGCAGTGCATGAGGCAGGGCACGCGCTCGTTGCTATTTTGACGCCGGACTCTGATCCCGTTCATAAGATTTCGATTATTCCGCGCGGTTACGGTATCGCGGGCTACACGCTTCAGCGCCCCGATGAAGAAAACCGCGACTATTCACGCGGTAAGATTTTGAACCGCATCAAAGTTCTTTTGGGCGGACGTATCGCGGAAAAAATTTATTTCAATGAAATTACCGCCGGCGCTTCGAATGATTTACAGCGCGCGACGCAGTTGGCTCACGCGATGGTGTGTGAGTGGGGCATGAGCGAAAGAATCGGGAATTTGGCTTATGGTTCCAAATCTCAATCTGAAGTTTTTCTTGGGCGTGATTTTTCACGCGGCAAAGACTATTCCGAACAAACCGCGCAAATGATTGATGAAGAAATCCGAACGATCGTGGAAGGCTGTTATAAAGAGACTTACGTCTTGATGGAAAAGAATCGCGACCTTTTGGATCGGCTTTCCGCACGTGTGCTTGAAAAAGAAACTTTGGATGAAGAAGAAATTCGTATCGTATGCGGTCTAGCCTCTCCCAAGACGGAAGAGCCCCCGCC
>ERZ761602.8190-NODE-8190-length-10651-cov-4.109287_pt1 | contig 10651 bp, 6 predicted proteins | sample MGYA00512165_ERZ761602 | MGnify/ENA primary metagenome ERZ761602 (study PRJEB28899, sample SAMN02445085) | bioreactor sludge metagenome | biome: EBPR sludge; isolation source: Thorneside wastewater treatment plant | place: Australia: Brisbane, Thorneside...
CCTCCGGACGGATCGACGTCTTTGTCGAGCTCATCGGCGGCGTCGGCATCGCGGCCGAAGCGGTCGAGCGGGCGTTGCAGTCCGGCAAGCATGTCGTCACCGCCAACAAGGCGCTGATCGCGGCGCGCGGCGCGGGGCTGGCGGCCGAGGCGGAGAAGTGGAACCTCGCCCTGAATTTCGAGGCGGCGGCGGCCGGCGGCATACCCATCGTCAAGGCGCTGCGCGAGGGCCTGGCCGGCAACGTCGTCAGCCGCGTCGGCGGCATCCTCAACGGCACCTGCAACTACATCCTCAGCCAGATGGAGGAGACGGGGCGCTCCTTCGCCGATGTCCTGGCCGAAGCGCAGGCGCTCGGCTACGCCGAGGCCGATCCGACGCTCGACGTCGGCGGCGGCGATACGGCGCACAAGCTGGCCATCCTCGCCAGCCTCGCCTTCGGCACGGTCCCCGATATGGACGGCGTCTATTGCCAGGGCATCGAACGGATCTCGCCGGTCGACATCGGCTTCGCGCGCGAGTTCGGCTACCGCATCAAGCTGCTCGGCATCGCGACGATGACAGCGCGGGGGCTGGAAGCGCGGGTCCACCCGGCGATGATCCAGCTCGGCACCGCGCTCGCCGATGTGATGGGCGTTCTCAACGGCGTCGTCACCGAATCGAGCGCGGCCGGATCGTCCGTGTTCGAGGGGCGCGGGGCCGGCGCCGGACCGACCGCCTCGGCCGTCGCCGCAGACCTCATCGACATCGCCCGGGGTCTGCGCGTGCCGGCCTTCGGGGTGCCCTCGAATCTGCTCCGCAAGGCCGAGCGCGCGCCGCTGGGCGAGCGCGAGGGCACCTTCTACATGCGCTTCGATGTGCTCGACCGCCCGGGCGTGCTCGCCACCATTGCCAGCAGCCTGGCCGACAAGGGCGTGTCCATCGAAAGCATGATCCAGCGCGGCCGGGCGCCGGACGAAAAGGTCGCCATCGTCATCATCACGCACGAGGCCCGCGAGTCCTCCGTGATCGGGGCGATCAAGGCCGTCGAGGCGGCCGGTGCGGTCGTCGAGCCGCCCTGCATGATCCGCATGGAAAGACTTTGACGGACGGCCGGGCCGGGGCTAGACCGGCCGTCTTCCGCGAAAAACCCGCCGGACGAAGCACTGGGATTCTGGGGAATTAATGAGCGACGTGGCTCTGTTGAACCGGACGCTGGCGATCGAGGTCGCCCGCGTCACCGAGGCCGCGGCGCTGGCCGCCTACAAGCTGGCCGGACGAGGCGATGAAAAGGCCGCTGACCAGGCTGCCGTCGACGCCATGCGGCGCGCCTTTGACAAGCTCGAGATCGACGGCACCGTCGTGATCGGGGAGGGCGAACGCGACGAGGCGCCCATGCTCTTCATCGGCGAGAAGGTCGGAACGGGACGCGGCCCCAAGGTCGATATCGCGCTCGATCCCCTGGAAGGGACGACGCTCACCGCCAAGTCGATGCCCGGCGCCATGGCCGTGGTGGCGCTCGCCGTCGGCGGCACGCTGCTGCACGCCCCCGACGTCTACATGGACAAGATCGCCATCGGCGGCGGCTACCCGGCGGGCGTCGTCGATCTCGACGCCGATCCGGCCGACAACATCGCCGCGCTGGCCAAGGCAAAGGGCGTGCGGGCCGAACAGATCACGGCCTGCATTCTCGACCGGCCCCGCCACGAGAAGATCATCGCGGCCGTCCGCAAGACCGGCGCCGCCGTGCGTCTCATCACCGATGGCGACGTGGCGGGCGTCATCGACACAGCGGAGGCCCACACGGGCGTCGACATCTATATTGGCCAGGGCGGCGCCCCCGAGGGCGTTCTGGCGGCGGCGGCGCTGCGCTGCATCGGCGGCCAGATCCAGGGCCGCCTCGTTTTCAAGACCGACGACGAGCGCATGCGCGCCGAGCGCCTCGGTCTGAAGGATCTGACGCGCAAATACACGACCGCCGAGATGGCGTCCGGCGACGTGATCTTCGCCTCGACCGGCGTCACCACCGGCTCGATGCTGACCGGCGTGCTCGACACCGCCCATCACCTGACCACCGAAACCGTGGTCATGCGCTCGGCCACCGGTACGGTGCGCTGGATCAAGACGCGCCACCCCAAGCTGGCATGACCGGCGGGGCGATCTGCCTCGGCGTGACGCGCTCGACGGCAGGCCGCATCTGGCGCTTCCGCCTCGAAGACGATTCGCGCGCGACGGCGCTCGCCCAGCGTATCGGCGTGCCGGAATCCGTTGCCCGCATCCTTGCCGGGCGCGGCTTCGACGGGCCTGAGGCCGACCGCCACTTCGACTCCTCGTTGAAGGCGTGGATGCCCGATCCCTCGTCCATCGCCGGTCTCGACGCGGCGGCCGCGCGCCTCGCCGACGCCATCGCCGCGAACGAGCCGACGGCCGTGTTCGGCGACTACGACGTCGACGGCGGCGCCTCGTCGGCGATGGTCATCCGCTATTTCCGCGCGCTCGGCCGTTCGCTGCGCCTCTACATCCCTGACCGCCTGACCGAAGGCTACGGCCCCAGTCCGGCGGCCATGCGCCGCCTCGCCGAGGAGGGCGCTAGGCTCGCCATCACGGTCGATTGCGGCGCGCAGGCCTTCGAGGCGCTCGCCGCTGCCGCCGGGGCGGGGCTCCAGGTCGTCGTCGCCGATCATCATCTGATGGGGGCGGGCGCACCTCCGGCGCTGGCGATCGTCAATCCGAACCAGCCGCGCGACGAATCCGGCCTCGGCCATCTCTGTGCCGCCGGCGTCGTCTTCATGCTGCTCGCGGGCGTCAACCGCGAGTTGCGCCGCCGCGGCTGGTTCGCCGCCGAAGGCGTCGCCGAGCCGGACCTTCGCCGCCTGCTCGATCTCGTCGCGCTGGCGACGGTCTGCGACGTCGTCCCGCTGACCGGCCTCAACCGGGTCTTCGTCCGCCACGGGCTGAAGATGCTTGAGGAAGGCGGCAATGCCGGCCTCGCCGCCCTGGCGCGGGTGGCGGGCCTGAAGGACAAGCTCCGGGCTAGCCATTTCGGCTTCGCCCTTGGCCCGCGGGTCAACGCGGGCGGCCGGGTCGGCCGCGCGGACCTCGGGGCGCTGCTGCTGGCGAGCGACGATCCTGCCTTCGCCGAAGCCGCAGCCCTGGAACTCGACCGCTACAATCAGGAGCGCCAGGCGATCGAGGCGATGGTGCTTCAGGACGCGCTCGCCGCCGTGGAGCGCTCCGGGCCGGGCAGGGGCCTCGTCGCCGCCTCGGGCGAGAACTGGCACCCCGGCGTCATCGGCATCGTGGCGGGACGGCTGAAAGACCGCTACGACCTCCCCAGCGCCGTCTTCGCGCTGGAGGGCGATCTCGCCCGCGCCTCGCTGCGCAGCGTCTCCGGCGTCGATCTCGGCTCGGCCGTCGGGGCGGCCAAGGCGGCGGGGCTGCTCCTCACCGGCGGCGGACACCGCATGGCCGCGGCGCTCACCGCCGAACGCGGACGGCTCGGTGACGTCGTCGCCTTCCTGGAGGAGGCGCTTGCCCCCGAGGTCGAGCGCCGCTCCGACCGGGGCGTCTTTCGCATCGACGCCGTCGTCGGGCCGCTCGCCCTCACGCCCGAGTTCTACGACCGGGTCGAGCGGGCCGGCCCCTATGGCGCCGGCAACCCGGAGCCGGTGGTCGCGGTGCCCGACGCGCGCATCGTCGATGCACGAATCGTCGGCCAGAACCATGTCTCGATTGTCGCCCTGTGCGGCGGCGCGCGCCTCAAGGCGATCGCTTTCCGGGCGGCCGAAACGCCATTGGGCGAGGCCCTGGTCCGCCGCTCCGGGTCGCTGCATCTGGCCGGGAAACTGCTTGCCAACGACTGGCAGGGCCAGCGCCGGATCGAGCTTTCCGTCGAGGACGCCGCCCCCGTCTGAAACCCTTGCCAAGGGGCATGGGGTCTTATATGTCCCGCCGCTCGCGCGCGCCCTTCGTCTATCGGTTAGGACAGCAGCCTTTCACGTTGCAGAGGCGGGTTCGATTCCCGCAGGGCGCGCCAGTTAATTCCACTAAGTTTTTTTGAAATCGCCTTCTTGATATAAGGGCGAATTGGGAACTGGTGTGGCAACCACGGTTGCGACCCTGACTCGTTTGATCTCAATTTTTAATACGAGTGAGTATTCCACCGAGAGTGCAAGATATGCCGGAAGTTTTTGATATACAGTTCCCCACAGAGACCGGGAATTCCATAAACTACCCACTTAAAGTCGGGGAAGTGCTGTTCATCCTTGGGGCGAACGGTGCGGGAAAATCCAGTTTGGTTTCCCACATATTTCGTCGTCATTACCAACACGCTAAGCGCATCTCGGCGCACCGGCAAACTTGGTTTCCCTCCAACACGCTGGATATGACTCCTAGCTCACGCGATCAGATTGAGAACAACATCAGATCACAAGATCAGCATGAGCGTTCCCGATTTACGCAGGAATATGCAGCTCAGAGAACGGGCCTTGCGATTTATGACCTCATCGACGCCGATACGATGCTGGCACGTGAGATAGCTGATAATTTTCGTGCCGGCGATTTGGAGCAGGCGAACGAGAAGGCGAAGACCCCGGCCCCTACTCAGGTCATCAACGAGCTGATGCGCCTGTCCAATATCCCTATCGAAATCAGCTTGGAAGGAAGACAGAAGGTAGTGGCCCGGCGCAACGGCGGCCCACCCTATAGTGTAGCGGAACTCTCAGATGGCGAGCGAAACGCTTTTCTGATTGCCGCTGACATTCTCACGGCCCCCCCCGGCAGTCTCGTGATCATCGACGAGCCGGAGCGCCACCTGCATCGGTCGATTATTTCGCCGCTGCTGTCGCTCTTGTTCGCCAAGCGGAAGGATTGCGCCTTCATCGTATCAACTCACGAAATTCTGCTGCCGATGGACAATCCGGGCGCACAAACCCTTCTCGTTCGCTTCTGCAGATATGAGGGTTCCAGCGCGACCGCTTGGAAGGCCGACTTTCTTGCGCCAAACGCCCCGATAGACGATGAGCTCAAGCGTGACATCTTGGGCGCGCGGCACAAGATCATCTTTGTCGAAGGCACGGAAAGAAGCCTCGATGCGCCCCTTTATAGCCTGCTGTTCCCGCAAGTTTCGGTCATCCCGAAGGCAAGTTGCCGCGACGTGGAACATGCGGTGCGCGGGCTTCGTGACGCAGAAGGAATGCACTGGGTCAATGCCTGGGGCATTGTCGATAACGACCAGCGGACAGCGGAGGACATAGCCCGTCTAAACTCACTCGGCGTGTACCCCCTGACGCACTTTTCGGTCGAGGCGCTCTACTTCCATCGCCATATGATCAAACTTGTTGCGCAGCGGATAGCGTCGCTGACAGGAGGAAATGCACAAACGCTATCGGACGGAGCCATTCATGCCGCGCTCGCCGCCGCGCGCAAGAATCGTGAGCATTTAGTCCTGAAGTCGGTCGAGCGACTTGTGCGTCAGGAGATCTTCGACACGCTGCCAAGCCGTGAGGACGTGAGGACCAAGTCGGAGATCGTGATTCGGGTAGACGCGAACGCCCTTAAATCTGCCGAGGGACTGCGGTTCGATTTGCTGGTCGGGGCGAATGACTATGACGGTTTGCTCCAGCGCTACCCCTTGCGCGAGAGCGCGGCGTTCGCCCAAGTCGTGGATAGAATTGGAGTATCAAGAGAGGACTATGAAGCGGCCGTGAGGACCATGTTACAGGAGGATGCTGCCGCGCTCGAATTCCTACGCACGCTTTTTGGCGATCTACCGATTGAGGTGGCACGGGGCTAAGCGACCAGCAGAAACGTTATCGGTGCAAATATTGCCCGGCGATTTCCGATTTAGTCCTCTCTGGCGCGCCAGTTAACTCCCTCGAAAACCGAAAGCGCCGACACTGGGCTTGCGCGACTCGGCCGAACCGGACCGGGCGCGGCTTCAGGCGGGAGCGGACATGCGGGTCTTGGTGACGGGCGGAGCGGGCTATGTCGGCGCCCATGCCTGCAAGGCGCTGGCGGCGGCGGGGCACACGCCCATCGTCTTTGACAATCTCACCCAGGGCCGCGCCGAGGCCGTGCGATGGGGGAAGCTGGAGATCGGCGACCTCTCCGACGCCGCCCGTCTCGACCACGTCTTCCGCGCCCATGCGCCCGAGGCGGTCATGCATTTCGCGGCGCTCTCGGTGGTTGCGGACTCGGTCGCCGACCCGGCGCTCTACTACGCCGCCAATATCGGCGGCACGCTGGCCCTGCTGGCGGCCATGCGGCGGGCGGGGGTCGATACCATCGTCTTCTCCTCGACCGCCGCCGTCTACGGCACGCCCGAGATCAGCCCGATCGTGGAGAGCGCGCCGCTCGCCCCGATCAACCCCTACGGCTTCTCCAAGCTCGTCATCGAGCGCGCCTTCGCCGACTACCAGCGCGCCTACGGCCTCAAATGGTGCGCGCTGCGCTATTTCAACGCCGCCGGGGCCGCCCCGGACGGCGAGATCGGCGAAGCCCACGATCCCGAAACCCACGTCCTGCCGCTGGCGATCCGCGCCGCCCTCGGCCATGGCGGCGCGTTTCGCTTGTTCGGCGAGGACTATCCGACGCCGGACGGCACCTGCGTGCGCGACTATGTCCACGTCGCCGATCTTGCCGCCGCCCATGTCGCGGCGCTGGACTATCTGGCCGGGGGCGGCGCGCCCGCCGCCTTCAACCTCGGCTCGGGCGAAGGGGCTTCGGTGCGCCAGATCCTCGCCGCCATCGGCCGCGCCGTGGGGCGCGACGTGCCGCTACAAACGGCGCCGCGCCGCCCCGGCGACCCGCCTGCGCTGGTCGCCGACCCGGCCCGCGCCATGGCCGCGCTCGGCTGGCGGCCCCGCCTCTCCGGCCTCGACGACATCGTGCGCACCGCCGTCGCCTGGCACCGCCGGGAAGGAACCGGATGACGCCCCGGCCCGGCCTCGCGCGGCGCGTCGCCGGGGCCGGCCGCCGCCGCCTCGGCCGCCTCTGGCGCGACGCCGGATTCGGTCCTGGCCTTTCGGCGCGCCGCGCCCGGGCGTTGATCGGCGCGAGCGGGGTCTTCGATGCCGCCTGGTATCGCGCCCGCTACGACGACAAGGACCGTATCGGGGGTGATCCGCTCGGCCACTATCTGCGGCGCGGGGCCGCGCGGGGTTTCGATCCCTCGCCGCTGTTCTGGACCGCCTGGTACGCCGAGCGCTTTCCCGAAAGCCTGCGCTTCGGCGGCGGCCCGCTGACCCACTATCTGCTCGGCTGCGGCAGCGATCCCAACCCGGTCTTCGACGACGCCTTCTATCGCACCCAGGTCGATCTCCCGCCCCGGATGTCGCCGCTTGCGCACTACGTCGGCGTCGGGGCAGGCGAGGGCCGCGACCCGCATCCGCTGTTCGACACTGACTGGTATGCCGCCCGGCAGAACGGCGCTGAGGGCCGCAACCCGCTCGCGCACTTCCTCGATCGTCCGAACCCGGACGATCCTCACCCGGCTTTCAACGCCGCCGTCTATCTCGCGCGCTATCCCGATGTCGCGGCCGCTGGCGTCAATCCGCTGGTGCACTTCGTCCTCGGCGGCGTCCGCGACCTCCGCGATCCCTCGCCGGAATTCTGCACCGCCCGGTATCTGCGTCGCAGCGCCGAGGCCCGCGCCTCGACGCTCAACCCGCTGGTCCACGCCCTGCGTGCCGGGATACCGGTCGAAACCGCCCCCGCGCCGCCGCCGCTCGCCGCCGCGCCGCCGCTGACCGTCAGCGCCATCGTCCCGAACTACAACCACGCCCGCTTCCTGCGCGAGCGCCTCGATACCATCCTCGGCCAGATCGTGCCGCCCGACGAGATCGTCTTTCTGGACGACGCCTCGACCGACGACAGCCTCGCCATCGCCGAAGCCTATGCGGTCTCGTCCCCGATCCCCTTCCGCATCGTGCCGTCGCCGGCGAATAGTGGCTCGCCCTTCGGCCAGTGGGCGAAGGGCATCGCGCTGGCGACCGGTGACCTCGTCTGGATGGCCGAGTCCGACGATGCCTGCGACGCGGCCCTTCTCGCCCGGCTGAAGCCCGCCTTCGCCGACCCTGCGGTGACGCTCGCCTATGCCCAGTCGCAGCCCGTCGCGGCGGACGGCCTCGTCCTCGCGCGCGACTACCGCGACTACACCGACGACCTCTCGCTCGACCGCTGGCAAGCGCCCTATGTCGCGGAGGGCAGGGCGGAGGTTTTGGCCGCGCTCGCCCACCGCAACACCATCCCCAACGGCAGCGCCGTGCTGATGCGCCGCGCCGCGCTTGGCCCCGAGCTGGAGGCGCTGTCGGCCTTCCGCCAATGCGGCGACTGGCGGCTCTATCTCGCCTGCGCCGCCGCCGGCCGCATCGCCTATGCGCCGGAGGTGCTGAACCGCCATCGCCGTCATGGCGGCGCGCTGACGCTGGCGCTGGCCGACAGCCTCGCGCCGATGACCGAAACCCTCCGCCTCCGGGTCGAGACGATGGAGCGCTTCGACCTGCCGGACGAGACCTTCCTCGCCTCGCTCGCCGCCGCCGCCACCGAGTAGTACCAGCGCACCGGCGGCGAGGCGGGAGGCGCCCCCCCGCTCTGGGACGCCAGCCCGCTGAAGCCCTGGGTCGAGCGCTTGCGGGCCGAGGCCCTCAAGCGCTTCGGCCCCGGCCCGCACAGCCTCCACATCGTCGAGAGGGCCGACACCGCCTCGCCCCCCGCCGCGCCCCAGGCCGGCCCCACGCGCACCTTCCTCGCCGCCGTCCGCCCGGCCCCGGTCGAGCCGGACTGGCCCCCGCTGCCTTGGCTGGAAGGCGGGGCAAGGGGCTGGATCTGGTCCGCCCCGGCACTCTGGGCGGGCAACGACGCCGCCGCCGATCCGCGCCGCATCGCGGTGCTGGCGACAATCGCCGAACTCGTCGGCGTGAGGGTCGTGAGCGGGGACGGTGCTGACGCCGCGCGGCTGGCCGCCGCCATCGCCGGGCGGCTGTGAGCCGGGGCGCCGTTGTCACGATTCCGCGCTTGGCGGAATTGGCGAGTTCGGCTCTAACCTAGTCCCGTCGTCAGCGGCGGGGACCATGCTCAAACTGATCGAACTGACCAAGGTTTTCGGCACGCGCCGCGCGCTCGACGGTGTGACGCTGGAGGTTGCCGATGGAGAATTCGTCGGCATCATCGGCCGCTCCGGGGCCGGCAAGTCGACGCTGATCCGCTCGATCAACCGGCTCCACGAGCCGACCTCCGGCAAGATTCTGTTCGACGGCATCGACGTGATGGCGCTGAAGGGCAGGGCGCTGCGCCAGTGGCGTGCCGACTGCGCCATGATCTTCCAGCAGTTCAACCTCGCCGGCCGCATGGACGTGCTGACCAATGTCCTGGTCGGACGGCTGCAGAAGCGCTCGACCCTGCCGACCCTCTTCAAGCTGTTTTCGGCCGAGGAGCGCGCCGCCGCCGTCGCGACGCTCGCCCGCTTCGACCTCGCCGAGGCCGCCCTCCAGCGCGCCGAGACGCTCTCCGGCGGCCAGCAGCAGCGCGTCGCCATCGCCCGCGCCCTGATGCAGGAGCCCAAGCTCATTCTCGCCGACGAGCCCATCGCCTCGCTCGACCCCAAGAACAGCGAAGCGGTGATGGACGCCCTCGCCGAAGTGAACAAGCGCGAAGGCATTACCATCCTCTGCAATCTGCACGACCTCGACATCGCCGCCGAGTATTGTGGCCGCATCATCGGCATGGAGAAGGGCAAGATCGTCTTCGACGGCCCGCCCGCGGCGCTCGACCGCGAAACCAGGCAGCGCATCTACGGCCAGGACCTGAAGGCGGCATGAGCGGTCCCCTGCTCACGCGCCGGGCCTTTGGCGGGCTTGCGGCCGGCGGCGCCGCGCTCATGCTGGCGGGCTGCGGCGGCAGCCGTTTCGAGGCGGATGGCACGCCCAGATATCTCGTCAGCGGCTTTTCGGTGCTGGAAACCAATCCGGCGCGCATAGGCTCGCTCAGGAATTACGAGACGGTGATCGGCAAGGAACTCGGCGTTCCGCTGCGCTCGTTCCGGGCCTCGGGCTATTCCGGCGTGGCGCTCGCCATGATGAACGACCAGATCGACTTCGGCATCATGGGCCCCGCCAACTACGCGACCATCAAGAAGGAAATGGGCGACGCCGTCGATGCGCCGCTGACGATGAAGGAATCCGACGGCCGCACCACCTATGTCGCGGTCATCTTCGTGAAGGCTTCCAGCGACATCCGCTCGCTCGACGATCTGCGCGGCCGGACCATGGCCTTCGCCGACGTGAACTCGGCCTCGGGCTACCTCATTCCGCGTTACTACCTGCGCAAGGAAGGCAAGGACCCCGACGCCTTCTTCAGCCGCTACATCTTCGCCGGCGGGCACGAGCAGGCGGTTTCCTCGGTCCTCACCGGCACGACCGATGCCGGCGTCACCTGGGCCTCCGGGGTGGGCGAGGTCTCGGAAGGCTACACGCGCGGCATCCTGCGGCGGATGGTCCAGGCCGGCTCGCTCGACATGAACGACATCCGCATCATCTGGACCAGCGGCCCGATCCCCAACGGCCCCTTCGTCATGCGCAAGCGCATGCCGGCCGATCTCTTTGCGAGAATCATCGACGCGCATATCAAGCTGCGCGACATCGACCAGAAGAGCATGGAGACGCTGCTCGTGGCTGCT
>ERZ761602.8193-NODE-8193-length-10648-cov-4.698008_pt1 | contig 10648 bp, 4 predicted proteins | sample MGYA00512165_ERZ761602 | MGnify/ENA primary metagenome ERZ761602 (study PRJEB28899, sample SAMN02445085) | bioreactor sludge metagenome | biome: EBPR sludge; isolation source: Thorneside wastewater treatment plant | place: Australia: Brisbane, Thorneside...
ACGTCCGCCGCAATTCATCCATCGGGAGAAAGCTGGCCAGGCTTTCGTTCTCGCCGGCGAACAACGCGAGCAACTGGTCGACCGCCCGGGCCTGTCCCGGCCCTTTCCCTTCCGCCGCCCGAAACCAGAGCCGGACGATCTCCGCATGGTGATCGCGGTAACTGCCCTCGCTCATCGCCAGGACCGCGGCGAGTTGCATCCACTGCGCGGACGTCGGGTGCCGGGTGTGCGCCAGCGCCTCCCGCGCGAGCGCCAGCGCCCGCTCCAGGTCATGCGTCACGCCTTCGCCGCTCGAGTACAACTCGCTCAGTTGCGTGGCAGCCACCGGATGGAAGGCCGCGTCGTGCTCATCGCCGCCCTTGAGCAGGCCCTCGAGCACCCGGGCCAGGCCCGACGCATCGCGCGGTCCTTCTGACCCGTCGTACGTGGCGGCCAGCAACTCTCCGTAGTGCCAGCGCGCGTTGGCGTCGTTCGGACGATTCATCAGCAGCGTCAGCCAGCGCCGCTTCTGCCCGAGGTCCTTCTTCCCTCCCGATAGGCCGTTCGCGCGATCGAGAAGATACTTCGCCGAGTCGAGATCGCCGCGCTTCGCCGCATCTTCCAACCAGCCCTGCCCATGGCTGCGGCCCGTCTCGAGCAGCCGGCGGCCATACAGGTACATGCCGTCGAGATCGCCGGCGTTTGCCCGCTTGCGATTGTGGTCCTCGGACCACGCCTCGTACGAGACGCGGGGCGCTTCGGGCTGGGGCTTCGGTTTCGACCGCGTGGCGCGGGCGGCCGCGCGGTCGCCTTCATCCGCCACCCACTGGCGGCGCGCTTCCTGGCGTCCCCGCACCCAGGCTTCGATGAGCTGTTGCGACGTGGGGCCGGACGCAGCCCGCTCCATCTGGGCCCGCTTGCGCTGCAGGTCGAAGATGATGGAATCGTTGTTGGTCCATGCGACACCCTTGTTGCCGTAGACGTCGGCGGCGGCGGCGCCGGCGGCGCAGGACAAGGCGGTCGCGACCAGGATGCTGGCTCTCATGCCTCATCCTCTTCCTCAGGCCTCTCGCCCGGCAACCGGGAAGCCGAACCTTGCCTTCGCATCCCTACGTACACGTGCGGGCGGCTTGGGATATGTCCGGCCGCGTCGGGCGGGAAAGGAAGCGCGACTTGTTGGCCCCACATGCCGGGACGGCACGTCGGCTCAGAGCAACGGTTGTCCGGCCATGCCCGTCAGGTGCCAGACGAGGTCGTACTCGATGCGATCCACATCCCCGAGCGCGGGTAACGTGGTGATGATGTACCCGTGCGCTTTCCTGTAGAGCGACTCCGTCCCGATGCGGCTCTCGGTGATGCCCGCGCCGCCCTAAGGTGCATCCGCGATGACCAGGTCGCCCCGTTCGATCTTCATGGCCGACAAAGTTCGCGAAACTCCCAAGAAAATTCGGCAAATCAGGGATGTTCGCGGAGTGACCACGTGCCCCGCGATGCTTCACGTTCACCGTTACGAAGGCTTTCGGTTTGCGATTTCGTCCACCAATCGACGATCCAGCGCCGACGGTATCTTTTGGCGGTTGGTAGGGGCGTGTCTTCTCAAATTCATCCGCCCCATGCATAAGACAGTTCTTATACCCCTGACTTGCTTGGCCCTGCTTCCGATCCATGTTGTGGCCGCAGACGCCACCGAAGCTTCACCGTCGACAAGTTCAGCCCAGTCCACCGGCTCTATAACGGGGCGGGTTCTCAACGTTGCCACGGGGCAGTATCTCAACAACGCTCGCGTCAGCGTCAAAGGCACCAGCCTGACGGTGTTCACTGATCGTGACGGTACCTACCGCCTCGCGGGCGTGCCAAGCGGCAGCGTCACGCTCGAGGTCTTCTTTACCGACCTGGATCTCCAGACCGTGTCGGTGAATGTCCCCATTGGCGGCAGCGTCGAGCGCAACATCGAGCTTACCTCCCTGGCCAGGTACGGCGCCCAAGGGGACGGCACGATCAAGCTGGATGCTTTTGTCGTCGCGCAGGACCGGGAGACGGATGCGATGGCGATCGCGACCAACGAGCAGCGCTTCGCGCCCAATATCAAAAATGTCCTGTCGACCGATTCGCTGGGCGATGTCCTGGGTGGCAGTGTCGGCGAATTCATGAAATTTCTCCCCGGCGTCACGGTCGAGAGCGATCTCGCCGACGTCGCCGGAGTGTCCGTCCGCGGTATCGGCGGCGCCATGACGTCGATCACGAACGACGGCGCGCCAGCCTCCAACATCTGGGTCGGCGCCACCCGGTCCGTCGACGTGCGCTCGATGGCGCTCAATGACATCGCGCGGATCGAGGTCGCCAAGGTGCCGACGCCCGCCAATCCCGCCGACTCGCTTGCCGGCGCGATCAACCTCGTGAGCAAGAGCGCGTTCGAGCGCAGCGGACGGCAGCTCCGCTACTCGTTCAACCTGATCGGCAATCACGAGAACCTCGACCTCAAGAAGACGCCGCACTCCCACGGGGACAAGATGACCTACAAGATCTTCCCCGGCGCCAGCCTCGATTTCACCTGGCCCGTGACGAAGCGCTTCGGAATGGTGATCGCGGCGAATCACTCGCGCTCCTTCAACGAGCAGCACCGCACCTTGTCGATGTGGTCGTCGATCGTTCCGCCCGGCAGCCCGGCAGGCACGCCGATCGACTACGCCAATCCCTTCTTCAGCTCGGTCGCGCTGCTCGACGGTCCGCGCGACCTCACGCGCAACACGCTGAGCGTGAAGGCCGATTGGAAGATGACCGAAAACGGCGTGCTCTCCTTCGGCCACGTCGCCAGCCGGACCGATACCCGCATCGGCTCGCTCACCTACACCTTCAATGCCGGCACCAACGCCACGCCCTCGGTCGCCGGCGGCCGGCCGCTGGCGTGGGACCCCACTCAGACGCTGGGCGCCACGGGTCGCGGCGCGCTGACCAACAGCGGCACCAACCAGCTGATCAACCAGATCACCGACACGAGCAATGTCGGCTATCGCTACGACAACGGTCGCTGGCGGGTCGAAACCGGCGTGAGCCGCTCCGCGTCGCAGACCAAGCGCCGCTATTTCGACGCCGGCTTCTTTCACACGACGAACGCCGTCCAGCGAGCGCCGGTGCGGATCAACTTCCTCGGGCTCGCCGGCGGCGCGATCCCCGGCGGCATCGAAGTCTTCGACAACAACAACCGGCCCGTCGACTGGAACAATCCGGATAATCTACGCCACAACACCGCCAATACCTCCAACCTCCATAATCGGAGCTACACCAACCAGGGCTTCGTCAACGTCCGCCGCACGCTCGATTTCCTGCCGGTCCCGACCGCGATCCAGGCTGGCATGTTCGAGAAGCGGGTGATGCTGGACACCAACATCCAGGTCCGGACGTGGACGTTCATGGGGCCGGGCGGCACCTCGCCCAACGCGCCGATCGACCCGTATCTGATGCAGAACTACCGGGGCGTGGATACCGGCTACGGCATGCCCAGCGTCAACTGGATGTCGCCGCGGCGGACGTTTCTCGCCTACCAGCTCGATCCGCTGCTGTACCAGGAAACCGATGCGCAGCAGGCCACGAGCCGGAACAGCCACATCGACAACAACGAGAACATCAAGGAGAAGGTCCAGTCCGCCTACGTGCAGGGCGACACGCGGCTTTTCAACAGCCGCCTGCGGGTCCTCGGCGGCGTGCGTTTCGAGAAGACGACCGACGACGGCATCGGCGGGCTCGTCGACACGGAGCGGATCTGGCAGCGCAATCCCGACGGCTCCTTCGTCCGCAATGCCGCCGGCCAGCGCCTCCGCCGCCCCGAGGCGGGCGCCGCCGGCTCGCTGGCCGAGAGCCTGCTCACCCGCGAGTACCGCGCGTTCTTCACCCATCGCGAATACGACGGCTACTACCCGAGCCTCCACCTGACCTACAACACGACGGAGAACTTCCTCGTCCGCGCCGCCTGGGCGAAGACCTATGGCCGGCCCAATTTCTCCGATATCATCCCGCGCACGGTCGCGAGCACGAGCGCGACCGACCCCGACGAGGACGACGATCTGCAGCCCGGACAGTTTCGCGGGACGCTCAACGTCCGGAATCCCGCGCTGTTGCCCTGGACGGCCGACAATTTCGATCTCTCGGTTGAATACTACACCGACAGCGGCGGGCTCATCACGGCCGGCATCTTCCTGAAGGAGCTGAAGAACTTCTTCGGCGAAAGCTCCCGTCGGGCCACGCCGGCGGTCCTCGCCGAACTCGGCCTGCCGGACCGCTATCTCGATTGGAACATCAATTCGGACTTCAACGCGGGCGATGCCCGGATCACCGGCGCCGAGATCAATCTCCGGCAGAATCTCCGCATGCTGGGAAAATGGGGCAGCCTCTTCACGCTCTTCGCCAACGGCACCCGGCTGGAACTGGACGGCGCCCCGGGCGCCGCGTTCACGAGCTTCATCCCGAAGAGCGGCAATTGGGGATTCACGTTCGCGCCGAAGCGGTTCACCTTCACGGCGCGCTGGAACTACCGCGGCCTCGACAAGCGCGCGCCCATGGCGGCGTATGGCCCAAACGGCTACGAGTACATCGAGGCGCGGACGGTGCTCGACGTGAACTTCTCCTATCAGTTCAGCCGGCGGCTCTCGTTCGTCGGCAGCGCCAACAACATCCTCAACCGGCCCTACCGGATCCTGCGCTACGGCGACCTGACGCCCAGCCATGCGCGGCTGCGGGCGGAGCAGGAATACGGCATCCAGATGGCCATCGGGCTGCGCGGTTCGTTCTGAGGCGGATCCCGGGAAAACCATGAAAAGTCATCTCGTCCTGGCGTTGGCCGCCACGCTGCTGCTGATACCGTCTGCCGGTTTGCTCGCTGCCGGCCAGCCCGTTCCCGCGGGCAAACCGAACATCTGCCTCCTCCTCGCCGACGACCTGCGCGCGGACTGCATCGGCGCGCTGGGGCATCCCATCGTCAAGACGCCGAACATCGACCGGCTGGTCGAACGCGGGCTGATCTTCCGGCGCGCGTACACCCTGGGCTCCCACGTTTCCGCGGTCTGCATCCCGAGCCGGCAGATGATCCTCCGCGGAGTGGGCTACTTCCGACGCCAACCGGAATCGCCGACGCTGGCGGAGACGTTCCGCGCGGCCGGCTATGTTTCCCAGCGCAGCGGGAAGCCCAAGAACGGCGATCTCGAGTTCGACGAGAACCTGGACGGGAGCACGGCCGCGGGACACGTGGACAACCTGATCCGCTTCGTCCAGGCGCATGCCGGCAAGCGGCCGCTCTTTCTCTACATGGCCGGCCATGAACCGCACGATCCGCAGTTCGCGACGGAGGAGTTTTATCGGATGTATCCGACATCCGACATCCCGCTGCCCGTTAACTTCCGGCCGTATCATCCGTTCGACAACGGCGAGATGGCGGTGCGGGATGAGCGGACCCTGCCCTGGCCTCGTACGAAGGAGAACGTCACGGGCAAGCTGGCGAAGTACTACGCCTCGATATCGTACTGGGACGCGCAGGTGGGGCGGCTCATCGAGGCGTTGAAAGATGCGGGGCAGTACGACAACACGATCTTCATTGTTTCCGGCGACAACGGGCTATCGCTCGGAGAACACGGTCTGCTCGGCAAACAGAACCTCTACGAATTTGGCGGGATGCACGTCCCGTTGATCTTCGCCGGTCCCGGCATCCGGAAAGGCGAGACCAAGGCGTTTGCGTACCTGATGGATCTCTATCCGACCCTCTGTGAGCTTACCGGTACGGCCATTCCCGCGAAGCTCGACGGGCGAAGCCTCGGGCCGGTGATTGCCGGCAAGTCGGAGAACGTGCGCGACTTCCTTTTCACCGGCTACAAGGACGTCCAGCGCGCGATCCGGGACGATCGCTGGAAGTTGATTCGCTATCCTCAGATCGACAAGACGCAGCTTTTCGATCTGCAGGCCGACCCACACGAGATGACCGATCTCTCCGGCAAGCTTGAACAGACAGATCGTATCCGGGCGTTGCTGGCCGCAATGAAGCAGCTGCAGCGACAACTGGGCGACGACACTCCGCTGGAGATCGCGAACCCGGTTGATCCGTCATGGCGGCCGGGCATGGAACGCGGAAATCCTGTCAGGAAGAAAGGAAAGTAATCAGCGCGATCCGCGGAATTCCACGACGCGGATCGCCCGCGGCGGAAGCGTGAGCGTCCAGGTCTGGCCTGAGGTGACTGTTTTCGGCATCACACCGGCATCCGCGGCCAGCGGTGAAGAGACGACATAAGACACATTCCGCGTGTGTGCGTTCGCCGGCAGCCCGAGCGCGCGGTCGAAGGTGATCGTGAACTCGCGCGACTCGTTCGACGGATTGTGCAGCGACACGTATCCCGTGTCTCCCGTCCAGCCGGAGTAGCCATAGACTTGGCCCTGCTTCGGGTTGCCGCCGATCATCCGCGCCCGCTTGAAGGCGGGAAATGCCCGGTGCACCCACTTCATGCCGTCGGCCAGCACGTCCCAGTCCCCTTCGCTCAGCTCGAAGGTTTTGAGGTAGAGCTCCACGAAGCCCGTCCCGCGCGAGAGGTTCATCAGCAAATATCGACGGAAGACATCCGCCTCCTCACCGGTCGTGGTCTTCTTCGGCTCGTGATTGAAGATGGAATTGAGCGGGAACTGCGTGTTGTCCGCCGTCGCGGCGGCGAGCTGGAAGTAGGCGCCGTCGCGATAGACCAGCTCGGCGGTGCGATCCGCTCCCTTGGCGGCGTCGCCGGCGTTGATCATCCACACGGCGTCGACGTGCTGCAGCCACCAGGAGCTGAGAAACGCGCCGTTCGAGATCACGATGTAGATATCGGGATTCGCCTGGTCCATGCGCTGGAAAATCCGTATCAGGCGCTCGGAGCCGAGTGACAGGTAGCGCTCCTTCGCTTCGTCGTGCCTGGCGTCGTTCAACTCGGGTTCGGAGCCCTTGAAGCCTTCGACGTCGAAGTTGCGCGTATTGAGGTGACCGAAGACGCCGTCGAGCTTGAAGTAGGCGACGCCGTCCGCGGCGAGCCCGACCATCCGCTTTTCGAGGGCATCCATGTAGTGCGTCCCGGTCATCGACATCCACGGATCGAGCGCACGCCAGCCGGCCTCGCGCATCTTGGGAATCGCGCGCTGGGCGCCAAACAAGCAGCCGGGACTCAGCCACAGGCCGAGCGCGGATTTCGCCCGGGCGATCTCGGCCCGTGAGTTTTCGAAGTTGGAACCGAACTTCTCATTCGCAGGCCACACGCCGGTTTTCGTCCAGTCCCGGGCCGTGTCCTGCCAGCCATCGTCGATCACGTAGGCCCGCAGCGGCGATACGCCGCGGTCGACCACGAGTTCCTCGTGCACCTTGCGCACGCTGGCGGCAAATTTGTCGGCGTCCACGTTCCGGCCGTAGTCGAACCAGGAGTTGTATTGAGTCTGCAGCCGCAACGGCCGCGCGCGCGTCGCATTGATGTAGTCCAGGAATGCGTCTTTCACGAAGGCCGGGTCATCGGAAACGCCCACGACGGCGGGATGGCTCGACCAGGTTTCTCCGGGCTTCAGGTCGACGGCGGTGAGGTAGCGGCACGCCAGCGCGCCGTCCGTCACCTCGTTGCGCGCGGCAGGAAACTCGAGGCCCCACCACGTGCCGCTGTTGCGTGTGTAGACGGGCTGGCCGAGCGGCGGCCGCCACTGCTCGCGGCCCTGCGCGGTCAGTTGATTGGCGCGGTAGGGCGCGTGAGCATCGTCGATCGCGAGGTGTTCGACTTCGACCTTCGCGATTCGCAACGCCTGGCGCGGGGTGACGAGGAGTTGTTTGCGCATCCAGGCCTCGCCGGGTTTTGCGACGTAGCGCACCACGAGATCCAGCGGTGCGGTCCTGCCCGAGAGGTGGACGTCGAGCGAGGTGCCGTCCGGGTTGGCGAAAGTGTCGCGGGCGGTGAAGTCCGCCGCCGTCAGCCTGATGTCGGCGGCAGCTCCTTGCAGACGAAACGTGAGCGCAAATTCGTCGCCGCCGGAAACCTGCGCTCGGGTCTGGCCGAGGCGGTTGGCGATCGCCTGGGTCGCGAGGCGACCGCTCGTCCACGACACGTCGCGGGTGATGAGGTCGTTGCCGACCGACGCGCGCTCGGCCGCGAAAAGCGACCCCGAGACGAGCAGGAAGAGCGCGCCCAAGCGGAAGCTGGATGGAAGACGGTGGGTGGAGCAGGGCATGACGTGCGATGGAGGTGTCGGGCGAGGGTTCGCCCTGAATGGCTCGACCTTACCGGGTGGACTCATTGCCCCAGAGCGCCGGCACATTCTGGCGGTCCCATTCGCGCCAGAGTGCTTCGAGGGCCCTCACCTTTTCGGGGTGCTCGGCGGCGCGGTCATGCGCTTCGGCCGGATCGCGGACGACGTCGTAGAGCCCGGTCTTGAGTACCGGTGGCTTCGCGCTCGAGTCCGACGCGCGAACGAATTTCCAGTCACCCTGGCGAATCGCGTGTTGTTGGCCGTAGCGCCAGAACAAGGTGCGCTCGGGCGGCGTGGCGATCTTTCCGGTCAGGAAGGGCAGCAGGTTCGCACCGTCGAGCTTCGCTTCCGCGGGCACGCGGACATTCGCGGCGGCCAGCGCGGTGGGCAGAATGTCGATCGACAGGATCGGCGCATCCACGACGCGTCCGGCGGGCACCGTGCCTTTCCACTGCAGAACGAAGGGCGCGCGGATGCCGCCTTCCCACAGGGTGTTCTTGTGGCCGCGCAAGGGCGTGTTGACGGAGCCGTTGCCGGGTGGTGCACCGTTGTCGCTGTGGAAGATCACGAGCGTGCGTTCCTCCTGACCGGAATCGCGCAGCGCCTGCAGCACCCGGCCTACGCCCTGGTCGAGCAGCGAGATCATCGCCGCGCATTTGCGGCGCTTTTCGGCGGAGATCGTCGAGAACGACTCTTCCGCCCCGGGAGGCAGGTTCATCGGTTCATGCGGCGTGAGAAACGCCAGGTACATGAACCACGGCGCCGAAGGGTGTCGCGCGATGTAGTCGGCGGCTTCCCGAGCGAGCGCCAGGTCGACGAAGGCATCGTCCGCTGTCTCCTTCCTTCCGTTACGCCACAGCGTCAGCGGCGGAAGCTTGTTCTGGCCGGGCGACCAGACGCTGTGATCGAAACCGCGGGCCGTCGGCGCGAACTGCGGCAGGTTGGGATTCCCCAGGTGCCACTTGCCGATATGCGCGGTCGCATACCCGGCGGACTTGAACCAGTCGGCGGCCGTCTTCTGATCCACCGGCATGCCGACGGGCGCGCGGTCGGCCATCGGATGATTGAGTTCGTGGCCCAAGCGCGTCTGGTAGCGACCCGTGATCAACCCCGCCCGGCTGGGGCTGCATACCGGCGCCGAGACGTAGCCGTGAGTGAACCGGACGCCGTTCTTCGCGATGGAATCGAGATGCGGCGTCGGGATGTCGGTGCTGCCCTGCGCGCCGAGATCCGCGTAGCCGAGATCGTCGGCCACGAGATAGAGGATGTTCGGCCGGAGTGGGGTGGACGCGACGGCCTGAAGCGGGAACGCCAGCGCCAGGAGCGAAAGGCGGGGGAGGAGTTTCATGAAGCCGTGTTCGCAGTTGGAGAAAGGATTTCCGTCTAATGAAGCGTGGATGGATCATTTCACGTGCAGCGTGCCACGCATGAGGATGTGGTGCCCCGGGAAGGTGCAGAGAAACGGATATGCCCCCGGCGTCGTCGGGGCCGTGAAGGTGATGACTTCTTCCTTGCCGTGATCCACGAGCTTGCTCGCCCAGAGAATGTCGGGGCTCTCGGGGACGAAGCCGACGTCGAAACCCCTCGCGCCGAGCTCCATGGCCTTCTCGCCCACCGCGTCGGCGGTGCCGGGTTTCACGAGCACGATGTTGTGCGGCATGAAATCGGGATTCGCGAACGTCAGGCGGATCTTCTTGCCGGCCTGCACGGTGAGCTCCTTCACATCGTACAGCATCTTCTCGGGCACGGTGGCGATGCGGATGTCGGTGAGGTTGGGCCGGTCGGAAACGATGCCGGACTTCCTCGCGCCCCACTCCTTCTCGTCAGCGATGACGCCGCCGCGAAACGAGGCTTCCACGTCGAACCAAAGGTGCTTCGCGGTCCGGGCGGCGAAGCGCGCGTGGGGCTCGGGCGAATTCAGGAGCTGGCCGAGCAACGCGTCATGGCGGACGTTGTGCTGCTGGTGAACCCAGAGGGCCTCGAGCAGGCTGCGCGCGTCCTCCCTCCTGTTCGGATCGAATCGCTTCATCCACTGCTGCATCGCGGCGATGACCTCCTTCGTGTCGCGTCCGCTCAGCTCGACCCGGGTGCGGTGACGCACCCCATCCACCGGCGACGTGAGGTTCTCCAGCAGCGCGGCCAGGGGGGCGCCGGCAATGGCGACGGGCTTCTGGAGCGGACGCGCGGTGTAGACCATGCGATAGATGCGGCCGCGCTCGCGATTGCGGTTGGGGTCGCGGGCATTGTGCTGCAGGTGGCCGATGATGGGATTGTACCAATCGCTGATGTAGAGCGCGCCGTCCGCGCCGAAGATCGCATCGGACGGGCGGAAGTTCTTGTCGCCGCTCATCATCAGGCCGCGCGATCTGTCCACGGACGGCGTGCCGTCGGGCTTGACGGTGGTGACCGCCAGCTCGTCGCCGGCCGGTTCGCCCCAGAC
>ERZ761602.8196-NODE-8196-length-10643-cov-3.401492_pt1 | contig 10643 bp, 5 predicted proteins | sample MGYA00512165_ERZ761602 | MGnify/ENA primary metagenome ERZ761602 (study PRJEB28899, sample SAMN02445085) | bioreactor sludge metagenome | biome: EBPR sludge; isolation source: Thorneside wastewater treatment plant | place: Australia: Brisbane, Thorneside...
GTGTACCGTATTTCAATCAGGTTGCCGTTCAATGGGATAGTCTGCGCCAATCCTTCTTTTCGGAGAGTGTACGTGAAGCCGCCCTTGCGGCAGCGGGTGTGCAAACGGGCGAGTTGGCTGCCGATATCGGCGCAGGGAGCGGCTTTGTCACCGAAGCGCTGCTTGCAGCCGGGGCCGACCCGGTGATCGTGCAGGGCACCGACGACCACCCCGAGCACGGACCCCTCATCGCAGCCCTCGGCCGCTGAGCGCGCCACTCCCGCCCCGCACCCGACTGGACCTCTCTGGTCCAGACGTGCCCGTTCGGACGGACTTCTCGCGTTCGGGCGTGCGCCGAGCGATTTGCCTCGACCATGGGCTCATCGACCACGGGGACCCAGCGCCCCGACGACCATCCGCGGGGGGAGGCAGTGTGTGCGCCAAACATGTGGCGGAGCGGCCACGCCGTCGCGCGTCCACGCGCACCCGTCCAACTACCCGCCCTGTCACCCGCAGCCGCACCCGCGCCCGCGCCCGCGGACGAGCACTGGCCACCGCCGCCGTCCTGGTCACGGCGTGGGGATTCCTGACCTGGCTCGCCAACTACGACGACGGCGCCGAGGCCCGTGCCCAGACCCAGGCCCGCGCCAGCGTCGCACTGGCTTCGTGGCAGCCCGGCGAGGAGCACGGTCCCGTGCTGCAGGAGCTCAACGCACTCGCCGGAAGTGGGATCCCCGACGCCGAGTCGCTGCGCACGCTCATCGCCGACTGGGACGAGAGTCCCAGCGTGCCCGACACCGCGGCCCTCACCGAGGCCGTAGCCGCCGCGGGTGATCAGATCGCCGCCGAACTGCGCTCGGCGCACCGCACCAGCGCGGCCCTCCTAGCAGCGGTCCTCCTGGTCGTCGCGGGCGGCTGGCTGGTGTGGTTCCGGCGTTCGGTACGACTCCAGCGCGAGGTCCAACGCGGCGTCACCGAGCGCACCGTCGTCGACGAGGGCGAACGACGGCTGCTCGCGCTGGTGCGCAACAGCACCGACGTCGTCGCGGTCATCGACCCGGACTCCACCGCGACCTTCCTCTCCCCCGCCGTGGCGGTCCTGGGCTGGGAGCCCGACGAGCTGACCGGGCGGGCCCTGCTGGAGATCGTGTCGCCGCAGGACCAGACGATGCTGGCGCGACTGCTGACGGGGTCGAGCGGCGACGTCCATTCGCTTCAGATCCGGATGCGTCACCGCGACGGTCGCGAGCTGGTCATGGAGGGGAGCCTGGTCAACCTCTGCGACGATTCCGCGGTCCGGGGCTGGGTCCTCACCGTGCGCGACATCACCGAGCGAAAGCGCCTCCAGGAGGACCTGACCACCCAGGCGTTCCACGACTCGCTGACCGGCCTCGCCAACCGCCAACTGTTCTTCGACCGGCTCGACCACGCCCTGACCCGGCGCGAGCCACAACCGTGGCGCCCGTTGGCGGTGCTCTCGCTCGACCTCGACGACTTCAAGGACGTCAACGACAGCCTCGGCCACGCCAGCGGCGACGTCGTGCTGCTCACCGTCGCCCAGCGGCTCGCGGCCGCGATCCGCGACGAGGACACCGCAGCTCGTCTGGGCGGTGACGAGTTCGCCGTCCTCATGGAGGACACCGACCTGCCGACCGCGACCCAGGTGGCGCATCGGCTGCTCGGCACCCTCGCCGCGCCGGTCGAGATCGACGGGCAACTGCATGTGGTCCGGGCCAGCATCGGACTGGCCGAGGCCGTGCCGGGCCGCTCCAACGGCACCGACACGATGCGCAACGCCGACGTGGCCGTCGACATGGCCAAGGAGCGGGGCAAGAGCAGCCTGGCCATCTACGACCCGGCCTGGCACCGGCACGCGGTGCAGTCGTTCACGGTCCGCCAGGAGTTGGAGATCGCCATCGCGACGGACCAGCTGACCCTCGTCTACCAGCCGATCGTCACGCTGGAGGACTACGGAGTCACCGGCTTCGAGGCGCTCGTGCGCTGGGACCATCCGGAACGTGGCCTGCTCACCCCCGAGGCGTTCATCCCGCTCGCGGAGCAGAGCGGTCTCATCGTGCCGCTCGACAACTGGGTGCTGCGCGCTGCCGTGCACGGGTGCGCCTACCTGCAGACCGCCGACCACCGCCCCTCCATCTCGGTCAACGTGAGCGCGAAACAGCTCAGCCAACCGGGCTTCGACGACATCGTGCTGTCCACCCTGACCGAGGCGGGGTTGCCTGCAGACCGCCTGGTGCTCGAGGTCACCGAGTCCGCCCTCGTCGACGAACTGGACGTCGGGGTCAAGGCGCTGGTCCAGCTGCGCTCGCAGGGCGTGCGCGTCGCGATCGACGACTTCGGCACCGGCTACACGTCGCTCTCCCAGCTCGCCCGGCTCCCGGTCGACCAGCTCAAGGTGGACAAGTCCTTCATCGAGGCGCTGCGCCACGGGCAGGACGGCACTCTCGTGTCGACGTTCCTCGCCACCGCGCAGGGCATGCGGCTGCTGACGGTGGCAGAGGGAGTCGAGGACGCCCAGCAGGCCGCGTGGCTCCACCTGGCCGGCTGCGATTTGGGTCAGGGCTACCTGTGGTCTCGCCCGGTCGACCTGGACGCCGCTCGCGACCTGCCCCACGCGTTGCCGCACGCACGGTCCGGATCGGCCCGCGAGGCGGAGGTCCCGGCCGGCGTCTGACCGACCCGCCCCGGGAATGAACGGTGCTGCCGCACTGTTCGGGTGGTTGCATGTTGAACCACTTCTCCGAGGAGCGCGAGATGCAGTTCGGGATCTTCACGGTCGGCGACGTCACGCCCGACCCGACCACCGGTCGTACGCCGTCCGAGTACGAGCGGATCAAGGCGACGGTCGCGATCGCCAAGAAGGCGGAGGAGGTCGGGCTCGACGTCTTCGCGACCGGTGAACACCACAACCCGCCGTTCATCGCGTCCGCGCCGACCACGACGCTGGCCTACATCGGTGCCCAGACCGAGCGGATCATCCTCTCGACGTCCACGACCCTCATCACCACCACCGACCCGGTCCTCATCGCCGAGGACTACGCAAAGCTGCAGCACCTCGTGGACGGCCGGGTCGACCTGATGATGGGCCGCGGCAACACCGGACCGGTCTACCCCTGGTTCGGCAAGGACATTCGCGACGGCATCCCGTTGGCGATCGAGAACTACGCCCTCCTGCGCCGGCTCTGGCGCGAGGACGTCGTGAGCTGGGAGGGGAAGTTCCGCACCCCGCTCCAGGGCTCCCCCTCGGCGCCGCGGCCACTGGACGGCGTACCCCCGTTCGTCTGGCACGGCTCGATCCGCTCCCCCGAGATCGCCGAGCAGGCGGCGTACTACGGCGACGGCTTCTTCGCCAACCACATCTTCTGGCCGGCCTCCCACACGGCGCGGATGGTCGAGCTCTACCGCCGCCGGTTCGAGCATTACGGCCACGGCACCGCCGACCAGGCCATCGTCGGGTTGGGCGGGCAGGCGTTCATGCGCAAGAACAGCCAGGACGCGGTCCGCGAGTTCCGGCCCTACTTTGACAATGCGCCCGTCTACGGCCACGGGCCGTCGCTGGAGGACTTCACGTCGCAGACGCCGTTGACCGTCGGCTCGCCGCAGCAGGTGATCGAGCGGACGCTCGGCTTCCGTGAGTACGCCGGCGACTACCAGCGCCAGCTGTTCCTCATGGACCACGCCGGGCTACCGCTCAAGACCGTGCTCGAGCAGCTCGACCTGCTCGGCGAGGAGGTCGTGCCGGTGCTGCGCAAGGAGTTCGCGGCACTCAAGCCGGCGCACGTACCCGACGCGCCGACCCACGCGTCGCTCGTGGCAGCGCGTGACGCTGCAGAACTGGAGCTCGCGGTCGCCGAGGAGGTGACGGTGTGACCAAGGTCGTCGTCGTCACAGCCGGACTCTCCAACCCGTCGTCGACCCGGATCCTCGCCGACCAGCTCGCGGCCGCGACCGCCGCCGCGCTCGCCGCCGGCGGCGTCGCCGTCGACGTCGACGTCGTCGAGCTGCGCGACCTCGCGCACGCGATCACCGACAACCTGCTCACCGGCTTCCCCTCCGGAGATCTGGCCCACGCGGTCGCAGCGGTCGCCTCAGCGGACGCCGTGATCGCGGTGACGCCGGTGTTCAGCGCTTCCTACAGCGGGCTCTTCAAGTCGTTCTTCGACGTCCTCGGCCCGGGCACGCTCGACGGCACGCCCGTGCTGATGGCCGCGACCGCGGGCACCGCCCGGCACTCGCTGGTGCTCGAGCACGCGCTACGCCCGCTGTTCTCCTACCTGCACGCCTCTCCGACCTCGACCGCGGTCTTCGCGGCCGCGGAGGACTTCGGCTCCCGCGGCCTGACCGATCGCGTCGACCGCGCGGCCGGCGAACTGGCCGACGCCGTGCTACGCCGGCCGCGGCTGCACGCGGCCGACCCGTTCGAGGACGTCACGCCGTTCGAGGACCTGCTCGGCGCCTGAGGCTCTTCGCTCCGCTGGTGCAGCCAGGCCGCTACCCAGTACCGAGCCAGGTGGCGGTGGCATATCAACCACGCGCGGGCCGCGACACGTTGATCACCCACCGCCGCCCGGACCGAACGCCTCGCACCTGAGCGCGCGGTCCAGTACCTGTACTCCCCGCGACCCCGACCGGCTGCGAAGATCCCGGCATGCGACTGGTCGACCTCAGCCACACCGTCTCCGACGGGCTCGTCACCTACCCCGGCCTCCCCGCCCCGCTGATCTCCGAGCACCTCACCTTCGACGCCTCACACGAGGTGTACGCCGAGGGCACGGAGTTCTCGATCGGCCGGATCGAGATGGTGTCCAACACCGGCACCTACCTCGACACGCCCGGCCACCGGCATCGTGGCGGCCACGACCTCAGCGGGCTGCCGCTGGAGCGATGCGCACTGCTCCCGGCCCTCGTGTGATCGCCTACTTTTTCTTCTTCTTGACCGTGAACTTCACGGTGTCCTTGCTCTCCAGGACGGTGTCACTGCCGAGGTAGCTGACGGTCACCTTGTAGCTGCCGGCCGAGAACTTGCCGAGGTTGACGGTGGCCTTGCCGTTCTTCAGGGTCACCGTCTTGGTCTTGCCGTCGACCTTGATCTTGACCTTGCCGGTCACCGCCGAGCCGTCCTTGGCCTTGACCGTCACCTTGAGCGTGACCTTCTGGCCGGCCTTCGGGTTCTGCGGCTGGACCTTCGCCGTGGTCGTCGACTTCGACGGAGCCGGCGGCGGAGGCGGAGCGGCCACCGTGATCGGCACCAGCACCTGAGTGCCGGTGGTCGGGCCGGTGATCGTCAACGTCGCCGCTCCGGCCGGCGTGCCGGCCGGTACGAGCACGTCGACGTGGGCGGTGCCGGCGTCGTCGTTGCTGTTGGCGCTGTTGTCGGGTGAGGAACTCACCGTCGTGGTGACCGCCGCAGTGCCGAGGTTGGTCCCGCCGAGGCTGACCGAGACCTGGGTGTCCTTCACGTCACCGGGGTCAGTCATCGAGAGCGATGACAGGTCGAGCACCACGTGGTCACCGGGCCGGTACGACGCAGGCGCGCCGGCCGGGAAGGCGACCCCGACCGCACGTTGCGCCGAGTCGACAGGCAGGCCGGTCCCGGTGCCGAACTCGGCCATGTAGTCGACCATTGCCTGCAGGTCGGTCACGCCGGTGTCCTGCTTCGTCGTGCCATTGGCAAGTTCTCGGAAGTTGTCACCACCCGCCGCGAGGAAGGAGTTCACCGTCACGGAGTACGACGTCGCCGGGTTGATCGGCACGCCGTTGAGCCACATCCCGGTCACCGTGCCCAGCTTCGCGCCGGCGATCACGGGGTCGTTCTGCTGCGTGTAGGTGTAGGTGAACCCCTTGGACACCCCGAGCCGCAGGAACGCCCGCGTCGGCACCGCACCCGCGGAGGTCCGCTGCCACTGCTGCTCGAGCACCTTCTTGATCTGCGCCCCGGTCAGATCCATATTCACCAGGGTGTTCGCGAAGGGCTGCACGTTGGCGGCCTGCTTGTAGGTGAGGTTGCGGTCACTGCCCGCAACCGTGCCGACCATGTCCGCGCGGAGGCCGCCCGGGTTCATGAATGCGATCTGGGCTGCGCCCACGGTGGCGGCCGGCGTCTCGTGACGCTGGACCTCGGCGACGAGGTTGCCCAGGGTGGACTCGCCGCCGCGGTTCTCGCCACCGGCCGCGAACTTCGCCCGGGCGAACGGGCCGCCCAGCTTGCCGAGCTCCTGGTCGCCCAGCGGACCCGCCGCCGTGACCGCTGCCTGGACGATCGTGTCGGTGGCGGAGTCCGTCGGGTAGTTGTTGGTCCATGGGGTCGAAGGTGGGGCGCCACAGGATGCGGCCGGCGCCACGCTGCAGGTCTTGAGCGCGAGGATCGCCTGCGTCTTGTTGGTCACCTCACCGGTGGCGTCATCGACGGTGAACACCAACTGGTTGAGGTTGGTGCCGTACTGACCGGCCGACACGACCGGTCGCTCGGTCACCGCACGTCCAGTCCAGCCGGGCACTCCGAACGAGCAGTTGTAGGCGAGGTGGGTGTGACCGGACACGATCGCGTCGACGTCGTCGCTGACGCCGGTCACGATGTGGCCCCAGGTGGTGCTGGGGTTGCTCATCGTGGCGCAGTCGGTCGATGGCGAGCCCTCGTGGACCAGCATGATCACGATGTCGGCACCGTCCGCCTTGAGGTCCGCGGTGGCCTCGTTGACCGAGTCGACGATGTCGTCGACCTGGATGTCCGCGATGCCGGCCGGGCTGACCAGCGCGGGCAACTCCTCGGTCACGGCACCGACGAAGCCGACCTCGACGCCGTCCATCGTCTTGACCCAGGTAGCGGGGACCGCCGGGTCACCGGTCGCCTTCATCTTCAGGTTGGCGGCGATGTACTGCCACCCGGCACCGCCGTCGGGATTGCTCGGCGACTCGACCGCCATCACCCTGTTGATCAGGTCGTCGTACCCCTGGTCGAGCTCGTGGTTGCCCACGGCCGAGACCTCGAGGCCGGCGGAGTTGAGGGCGTCGATGGTCGGCTTGTCGTTGAGGATGAACGACTCGAACGTCGAGGCGCCGATCAGGTCGCCGGCTGCCGCGAAGACGGTGTTGGGGTTGGCGGTCCGCAGTTGCTTCACGGCGCCCGCGAGCACCGCGGCACCGGCCGAGGCTGAGGCCGCATCGTTCTGAATCCGGCCGTGGAAGTCGTTGGTAGCCAGGATCTGGATGTCGGTGCTCGGTGCCGGATCGATGACGAAGGTGAACTCGACGTCGTCCGTCGCCGGCGTCGGCGCAGCAGAGTCCGTGGCAGTCGCCGTCACCGTGAAGCTGCCGGCAGCCGTGGGCGTTCCGGACACCGTGCCGTCACTCGCCACGTCGACCCCGGGCGGAAGGTTGTCGGCGTCCCACGTGTAGGGCGGGGTTCCCCCGCTCGCGGTGAGGTCGAACTCTGTGATCGCCTCGCCGACCTGGCCGGTCTGGTCGCCGGGGTCGGCCGCCACGATGACGCCGGTGTGCTCCGGAGTCGGCGCACCGACGACGAAGTCAGCGCTGTTGTCGTCGGTGTCGGTGAACGGCGTCGTCCGCGCAGCCGAGGTGATGTTGGACAAGATCGCAGTGGGGGCGGTCTCGAAGGAGTTGTTGAAGTTCGGGTCGCTGCCCGGGCCGTAGCCGACCATGTCGATGACGCCGGCATTGCCGGCGAGGTTGCCAGTCGCCGCGAAGGGCGTGGTGTTGGGGAGCAGGAGCACCTGGCCGTTGGTGCTCGACATGTTGATCGCGACGGCCGCGACCTGATCGGGCTCGGGCAGATCGGCTCCGACGGCCCCGGCGTCATCCATCTGGACCAGGAACGGCTTACCGGCGGGGACGGTGCCAGCCAGCGCCACGACGTTGTTGCCGCCCACGGCTCCGGTCACGTTGCGGTAGTGCAGCCCGAGACCGCTGAGCGAGATCGGGCTCGCCGTGGGGTTGTAGAGCTCCACGAAGTCGGCGTTGTACGGCGCGTTGGGGTTGCCCCCGGCGCCGTACACCTCCCGGATCACGAGGCCGGTGCTGATTGCCTCAGCCGACGGGGCGGTGGAGAGCTGGAGTCCCGCCAGGGCCAGGCCAGCGGTGGTCAGAGCGGCGAGACGCGCGCGTCCACGCGTCCGAGATGAGGGCATGAAGGGTCTCCGATGGGGTGGTGAGAGACGACTTCATCGAGGCGGAAAAGGGTCTCGACGCGAGTCGACCGGGAGTGCAGAACGGTCTCGACGGATCGACACCGTACGTGGCCCAACCGGGCCCGAACCCGATCGGTGGATGAACTCTCGGTGACGGAGCGGATCAGGTCAAGCCCGGACCGCGTCCCCTGTGGAGGAAGGTCGGAAATGACTAGTGGTCATGTTCGTTGATTCGTCGGGGGTGTCCCGTGCTCCGGGTGCGTGCATCGCAAGGCGCCGGAGTGAAGCCGTACTTGCTCGTCCAGCGAACGACGGCAACGCCGCGAGGTGCGTGCCCGGGGTGCGGGACACCCGACGAATCAACGGAGATGACCACTTTGGCGGTCCCGGGGGCGTACGCCACGCCTCCCGGGACCGCCCTGGATCAGCTGACGGTGAACCGGACCGTGCTCGCACTCCCGTCGACAGTCGTGCTGCCGAGGTACTCCACCCGGACCGTGTGCCCACCCCGGCCGAACCGGCCGAGGTCGAGCCGCAGTCGACCGCCCTCCAGGGTGGCGAAGCTCGCGTCGCCGTCGACGACGATCCGCACCTGACCCGTGATCGGCACGTTGTCCGACCCGTCGACCCTGATGGTGAGGGTGACGGCCTGGTTCGGGCGCGGCCGTTGCGGCTGCACCGTGGCCTGCGTCGTCGAGGTCGCCTTCCGGACCGTGACTGTGAAGGTGTCGGAGGCCGCCGCGAGGTTGGCGTTGCCGGCGTACTCCGCGGTGAGGGTGTGCGTGCCCGGGAGCAGCGAGCGTGCAGGCAGGGTGATCTTCACCTTCCCCTTCGACAAGTTGCCGCTGGCGAGCGTGGTGCCCCCGTTCTTGACCCGCACTGTGCCAGTCGGCGTGAGGCCGGCGGGCGCGGTCACGGTGATCGTGACTCCGACCGTCTTGCCGTACTTCACCGACACGTCGGTCGCCGAGACCGTCGGCACCGCCTTGCCGACGGTGACCGTGAAGGTGTCCGAGCCGCCGGTGACGTTGGCGTCGCCGGAGTACTCGGCGGTCAGCACCGTGCCGCTGGGAAGCACCGGCAGGTTCACCGATGCCTGGCCGCCGACAAGAGTCGCCGTCCCGATGGTGGTGGCCCCACGCCGGATCGTCACCGTGCCGGTCGGGGTCACGCCATCAGCGGTGACCGTGACCGTGGCGGCGCCGGGCGCGCCCGGAGTCGCGTTGACGTCCGGCGCATCGACGGACGACGTCGCCTTCGTGGTCGTCACGGTCAGCCCGTCCTGGCTGCCGGTGTGCCCGGCGTCGCCGCCGTACACCGCCACCGGTGACGCAGTCCCCACGGGCAGCGTCCTGGCCGGCACCGTGATGGTGGTCGTCCCGTCGACCCCGAGGGTGCCGGTCCCGATGGGCGTGCTGCCCTGGAGCAGGGTCACGGTGCCGGTCGGGGTGGCGCCTGGACCGGTCACCGTGACCAACACGGGGACCGGCTGGCCATAGGCCACCGTGACGTCGTCGGCCACGGTTGTGCTCGCGGCCTGGTCGACCTGCACGGTCACCGGGATGGACGTGCCGGTGGTCGGGCCGGTCAGCGTGAGCGTCACCGCACCGGTGGCCCCGGCGGGCAGCACGACGTCGACCGTCGTCTTGCCGGTGGCGTCAAAGCCCGGCAGCGCCGCCTGGATCGTGTTGTCCAGGGTGAAGGTGCCCAGCGGTGCGCCGTCGAGGTCGACCGCGACCTGGCCGTCCAGCGGGTCGGTCGCGTTGCTGAACGACCAGCCGCTGACGTCGAAGACCACGTGGTCGCCCGGCTGGTACGACGCGGGGGCGCCTGCCGGGAAGTTCACGTGTACGCCGTTCTGCTTGGTCGGGACCGGCAGCGGCGGGTCGCCCGCGCCGGTGTTGGCGAACTCGTCGAGGTAGTTGACCATCGCCTGCAGGTCGGTGAGCCCGGCCTCGGCCTTGTTCGTCCCTCCCGCGAACGACGTGAAGTTGTCACCGCCGGTGGAGAGGAACGAGTTCACCGTCACCGAGTAGACCGTCGCCGGCGCGATCGGCACGCGGTCGAGCCACATACCGGTGATGTGCGAGCCGGTCGCCGCATCCGGGTCCGAGGGGGAGGTGAAACCCTTCGAGGCCCCCAGCTTGAGGAACGGCCGCGACGCGCCGGTGGGTTGCCACTGCTGCTCCAGCGCCGCCTTGATCTGAGCTCCGGTCAGGTCCATGTTGACCAGCCCGTTGGCGAACGGCTGCACCTCGGCGGCCTGCTTGTAGGTCACCGTCTTCGGGTAGCTCGCCCCGTTGCCGAGCATGTCGGTCCTCAGGCCGCCCGGGTTCATGAACGCGATCTGCGCCCCACCCGCCTCGTCCCCCGAGGTCTGCCAGCGCTGCGCCTCCGCGACCAGGTTGCCCAGCGACGACTCGACACCACGGTTCTCGGTGGTGCCGTTGGCCAGGTAGCCACGCCGGATCGGTCCGGCGATCTCACCCAGCGGTACGGCGC
>ERZ761602.8197-NODE-8197-length-10642-cov-7.124114_pt1 | contig 10642 bp, 6 predicted proteins | sample MGYA00512165_ERZ761602 | MGnify/ENA primary metagenome ERZ761602 (study PRJEB28899, sample SAMN02445085) | bioreactor sludge metagenome | biome: EBPR sludge; isolation source: Thorneside wastewater treatment plant | place: Australia: Brisbane, Thorneside...
CATCGGGACTCCGCCCCGGGGCCGGCGAGAATCGGCCAAGAAGACGTCAAGCCCTCCATCCTTCGCCCGCCGAACTCCAAGGAGGACGTCTGGGGTCGGTTGCCGAGACTTGCGCAGACCAGGTACAATCTACGCCAATCCAGGGTATTTCGGCTCTCGCTCGGATGCCTAGGAATCAGTCGGCGTTGGGTTGCCCGCGCCAGATTATAAGGACTTAGAACTAATCAATGGCAAGAGCTAAATTCGAAAGAAAGAAGCCGCACGTCAACATCGGCACGATCGGGCACGTCGACCACGGAAAAACAACCCTGACGGCCGCCATCACCGGCGTTTTGCAGACAAAGGGCCTTGCCCAAGCGCGCAAGTACGATGAAATCGACTCGGCGCCCGAAGAAAAGGCACGCGGTATCACCATCAACATCTCGCACCAGGAATATGAGACGGAAACCCGGCACTACGCCCACGTCGACTGTCCTGGCCACGCTGACTTCATCAAGAACATGATCACCGGTGCCGCCCAGATGGACGGCGCGATCTTGGTCGTTGCTGGGACCGACGGTCCGATGCAACAAACCCGCGAGCACATCCTGCTTGCCCGCCAAGTCGGTGTTCCTCACATCGTCGTCTTTATCAACAAGTGCGATGACGTTGAGGATGAAGAGCTGCTGGACTTGGTCGAACTCGAAATCCGAGAACTGCTCAGCAAGTACGGTTTCCCCGGAGACGATGCCGCCATCATCCGCGGTTCGGCGCGAAAGGCTCTCGACCAAGTCGAAGCCGGAACCGTCAACTTCGATGACAAGTGGGTCAAGGCCATCCTCGACCTGATGGATGCCGTCGACACCAACATCCCGACGCCGCCGCGAGAAGTCGATAAGCCGTTCCTGATGGCCGTCGAAGACGTCTTCACCATCACCGGTCGCGGTACTGTCGCCACCGGCCGTGTCGAACGAGGAACCCTCCTTGTCAACACCGAAGTCGAAATCGTCGGTATCAGCGATACTCGCAAGACGACTTGTACCGGTATCGAAATGTTCCGAAAGCTGCTCGACAGCGCAGAAGCCGGCGACAACGTTGGCCTGCTGCTCCGAGGCATCGACCGAACGAACATCGAGCGCGGAATGGTTATCTGCAAGCCGGGATCGATCACCCCGCACACCGAATTCGAAGGACAGGTTTACGTCCTCTCGAAGGAAGAAGGCGGACGACACACCCCGTTCTTCACCGGATATCGACCGCAGTTCTACTTCCGAACGACCGACGTCACCGGAACCCTCAACCTGCCCGCAGGTGTCGAGATGGTTATGCCCGGCGACAACATCACCATGACGATCCAGCTCATCGCTCCGATCGCTATGGAAGAAGGCTCCAAGTTCGCCATCCGAGAAGGTGGCCGAACCGTCGGCGCCGGAACCGTTACCAAGGTCCTCAAGTAAGACTCGGGAACCAACGGTTCAAACTTATTCCCTCCCTTCCAAATTGGAACGGAGGGAGTTTTCTTTTTTGGAATCTATCCATTCCTCCGCTTCGAGAGCAGAAATTTGCCTTACTGCCAAGAAGTTGCGCTCGATGACAGCAATCCTTAACAATTTCTTAACAAGTCAAGTATTTTTACGGGTATTCGTTCAGGAATTCAGATGTAGTCTGTAGTTCTGCTTGCTTGCGATAGATCAAGCAAGATTCTGGAGGAAAAAACATGAAGAAACGTTTAAGTCCGAGGCTGAGGGGCCCCGGACGGCGACCAGTGATGCTCGCCCTTGTGCTTCTGATCCTTGCAGTCTTTAGCGCTAGCGCTTGGAGTCAAGGAGACAGCCGAATCATCGGCCGCGCTTTCCATGACGTCGATGGCAACCTTCGCTTTAGTGAAGGAGACGTGCCACTCGTCAATGCCATCATGACCGTGGCCTCTGAGGCCGGTCCGGGAAGTACCCAGTTCACCAACGCCGAAGGCATCGCGCGCTTCACCGATCTCCGTGGCGGACGGTACGGGACTCAGGTCACAGCTCCCAAGGGTTTCACCTTTGCCGGCGACTCAGCCCACCGGTTCGTGCAAGTCGCTCCCGGCGGCCAGATTCTTGTGGACTTTCCCCATAAGCTGGATACCTGCGTTAAGATCGACGTCAAGAGGATCGTTTGGTTAACCGACGGTAGCGGTTGTTTCAACATGACCTTCACGTTGACCAACAACGCGCCGTACCCGATTGGGCACATCTATTCGGTGAACCCGCTTCCGGTGTTCATCAAGTCCCCACTCTCGGCGAGCAACAACTACATACCGATTTCTCCTGCATTACCACCCGGTCAGAGTATCACTCTGACTGTAAAGGTATGCGGCGTTCCCCCGAATAGTAGCTTCCTTTGGCAGCTCAACGTGCACGATCCCTCGATGCGAGAGTGTTGCCCGGGTTACGCCGAAATCAAGGTCCCACCCTGCGACTGCTTCCAGATTTTGGAAGAGGTTATTGAGTGCCTGCCCGATGGCAGCTACAATTGGTGCTTCACCATCCAGAGCCTGTACCAAGGAACCGTGAATTACTTCCTTGTGCAACCACCGAGCAACACCATCGCCATCAACCCGGTGGTCAACTTCTTTGCTCCGCCGATCCAATACGGGCAGTCGCAGTCGTTCTGCATCAATATTGCCGGCGCAACTCCGGGAAGTACTCTCACCTTCCCCATTACCTTCGTCGATAGAAAGGGCCCTTGTTGCACCCGCAACATCGAAGTCACCCTTCCGCCCTGCGGCTGTGTCGAACTCCCAGGACAGTGCTGGGCCCTCGCACCCAACTATGGCGATAAGTATAAGCTCGACTACCCTGGAACGGTCGCAGCGATCACATGCTGGGCAGATCCCACCTTTGATCCCGACGGCTCTGGCCCCCTGCCGGTGCTGGGCTTCGACGCTCCGGTGCTGTCGCTGCAGAATCTCTTCGACTATCAGGTGACCGCGATTCCGCTGAACGCGGACTGGGTCCCCGCCGCTAAGCCTCGTGGATACCACGGAGCCGTCAGCAGCGCCAACCCCGAAGGTCTCTGGAATCTCAGAAATCTGGGATCCATCTTCGGCCTGACGATCGACAAGTACGGCAACATCTTTGTTACCCACACCAGTAGCTACTGGAACGACTTCATCCCCGCCGGCAGCCAACCGGGCATGATCTACATGATCCAAAACGGTACTGGGAACATCTTCAAGTACCTTGCTTTGCCGAACCTCAATGGCTCGCCAGGGAATCCCCAAACTTGGCCCGGACTCGGAAACATCTCATACGACGGTGATCGGGATCAACTCTTCGTCACCAACATGGAAGATGGAAAGATCTACCGAGTAGCGGGAACCGGCGGGTTTGCCACCAGCCAGGCCACCTGGCTCAGCACCTTCGACCCGAATAATCCAACCGACGGATGGACGACCGACGCGGGCGCAGCGGACCCCGGCATCGCTCCCCTAGGGGACCGGCTCTGGGCCGTGCAGTATCACCAAGGCCGAGTCTATTTCTCGCGCTGGCGTGTCGATGGAGACAATCCAAATCCAGCCATCAAGAACGAGATCTGGTCCGTCGGGACCCAAGCAAGCGGCGACTTCGATGGCATCTATGGACGCGAATTGGAAGTTCCCCACTACGGAACCGGCAACGCTTGGTCCATGCCCGTCAGCGACATGTCGTTTGGTCCCCGAGGCCAGATGATGCTGGCCGAGCGTGGCGTCGGCGGTATGGGCGGGGCCGACTACTGGTCGTATCCGTGGCGACCGCACGAAGCCCGAGGGCTTGAGTACGCCTGCAAGGGCGATGGATGGGTCCCGTCTGGACTCACCTATGGCGTTGGCGGCTGGGATGTCTCCTCTTCCGGAGGCACCGACTACGACTACGACACGCGAAGCATCATCGGAAATCCAAATACGGGCCCCCGAGTTTGGTTCACGATGAATGCCGCCTTTAGCAACAACGGAACGTGGTACGGCATCACCGGGATCAAGTTCAACACGGGTGGGGACCAGACGACCAGCATCCTCAACGATGCCGATGGTCTCTCGGGCACCTACTCCAAAACTTGGATCGGTGACGTCGAGCTACCTTGTCCGCCTCGAACGGACGGAACGATCTCGGGACGAGTCCAGCTCAAAGGTCTCAGCATCGAGCCGACCAACCGCGCGGTCACCGTTCAACTCGTCTCCCGTGCCACGGGAACGGTCTTGGTCGAACGCGAAACGACTCTGGACTCCCAGGGCCGATTCCAAATCATGGTCGCGATCCCGACCGAACCCTATGATATCAAGATCGACGCCAAGTGCTACTTGCGCCGAATCGCGACTCAGGGACCAGCCGGGGTTGAGGTCGAATTGATTCCTGGCGACATCGATGGGGACAATGCGGTCACCGTGTTGGACTACATCGTTCTCTCGCAATCGTTCGACATCAGTGCCGACGACCCGCTCTGGCTCGTTCCGGGTGCACTCGGGATTCCACCCGCAGAGTCGGATATTGACGGGGATGGTGCCATCACTATCTTCGACTACATCCTGCTCAGTGAACACTTCGACCAAGTCGGGCAATAATCTGCCGCTCGACTCCACATCCCTCCGGCCCTCAGGCCGGGGGGATTTTTGTGGATCGGTTTCACCACTTCATGCCGGAGATCTTCGGCAACCGGGTCTTGGGTGGTGCGATCACGTAAGCCGTGCGCCCACTGCTGGCCCACGCTCGGTCGAAAGCCGCGCGCTCGTAGCGATGTTGAAGCTGATTGCTGCGGCCGGGATCGTTAAAGACCGGAGTTCCATCGGCGTCGAACCCGACGAGGATCACCAGATGGCCATCGTTTTCGCCCCGCTCGGGCTTCCCTTTCAACAGGTCATAGCTGACACTCGTGACCACCGGCACCCCCATAGCAATGAACTGCTCGGCCTCTTCCACTGAATCGAGCCGGGTCACAAAGCTCCGCAGACCCATCCTAGCCGCAAAGGCCGCGTTGAACGACCAGTTCCCAGTCCCGCCCCACTCAGGATCGAAGACCCCGCTCTGAACCAACGGAACGTCTTGGTCAAGAAACGGCTGCTCCAAGACTCCAGCCCAATACTGCAACATCATGCTCACCGTGGTCGGGCTGCAGATCACGTTGCCGTTGGCATAGGCCCCCTGGTTCCGCTTCGGCACGGGAATGACGCGTCCCCAGGCGGACCGGTTGCCCCTGGCAGGTCGCGTGCACCCATCGGGGTTCCGCAAGCTAAGATCAACACGACGCAAGACCGCATCGCCGGTCGGTTCCACCCGAATCCAGATCTTCTGGGTCGGTTCACGCAGGACCAAAATATCGGTCTGGACATCGCCCTGCTCGTCCTTTTGACCGTTGAAACTGCGCCTGAGCGACTCGGTCTCACTCCAGGAGCCCATGTTGTAGGCCTTGGTGCCGGGGGCCCGGAGAGAAAAGGTCAGGCTCGATCCCCGAGGAGCCCGGGCGTCCCAACTCAAGACAATCTCACGGGTTGGAATCGGGAGTTCAAGTTCCCTTTCCCACGCTCGACCAGGAACAAAGTCGTCCGCCTGAAGGGTTAGGTGGGCAGTGGAGCTGTTCGCCACTGTCAACAGAAGCGCACCCATGAGAGCCATGCCCAGTAGGCTACCCTCCGCCGGACTTACTCAAGATCCCAGAGGTACTTCGATTTGTCGATGAGCTTGGGCGTCCAATCGTCGTCGCCTTCTTCATCCTCGGGCGGGTTGATCTGATACTCCAAATTGAAGTCGGTCCCGGCCGCAAGTTCTTGGACCCCCATCATCTTCACGTGGCCATCAAGGAAAACGACGGGAGTTTTCCCTCGATTCCTGAAGGCGACTCGGCCCGTGTAGCGGCCGGATTCAAACGTCTTGCCGGTAAATCCGCTTGCCCCTTCACCCCAAGAGTTGGCGACCGGGTAGTTCTCTTCATCAAAGACGGGAGGATCGACGATCGTCTGCCCCACCGGTCCACGATCCACTGTCGGGTCCGGGCTGTTGTATTGGAGATAGTAGAAGACATTTCCAAACGGAGTCCTTAGAAAACCAGGGCCTAGCTCTCCTGGGTGGCACATTCCCGTGAAGACAACCGTCGCCGCCGGCTCGGCCACCTGTCCGCTACTGATGGTCCGCGAGGGGGTACCGGTTCCGTCCCAGTAGCTCATGTAGACCTGGTTGTAGCCGTAGCTCATCCGCACGCTGGCCATGACCGCGTCGGGAAATCCGGGAGCCCTCACCACTCCGGGACCGAGCGGATCAAACGCGATGTCGGTGTTCTTGGCGTAGGGAAAAAGCTGCCAAAGCCACGTGCTGAACGTGGCGACTCCGGTCGCAATCCGGATCGGGTCTGCGGCGCCATTCCAAGTCGCAGCCGGAACCGTGAAGTCGTTGTGGTCCCCGCTATAGAGTTGGTGGGCGAGCGCCAGGTTGCGGGCGTTGCTGATGGAGTTCGTTGCCTTGGCCGCCTGCTTGGCTTGGGCAAAGACAGGAAAGAGGATCGCGGCGAGGATCGCAATGATGGCGATCACGACCAGGAGTTCAATCAGGGTGAAGGCTCTTCGTTGAGGACAACAGGGGCGCATGATGTTCGGAGATCTCCGTCGGCTTAGACCTAATCTACAGCGGGTCTGTCAGATTTCCTAATCGACGCGGAATTCGAATTAGGACAAGCACCCCTGTCTTGTCCTAATTCGGAGGAGATCTCGGGGTCTCAGGGGCGCGCTAGCCAGTCCCGGACCAGTCCGGCTTGGATCTGGTCATCGAGCAGGAACGCGTCGTGGCCATAGGGGAGGTCGATGTCGTGGTCTTCGACTGGGCATCCGGCCTCCCTCGCCATTTGGGCCAGAGCCCGCGACTGGTGCGGCGGATAGAGCCAGTCTGAGGAAAAAGAAGTCACCAAAAATCGCGTCCGCGAGCCCGCCAACGAGACGCACTCGTACCGGTCGATCGCCTCGGTGAGGGCCACCAGCGACCCCGCATCGAACCGGGTCGTGAACTTCTTTCCCTGATATCTCAGGTAGCTCTCGACTTGGAATAATTCGGGCGCATCCTGCTGACGCCGCCGCCCAAACTTGGCTTCAAACGCGGCCTCGCTGAGGTAACTCAGATGCCCGGCCATCCGCGCCACCGCGAGTCCCCGGTCGGGACCGGCCCCGACTTCATAATCCCCGCCTTGCCAGGCCGGGTCGGCAAAGATCGCCTGGCGAGCAACCTCGTTGAAGGCGATCTGCATCGCGTTATGGGCGGGGGCGCTGGCCGTGATCCAGGCCCGGTCGCAGGCATCCCGGCGAGCCCATTCCAGCGCCTGCATTCCTCCCATGCTTCCGCCGCAGGCGAGCCAGAGCCGCTCGATTCCCAGCGCGGCCAAGAGCCTCTGCTGGGCTGTGACCATATCGCCGACGGTGATCTTGGGGAATGCCGAGCCAAGCCGGAGAGGGGATTGGCCTCCGGGCCGTGCGGCGGACGAAAGCAAACTGCCCGGCCCAGTCGAACCCCGGCATCCCCCCAAGACGTTCGAGCCGATCACGAAGTACCGGTCGGTATCGATTGCCTTCCCAGGACCCACCAGCGCACTCCACCAACCGACCGGGTGGCTATCTCCGCTCAGCGCGTGACAGACCAAAACCGCGTTGTCCCCCGCCGCTGATAGCGTGCCCCAGGTCTCATAGGCGATCTCGACCGCCGGCAAATGGCCCCCGAGTTCCAGATCCATAGGCCCGATGGGCATGATCTGCCAGGTCTCGTCGGCCCGGTGAGAGGCGTCTTCGCTAAAGAGTCGTTCGTCCATCGACCCCGTTATTTTGGCGGTTCGGGGTCGATTGTCACCAAAGCCACAACCTTTACCGAAAGCCCACGGTCGTGCGCGCAGTAGACTTTAGGTGCATGCCCACAAAACCCGATGCCCGTGGACGCTTTGGTGCTTATGGCGGACGCTTTGTCCCCGAAACGCTCAACCCCGCTCTCGATCAGCTGGAGGCGGAGTTCAATAAAGCCTGGGCCGAGCCGGAGTTTCGGGCCGAATTTGAGCAACTCCTCCGCGAATACGTCGGACGCCCCACCCCTCTGACCGAGGCCAAGCGCCTGAGCCAAGAGACCGGCTATCACGTAGTGATCAAGCGCGAAGACCTGAACCACACCGGGGCCCACAAGATCAACAACGCGCTCGGCCAGTGCCTTCTCGCCCGGCGAATGGGCAAAAAGCGCATCATCGCCGAAACCGGAGCCGGCCAGCACGGCGTCGCCACCGCCACCGTCTGCGCGCTCTTCGGCCTCGAGTGCGAGGTCTATATGGGCGAAGAAGATTGCGCCCGGCAGCAGCTCAATGTCTTTCGGATGAAGCTGCTCGGGGCCAAAGTCAATGCCGTCTCCAGCGGCACGCGGACCCTCAAGGACGCCCTGAACGAGGCCATGCGAGATTGGGTCACCAACGTTGCCGATACCCACTACATCATCGGCACCGCCGCTGGACCCCACCCCTATCCGTATATGGTCCGCGAGTTTCAGTCCGTCATCGGCATCGAATCTCGCCAGCAGTACTTCGAGCGCTATGGCCGTTTGCCCGAGGTCGGCCTAGCCTGCGTCGGCGGGGGCAGCAATGCGATTGGCTTCTTTGCCGGGTTTGTAGAGGATCCCGAGGTGCGGCTGGTCGGGCTCGAGGCGGGCGGGCACGGGCTGGATTCGGGCCAACACGCGGCTCCGCTCAGCGCCGGTTCGCCGGGAGTGCTGCATGGCAGCTATAGCTATCTGATGCAAGACGAAGAGGGCCAGGTGATCGGTACCCACTCGGTCTCGGCGGGGCTGGATTATCCTGGAGTCGGGGCCGAGCATAGCTTCCTCAAGGATTCGGGCCGGGTCGAATACCGCGCGGTGACCGACGAGGCGGCTCTTTCGGCGTTTCGGCGGGTGGCTCAGCTAGAAGGGCTGATCCCGGCCTTCGAGACCGCCCATGCGTTTGCCCCGCTCTTCGAATCCGGAGCCTTCGCCCCCGGCACCCGGGTGCTGGTCAACATGAGCGGCCGCGGAGACAAAGACATGGAATCCGCCGCCCGGATTTTGAGCCTGTAACGAGACGACCGGGCGAGTCTAAGCGATCGGAGTTGTGTGGAGGTCAACAGGGATAGCATCGGGGAAAGCCGCATCGGTGCTTACGAACGCCGACCTTGACACGCAGATCGAAGGGATACCCGCGCGGGGACTGGACTCCGACGGAGTTTTTGGCCAAAGTTGGGGTCGTAAAAGCGGTGGCCTAGGAGTTGGAGATCGTTCGAGACTTTCTTGTAGCTGCTCACAGTTGTGCACCCTGCCGCTTGCGACTTCTCTACCGCTCGCAGGTGATCAAAGCCCCATACCATGTCTGCGAGTAAGCCTTCGAGGCTCATCCGCTTAGTCTTCAACAGAGTACTCCCTGATGATATTGGTTCGGTACTTTACGACAATACTAACTCGTCCACCTTGATTGCTCACGCCTAGGATCGTGCAGTGAGAAGCTCGGCAATCCGGATCCTCATCAACAATCCTACGCGCTGCTTGTTTCAATGCAACCGTCGAATGTCGCCAAGTTCCTGATGTTTCACGAAGTGTGTCCACCAAGACACGACCACACCTGTACTCTCTTGTCGGATCACTCCAAATGGCCCTTAGGAGAATCCAAGCTACAACACCTCCACTTACGACGAACATTACTACCCATGCTGCAATTCTTGCACCCCTTGACGACAGGAAGGATCTCATCTTCGCGCCCAAACGGATTCTGAAGTCGGGTGGCGACTACTTTCCACTTTTCTTACTTCCCTTTTGATCAGATGGTTTCCACCCCTTCTTGACGCGCCCTCGAAATCGAATCGGTCGATTGATTCCGTCTTCTATCGAAGCAGTGACCCCAGGATAGGCAACCAGCTCTTTTGTAATATCCATCCAATTGTTGACGTGCTCCGCAGTTGTACACTGCAAACATGCGGCCAAGTGGACTACATTTAGTTTTGGTTTCCCGCGCTTTCGGCGCTCTTCCTCAATGTAGTCCAAGTCGGCTTGGGTCAAGTGTTCGGTCTCGTTTATGTAGAGCCGGCCCTTTGCATCGCCGTGCCCCCAGAAAAAAAACTCGGTACAGTTGATCAACTGTTCGATTAGTTCTTCTTTGGTCGGATTTCTGAGTCTGACATCACCCGCATTAAAGTCCAACCCCGGTTCCCAAAAGAAATAACCTAAGCCTGAGAGCAGAACGTCGTCATCATTTCCCCGAACAACAAGCCTAAACAGCCCACTCGGATCCGCGGCTGTGAGCGGATTATTCTCGCAATACGCGTACCAGTTCCGTCCATCCTTGATGCGGTCTCGTGTTAAGAACCTTCCTGCGTTGGGGTCGTAGAATCGGTGGCCGAGGAGTTGGAGATCGTTCGAGTCGCTCTGGTAGCCATAGGCCCCGCCGTGGCCGAACCGCCCGGCGTGGGTTCCGGTCGAAGAAACTACCGCCCCCCAGGCGTCATAGACCCGCGTCGAGCTCAAAGAAGTAGCCGATTGCGACTGCGCCTCCACGCTCTTCAGGCCGTTATGGTTATAAGTCTTCGTGCTACCCACCTTCTGCCCAATCCCCGGAGTCACTTCGGTCGTGGTCGATCCGGTCACATGACTCACCACCGGAGCCGTCACACCCACCC
>ERZ761602.8199-NODE-8199-length-10634-cov-3.597977_pt1 | contig 10634 bp, 7 predicted proteins | sample MGYA00512165_ERZ761602 | MGnify/ENA primary metagenome ERZ761602 (study PRJEB28899, sample SAMN02445085) | bioreactor sludge metagenome | biome: EBPR sludge; isolation source: Thorneside wastewater treatment plant | place: Australia: Brisbane, Thorneside...
AGGCCGCGCTGGTGGCCGGCGCTGAGGGCGTGGGCCTGTTCCGCTCCGAATTCCTGTTCATGGGCCGCGGCGGCCAACTGCCGAGTGAGGAAGAACAGTACGAGGCCTACCGCCAGGCCGTCGAGGCCATGCAGGGCCGCCCGGTCACGATTCGCACCGTGGACATCGGCGCCGACAAGCCGCTCGACCGCGCCCCGGCCGGCGACGGCCGCTACGACCATGTGCTGAACCCGGCCCTGGGCCTGCGCGCCATCCGCTGGAGCCTGTCCGAGCCGGCGATGTTCCGCCAGCAGTTGCGCGCCATCTTCCGCGCCAGCGCACACGGCCCGGTGCGCCTGCTGCTGCCCATGGTGGCGCACCTCAAGGAGCTGCGTCAGGTGTGCGACTGCATCGCCCGTGTGCGCCAGCAGTTGGTGGACAACCAGCAGCCCAGCGGCCAGGTGCAGCTGGGCGCAATGATCGAGGTGCCCGCCGCCGCGCTCATGGTGCGGACCTTCCTCAAGTACTTCGATTTTCTCTCCATCGGCACCAACGACCTGATCCAGTACACCCTGGCCATCGACCGCGCCGACGAATCCGTCGCCCACCTCTACGACCCCTGGCACCCGGCCGTCATGAAGTTGCTGGCCACCGTCATCCAGGCCTGCCGGGCGCGCGGCAAGGGCGTGAGCGTGTGCGGCGAAATGGCCGGCGATGTCGCCTTCACCGACGCCCTGCTGGCCATGGGCCTGCGCAGCTTCTCGATGCACCCCTCGCAGATCGCCTTCGTCAAGCAGCGCATCCTGCGTGCCGATGCCGCCAAGCTGGCGGCCCAGTTGCCGCAGCTGTTGGCCGACGAAGACCCGGCGCGCGCAGCCAAGCGCCTGGGCTGGGCCTGAGCTGCCTGTTCCGCCTCAGCGCAAACCCAGGCGCGCGAGCTTCTTGATCAGCCCGACGCGCGAGATGCCGAGCTGTCGCGCGGCCTCGCTCTGGTTGCCGCCGCTGGCCTGCAGGGCCTCGCGCAGCATGCGGCGCTCCAGTTCGTCCAGGGCGTTGTCCAGCAGCCCGCCAGGTGCCACCGCGCTGGGTTCTTCGGCTGGGGCTTCGCCGGCGGCCAGGCGCAGCAGCTCGGCATCCACCTCGCGCTGGCCCGGCATCAAGAGCGCGCCGGCCGACTCGACCACGGCCTTCAGCTCGCGCACATTGCCCGGCCACTCGCGCCCGCCCAGCCAGGCCAGGGCGGCGGCCGACAGACCGGCGCCCGGCACCACCCGCTGCAGCAACCGTGCCGCCAGCAGGGGCACATCGGCACGGCGCTCGCTCAAGGCCGGCGTGCGCAGCACCACGCCTTTGAGCCGGTAGAACAGGTCCTCGCGGAAGCTGCCCTGCTTGACCATGGCCTCCAGGTCGCGGTGCGTGGCAGCCAGCACCCGCACCTGGGCCTGCTGAGCAGTGCGTCCACCCACCGGCACGAAGCTGCCTTCCTGCAGGAAGCGCAGCAGCTTGACCTGCATGGCGGCCGGCATTTCGCCCACCTCGTCCAGGAACAGGGTGCCGCCATCGGCTGCGGCCACCAGGCCGGGCTGGTCGCGGTAGGCGCCGGTGAAGCTGCCTTTCAGGTGGCCGAACAGCTCGCTTTCCAACAGCTCGGCGCTGAGCGCCCCGCAGTGCACCGCCATGAAGGGGCCGGCGGCGCGCGGGCTCAGGCGGTGCAGGGCGCGCGCCACCAGCTCCTTTCCGGTGCCGGTTGGCCCCAGCACCAGCACGCTGACCTGGGTGGGGCCGACGCGCCGCAGCATGGCGCGCAAGGCCTGCATGGGGGCAGCATTGCCAATCAGCCCCAGGTCATCGTCGGCATCGGCCGCCGCCTGGGCGGCCCGCAGCCGGGCCAGCTCGGCCTCCAGTCGCGCCTTGCGCAAGGCACGCGCCACCACGAAGCGCAGCAGCTCGGGGTCGATGGGCTTGCTGATGAAATCCCAGGCACCCAGCTCGGCGGCGCGCAGGGCCAGTTCGTGCTCGCCATGGCCGGTCAACACCAGCACCGGCACGCGGGCGGCGAAGCGGGGGATCAGTTCCAGCCCGCGCTCGGGGTCCATGCTGGGCGGCATGGCCAGGTCCAGCAGCACCAGCTCGGGTGCGTGCTCGGCGAACTGGGCCTGGGCCTGTGCGCCATCGCCCGCCAGCAGCACCTGGTGGCCCAGGCTGCGCAGGAAGGCGCCACCCAGGCGTTGGAAGGCGGGTTCGTCATCCACCAGCAGCAGCTTGCCGCCGGCTTCCTGGGCAGTGGTGTTCATCGCGGGAAGCTCAGTTCGAAACAGGTGCGCCAGCCGGGCTGCTGGCCCAGACGGGCGCTGCCGCCATGCGCGGCCAGGATGCGCGCCACGATGGCCAGGCCCAGGCCGGTGCCGCCGGGGCTGCGCGAGGCAAAGGGTTCGAACACGCGCTCGCCCAGATCGGCCGGCACGCCGGGGCCGTCGTCGCAGATGCGCAGGCGCAGGCACTGGTCGTCCCAGCTGGCGTCGATCTCGACCCGCTCGGCCAGCGCATGGGCGTTGTCGAGCAGATTGGTCAGCGCCTGCTCGACGCGGCGTGGGTCCCAGTCCAGCGCCGGTGCCTGGGCGATGCCCGGGCCCAGCGCCAGCTTGGGCCAGCGCGGTGCCACGGTCTGCAGCAGGGCTGCGGGTTCACTGCGCTCGCGCTGCAGCTTCCAGGGCTTGGCGTAGTCCAGCAGGTCGCGCGTCAGGTGGGCGATGCGCTCGACCTGCGTGCCCACTTCCTGGCGGGTCTCTGCCGGTGCCAGGGCCACGGCCATCGAGATGATGTTGAGCGGGTTGCGGATGTCATGCGCCACCGTGGCGGCCAGCGCGCCCAGCTCGGCCAGGCGGGCCTGCAGCTGCTGCTCGCGTTCGCGCGCGGCAAGCTGCTGCGCCAGCTCCACGTGTGCAGCCGCCTCGGCCACCAGGCTGCCGAAGATCTCGGCCAGATGGCGCGGCCCGGGCGGTGCGGCCTCCCAGCCGCGCAGGGCCAGCAGCCAGCCCTGGGCGCCGCGCTGGCCGTCCAGCCAGGGCAGGCCGCTGGGCTCGGCCTGGGTGGCGTCCAGGCGCAGGACCACGCGCATGCCCAGGCGCTGGCTCAGCAACGTGGCGGCACGCTGGGTCAAGGCGTCCAGGCTTTCGGCCCCCGCCAGTTCGCGCCGCCAGGCGGCCAGGTCTTCGGCGCTGACGGTGCCGCCGGGGTAGATCAGGCGCTGCACAAAGCCACGCACCGGCCCCACCAGCGCCAGGCAGCAGGGGCATCAGCGCCACGACGCCCAGGCCGATGCCCAGCAGCAGGGTCCACACCAGCGCCCGACCGGCCCAGGCGTTGGCGGCGAACACGCCGTAGCGCAGCACGCCGTAGACCAGGATCAGCGGGTACAGCGGCAGGCCCAGCAGGGGCCAGGGGTAGACGGGCAGATCGGCCAGGGCAATGCCATAGCCGGCCAGGCAGAGCAGGCTCCACAGGCTGGAGGCGGCCACGGCCAGGATTTGCTGGCGCACCGGCGCCTGGGCGCGCAGCAGGGCGTGGAGCAGCACGAGCAGGCCGGCAGTGCCGAGCAGCACCCAGGCCACGCTGGCCACCAGGCCGGGCGTCTTCGCCAAGGCCAGCCAGCCCACATCGGCACGCCACACCAGCTCGGCGGGTTCGCTCAGCCAGGCGATCAGGCTGCCACCCAGGCCCAGGGTATAGGCAGCCGCCACGCCAGCCGGCGCCAGGCTGTGGCGGCAGAACACCACGCAGAAGTGAAAGAACAGCGCCGAGATGGCGGGCGCCAGGGCCATCAACTTGAAGGCCAGTGGCCCGATGTCGGGGCCAAACCAGTTGGGCAGTTCGTTGCCTGTCAGCCAGGCCGCAATGCCCAGCAGGAACAGCGCCAAGATGCGCCCGCCCGCCACCCGGCCTGCCCAGGCCCAGAGCACGCCGGCCAGCACCAGGGATTCAAAGATCGCCAAGCCGAGCGCAACGCGGATGAGCATGGGTGTTAACGAAGTAGACAGTTGGGCGGCGCGGCACTGTATCCGAGGTATGCAGTGCCGATGGGGAAGTTCAATTGAATCAATGATTTAGCTTGCGATTGCAGGCTGGCATCGTTCTCGCGAATAGGGGGCATGGACCCCTTTGCCATCCCTGCTCACTCGCCCGCCACCCCAGCGCCCCTGGACTTGGCCGCCCTGCTCGGGTCTGCCGCCTGGGCTCGCTTGCCCCTCGCCGTGCGGCGCCGCTTTGCCGCCGGCCACGGGGCCGCCCTGTACCAGGGCGAGCTGAGCCTGCGCTGCTCCCGCATCGGCCGCCTGTTCGCCTGGGCCAGTCGCTTGTTCCAGGGCCCGCTGACCGCCCTGCAGGCACACAACCTGGGCGCCACCGTGCGGGTGGCGCCGGACGGCCAGGGCGGGGTGGTGTGGGAGCGCTGGATCGGCGGTGCGGCCGAGGCTGTCTGCGTCAGCTCGACCAAGGAGCTGGATGCGGACGGCGGCCTGGTGGAGCGCACCGTGGGCGGCCTGGGCATGGCGCTGGATATCCGCGAGGAAGAGGGTGCGCTGGTGTTCCAGAGCCGCCGCTACTTCCTGTGCTGGCGCGGCTTGCACCTGCCCTTGCCCCAATGGGCCAGCCCGGGGGTCTGCCGGGTCAGCCACCAGGACCTGGGCGACGGGCGCTTCCGCTTCAGCCTTTCCATGACGCACCCGCTCTGGGGCGAAACCTTTCACCAAACCGGCGTGTTCGCCGACCCGATTCAGTGAACCCGGAGGCTTGAATGAACACCGTCTTCGCATTGCTCAGCTTTCAGGCCCTGCTGGGCGCTTTCGACAACCTCTGGCACCACGAGTGGGAAGCCAAGCTGCCGCAGCGCGCTTCGGCGCGGCGCGAACTGCGCCTGCACGCGGCGCGCGAAGCGCTCTATGCCCTGCTCTTCATCGGCCTGGCCTGGTTTGAATGGCATGGGCTGTTCGCCGCCCTGCTGGCCGGCGTGCTGGGCGCCGAGCTCTGCATCACGTTGGCGGACTTTCTGGAGGAGGACCGCACGCGCCGCCTGCCGCCCTTCGAGCGCTGGATGCACACGGTGCTGACGGTGAGCTACGGGCTCTTCATCGGCCTGTTCGCGCCGATTGCCTGGGCCTGGGGCCAGCAGCCCAGCGCCCTGGTATTCCATTCGCATGGCTGGGTCTCGGCCTTGTTCACGCTCTATGGCCTGGGCGTGGGGGCCTGGAGCCTGCGCAATGCGCTGGCGGTGCGCCGCCTGGGCGCTGCCACCGGGCCCGAGCTGCCCATGCCCGATCCATCGGCGCCGGCCGTGCTGGTGGCGGGTGCTACCGGCTTCGTCGGCCAGGCGCTGGTGGCGCAACTGCGCCGCGCGGGCCGGCGCGTGATTGCGCTGAGCCGCGACGGCCGCCAGGCCCGCGCTCTGTTCGACCGGGGCGTCTGGGTGGTCGAGCGCCTGGAGGACATTCCTGCGGAGACCCGCATCGAGGCGGTGGTCAACCTGGCCGGTGCGCGTGTGCTGGGCCTGCCCTGGACGGCGGCGCGCCGCCGCGAACTGCTGTGGAGCCGCGCCCGCGTGGCGGCGGACCTGCTGATGCTGATGCGGCGCCTGCAGCAGGCGCCCCGGGTGCTGGTGGCCGCTTCGGCGGTGGGCTTCTATGGCGCGCGCAATAGCGGCGCGCCGCAGCAGGAGGACGCAGCGCCTGCAACGGGCGAGTTCCAGGCCGAGCTGTGCGCTGCAGTGGAGCATGAGGCGCGGCGCGCCGAAGCCCTGGGCGTGCGCGTCGTGCGCCTGCGCTTCGGCGTGGTGCTGGGCCGGGGCGACGGCGCCTACCCGCCCCAGGCCCTGGCCGCGCGCCTGGGCCTGGCGGCGGTACTGGGTTCCGGCAGCCAGCCCGCGCCCTGGATCCACCTCGACGACGCCGTCGGCCTGATCCGCTTCGCGCTGACCGAAAGCCAACTGGAAGGCGCCGTCAATGCCTGCGCGGCGCAGGCCGTGGATCAAGCCGGCTTCACCCGGGCCTTGGCCACCTCCTTCGGGCGCCAGGTGCGCCTGCGCTTGCCTGGCGCGCCGCTGCGCTGCTTGGCCGGGGAAATGAGCACCCTGCTGCTGGACGGTCAATGCGCGCCGCCACGCAAAGCCCTGGCCGCCGGCTACCGTTTCCGCCATGCCGGCTTGGATCAGGCCCTGGCCGATCTGGCGCGCTGAGGCCAGCGGGGACAATCCCGCCCCATGGCCCTGTTGTCTCTTACGAATGCCCATCTCGCCTTCGGGCATTGGCCGCTGCTGGACGCGGCGGAGTTTTCCCTCGAAACCGGCGAGCGCGTCGGTCTGATCGGCCGCAATGGCAGCGGCAAGAGCTCGCTCCTGAAGATCCTGGCCGGGCTGGAAAAGCTCGACGACGGGCTCTTGCAGCGCTCGCTCGAAACCCGCGTGGTCTACGTGCCGCAGGAGCCCGAGTTCGCGCCCGGCGCCACGGTGTTCGAAGCGGTGAGCGAGGGCGTGGCCGAGGCGCGTGACCTGCGCGCCCGCTTTGAAGCCCACGAAGGCGAGGATCTGGATGCGCTGCAAACCCGGCTGGAAGCCCTGGGCGGCTGGACCTGGGAGCAGCGCGTCACGGAGAGCCTGCAGCGCCTGGGCCTGGATGGCGCGCGCCGGGTGGAGGAGCTGAGCGGCGGCCTGAAAAAGCGCGTGGCGCTGGCGCGTGCCCTGGTGGCCCAGCCCGATGTGCTGCTGCTGGACGAACCCACCAACCACCTGGACCTGGACGCTATCCTCTGGCTCGAAGGCCTGCTGCGCGATTTCCCCGGCAGCCTGCTCGTCATCACGCACGACCGCGCCTTCCTGGACGCCGTGTGCACCCGCATCGTCGAGCTGGACCGCGGCCAGCTGCGCGGCTACCCCGGCAACTTCGCCGCCTTCGAGGCCGCCAAGCAGCGCGAGCTGGAGGCCGAGGCCCTGGCCCATGCGCGGTTCGACAAGCTGCTGGCCCAGGAAGAGGTGTGGATCCGCAAGGGTGTGGAAGCGCGCCGCACCCGCTCGGTGGCGCGCGTGGCACGTCTGGTCAAGCTGCGCGAAGAACATGCGCAGCGCCGCAATCTGCAGGGCAAGGCTCAGCTGAGGGTGGATGCGGGCGCCAGCTCCGGCAAGCTGGTGGCCGAGCTGGACGATGTGAGCAAGGGCTTTGGCGCCGCACCCCCGGTGGTGCAGGGCCTGTCGGCCGTGTTCATGCGTGGCGACAAGGTCGGTCTGGTCGGCCCCAACGGCGCCGGCAAGACCACTCTATTGAAGCTGATCCTGGGCGAGCTGCAGCCCGACAGCGGCACGGTGCGCATCGGCACCAAGATCCAGGTGGCGCATTTCGACCAGATGCGTGCCGGCCTGAACCTGGAGGCCACGCTGGCCGACACCATCAGTCCCGGCTCGGAGTGGGTCGAGATCGGCGAGCAGCGTCTGCATGTGATGACTTACCTGCAGAACTTCCTGTTCGCGCCCCAGCGCGCCAACAGCCCGGTACGCACGCTCTCGGGCGGCGAGCGTAACCGCCTGCTGCTGGCCCGCCTGTTTGCCCGGCCCGCCAATGTGCTGGTGCTGGACGAGCCGACCAACGACCTGGACGTCGAAACGCTCGACCTGCTGGAAGAGCTTCTGATCGACTACCCCGGCACCGTCTTCCTGGTCAGCCACGACCGCCGCTTCCTCGACCGCGTCGTCACCAGCACCCTGGTGGCCGAAGGGCAGGGCGTGTGGCGTGAATACGAGGGCGGGGTGGAGGACTGGCTGCTGCAAAGCCAGCGCGCCCGCATGGCGGCGCAGGCCGCTGCCGTGCCCAAGGTGGACGCCGCCAAGCCCGCGCCAGCGGTGCGCAGCGAAGCACCGGCCCTCAAGCGCAAGCTCAGCTACAAGGAACAGCGCGAGCTGGAGGCACTGCCGGCGCAGATCGAGGCCCTGGAGAAAGAGCAGGCCGAGCTGAGCGCGCTGATGAACGGCAGCGAGCTCTACACCCAGGGGGCCGAGCGCATCAGCCAAGTGACGGCGCGGGCCGCCGCCATTGACGAGGAACTGATGGCGCTGTTGGGGCGCTGGACCGCGCTCACTGATTGACTGCTCATGCGCGGCCCGACGCGGCTTGCTGAATGCGCCCCCGAGCTCGGTCGCTAGAAGCCCCGGCCCGCGCAGTCAAAGTAGGGCTGCACGATTTCCGGGTTTTTGTCGGGATCGCGGTGGTAGTGGTGCGGAAACAGCGCATCGAGCTTGGCCATGCTGGATTCCGGCACCTGCAGCACCAGATAGACCGGCGGAATGCCCTCGATCCAGCCGCTACCCCCATGGACAGGGTGGACGTAGCGCTGCCAGTCGGCGCAGCGGGGATTGCTGAAGGCGATGCCGCGCTGGCGCAGATCCGCCTGAATCTGGCCTGCGCTGCCGGGCACGACACGGTAGTCCGCGCCGTGAGGCAAGCTGGTGTAGACGGTCACTTCGGGCTCCGACTCGCCGCCGCCGCAGGCGCCCAGCGCAGTGGCCAGCAACATCGGCAGCAGGGTTGCAGGGGCTCGTGTTCGAAATGGCTTGGATGTCATGGTTGTCAATCGCAATTGAGCAAGCGCCCCGGCAGCGCCGGGGCGCCCAGAGCCTTACTTCAGCCGGACGCGGCGGATGATCTCAGTCGCCGAAGGAGCGCACGGAGCCTGTGTGCAGAATGACACGCTCAGGGCTGTCGATGCATTGCCCACAAGCCAACTGGTCGCTTCGTCCACGCGCCAGCCGGGTACGGCCGACTTGGCTGCTGCATACAGCCCGGCAATGTGCGGCGCCGCCTGCGAAGTGCCGCTCATCCCGCCATAGGCTTGCACACCGGCCAGAGCGGAGCGAATGCTTGTGCCATTGCCGCCGCCTGGTGCCAGCCAGATGGGGTCGCCAGCGAAATGGCTCGGCCTGGGCAGGTTGGAGAACGAAGACAGCGTGTTGCCCACGCCATCGTTGGTGTGCGATGAAACCTTGATGGCATTGGGCACGCAGGCGGGGAAGCCGATGGCGCCGAAATAGCTGTCGTTGCCGGCGGCGGCCACCACCGGAACGCCGAGGTCGCGCAAATTGCGTATGGCGGTGGTCACGGCGGGGACTTCATTTGGGCAGGAGGTGCTGAAGCGCCCGCCGCCCAGGCTCAAGTTCACGGTGAACGGATTGATCGTGCCGGTTTGCATGGCGCCTGCCACGGCTTCCATCGCCGCAATCAGATCCGCATCGAACAGCCTGGGGCGCTCCACACCGGCCGCGTCATAGGACATCACCTGCACCGCCACGATCGAGCCGTCAGGGGCCGTACCCTGGGTTCCCAGGCCGGCGTTCGGCTCGTTGCGGCCGGCGGCGATGCCAGACACATGCGTGCCATGGTGGCAGTCGGCAGGAGACCTTGTTGAGCAACTGGCCACGGGCGCAGCAGATCCCGCCAGGCCTTGCGGGCCTAGTGGGCTATCTCCCAACGCATTGGCGCTGGGGCAGCGGCTTTGGTAGTGCACCGAACCGACGGTTCCGTTGGTTCCAAAACAGGCCTCATAGATCACCCTTGAGGCTCCGTCTGCATTGCGGAAGAAGGCGTGATCTCGTCGCACGCCGCTGTCAATGATGACCAGGTTCTGTCCTTGACCACGATAGCCGGCGTTCCAGGCCACCGGCATGTTCAGGGTGTTGGTGCTGGTAGCCAGCGACAGATGGCCGCGCGGGCGGTTCAGTGCAATCTGCAGCAGGCGACCGTCCTGGCTGCTTGACAGCGCCTTGAGCTGGGCCGGCGTCAGCCGCGCGGTGAAGGCGCCGACCATGGGCAGGTCCGTGACTGCGGCGTCCGGGATCTGCGCCTTGGTGCGCAGTTCCTTGAAAGCCTGGAGATGCGCGCGCTTCTGGGCCTCTGCCGCATTGCGTTGCTGAAAAGCGCCCAGCAGCGGATTGCGCAGGGTCACGATCACTTCCACCTGGCCACGTTCGTCCGCCACTTGCAGCGCTTCAGGATCCACGCTCAGCGGGCGGGGGTCGGCAAGACCTTGCACGGCGAACCCGCGCAGCGCGGAGGTATCCAGCAATTGCATCAGACCCTGCCGGTCCAGGCGCAGGGAGACGCCCGGCAGCTTCGGGTCCGCCGCATCCGCAGCGGCGAACTGGCGCTCTTCCGGGCTCATCTTGGCGGCGAGTGGTTCCAGGCGTTGTTGCGCCGCGCGCAAGGCCGCCGCAGGCAGCTTGACCTGGCCCTGCGGCGTCAGTTCGTAATCGGCATCCTGATCCACATGGGGCAGGGCTGAAAGGCTGACGCGGCCACGCGACTTCAGGGCCTGTTCAACACCCTGCACGCGATAGTCTGTGGCGTCCAAACCCAGCTTGCTGCTCCAGTGGCGGCCAGGCCAGAAGCTCAGCGCCTGGTTGCTGCGGACCAGGGTCTCGATACCCGCCTCGGTCAGGTAGAGCTCAACCTGCCCTACTTGATTGCGCCAGCGGCCGGCGCTCCAGGCCTGGTTGCCCAGTTCGGCCAGCAAGGCTGATTCTTTGCGCGCGGCCACGGACTTGACCTTCGCCAAGTCCTTTTGAAGCTCCCCTAGTCTTACTGTGTCAATAAATTCAAGGCATTATGTGTACTTCTTCAAGCAAG
>ERZ761602.8200-NODE-8200-length-10632-cov-10.430746_pt1 | contig 10632 bp, 5 predicted proteins | sample MGYA00512165_ERZ761602 | MGnify/ENA primary metagenome ERZ761602 (study PRJEB28899, sample SAMN02445085) | bioreactor sludge metagenome | biome: EBPR sludge; isolation source: Thorneside wastewater treatment plant | place: Australia: Brisbane, Thorneside...
CGCGCTCGCGCTCGGCCTCCAGCCGCTGGTACTCGGCCTCCTGCCGCTCGCGCTCACGCTCGCGTAGGGCCTCCTGCAGGAGGAACTCCAGCGTCGCCTGCTCCCGCAGCCACGCCTCGCGGGCGCGGTAGCGCTCCCGGTCGACGGTGGACTCGCTGATCGTGTCGAGCTTCTCCATGGCCTTCTCCAGCGCGGGCGAGTTCAGTGAGGCGGGAAGCTCGGTCCAGTTGCGCGCCTCCTTCAGAAAGTAGACCCATTGCGCCTCCTCGTCCAGGGGCTCTCCGAGCCGGAAGCGAGGGAGCTGGAGCATGTGCAGCTCGATCTGGTCGGTCAACACCAGCCCGGCCTCGGCGTCGAGCAGCCGAATGCGGTGATGGACGGCGGAAGAGCTGGGGAAGAGGACCCCGTCGACGATCCAGATGGCCAGGGTCGGCTTGAGCAGGTGGTAGCCCTGGCCGCTGCCGAGCTGCTCGGCGTAGCTGCGGGCCCAGGCGTAGAGCGCCCGGGCGGGCAGTGCCGTATGGATCTGGACCTGGACCTCGATCTGGACGACGCGACCGGCCTGGCCGCGGGAACGGCAGTGGAGCCGATGTGCCTCGCTGCGGAAGGCATCCGCATCGCCGTGGTGTCCAGTCCCAGCCCCTCGGATCCAGCCAGAGAGTTCGATGACCATTCGGCCACTCCGACCAGACATCGACGCTCCAAGGAGACCACCGGTCTTCATGGAAAGTCGTCGGTTTGTTCTTGGTTCGATGATGTGTGTTCTAAACCAAGGCATCATCCGGCGATTGAGCTGGTTCCGAGCATGCTGCCCGAAGTCGAGCGCGTCGCCCCCTCAGCCCCGATCCTCCACCGTGTCCCCCTCTCTGAGCACGAGCTCCACGAGGCCCACCCCGCTCGAGACGACGAGGTCGCCGCGCACCCCCTCGTCTCGGAGCCGATCGCGTAGCCGGTTCAGCAGGCCGTCCCAGCGGCGCCGGAGCGCGTCGCGATCGTCGATGTGGGGCCAATGGGGACGCGCGAGGTCCTCCCAGGCGAGGGGCTGTTGCACGCTGGCCAGCTCCGAGAGCACCCGGGCGAGCTGACCGCCGATCACCACCGCGGCGCCGTGGGGGCGATGGAGCTGGACGGTGTCGAAGGAGCAGACGATACGCAGCGGGCCGCCCTCGTCGGCGCGCGTCGCGGGCTGGCCGGCCGCGGCGATCGGCACGCGCACCGCTCGCCAGGCCGCGGCGGCGCCGGGAAGCGGCAGCCCGGCCTGCACGTCGAAGGTCTCGGCGCCTACGCGCCCCCGCCACCGGCCCTCCGTCACCCAGAACACGGCCAGGGCGTCGAGCAGCCGGCCCGGCGCGAGGCGAGGCCGGGGGTCCTCGACAAGGGAGCAGGTGCCGGGCAAAACCTGCGGCGCGAGGCCCGGGCCTTCGAGCCCGAGCACGTGGTCGGGGAGGCTCAGGTGCTCGACGGAGAGCTCGACGCCCGGCGCCAGGCGGATCCGCGCGCCCTCGACGAGCGGAACCGCGTCCACGACCTTGCCGCCCACGCTGAACCGCCGCCGGAGCGCGAGCAGCCAGAGGCGCTCGCCGCGAAGGCTCACCATCGCGTGGGCCTCGGAGACGTCGGGATCGTCGATGCGGAGGGCGGCGGCCCAGGTGCGGCCGATCAGGTCGCCCGCGTACAGGGTCTCGGCGGTGCCATCGGGGAGGCGGATTTGCGCGGAGGCCTGCATCGGGCCCTATGGTACGCCGGGCGCGCGTGACTCGGCGCTCACTCTGCGCCCCACGCCGTCCGCACCTCCTCGGCGAGCGACGGCACGGGCCGCTCCAGCGCATCGAGGGACCACACGCGCGCCGTCTTGTCCCAGCTCACGCTCGCGAGGTCGCCGTCGGCGAGGAACTCGATGCCCACGGCGCGCTCGGTGTGCCCCGGCAAGGCGCCGAGGAGCCGCCCGTCGGCGGACCAGACGAACACGCGCCCGTCCGCCATCGCGGCGGCGACGCGATCGCCCGCCAGGGAGAGCGCGACATCGAGCACCGCCGCACCGCCCACGTCCAGGGCGAGCTCGCCCGCGCCGTCGCGGACCCGCACGCCGTCGACGGTCGCGATGACGAGCCGCTCTCCGCGCAGGGCCGCGGCGCGAGCGCCTGGGATCGCGGCAAGCTCGGTGAGCGCCTCCCCGTCCATGCGCTCGATCCGCCCGTCCCGATCCACGAGCAGGACGCGATCTCCGTCATGCTCGAGGTCCACGTACATGCGGCGCGCCTCGCTCACCGTGGGGGGGAGGTGAGGCGCCGACCAGCGGTAGATCCCCTTGTCCATGTCGATGCCGACGATGCTGCCGTCGGAGAGGACCGCGGCCCGGCGCAAGTGGCGGCCCTTGGCGAGCGGCGTCAACCCCACGTCGCCGGCCATCGCGGCCTTGGGCTCGCCCAGCCCGGAGTAGAGCAGGCCACCCGCCCCCCAGGCCGCCACCTTGACGAGCTCGGGGTCGAGCGCGTGCGCGCGCACGCCACCGTCGGCGAGGTCCACGACGAGTGCGGCCCCGCTGGCGCCCGCGAGGGCGAGGCGGGTGCCGTCCGGAGCGGAGGCGAGGTCGGCGAGCCCTGCGGACGCACGCACGACCGAGGGTGCGCCGGTCGGCACGCGCCAGGCGCGCAAGGGCCCGTCATGGACGACCAGGCCCTCTGCGGAGAAGCCGACCGCGCGTGGGGTGGCGGCGTCGAAGGCCGCGACGAGCGTGCCCGTGTCGAGCCGGGCGATGCCGATGCCCCGCTCCGCGTCCAGCGCCGCGTGGCGCCCGTCCGGCGCCAGCACGATGGACCGGATCGCGCCGAGCCGCGTGTCCTGCGAGACGATGGTCGCACCGGTCTCTGCCGAGGCCACGAGCAGGCGCCCGCGCACCGTCCCGATCACCACCGTGTCGCCTTCCGGGGTCAGCGCGATCGCGGTCGCCACGTGGTCCCCGGCGGCGGCGGTGGGGACGCGGCCGATGGGCCCGGCGGCCGGCCCGAACGCGAGCACGCCGTCGGCGCAGATCGCTGCGACGCGATCCTCGACCCACGCCGCGGCCTGGATCCGCCCCGAGCACCCCGAGGGCGGCGCCCGAAGGCCGTCCATCGGTGCGTCACCTGCCCAGATGGCCCTCGGCGACCGCACCCCCTCCCAGTCCGAGAAGACCCGTGGCCACCGGCCCAGCTCGGCGCCGTCGTGCGCATCGAGCGCGATCGTCGCGTCCTCCGCGTCCCAGACCAGCACGCGGCCGTCCCGCACATCCCCTCCCTCGCTCCTGAGCGCCACGGTCCACGCCTCCCGGCCGGCCTCCCACCGCGACACCGTCCCCGCTCGCCCGCACAGCACCCACGCCGCCCCCGGGCCGAGCGCGGACCACGCGCAGGTTGGCCCCGGCTCCTCGCGCAGGCGCTGGGGACGCTCTGCACGCCCGAAGGCCGCGAAGACGCCGCGCGCGAGCGGGTCCTCGCCTCGCTCCAGCACCGCGAGCGCGTGCCGTTCGGCGGTCTCGCGGTCCCCCGCCTCGGTGGCCGCCACCGCCTGCTGGAGCTGCACCTCGGCGAGCCGCGCTCCGGCCTCCGACTCGGCGGCGAGCGCCCGATCGAGGGAGCGCGTGGTCTGGTACCAACCGACCGCGACCGCGACCGTCACCGCGAGCAGTCCGGCCCCGCCGACCCCGAGCGGGAGGCGGTACGCGGCGAGGGCTCGCCGGAGCAGATCCCCCGGGGTGTAGCTGTAGGCCACGACGCGGCGCCCCTCGAACCAGCAGAGCAGGTCCTCTGCGAGCGCGGCGGCGCTCGGGTAGCGGGCCACCGGGTCGGCGGCCGTCGCGCGGGACACCACGGCCGAGAGCTCGGGAGGGAGCGGGTCACCCAGGACCTCGGCGAGCGTCGCCCCCAGCGCCCACACATCGTCGCGGGGATCGGGCGCCTCGCCGCGGGCCTGCTCGGGCGACATGTAGCGCTCGGTGCCGACGCGTCCGCGCGGCCCGGAGGCCGGGAGGTCCCTCCAGCGCGGCTCGGCGGCCGGCGTCGGCGCTGCCAGCCCCCAGTCCACGACCTGTGTCTCCCCGTGCTCCCCGACGAGCACGTTGGCCGGCTTCAGATCGCGGTGGACGAGCCCCGCGTCGTGGGCCACCGCCACCGCCTCCACGGCGGCGAGCACGTGTCGGACGAGCCCACGGCGACCCTCCGCGGTCGCGCCCGCCGCCACGTCCCCCAGCGTGCGCCCGCGGACCAGCCGCATCGTGTAGAACGGGCGCCCGTCCGGCAGCGTGCCCACGTCGTACACCGGCACGATGCCGGGGTGATCGAGGCGGCTGGTCACCGCCGCCTCCCGCGCGAGGCGCGCCTGGGCGACCGGATCGGAGGCCCGCTCGAAGGCCAGCTCCTTGAGCGCCACGTCGCGCCCGAGGCGCGTGTCCCTCGCCGCCCGCACCGCGCCCATGCCGCCGCGCCCGACCAGGGCGCCGATCACGTAGCGGTCGCGATCCTCGGGGGGGGACGGGGCCAGCGCGGGGCCGTCGGCCTCGCCCGGATCACTCCAGCCGCCGCCGCTGGGCTCCTCGGGCGGCGGTGGCGGGCGGTTCGGGGGCACGAAGGACATGTAGCCAGAAAGCGGGTGGGAGAGGGGCCGGGTGGAGGTCTGGTGGAGGTCACGAAGGCGGGGGCGCCGGGTATCGACTGGGGCCAACCCCGAGGTGTTCATGCTCGCATCGTCGCTCGTCCTCTCCCTCGCCCTCCTGCCCGACGCGGGGGCGGCCAACGTCCCGAAGATCAAGAACATCCGCATCCGGGACACCGACACGAGTGGGGCGGGCACCTACAAGATCGGGCTCATCACGACGAACGACGACGCCGACCCCGTGGAGAGCGTGGAGGCCGAGCTTGGCAGCGGCGCCACGGTGAGCGGTGTTCTCGACGACCGCCGCCTCGCGCTGACCGGGCCCTGGGGTGCGTTGAGCGACCAGGTCGACGACGTCGTGCTCGACCTGACCGACGCGAGCGGGGGCGTCTTGACGATGCTCTCCGGTACGCTCTCGCCCGACGGGGCGCTCGTGTTCTCCTCCCCTCGGAGCGGCGAGGACGGCACGTGCACCGCGCGCACGGGCTGCGACGACCCCTCCACGGAGGTCGGGGTCGACATCGAGGTGCAGGCCGCGTGGGTCGTGGATGGCGACGCGGGCCTGAGCTTCTCGCTCGTCCTGCACGGCGCCGACGTGGACGACGTGGCGGGCGCCGCGCTCACGGTCACGGAGACCTACGAGGGTGACACCGAGGTGTGCCTCACCACCAGCCGCGCCGGCGAGTGTACATCGTGGGGCTTCGAGACCTATAGCGAGAGCACGTTGACCGACCTGACGCTCGGCGACCGCGATGAGGTCTGGGCGCTCGACCTGCCCGGCGACTTCACCTACGGCGAGCGGGTGACGGTCATCGCACGCGACTCCCGCGGTCGGAAGCTCGACACCGTCAAGTTCAGCCCGGCCGCCCCCTGGAACGCGGGCGCCACCAGCGCCCTCGCGGTCGACAACGACCCCGCCACCTCCCTCGCGTTGACCCAAGGCCCGCCCTCCACGAACAACGGACCCCTCTACGCGGCGGACCCGTGGCACCTCGCGATCGTCTCGGAGGATTGGTCCCTCGACGACCGCTACCCCGCGTCGGCGACCATCGCGGTGCTGGACGGGGAGACGTGGGAGGTGCCGGTGCACAGCTACCAGGTGACCGGGCGCGTGCCGGTGGCGTTCGAAGGCAGCCCGGAGGACGAGGAGCTCTACATCGAGCAGGACGGCGTGTTCCTGGCCGCGCTCAGCACCTCCCTGGCCTGCGACACGGACTCCCAGACCTGCGCCGTGCTCGACCAGGACGAAGACGGCGACTGGGCCCTCGTCGTGACGCAGTGGGCGCAAGACCCGGCCGAGCTCGCCTCGCTGCTCGACGTGTCGGTCGTGCCGCTCGGGGCCGCGGTACCCACCGAGCGCAGCTACACGCTCGACTTCGGTGACACCTTCGCGGCCACGTTCGGCATCGGCGTGGACTTCGTGGCGGACCCGCTCTGGCTCGATCTGCAGGCCGAGGTGACGCTCTCCAGCGCCGCCGATGAAAAGGGCAAGGGCAAGGCGCGCGTTCAGGGGGCCGTGTACGGCCAGTTCGACGCCGGCGACGACGGCCTGCCTGGCCTGTCCTACCGCGACGCCGCCGCTCTCCTGCCCCGCGGCGACATCCTCATCGGCGGTGAACCCATCGACTTCGAGATGACGGCGGGCGACCGCACCGTACGCACGGCACCGCCGGTGATCCAGTACCTCAACGGCAAGGGCACCAAGAACAGCACCTCGACCGCCGGTCAGACCCTGGAGGCCGAGCTCCTCTGACCACTGACCGCGCCGACCTTCCCTCACCTCAACCCAAGGACTGCCTGATGCTCCTCCTCCTCATCCTCGCCTGCTCCGGTCCCGCCGACACCGCCCCCGCGGACGCCGACGCGGACACGGACACGGACACCGACACCGATACGGACACGGACACGGATACGGATACGGATACGGATACCGACACCGACACGGACACGGACACGGACACCGACACGGACACGGACACCGACACGGACACCGACACCGATCCCGTCGTCTGCACCTTCGACGCGGTGAGCTTCTCCGTCGGAGAGGCTACCTTTGTCGTACCGACGGACTGTGCCCGCATCCGGGCGAAGGCCTGGGGCGCGGGAGGCGGTGCCGGGGTGAGCAGCGCGGGAGGGGGCGGCGGCATGGTCGACGCCTTCGTCGACGTGACCCCCGGTGAGACGCTCGACCTGAGCGTCGGCGCTGGCGGTTGGGTGGGCGCCCAGACCCACGGCTGCGCCTACTGGCCCGACGAGTACGGTGGTCTCGGCGGCGGCGCCACCTGGCTCTCCCGCGGCGGGGAGCCGCTCGTGGTCGCCGGCGGCGGCGGCGGCGGCGGCACGCCGGGCTTCGACGCCGGCACCCCGGGGAGCGGCGGTGCGGGCGGTGGAGAGGCCGGTGAGGCGGGCGCGGCCGGATCCGGCACCACGCGCGACGGTGGGGGCGGCGCCGGCGGCTCGCAGACGGCCGGCGGCGTGGCCGGCACCTGGGACCCAAGTGACTACGCTGTGGACAACACGCCACCCGAGGACGGGGCGTCGTTCGTTGGTGGTGCGGGTGGTCTCGGCGCCGGCTGCGCTGGCGCCGGTGGCGACGGCGGTCAGGGCTGGTTCGGCGGCGGGGGCGGCGGGCCCGGTGGGTGGGGCAGCGGCTCGGGCGACGACGGCACGGGCGGCGGCGGCGGCGGCGGGTCGAGCTACGGCCCAGCCGGTTCGACCTTCACGGCCGGGGTCGGTGTGAGCCCGGGCGGCGCCTCCGACCCCGACTGGGTCTCGGGGGTGGGCGCCGGCGGCGCCGGTGGCCCTGGCGGCGACGGCGCGATTCGGCTCTCCGCCGAGTAGCTGGCGGCGGCGTCGATCAGGGCCCTCTGCCTGGACTGACCGTCTCGAGCGAGCGCCTCAGGACCGCTCCCCGAGCCGCCGCAGCGCGCGGACCGACTGCCAACCGCAGGCCGCCCAGGAACCACGCTGTCGCCGCCCATGCCGTGCGTACCCGGCGCTGGCGGGCCTCAGAGCTGGACAGGCATCACCTCGCCCCGCTCCAGCGTCCTGGGCAGCGATCTCGGCGCCAGCGCCCGCAGAGAGGCCGTCAGCGCCTCCAGGATCTCCGTCTTCCAGTGGGCGCGGGAGGCGACCAGGCTGACCTCGCGGGTGGGGACCGGGTCCCGAAAGGGGCGGATCCGCGCCAGGCGGACGGAGCCGGGGAGGGTGCGGGCGAAGGTCTCGGGCACCAGGGTGCAGCCGCCGCTGTGGTCGATGAGGGTCCGCAAGGTCTCGAAGCTGGCGGCGTCGAAGCGCACATTGCCCATCGCCCCATGGGTGCGGACGCCGCAGAGGTGGACGACCTGGTTGCGAAAACAGTGACCGTCTTCGAGCAGCCACAGCGGCTCGCGCTCCAGCATGGCGACGTCCACCTCGTCCTGGGCGAGCAGCGGGGAGTCGGGTCGGGCGTACACATAGAAGGGGTCGTAGAAGAGCACGCGGCTCTCCAGGCCCGGCTCGTCCAGGGGGGTGGCGAGCACGCCGGCGTCCATGCGGAGGGCCTTGACCTGGTCGACGATCGCCGCCGTCGTCCGTTCGAGCACGGTCAGCTCGATCCTGGGGTGTCTCTCGGCGAAGGGTCCCAGGAACCAGGGCAGCACGTAGGGCGCCAGGGTGGGGATGATCCCCAGGGTGAAGCTGCCGCAGAGCCGATCGGCCCCCTCGGCCTCGGACAAGAGGCGCTCATGGGCGGTCAGCACGTCCACCGCCAGGGCGACGAGCCGCTTCCCTGGAGCGGTGGTCTGTACCGGACGGCCTCTTCGATCGAAGAGGACCGTCCCCAGATCCTCTTCGGCCTTGGCGACCTGGGCGCTGAGGGTGGGCTGCGAGACACCGCACAGCGCCGCCGCCTTGCCGAAGCTCCCGGTCCGGTGAACCGCTACGATGTACTGGAGCTGGGTGATGGTCGGCACGGCATCTTCCCACGGACAGGGGTCTGCGGTCCCGACCTATTCGCCCCCGCCGAGCGGAGCACGCCTCAGCGAGCCAGGTCGAAGCGGTCCGCCTGCATCACCTTGGTCCAGGCGGCGATGAAGTCCGCCTGGAACCGGGCCGGGTCGTAGGCGTAGACCTCGCAGATGGCGCGCAGCTCGGAGTTGGACCCGAAGACGAGGTCGACCTCGGTGGCGGTCCAGCGCACGGCGCCGTCGGGCCCCTTGCCCTCGAAGGTCCCGTCGCCCTTGGGGGCCCAGGTGGTCGAGAGGTCGAGCAGGTTGACGAAGAAGTCGTTGCTCAGCACCCCCGGCTGGTCCGTGAAGACGCCGAGCTTGCTGCCGCCGTGGTTGGCGTCGAGCACCCGCAGGCCGCCCAGCAGCGCCGTCATCTCCGGCACGGTCAGGCCCAGCAGGTCGGCCTTCTCGATGAGCTCGGCCGCCGGGCGACGCAGCGCGGCGTCGGTGTAGAAGTTGCGGAAGCCGTCCGCCTTGGGCTCCAGGAAGGCGAAGGAGACGGGATCGGTCTGATCCGCGGTGGCGTCGACCCGCCCCGGTACGAAGGGCACCTTGGAGCCCTTGCCCGCGGCCTGCTCGACGGCCGCGGCCCCGCTCAGCACGATCAGGTCGGCGAGGGAGACGGCCTTGCCCCCCGAGGCGGCGCCGTTGAAGGCGGCCTGGATGCGCTCCAGCTCCTTGACCACCTTGGCCACCTCCGCCGGGTTGTTCACCTCCCAGCTCGCCTGCGGCGCCAGCCGGATGCGGGCGCCGTTGGCACCGCCGCGCATATCCGTGCCGCGGTAGGTGGAGGCCGAGGCCCAGGCGACCCGGACCAGCTCGGAGACGCTCAGGCCGGAGGCCAGGATCTCGGCCTTGAGCCGGGCGGCGTCGGCCTCGCTGATGACGGGGTGGTTGAGCTCGGGCAGGGGGTCCTGCCAGAGGAAGTCCCGGTCGGGGACCTCGGGGCCCAGGTAGCGGGCGCGCGGGCCGAGGTCGCGGTGGGTCAGCTTGAACCAGGCGTCCGCGAAGGCCTGCTCGAACTCGGGCTGGTTCTCCAGGAAGCGCTTGGAGATCGCGGCGTAGGCGGGGTCCTCTCTCAGGGAGAGGTCGGTGGTGAACATCATGGGCGCGTGACGCTTCGAGGCGTCGTGGGCGTCGGGCACGGTCCCCTCGCCGCCCCCGTCCTTGGGCTTCCACTGCGTGGCGCCGGCCGGGCTCTTGGTCTTCTCCCACTCGAAGTTGTACAGATTGGCGAAGTACTGGTGCGTCCAGCTCACCGGGGCCGAGGTCCAGGCGCCCTCCAGGCCGCTGGTCACCGTGTCCGCCCCCTTGCCCGTGCCGCAGGTGTTCTGCCAGCCGGTGCCCTGCTGCTCGACCCCGGCGGCGGCGGGCTCGACACCCACACAGTCCTTGGGAGCGTAGGCGCCGTGGGCCTTGCCGAAGGTGTGCCCGCCGGCGATCAGGGCGACGGTCTCCTCGTCGTTCATGCCCATCCGCGCGAAGGTGTCACGGATGTCGTGCGCCGCGGCGAGGGGGTCGGGGTTGCCGTTGGGGCCCTCGGGGTTGACGTAGATCAGCCCCATCTGGACGGCCGCCAGCGGCTCCTGCAGCTCGCGCTTGCCGTGGTAGCGCGCGTCGGCGAGCATCTCGGCCTCGGGGCCCCAGTAGACCAGGTCGGCCTCCCAGTCGTCCACGCGGCCCCCGGCGAAGCCGGCCGTCTTGAAGCCCATGGTCTCCAGGGACACGTTCCCGGCCAGGACCATCAGGTCGGCCCAGGAGATGCTCGCCCCGTACTTCTCCTTGACCGGCCAGAGCAGGCGGCGGGCCTTGTCGAGGTTGGCGTTGTCGGGCCAACTGTTCAGGGGCTCGAAGCGCTGCTGACCGCCGTCGGCGCCGCCGCGTCCGTCCAGGGTGCGGTAGGTGCCGGCGCTGTGCCAGGCCATGCGGATGAAGAGCGGGCCGTAGTTGCCGTAGTCCGCGGGCCACCAGTCCTGGGAGGTGGTGAGCGCGGTGGCGATGTCGGCCTTGACGG
>ERZ761602.8201-NODE-8201-length-10632-cov-4.823958_pt1 | contig 10632 bp, 7 predicted proteins | sample MGYA00512165_ERZ761602 | MGnify/ENA primary metagenome ERZ761602 (study PRJEB28899, sample SAMN02445085) | bioreactor sludge metagenome | biome: EBPR sludge; isolation source: Thorneside wastewater treatment plant | place: Australia: Brisbane, Thorneside...
GCGTACGACGCGGTAGCGAGCAGTTGGTAGAGCGCGGCAGGCGTGCTTCCGCCGGAAAGCGCAATGGAGGCCGTGCCGCGCGCTTGCACCGCTTGTGCCAGTTCGGCGCACACGGTTTCCGCCGCCGCATGGCTCAGCGCGTCGATGGCGCCCCGCTCGTTGCGGCAGGGCACGATCACGCTGACCGCGGGAGGACTCATTGGGAGCCGGACCAGATGGCGCACCGCTGGCGGGCGGAACCCGCGGCATCGAGGTTCTCGCGGGCAAAGGTGGCGGCTGCATCGCGATCGGGTTCGAAGCGGGCGGGATCGTGCAACGTGGCCTGGAGCCAGCCGGCCGCTGCCTGCCAGTCACCCTGCTCCACCACCATGGATGCCGCAAGATGGCCCAGCAGGAACTCGATGCCGGGCGTCCGGGTCACGATGCACAGGCAGCGGCAGGCCATGGCCTCCTTGACGGCGTTCGGCAGCCGCTCGGCGGGCGACCGGGAGAGGAGCAACAGCACGCTCGCGCGGGCGAGCAGGCCGTAGACCTCGCTGTGACCGATGCCGCCGGTGAAGTGCACCCGGCCCGCGACGCCGGCCTCCCGGGCCAGACTCTCCAGCCGCGGGCGGTCGGGCCCCTCCCCCACGACGGTCAGCCGGGCCTCCCCGTGGTTGGCCGCGACGGCGGCGAAGGCCCGGATAACGTCGTCCACGCCCTTGTTCTCCTCCAAGCGCGCGACCGTCACGAACTCCCCGGGGACCTTCTGGCTGCAATCGACCGGCACCTGTGCCAGCTCGATCCCGTGGAGGCTGACATGGACCCGGTCGGGATCGAGCCCGAGCGCGGCGAACGCCGGCAAATTGGCGGGGGTGATTGTCCAGAGGGTATCCACCTGCCGCGCCATCACGACAGAGGGCGGAAACGCGTATACCAGGTCATAGGCATTGAGCGACATGGCCACGTGCACCCCCGGCACCCAGCGCTTTACCAGGTAGGCAAGGACGGCCGGGTAATGGCCCCAGTAGAGACAGAGTACCGCCGGCGGGGATGCGCGGCACTCGGCGAATACCGCCAGCATGCGTGGCAGGAGGAGAAGGCAGCGACCAAGCAGCACCGGCCGGGCGGCACCATGCCAAACCAGCCAGCCCACGGTGCGCAGGGTCATCCAGGGATGGCGGAGCGCGAAGGCGACTCCGCGCAGGACGCTGCCGGGGCTCCAGGAGGTAAGGTCCAGGCCGTCCAGGCGCCAGTCCCGGAGCAGGTCACGCGAACGAGGGTGGCTCGAGCGCAGTGCGCGCACCCGGAGCCGGCACCCGCCGGCCGCGAGCGCGCGTACCTCGACGCCGACGAAGGCCTCGGAGGGCCACGGGAAGACCATGGTCACCAGCATGACGTCCATCAGGCACGCACCGCGATGAAATGCACCGACGCCGTGGCAAGGTCCTCGTCCGACCACCGCCGGAATGGCATCGCCAGGTCCTTCCGGGCGACGGTCGGCGCCCGGTGAACCCGGGTCTCCCGCAGGACCCGGAAGCCGCTGGCATCGAGCCAGGCTCGATGCTCCGACGCCGAGGCCCGGTTGAGCAGATATGGCCTCGTGCCCTTGACCAGACGCCAGGCGCCCGCCGGATATTGGAGGTGCCCGTCCCAGCCCGACGTCAGCCGGTGGCTTCGCAGGTCGATGACGTGGGACATTGCCCCGCCGGGCACGACCCAGCGGGCCATGGCCGCGTAGGCCAGCGCCGGCTGCTCCACATGCTCCATCACGGCCTGGGAGTAGAGCAGGTCGACCGGCTCGGTCCCGGGACCACTGACACCGTCCCACGGCACCTGATAGGCCACCGAGATTGCGGATGGCCGCCCCTCCAGGGCAGCACGGATTCGGTCCAGGCGGGCGGCGAGCCCGGGCCCGTCCGCGCTCCCGGCCATGAGGTCCTGCGGGAAGGCGTAATCGGTCAGCCGCGGGACCACACCGGGGAATTCCTCGTCGCCCGGGATGGGCGCGCCGCGGGCAAGCAAGGCGGCGATCTCGTCGAGCAAGGTAAGGTTGCCGGCCAACGAGGCGTACGGGACAACGTCGAGGGCCTCGAGGCGGTTGGCTCCGGAGAGCAGGGCCGCGAGGCCGATGCCCAGCGAATCGCCGGGTCCGAGTTCGGCCACGGAATGGAATGGGCGTTCGATGCCCGCGTCGCGGAGCGCGACCAGATGACGCAGCCAGACGGAATAGCAGTAGCGCCCGCTGGACGTGCCCCCGGTACGGCCGCGGCGGGCGTCGTAGGCCAGGGGAAGCCAGGTCGCGAGCCCCTTGATGAGCGGTAGAAGCTGCATCGTGCGCGCCTCAGCCCGCCGCCGGTCGGGACCGGCGGCGCCCGACGGCGCCCTCAAGGACGGTGATCGTCTGTCGCACAAGCCGCGGCACCGCGAGCTGATCGAGGATGATCCGGCGCCGTGCGGCCCGTGATTCCGGCGCGGGAGGCGCCAGGGCACACAGCATGGCGTCGGCGAGGGCGCCCGGGTCGGCGGGCTCGGCCAGCCGGCTGGCGTCTTCGAGGTATAGCGCGTTGTCCCCCACGCGGGTAGCCACCACGGGTGTCCCGCAAGCCAGGGCCTCAGCCACCACGTTCGAGCAGCCTTCCGATCGTGACGGCACGCAGACCAGGTCCACCGCACTGTAGAAGGCCGCCATGTCCCGGACAGGACCGAGCCAGCGCAGGGCTGCCGCGAGACCAAGCCCTTCGGCCTGTGCCCTCAGGGTAGCCGCATAGCCTGGTGCGCCATCGCCCGCGACCACGGCGCGCGCCGCCGGCTGCACGACCAGCACGCGGGCGACCGCCGGCAGGAAGTCCTCGAGGCCCTTGACCGGGTCCAGACGGCCTGCGGTGCCGATGACCGGCTGGCCTTCCGCGACGCCCCAGTCCTTCCGGAGTCGCTCCCGGGCCGTGGCATCGAAGTCAAACACCGTGCCGTCCAGGCCATTCGGCACCAGGTGCAGCTGGCCCGGGGGCCAGCCCCGGGCCCGGCAGGCATCGATTCCTGGGCCCGAGTTGGCGATCACGGCATCGGCCCGACCCGCCAGGAAGTCCTGGGCACGCACCAGCGCTCGACCCAACCAGTCGTGGCCCGCGCCAACCGCATCCGCGCCACGGACGCCCCAGACGACGGCCGGGCCCCGGCTGCCGCCGTCGCCCCAGAGGATCGCCGCGAGCACGTTGGCCGTCGGCAGGAAGGAGTAGACGACGTCGAGCTCCAGTTCCCGGGCCGCGCTCCGCAGCCGCCCGAAGAAGCCGGGGATGTCCCAGCGGCCGCGCTTGCGCAGGTGAACGAGGGGTACGCCCGCCGCGGCCAGCTCCTCCTCGAGGAAATTTCCCGCCCGGTACAGGACGAGGACCGACACGCCAAGGCCCTCGGCGCGAAGGGCCCTCGCGAGGCCCACCAGCTGGCGTTCAGCGCCGCCCACGGTGAGGGCACGGATCAGCAGGCCAATGCGCAAGACCTAGCCTCCCGGCACCGGCTGCGACGCGCGCCCGCGGCCGGACGGGCGCGCCGCGCGGCCAAGCAGGATAGCGAGGGCAACGCAGGCTGCGGTCACCAGGAACAGCTGCTTCTGCGCACCGACGATCCCGAGCAGTTCGTTGCGGTGGGCGTAGAAACCCCAGTAGGCCAGCGCCACGGCCGCATAGGCCTGGATCGCGGGGTCGGGCGAGCGAAGCAACCGGGACCAGGCCGCGAGACCGAGGACGAACACGAGGCCGAAGGCCACCAGCAGTGGCCAGTCGCCGGCACTCCACATCTGCGCCCAGATGTTGTTGGCAAGGCCATGGTCAACGAGGGGAAACAGTGCCGGCTGGTAAAGGCCGTTGAAGCGCACGACTTCCCCGCCGAGGTCCGGCGTGAACAGCAGCAGGTGGTTTGTCGCCCCGAGCAGGTGATCGCTACCGGTACGGAAGTCGGTGCGAACGATCTCGTTCAGCACGGTCTGGGTGGTGAAGGGCTCCGATGTCAGCACGCCGTTCAGGTACCAGAACGGGTTCGTCACGCGCTCGGTGATCTCCTCCCAGTCGCCGGCCCGGAGCGGCTCCTTGAGGTTCTGGTAGGAGATGACGAAGAGCCCACCCGCGAGAATGGCGATCCAGTAGCGGGGCCGCAGCACGCCGAGCCGGAAGGGCGACGGACGGGAAAGCCAAAGCAGCCCGACCGCGATCAGGGTGGTCGCGAACGCATAGCGGAAGCCGATCCACATGTCGAGGGCGAGCAGTGCCCAGCCGGCCGCCGCACCTGGCCGGTCCCGGCGCGTGAACGCGAGTACCGCGCCGAGCGTGGCCCCCATTTGCCAGAGGAGGTGCCCCCGTCCCACCAGCTCGATGACCTCCCGTTTGTCGCCGGTGAAAACGGCGGGACCGGACTCGATCACGGTCACGACCACGCCGAGGGCGCCGAGGGAGAGCGCGATCCAGGTGGCGAGCGCTGAATCCTCAAGTATCCAGGCAGGCGGGGGCCGGTTGCGGTCCCAGGCGTCCCAGAGGATGCCCGCCGCCACGATCAGGATCACGACCACCGCCATGATCGTGATGGCCTCCGGCTCGATCGCCACCGGCAGCTTGACCGGGCTATCCGGCGTCGTAGGGCTCAGCGTGTAGCCCACCAGCGCGGGCAGGAAGTACAGCAGCGCGGCGAAGAACGCCACGGTGAAGCCGTCGACCCGGCGCCGGGCCGCCAGGAAGTACCCTGCCCCGGCCAGCGCCACGAGGATGTAGAGGACCCGCACCACGGCCGTCAACCTGCCTGCGGCGAGGCGCGCCGGACCAGGTCGAAGGGGGTGACGTCGAGGCCTAGCTGCAGCCGGATCACGACGACCGCGCCAATGTTCCAGGAAGCCTGGGCAACCAGTGAGGCCATGGCGGCGCCGACCAGGCCAAAGATCGGGATCCACAGTACGTTCAGCACCACGTTCAGGGCCAGTCCACCGGCCAGCAGCTGTACGAGGCGCCGCTCGAGGCCGGTCATGGACAGAACGAGACCGGTTGGACCCGTGAGCACGTTGAGCAGCTGCGAGATGGCGAGGATGCGCAGTGCCGTGGCGCCTTCGCGAAACTCGGGACCAAACAACTCCATGACCAGCCCGGCGGCCAGCGCGAGGACGAGCGCCGCGGGCACGCCTGCCGCCACGGACAGGCCGTTAAGGACCCGCACCACCCGGCGCAACTCGGGGCCGGCCCCCGTGCCGGCGATGGACGCGAGCAGGGGCGCCACGACCATCTGCGCGCCGTTCATGACGAAGAGGACGACGATCGCGACCCGTGAGGCCACGCTGTAGAAACCCGCGGTCGTGGTGTCGGCGATGACGCCGATCATGACCGTATCGAGGGAGTACATCGCCACGAGGATGCCACTCGCGATCATCAGCGAAAAGGCAATGCGAAGGTAGCCGCGAATGTGCTCGCGTGTGACCACCACGAGCCCTGGCGGTACGCTGCGCCGGAGAAGCACGGTGGTCAGCACGAGCGACAGGATCGTGCCGAGGAGGTACGCCCCCATGGCCGCTGCGCCAGTCAGCCACGCCGGTCGAAAGGCGGCCAGCATCAGCAGGCTTCCCGCGGCCACTACCGGCCGTACGAGACCATCTCCCGTCAGGGCGCTCGCCACCCGGCGCAGGCCACGCAGCGCGGCGGCGGTCAACTCCGACAGGACGGCGAAAGGCAGCAGCACGGCGCCAACCAGGGCCGCCCGCCGGAGCCCCGGCGCGTCCAGCGTGCCCGCGACAGAGGTCCACAGCAGCGCCGCGCCAGCGACGAGCAGCCCGAGCCCGAGGCCGGCAGCCCGGGCGAAGCGGAGCAAGCCCCGCAGCCGCGGGGTCTCGCTGGCCGCCGTGAACTGGGCGACCAGCCGGATCAGGGTCGTGTCGAGTCCGAACTTGCCCGGAATCAGGCAGAGTCCGAGCCCCGCCAGCACGAAACCGTAGATACCGAACTCGACGGGACCGAGGAGCCGCGCTGCAAGGAGCTGCAGGCCGAGCGCCAGGAGCTGGGCAAGCGCCGTGACCGCCAGCACCTGCCCGGCACTGCGCAGGACCGCCGCCGACCCGGGCGCGCTGAGGGCCTGGTCGAGCCACTTCAACGCGGGGTATCGGCTGGCGTCAATCGGTGTGTTCACGGCAATCCCTGCCCGACCGAAGCGGACTAGGCGCCCCCGGCCTCGCCAGGCGTTTGCCGGGCATAACGAAAGAGCAAGGCCGCCAACAGGCCGGCGAGGGCCCCACCCACGAGGCCGAGGACCGCCAGCAGCAGCCGCTTCGGACGCTCGGGCTGGTCCACATCGGGCGCTACGGCCGGGTCGATCACGCGGAAGGCATATTCGGGCCTGGAGTTCGCCAGCATGCGCTCGTTGATTTGCGCCTCCATGACCTTGGAGATGGCGTTGCGCAGCTCCACCAGCTGGGTCCTGCCGAGTTCGGCCTGCAGAAACTGCAGCCGCGCCTCGATCTGCTGGAGCCTGCGGGTGCGCAGTTCCCGGTTGGCGCGCGCCACGAGTTCGTTCGCCCATCGGGCGGCGAGCGCCGGGTCGTACCACTCGATGCGAATCGTGACGAGGGCCCGGTCCCGGTCCTCGAGAATCGTGCGGACTTGCCGGTCGAATCGCATCCAGCCGTCCCAGGCTGACGGCACGCGATCCGGATCTGTGTCGCGCCAGGCCTTCGCCTCGGCATCCCAGCGTTCGGCGAACAGGACGGGCAGCAGGTTCTCGTCGGCGATGAACTGCTGGACGAACTGGCGCGATTTCAGGACGGCCAGCGCCTCGTCCCTCTCCTGGCCTCCGGCACCGTCGATACCGAGGTCGCCGCCGAACCGGGACAGGAGCCCGGCCACGGCCCCGCCCCCGAGGTCCTTGCCGGTCGCCGGCATGACGACCACGGCGGCGCGATAGACGGGGCGCATGAGGAACCCGGTGGCCAGTGCAATGGCCAGACCGACGACGGCGCCGCCCAGCCACCAGGCCCTGAGGCCGGCGACCAGGCGCACGATGTCACCGAGGGTAACGACCCGGGGCGCCGTCATCAGAAGGAATTCACCGCCGCCACGGCGACGGCCAGGTTGTAGATGATGCTGGTGACCGAGGTCCAGAGTGGCAGCGGCGGCAGGCGCTCGGTGTCGACCGGCACGACGATGGTGTCGCCCGGCCGGATGCGGCGGGCATCGTCCCGGAACCAGCCGCCCCCGGACGCCACGACCTGCCCGTTGGCCCGGACGACATAGATGCGACCGTCATCGGCCTTCTGGGTAAGGCCGCCGCTCAGGTTCACGTAGTCGCCCCGGTCGAGGCCGGGCTGGTAGAGGTGGGAGGTCACGGTCTGTACCTCGCCGATCACCGTGACCTCCTGGCTACGTCGCGGAACGACCAGGCGGTCCCGGTCCTTGAGCAGGATGTCTCCGGCGGCACCAGGTTCCCGGTCGAGGACCCGGGGCAGGTCGATGGCGAGGCGTCCCACCGGCTGGGCGTTGCGCAGTTCCGCCAGCAGGGACTGCCCTACCGACAGGGACTGGGCCGCGCCCTGGCCGGCGGCCTGGAGCTGGCTGTTCTGGAGGGCGAGTGCGGTGAGGTCCCGCTCCAGGCGGTCCGTCAGCGCCCGGATCTGTTCAGCCTCCCGCTCCTTCAGGCTCTGGCGGGTAAAGACCACGCCCTCGGCGAAGGCGAGGTCCGTGAGGCCGCCGGCCCGGCGGATCACCGCCGCGAGGGTTTCGCCACGCTGGATGGCGTAGCGGCCGGGGAAGCGCACCTCCCCCTCCAGGCTGATGGACTCCTGCTGGGCCCACTGGGGGACCTGCTTGATGGTCAGGAGGTCGAAGGGCGCCAGGGGGATGTCAGCACCGGTGTCGCCGGCCAGTGCGGCAGCGAGGTTGATGGTGATGAGCGCGGTCCGGCGGGTCTCGCCGTCGACCACCTCGTAGCGGGCCAGTTCCGCCTCGGCGCCGAACGCCGCCTCGTCCAGGCTGCCGCCGGCCCGCACCAGGTCCGCTACGGTCATCCCGGGCTCCAGTGGATAGGTGCCGGGCATGCGCACACTGCCATCCACGCTCACCACCTGGCTGGGCTCCTCCCGGGTGCCCTGACGGCGGAGGTCGTCGAGCAGCGGGGCGAGCTGCGTCGTGCGGGCGGACTCCAGGTCGAAGACCAGGATGCGGTCCCGGGGATTCAGCACCGGGTTCGCGTCGGAGAACGGCTGCTCGTAGGCCCGGCCGAGGTCGGCCGACAGCGCCACCACGCGCCGGCTGGGCATGAGTTCCCGGCGGATCAGGACGTAGTGCAGGTCGGCATTCGGCCGCAACTCGTCCACGCTGGGCAGGACGTCCGTGAGGCGCAGGCCGGCCCGGAACTGGGACAGCCCCGGCCGGTAGACGTGGCCCTCCAGGCTGACGGAATCGGCGAGCGTGGGCCGGACGCCCTCGATGCGCAACACGTCGCCCGTGCGGAGCGGCGTGGCCCTCCCCGCGGCGGTGGTGAGGTCCACGTCGAGCAGTACCCGGCCCCGGGCGGGATCGATGCGCTCGAGCCTGGCCAGCTTCGGCGCGGCCTCGGCCGTGAGGCCACCGCCCAGGGTCACGAGGTCACCCACCGTCGCCGCGCCCCGGAACTCGTAGATGGCGGGCCGGCGGATCTCGCCGGCAACGCCGGCGGTGGGCCCCACCGGCGGGATGAAGATGAGGTCCCCGGACTGGATGCGGACATCATTGCGGGAATCACCCCGCAGCAGGAGGGCATAGAGGTCGAGGGCGGCGATCACCCGCCCGTCCCGCTTCAGCTGCACGTTGCGCAGGGACCCGATGGGGGTGACGCCGCCGCTCACGAGCAGCGCGTTGGTCATGGTCGACAGGCCGCCGACGGTGTAGGAACCGGGGCGGGCCGCCTCCCCCGTGACCAGCACCTGCACGGCCCGCAGCGCCCCGAGGCCCACCACGGCCCGGGTGCCGATCAGCTGCTCGGCCACGGTGTCCTCGATGCGCCGCTGCATCTCGTCGTAGGGCAGGCCGGCGACGGAAATGGGGCCGAGTTCCGGGAAACGGAGCTCGCCATCACGCCCCACCACCAGCGAATAGCTGGCCTTGACGCTGCCGATCAGCTGGACCTTGACCGTGTCGCCAGGGCCAATGACGTACTCCGCGGGGACGGGCATGTCGGTGGCCGGGGCGAAGGTGGTGGGCACGTTGGAGAAGAGGTCGTAGCCGAAGGGCTTCAGGGCGTCGACGCCGACCGGCGCCAGGTTCAGGAGGGACAGGCTCACCTTGAGTCGCGCGAGCGCCGGGTCCCGGGTGAGGCGCTCGGTGGCCTCCGCGGCCGTGAGACCGGCGAGGGCAATCGCGCCGGTGACGCCCGGGATCCGGAGCCGGCCCTCCTTGTCCAGGCGGTAGGGATTGCCGGCACGGGCCCGTTCGGCCAGCACCGACGCGGCCCTGGCTTCCGGCGTGTCGGGGTCAGCTCCAGGGCCGGTCACGCCCGGGGCAACGTCCAGGAGCACGGTGTCCCCGCCCCGGATGCGCGGCGGCCCGGCGAGGGCCTGGTCCTCCGTGGCAGACGCCAGGTCGGCAGGCCGGGCAACCGGCGGACTGCCGAGTGCCGGGTCGCTAACGGTGTCCGCCACGGTGGACTGGCCCAGGAGGGCCTTCTGCTGTTCCGGGGTGAGCGACTGCAGGAGACGCAGCTGCTCGGCAGTGGGGGCCTGGGCCGTGGCCGGCGGGCAGGCAGCCAGCAACAGTGCCAGAACCGCCAGTACCCGGCACCCGGTGTCCTGTCGTGACATCAAACCCGGCAACCCCCGCGGAAGATCACCGCGGAGCTTACCGAATTTACCGTCAGCTGTCGTTGCTCCAGCGGCGGATCGCGTGGCCGATGCCCGGCAGTGCGGGGCCGGGACTCGCCGCCTTCAGTGCCTCGTGCATGCCCGTCGCCATGAGCTTGCCGAGTTCCACGCCCCACTGGTCGAAGGGATTGATGCCCCAGATGCTCGCCTGCACGAAGACCTTGTGCTCGTAGAGGGCGATGAGGAAGCCGAGACCGCGAGGGTCGAGGCGCCGGAGCAGCACGATGTTGCTCGGGTGATTGCCGGGATGGACCTTGTGGGGCGCAAGCCGGGCCACCTCCTCCTCGGTCTTCCCCTTGCCGCGCAGCTCGGCGGCGGCAGCGTCGAGGGAATAGCCCCGCGCGAAGGCCTCGGCCTGGGCAAGCAGGTTGGCGAGGCCCGCCAGGTGCTGGTCGGCAAAGGGGCTGGAGCCCTCGGCAGGCGCGATGAAGTCGGCAGCGAAGGACGCGGTGCCCTGGTGCAGGAGCTGGAAGAACGAGTGCTGGGCATTGTTGCCCGGCTCCCCCCAGATCACCGTGCCCGTGCCGTGGCGAATGGACGTGCCATCCCGGGTCACGCCCTTGCCGTTGCTCTCCATCTCGAGCTGTTGCAGGTAGGCGGGGAAGCGGTGCAGGCGGCCGTCATAGGGCAGGATGACCTGGCTGGTGGTGCCCTGGAAGTTCTGGTTCCAGATCGCGACGAGCCCGAGCAGCACGGGCAGGTTGTCCGCGAGCGGCGCGGTCGCGAAGTGGCGGTCCATCGCGTGCGCGCCGGCCAGGAACTCGCGGAAACGCGCCGCGCCGATCGCGATCGCGAGC
>ERZ761602.8202-NODE-8202-length-10632-cov-4.129621_pt1 | contig 10632 bp, 4 predicted proteins | sample MGYA00512165_ERZ761602 | MGnify/ENA primary metagenome ERZ761602 (study PRJEB28899, sample SAMN02445085) | bioreactor sludge metagenome | biome: EBPR sludge; isolation source: Thorneside wastewater treatment plant | place: Australia: Brisbane, Thorneside...
CACGGTCAAAATGGCGAGGATGCTCGCCGAGGATATTCGCCCGCCCTCTGGCATCGCCTGCATTACTTACAGCACCGAATGTGCGCGCGAACTTCAACGCCGGCTTGGCCAGTTAGGAATTGAAGAAGGCCCGAACGTCTTCATCGGCACGGTCCATTCCTTTTGCCTCAAGAACGTTATTCTTCCGTTCGGAAAGCTATCTGACCTTGGATTGCCGCCCGATTTCGCCGTTGCATCGGTTGGGGACCAAGAGCGGGTTTTTTCCGAGGCGGTCAAAGTGGTCGTGGGTGACGAGAATCCGTCCCGACTCAGAACAGGATTCGACCGTTACCGCCGGACCTACCTCGATCGCAACGCCCAGGAGTTCACCGAAACCGAATCGCAAACCGCCGCGTTGATTGTCGAATACGAGAAGCGGCTCATCGCCGCCAAGCTCGTTGATTTCGATGGGATGGTTCTTTGGGGACTCCAGTTGTTGGAGCGCCACGAGTGGGTGCGAAAGGCGCTCCGCGCCCGTTTCCCCATCCTCGTAGTTGATGAATATCAGGATTTGGGGCTTCCGCTGCACCGAATCGTGCTCTCGCTATGCGAAAAGGCGGGCGTGCGCCTATTGGCGGTGGGCGATCAGGACCAGTCCATCTACGGCTTCACCGGTGCGATGCCGGAATTGTTGGAGAATCTCGCGAAAGCCGCATGGGTGGAACCCGTCCGGCTCAAGTTCAACTACCGCTGCGGTCGCCAGATCGTGGCCGCATCGCTCACCACGCTCGGAGAAGATCGCGGATACGAATCGAAGGTCTCACAGGGCGGGACGATAGATTTCTACGAGTGCCCCAACGGAATCGAGGAACAAGCGTCCTACATCTGCCAGCAAATCATCCCGTCCGCGTTGAAGCGAATTCAGGGACTTACCTTGGGAAGAATCGCCGTGCTGTATGCTGACCGCAACGACGGTGAGGTCATCGCTCGCGCCGCCGAAGAGGCCGGCTTCAAGTTCGTCCGCGTTGATTCCGGTGCTGCCTACCGGAGAACTCCGTTGACCCGCTGGCTCGAAGACTGTGCCGCTTGGTGCGCGGGCGGATGGCGGCAGCGCAATCCCCGGCTCTCCACGCTCGTCAGAACCTGGCTTGGCTTCAATCGAACCGCGCGTGGCAACGAACAACGGGCGAACGCGAGGAAGCTGCTTGTCGAATTCCTGTTCTCCCATCGGGACGCGACTATGCCGCTGGCAACATGGTTGAGCCAGTTTTACGCTCACTGCCTCGCCCCGGCGTTGAAATCCGAGCCGACGTTGCGGGACGAGCATGAGGCGTTCAAACAGCTCGTCGAAGCGGCTGGCGAAAAGGGGCGGCTCGCGAAGTTCGACCTCGCGACTTTCTCCGGGCAGAGCGGTTCACCTGAGCATATGAATCTCATCACGCTCCACAGTGCCAAAGGGCTGGAGTTCGATGTGGTGGTGATGATGGGCATGGATCAGGGCAAGGTTCCCACATGGAGCGCCCAATCGCCCGAGGCGATTCGAGAGGCACGGCGTCTCTTTTATGTCGGACTTACGCGGGCCAAGCACGAAGTTCACATGACTTACTCCGGGTTCACCGTAAATCGCAATGGGCGACGCTTTGATCGCGGCCCGTCCGAATTCCTGCTCGAACTGCAAAAGAAACTGACCGAATCCGGCGACGCTGAGAGCGTTCCATTTTAAGAATGACCTACAAAAAGAAACTGATCGAAGTGGCGCTGCCGCTGGAGGACATCAATCGCGAGGCGGCGAGGGAGAAGTCTATCCGGCATGGGCACCCGTCCACGTTGCATTTGTGGTGGGCGCGACGGCCGTTGGCGGCATGTCGAGCAGTGTTGTTTGCGTCGCTGGTGGATGATCCTTCGGAGTGCGTGGCGGAGTTGATGGCGGATGCGTCGAAGCGGCGGGCGGCGGAGAAGGCCTTGGCGGCGCAGCGGAAGTTGTGGGAGGCGCGCAAGACGCTGTTCGACAAGGCGCAGGCGGCGAAGATTTCTGCGCCCGAACCCGGCCCGGAACCGAAGCTGGGGGAAGTCATCGTCGAGACCGAGCGGGAGCGGTTGTTTGACATCATCCGCGAGCTGGTGAAGTGGGAGAACTCCAACGATGACCGCACACTCAACAAGGCGCGGGCGGAGATTCTGCGGTCCACGGGCGGGAATCCACCGCCGGTGTGTGACCCGTTTTGCGGTGGCGGTTCCATTCCGCTGGAGGCGCAGCGGCTCGGACTGGAGGCGCACGCCAGCGATTTGAATCCCGTGCCGGTGCTCATCAACAAGGCGCTCATCGAGATTCCGCCCCGGTTCGCGGGCAAGCCGCCGGTGAACCCGGAGTCGCGGAAGAAGCTGAGCGCGTCCGGCTCGTGGAAGGGCGCGGCGGGGCTGGCCGAGGACATCCGTTACTACGGCCAATGGATGCGCGACGAGGCGGAGAAACGCATCGGTCATCTCTATCCCAAGGTGGCAGTCGTGCAGGAGAGTGACGGCAAGTTCCGGCACGCAACACCGGAAGAAAAGCAAAGCCAGAATTCTAGGACGCAAGATGTGACCGTGATTGCCTGGCTGTGGGCGCGCACCGTGGCCAGTCCAAACCCGGCGGTCAAAGGCGCGCAGGTACCGCTCACGCGCTCATTTTGGCTCTCCATGAAACCGGGCAAGCGCACGTGGGTTGACCCCGTCGTGGACGAGGGCGGATTGACATATCAATTTGAAATCCGTAGCGGCGACGGCGAACCCCGTTCGGGCATGGTAAATCGTAATGGCGGCGTATGCCTCCTGACCGGCAGCCCCATACCTCTCGATTACATCAGAGCGGAGGGCAAAGCAGGTCGTCTCGGCGCGCGGCTCATGGCGGTGGTTGGCGAAGGCAAAGGAACGAGAATCTATCTGCCACCGACAGAGGAACAGGAAAGCATCGCCAAGAATTCGCGACCCCACGGCGTGCCGGATACAGACATGCCAAAGGACGCGCTCGGCTTCCGCGCGCAGAACTATGGCATGACGAAGCATCGCCATTTATTCACTCAACGACAGCTCGCTGCGATGACTACGTTTTGTGATTTGGTCGGTGAGACACGAGAGCAGGCACTGAAAGACTCGCATGGTGACCGGGCTCTTGCTGATGCCGTTGCAACCTACCTTGCTCTGGGAATCGGGCGCTGCGCGGACTTCTGGAACACACTCGCTACTTGGAGCTGGCAGCCAAAAAACGAACTCGTTGGTCACGCATTTGGGCGGCAAGCGCTGCCGATTACTTGGGATTTCGGTGAAATCAATCCGTTCAGTGACAGCGGAGGAAATTTCTCCGGCAATTTAGAATTCACCGTTAAAGCCCTGGCCCGCACGCCGGCTTGTGGGAGTGGCATCGTGCGTCAGATGAACGCTGAAGCAGTGGGTGGCAAGAGCTACTGCTTCTCAACCGACCCGCCTTACTACGACAACGTTCCCTATGCCGATCTGTCGGATTTCTTCTACATCTGGCTCCGTAAATGTTTGTTGCCGGTTTATCCGGAATTGCTGGGCACGGTTCTCGTACCGAAAGCGGAGGAACTGATTGCTGAACCTTTCCGGCACGGTGGCAAGGACAAGGCCCGCCTGTTCTTCGAGCAAGGCATGGGGCGAGTGTTCGAGCGCATGAGGGCCTCCAGCGATCCTCGTTTTCCCGCGACAATTTATTACGCCTTCAAGCAGACGGAGGATGACGAGGACAATGGGGAGAGCGTCGAGGATTCCAGTGGTTCGCGCGCTTCGACGGGTTGGGAGACTTTCTTGCAAGGATTGGCTGACGCGGGTTGGCAGATCGACGGCACTTGGCCTATGCGCACAGAGCGTTCTGGACGACTTCGCGATAACGCAAGCAACGCCCTCGCTTCTTCAATTATTCTTGTCTGTAGGCCGCGTCCAACCGACGCGGGCGTGACGTCTCGCCGCGATTTTCTGGCCGCGTTGAAGCGGGAGTTGCCCGAGGCGTTGAGGAATTTGCAGAAGGGTAACATCGCGCCGGTAGATCTGGCCCAGGCCGCCATCGGGCCGGGCATGGCCGTGTTCAGCCGTTACGCGCGTGTGCTGGAAACCGATGGCTCGCCGATGGGCGTGCGCACCGCGCTCTCGCTCATCAACCAGTCGCTCGACGAGGTGCTGGCCGAACAGGAAGGCGAGTTCGACGCGGACACGCGCTGGGCGCTGGCGTGGTTCGACCAATACGGTTTCACCGAGGGCGCCTACGGCCAGGCCGAGACGCTCTCGACGGCGAAGAACACGAGCGTGTCCGGCATGGTCGAGGCCGGCATCCTCGCGGCCAAAGGCGGCAAGGTGCGTCTGCTGAAGAAGGAGGAACTCCCGGCGGATTGGGACCCGGCCGAGGATTCGCGGCTCACGATCTGGGAGTCCACACATCAACTGATTCGCGCGCTCGACCAGGGCGAGCAGGCCGCCGCCGAGTTGCTGCGGAAGCTGGGCGCGGTGGCCGAGATCGCGCGCGACCTGAGCTACCGCCTCTACACTGTCTGCGAGCGCCGAAAGTGGTCGCAAGACGCCATCGGCTACAACGCGCTGGTGCTCGCGTGGCCCGACCTCACCCGTCTGGCACAGGAGCAGAAGGCGGCGGGACCGAGCCAGGGGGAACTGATTTGAGATACTTCGGGATCATGAAACAGCCATGAGTTCGCCGCCAAACCATAGCTTCAACCCCGACAGGCCGATCGAATCTGAAGCTGAAGATCGGCTTGAGCGATCCGGCTTCTCTCAACAACTGGCGAACCGCATTGCCGCGTGGCAAGGACACGAGAGCCTCGTCATCGGACTCTACGGCGATTGGGGCACCGGCAAGTCCTCGGTCAAAAATCTCGTTCTCGAGCATCTGGCGAAGCTCGGCACTGAGGCGCCGCATTTGGTGGAGTTCAATCCTTGGATCATCTCCGGCGAAGAGAAGATTACCCAATCGTTCTTCCATGAGGTCGGAAGCAAACTTGACCAACTTCAACAAGACCTGACAGCAAAGGCGCGGGCCGCATCGTGGAGAAGATACGCCAGCGCCCTGGACACCGCATCGAAGCTGGCTGGGGCATTCGATTTGGTTTCTCCTGCGCTCGGCATCGTGGCACCGGGAGCGGGTGCGTGGGCGGCCAAACGGTTGAAGCAAGCGAAAGAGTTGACCGAACAGGCAGCGGGTTCGTTGGAAAAACAACCAGCATCCTTGCAGGAGACGAAACGGGAGCTGCGCGAGCATTTCAAGAGCCTTGGCAAAGCGTTGCTGGTGGTCATCGACGACATTGACCGACTGACCACCGAGGAAATCTGTCTGGTCTTCCGGTTGGTGAAAGCGAACGCCGATTTCCCGAACACCATCTACCTGCTGCTATTTCAGCGCGAGACGGCGGAAAAAGCGCTGGATGCGATCTCCAATGGAAAGGGGCGGGAATTTCTGGAGAAGATTGTTCAGGTGGGCTTCGATTTGCCCGCCCCCACGCGCGCCGCGCTCGACCAGGTGCTGCTCAAGCAACTCGATCAGATGCTCACGCCATTCGTGCAGGAAGGTGAATGGGAGAACGAGAGATGGGTCAATCTTTGGGTTGGATGCCTTTCGCATTACTTCACGAACGTCCGGGAGGTTTATCGCTTCCTAAACTCGTTTGCGTTCATGCTGACGGCTTTCGCACGAGAACAGACCTTGGAGGTGAATCCAATCGACTTGATTTGCATCGAGTGCCTGCGGGTGTTCGAGCCTGCGGTTTACGGGGAGATTCGCGAGAACAAGTCGCTGCTGACCGAACGACTCGGAGACATAGCTCGGAAGGAGCGTGAAGCTTTTGCGAAACGACTGCTGGAATTGCCATGCGCTGACCAAGATTGCGTGAAAGGAATCCTCATGGCGCTCTTTCCTGAATTGGAATCCTGCTGGGCGAACCACGGCTACAGTTCTGAATTCTACCGGATATGGTCGAGCAAACGGCGCGTCTGCTCGTCTGAGTTCTTCGACCGATACTTCATCTTGCAGTTGCCCAAGGGACAGGTCAGCGAATCAACGATACGATCCATTTTGTCGTTGAAGGAGGATCGGGAAGCGCTTCGCCAAATTTTGGGCGACTTGGAAAAGCAAGGGCTGCTGCTGGCCGCATTGGAACGACTCGAATCGGAGCAATCGCTCGACTCGGTAAAAAATCCGCTGCCGTATCTGCTGGCGCTCGCGGACGTCAGCGACAGCCTCCCAAAATTCAAGCGACACATGCTCGCAGCTTCCGGGAGTTTACTCGTCCGTTATGCCGTCAACCGCGTGCTTGGCAAAGCAACCGACACGGCCCGCAGGATTGAGATCGTCAGTGCTCTTATCAATGACGCTGATTGCATCGGCCTCACATCTCAATGGATTGGAGACGTCACCGACCCGAAAGAGAACAGTGCATACCCGCGAATCGAGAGTGATGCGCTGCTCGCGCTGAAGAACCGTTGGCTGGAACGAGTCCGCGCCTTCGCGAATCAAGGTCGCCTGATCGAAATGACAGATCTGCGATGGGTTCTCCCGTGCTGGATGCAGTGGACCGATCCATCCGAAGCCAGAGCATGGGTGGCCTCGCTCTTTTCCGACCCGAAGCGCACGCTCACGTTTCTCAAAGCGCATCTCAATGAATCCACCGCGCAGACGATCGGAAGCTACTACGTACAGGATAAGGGCTGGCTCTCATGGCAAAGCCTGGAGGGATTCCAGCCCAAGGAGGAATGGGCCAAAGTGGCAAGCATGTTGACGGCGTCAAGCGAACTCTCTGAGAGCGAGCAGCGCACGCGAAAACTGTTCCTTGCAGCAATGCGGCGCTGGGAAAAGGGGATTGCCGACAGCAGCCCTCACGCTTTTGAAGATTTTGAACGGGAACAAGAAGGGTGATGACGGGGTGTCAGAAAAACGTATACGATTATCTGACAATAGAACCGGCGGAATCCGCTTGTGAAAGGCGCGAGTTTCTGTAACAAAAACCATACAGTTGTTGTTACAAGAGTTGACGACTGGAACTCATGCAACCTATTGACAATAGCATATTAAAGCGAGTTCGCGGAAGTGGAGTGGGTAGCGTGTTTTCGCCGAACCAGTTTCTGGACTTGGGCGGCCGGTCAGCGGTGGGGGTTGCTTTGCACCGGCTGGTGAAAGCAGGGAAACTCCGGCGCATCCGGCGCGGACTCTACGACCTGCCACGTTCGCACCCGATCATCGGGCAGACGGCACCGGACATCATGGCGACGGTGCGGGCACTGATGAACGGCAGCCATGCGCAATGGCAGTTCACCGGGGCCTACGCGGCCAACGCGCTGGGATTGTCAGACCAGGTGCCGGCCAAGGTCATCATTCTGACAGACGGCGGGCCGCGCCGGGTGGCGCTGGGGAAGTTGATGCTGGTGTTCCGCCACGCCGCGCCGCGCAATTTGCTGGGAGCGGGACGCCGGGCGGGATTGGTGATTCAGGCGTTGCGTTATCTCAAAGGCAGTCCGGACATGACCAAGCACGTCGCCAAACTAAAAAAGGAGTTGGACGCGGACACCAAGAAAGATTTGGCCGCAATCGCGCCCAAACTCCCGGCGTGGATGCGTCCGTTTGCCCAACAAATCGCGCAAGCCTGACATGGACGCCATCCTTCAACTTTCCCCACGTCAGCGCGCCGAGTTGTTTCAGCAGACGTCGCAGGCGACCGGCATGGAGGCAGTCATCGTGGAAAAGGACTTCTGGGTGTGCTGGACGCTCAAGGAGTTGTTCCGGCTGCCGGAGATTGGCGAGCATCTCATTTTCAAGGGCGGCACGTCGCTGTCGAAGGTGTTCAGGATCATCGAGCGATTCTCGGAGGACATTGATGTTTCCATCGACCGCACCTTTCTCGGTTTCGGCGGAGCGAACGAACCGGAAGCGGGCGGAAGCAACAAGGAGAAGCAGCGTCGCGTGGATGCGCTCAAGGCGGCGTGCCAACAGAAGATCGCGACCGGGCTTCATCCTGCGCTGGACGCGGCCATCAAGTCCAAGATTGCAGACGGCGAAACGTGGTCGCTGCGGAACGATGAGGCCGACCCGGACCAACAGACGTTGCTATTCGAGTATCCGTCCAGCTTCGCGCCAGTGGCCGTTGGATATATCCGGCGGGCTGTGAAGATCGAGATGGGTGCGCGGGCCGACCATTGGCCGTGCGAATCCAAGACGGTGACGCCCTACGTGGCGGAGCAGTTTCCTCAAGGCTTCACGGAAGGAAGTTGCGCGGTAAAAGTGCTGTCGGCGGAGCGCACCTTTTGGGAGAAGGCGACAATTCTTCACGCGGAGTTTCATCGACCAGCCGACAAGGCGATACCGGAACGATTCTCGCGTCACTACTGCGATTTCTATGAATTGATCCGCAAAGGCGTGGCGAAGTCCGCTGTGGAAAAGCCCGAGTTGCTGGCACGAGTGGCCGAGCACAAGAGCCTGTTCTTCCGGTCGGCGAGCGCCAAGTATGGGGAGGCCGTGCGGGGCACCTTGCGCATTGCACCACCTGAGCACCGGTTGAAACCGTTGCGCGACGACTACGGCAAGATGCAGCAAATGTTCTTCGGCGAACCGCCCGAATTCGATAGCATCATCTCGCTCCTGAGTCAGTGGGAGTCGGAGTTCAACCGGACCTAGTTATGGCCATCACCAATCACGACCGCATCGGCAAATGCCTCGAACAACTCACGGCAGGGTTGACGCCATTCGTCGAGCGCGAACTCAAGAGCAACTATCAGGACGATTGGTTTGCGGAAACGAGACGGACCTTGAGCGCCACGCAGGTCGAATTTCTTGGCACGGCGGACAAGCCGGAGTGGGACATCGCCAGCCTGCTCGCGACACTTTGGAATCAGTGGAACGACGTGTTCAAGAAGGTGCTGGGCCACACCGAGCGAAGCCTCGTGAGTGAACTTCGCGACGTGCGGAACAAGTGGGCGCATCAGCGAACGTTCACCACAGACGACGCATATCGCGCGCTGGATTCTATGGAGCGATTGCTGAACTCGGTGTCCGCGCCGAAGGAGGCAGAGGAGATTACCCGCCACAAGGCGGAGTTGCTCCGAGTGAAGTTTGACGAACAGGCGCGGCACGAGCGACGCAAGGCCGCCGCCACGGTGCTCGAAGGCCAGGGCGTGGCCGGACTACGGCCGTGGCGGGAAGTTGTGACACCGCATCCTGACGTGGCATCGGGGCGATACCAACAAGCCGAGTTCGCTGCCGACTTGTGGCAAGTTTACAAGAAGCACGCGACTTCGGAATACGGCGACCCCATCGAATTCTTCCGGCGCACTTTCCTCACCATAGGCTTGAAGGACTTGCTGATGCGCTCAGTGCGCCGCCTGGCCGGCCAGGGGGCTGACCCGGTCGTTGAGTTGCAGACGAACTTCGGCGGCGGCAAGACGCACTCGATGCTGGCCCTTTATCACCTGTTCTCCGGGCATCAGCAAAAAGACTTCCCCGGCATGGAACCGGTGTTCGAGGACGCGAAGTGCGAACTCGCGAAAGGCGTCCGGCGCGCGGTGTTGGTCGGCAACAAGATTTCGCCGGGTCAACCAGACAAGAAGGACGATGGCACAATTGTGCGGACGCTGTGGGGCGAACTGGCTTGGCAACTCGGCGGCAAGGACGGCTATGCGATGGTCAAGGAGGCCGATGAGACGGCGACGAATCCAGGCGATGCCATCGGCAAGCTCCTGCGGAAGTATTCGCCGTGTCTCATTCTGATCGACGAGTGGGTTGCCTACGCACGTCAGTTGCACGAGCAGAAGGATCTTCCGGGCGGTGACTTCGAGACTCATTTCACCTTCGCGCAGACCTTGAGCGAAGAAACCAAGTCCGCGCCGAAAGCGATGCTCGTCATCAGCGTGCCGGCGTCGAGCGACGCTGGAACGTCATCGCCGACCTCCGGAGTACACGACGAAGAAGTTGGCGGCGCGCGTGGGCGCCAGGCGCTGGTCGCATTGAAGAATGCGATTGGCCGCGTCGAAGCGTCGTGGCGTCCGGCCAACGCGGAGGAGAGTTTCGAGATTGTCCGGCGTCGTTTGTTCCAGCCGATCACCGACCCAGCGATGTTCACGGCACGCGACACCGTGGCGAAAGCGTTTTGCGACTTGTATCGGAGCCAGCACCAGGAATTTCCTCCCGAATGCCGAGAAGCCGATTACGAGCGGAAGATCAAAGCGGCCTACCCGATTCACCCGGAGATTTTCGAGCGGCTGTATCAGGACTGGTCGGGACTCGTTAAGTTTCAGCGCACTCGCGGCGTGTTGCGCTTGATGGCCTCTGTCATCCACGCGCTGTGGGAGCAGGGCGACAAGAGTCCCATCATCCTGCCTGCACACGTCCCGTTACTCGAACAGCGCGTGATTTCGGAAATCATCCACTTCCTGCCAGACGGTTGGGAGCCGGTGCTGGAAAAGGATGTGGATGGCGAAAGCTCACTGCCATTGAAGCTCGACCGGGAGAAGTCGGGAACGATTGGCCGATACGCCGCCGCACGAAAGGTCGCGCGAACATTGTTTCTTGCGTCGGCTCCAACACCGGGAGCCGCGAATCGAGGTGTTGAAGACCGGCGCATCAAGCTGGGCTGTGTGCAGCCCGGTGAAAGTCCCGCCGTCTATGGT
>ERZ761602.8204-NODE-8204-length-10629-cov-3.609325_pt1 | contig 10629 bp, 11 predicted proteins | sample MGYA00512165_ERZ761602 | MGnify/ENA primary metagenome ERZ761602 (study PRJEB28899, sample SAMN02445085) | bioreactor sludge metagenome | biome: EBPR sludge; isolation source: Thorneside wastewater treatment plant | place: Australia: Brisbane, Thorneside...
ATCGCCACGGTCGCGACATCTCGTACACGGACGACAGCCCCATCCGACTCCTTCAGGGGCGTCTCCCGCAGGTCCTCCAGGCCCTCTTCGTCGGCCCGCATCCAGCCCACGCCCCGGATGACGAGTTGCTCCGCCCCGCGGTCCTGGTACCAGCCTCCGGCATTGCGATTGTTGTTCTCGATCGCGTCGCGCACATCTTCGACGCTGAGCCCGTAGGCCAGCAAGCGCGACGGGTCGAGATTGACCTGATACTGCTTCACTTCGCCGCCGAAGGAGAGCACGTCGACGACGCCGTCCACCGGCGTGAGGAGCAGCTTGATCACCCAGTCATTCAAGCTGCGAAGCTGCGTGACATCGTAGGTGCCTGGCGTCTCCGGATAGAGGACATACTGAAAAACGACGCCCAGCCCGGACGTATTGGGCCCGATCTCCGGTGTGCCGGCCTGCGGTGGAATGTTCTCCTTCGCCTCCTGCAACTTCTCGAACACAAGCTGGCGCGCGAAATAGATGTCCGTGCCTTCGTCGAACACGACCGTTACCAAGGACAGGCCGGTCTTGGAGATTGAACGCACGTCTTCGACGTCCGGCAGCGAGAGCATGGCGGCTTCGACCGGATAGGTGATGAGCTGTTCAACCTCCTCAGCGGCCAAGCCGGGCGCTTCGGTGTTGACGGTGACCTGGACATTCGTGACGTCCGGGAACGCGTCGAGATTGAGTCGAGGCAGCATGAAAAGCGCCGCCACCATGAGCGCGATCAGCGCCATGACGACGAACATGCGATTGACGATGGCGAGTCGGACGGAGGAGTCGAGCATGGCGCGCCTCAGTGTGCGTGCGGATCGAAGCCGCCCTTGGCGGCTTCGGCGGCGATGAAGAACGCACCCTTGACGGCGATCCGCGTCCCTTCAGGGATTCCCGAGATCGCGGTCTGATCCTCTACGGCATAGAGGACTTCGACTTCCGTTGCCTTGAACAGACCGGGGGACTGCTCCACCTGCACGGCCCAGTCGCCGTCGGCACTCCGCAGCACCGCTTCTGTCGGCACCGCCAAGACAGGTTCCGGAGCGCCGAACAAATGGACATCGACGAACGTGCCGGGCTTGAACCGACCCTGCTCATCGAGCGCTTCGAGCCGGACGCCGATGGTGCGTGTGGACTCGTCCAGCTTGGGATCGATCTGGGCGACAGTGGCGTCGAACCCTTCTTCGCCAATGAAGAAACGCGCCGTCTTGCCCTGGATCTGGGCAGCATCCTCCGCACTGACCCGCGCATTGATCCAGACCGTTTTGCCGTCCGCGATTTCCATGACCGTCTTGCCTGGTTCGACCACTTCGCCGACCCGAAAGTCCTCCGCGACGATCACGCCGTTCTGCATGGCAATCAGATCGAACTCGCCAGCACTCGATCCTGCCGTGCCCTTGCTAGCCAGCGCATCGATCTGCTCCCCGGTGAGGCCGTAGGTCTCCAGACGGGTGCGCGCTTCCTGCAACCCGATACGGGCCTCCTGGTAGCGGCGCTCGGAAATGACGTCGCGCCCGATCTGCTCGACCCGCGCAAACTCTTGCGCCGCAAGAATGAATGCGCTTTGCGCTTCGGCCATCTGAACGCTGAACAGGCGCAGCAGAGGGGCGCCTTTGGTGACGCGCTGGCCCAACTCAACGTGCCGGGCCACCACGGTGCCGCTGATGCGTGGGCTGATGATGCTGGACGTGTAGTTGTTGAGGCGTACCTCTCCCGGCGCTCGAAAGATTTTTGGCAGCGGTTTCAGCGCGATCGGCTCGACCACGATGCCGGCTTCCTGCATTTGTTCCGGCGTCAGCGGCTTCGCCTCCGCTTCCTCGCCCTCGGCGTGCTCGCCCTCTTCCTCCTCTCCTGCATGTTCGTCGGGGGTTTGAAGTTCTTGCGAAATCGCCTCGGGCGTATGTCCCTCTTCCGCATTCGCTCCGGCCAGCAGCCAGGCAAAGAGGAGAGCCGCCGCACCGCCCAGGGGCAGGACGAAGCGTCGTCTGAAGATCTGGCGCATCAATTGCCTCCTGCAAGGGTTAGGGCTTGGCCTGTGGCCGCAAGCCACTCCGCATAGGCCTGCCAGGCGCCGAGCCGGACCTCGACGCCCTGCCGGTCTGCGTCGAGCGTCTCGCGCAGCTGGACAATGAAATCAGTCAGCGACAGTTCGCCGGCACTGCGCAGCTTTTCGAGCGCAGCGATACGTTGGTCGTTCGAGCCGGCACGGCTTTGCCACGCCGCCCATGATTGGACGCTGAGGCCATAAGTGTCGTAAGCCGTTCGCGCGCGGACGAAGGCATTACGGATCGCCAGCTCGCGCTCTCTTGCTGCGACGATGATTCCACGGTTCTTGGCCTCTACCTCGCGCGATCCGTCGTTGATGACCGGAATCGGGATCGACAGGCCCAACCGATAGAGCGACTGGCGTTCGTCCTCACCGACACCGAGGCTGATCGTCGGGTCGGGCACCCGGTCGGCGCGTGCGATGTCGTATTCACCTTCGGCCGCCGCGACTTGCGATTGAGCGGCTTCGACGGCCGGTGACGACTCGGCGAAACGCTCAATCGCGCCCTCGCCCAATTTGGGGATCCGCGGCGGGGCGGCCGCCAACCTGGGCAAATCCGCGACGCGGCAGCCACAGAGCGACAGCAGCGCGGTCTCTGCGGCCGCACGCTGTGCCCTGGCGGCAAGCAGATCCGCTTCGGCCTGAGAACGGAGAATGTTACCCAGCGCATCGTCGGCCGAGCCGACATCGCCTGCCCCATAGCTTCGGCTCAGCGCATCGGCGAGACGCAGGACAGCCTTGTTCTGGCGTTCGGCGTTCGCCTCGAGGGCGATTGCCGCCTCGCGGGTCGCCAGGAGCGCCAGCGTGCGCGCAGCGAGTTCGTTGCGCGCCGAACGCCCGCCGGCGGCAGCCGCCGCGGCCCTGGCGGCGCCGGTCCGCTCGCGCGCCTCCCGTTTGCCGCCGAGTTCCAGCGTATAGGCGAGGCCGACATCATAGGCGGACGGCGTCCCGGCCGCGCCACGTTTATCTTCGAGGCCAAGCTCGAGAGACGGGTTGTAAAGTGGTGCAGCCAGGGCACGCGCTTCTGCCTCCGCCTGATCGACACGCGCCAGGGCCGCTTGCGCCTCGGGATAGTCCGCCAGCACGCGCCCGATAAAGGCCCAAAGGCCGTTCGGCTTGGGATCTGCGATCGCCGGCACGCTCAGCATCGCAGCAATCACGGCTGCGGCGAGCGCAGCGCGGTACAAAATTGGCATCGGAAATGCTCACGCGAAAGAATGACAAGGGTCCGGCGCGAGGCCGGACGATCACGCTGTGAGCGATGCTTAGATCAGGAGTCGAATGCCCGAGAGATCCCGCAAATGAGCGGGTGGTGGCTGCCGAAGCGCTGGCCCGGCGCGGCTGGGCGGAAGGATCGCCAGAGCCGGCACCGACCAAGTCGGAACCGTCGCGGCATGCGTGTCCGATCCGCCAGATTGCGGGGTCGGAAGGGTCGAAACGGATTGCAGCGAGAGACCGCTCGTGGCGAGGCAAACGCTTGGGCAATGAACGTCCGGATCATCGCCGGGCGCAACCAGACAAGTCGAGGCGGCCGGCACCGTCTCCGTCGGCGGCATATGCGCAAACGCTCCCTCAGCATGGGCGCTGAGCGAGGCAGTTAGCCACATAGCAATGGCGAGCAGCCGGAGAATCACGCGGTTTTCCCTGTCCGTGATGTCGTCATACAACCTCTAGCCACCTCAGGTTCAAGCGAAAAATCCAGACAGGCCGAAAACCGAGCTGCGGATCGTCCTGAGCTAGCTGGACAGCACGCACTCGAACCTTCGGTCACGCATTTTCGTCCAACCGCGCATTTTAGGCTTGAACCTCTAGCGGCTGGAGGGAGTAGCACAATCACGCCTAAGAGGATCGCTCCCGTGACTTCAGCAATTGAACAAACCCGCTTCCGCGTCACCGGCATGGACTGCGCGTCCTGTGCCTCGAAGATCGCTACGACCCTCCGCCGTATCCCAGGTGTCTCGGATGTCTCCGTCTCGGCGACAACAGGCGCCATGGTTGTCAGCCATGACAACGATGATGGGCTCATGACCAAAATCGAAGAGAAGGTGACCGGACTGGGTTATGGCCTTGCACTGGTGTCGAGCACAGCAGATTCTCATGCGCCGCGCCCGAAATCGAAGCCGCACGAACATGACGATGCGGACAATTCTCATGGTCACAATCACGGCCCGTCATCCGGCCCGTGGTGGCAGAGCGCCAAGGCGCGACTGACAATCGCCAGCGGCTTGGCGCTTGTCGCCGCTTACGGCATCGGCTTGCTTCTTCCTGAATGGCAGACCTGGATTTTCGCGGCCGCCATGCTGGTCGGGCTCGTGCCGATCGCCCGGCGCGCCATCGCGGCGGCGCTCTCCGGTTCGCCATTCTCGATCGAAACGCTGATGACGATCGCCGCGATCGGCGCCGTTTTCATTGGCGCGTCCGAGGAGGCGGCGGCGGTTGTCCTGCTCTTCCTGATCGGCGAGTTGCTCGAAGGTGTCGCGGCCGGCAAGGCGCGGGCGAGCATTCAATCCCTCGCAGCGCTCGTTCCCAAGACAGCCTTCATCGACCGCAGCGGCAAGATCGAAGAGGTCCCCGCCGAGAGCCTGGCGGTAGACGCCATCATCATGGTGCGGCCGGGCGATCGCATTCCCGCCGATGGCGTCATCGTTTCGGGCGAAGGCGGTATCGATGAGTCTCCCGTGACAGGGGAAAGCGTCCCGGTCCGAAAGGGCGTCGATGCGTCGGTATTTGCCGGAACCGTAAACGGCGACGCGGCGCTCCGCATCCGCGTCACGGCAACCGCCGCCGACAACACGATCGCCCGGGTCGTTAAGCTGGTCGAGGAGGCGCAGGAGAGCAAAGCGCCAACCGAACGCTTCATGGATCGGTTCTCACGCTACTACACGCCCGGGGTCCTGATCGCCGCCACCTTGATCGCAATTGTCCCGCCGTTGGCATTTGCGGGCGCTTGGTCCGAGTGGATCTACAAGGCGCTTGCAGTCTTGCTGATCGGATGCCCCTGCGCCCTTGTCATCTCCACCCCAGCAGCGATCGCAGCGTCGCTCTCGGCAGGCGCCAGGCGGGGGCTGCTGCTCAAGGGCGGCGCGGTTCTGGAAAATCTACGCCGGATCACAGCCGTGGCCCTCGACAAGACGGGCACGCTAACCGCCGGCAAGCCCCAGGTCACCGATGTCATCGGCTTCGACACGGCAGAAGGTGACGTCATCAGGCTCGCTGCGGCGCTGGAGACGGGTTCGAGCCATCCGCTGGCCAAAGCCATCCTCGCTCGTGCTGCAGCCGACGGCGTCGATATTCCGATGGTGGCAGACGCGGGCGCGCTCGGCGGCAAAGGTGTCACCGGAACGGTCGAAGGCCCCTCCTTGTTTCTCGGCTCCCCGCAAGCCGCGAATGACCGCGCTGCACTAACCCGCGAGCAAACCTCTCAGATCGCGGCACTCAACGATGAAGGCAAGACGGTCTCTCTACTCGTCCGAGGCGACAGCATCATCGGCGCCATCGCCATGCGTGACGAGCCCCGTCCGGACGCCATATCCGGGTTGAGCGCCTTGACCCGCGCGGGCATCAAGATCGTGATGCTGACTGGTGACAACCGACGCACGGCGGATGCAATCGGCCGGCACCTTGGGATCGAACCGCGCGCCGAGTTGCTGCCGGAGGACAAGCAGCGGATCGTTAGCGAGTTGCAGGCAGAAGGCTATGTCGTCGCCAAGGTCGGCGACGGCATCAACGATGCCCCAGCGCTCGCCGCAGCCGATATCGGCATCGCGATGGGCGGTGGCACCGACGTCGCGCTCGAAACGGCCGATGCTGCGGTGTTGCACGGGCGGGTCGGCGATATCGCGGCGATGATCCAGCTGTCTAAAAACACGATGTCCAATATCGGCCAGAACATCACGATTGCGCTGGGCCTGAAAGCCGTCTTCCTGGCGACGACGGTGATCGGAATCACCGGGCTTTGGCCAGCCATCCTAGCCGATACAGGCGCGACGGTTCTTGTCACGCTGAACGCTTTGCGTCTCCTGAGATCGCCCGTGTCGGCCGGGGTTTAGGCAAACCCAAGCGGCTTCTTACAAGCCGTCGGCCGGCGCCTTCATTTCGCTCACGATCAGATCATAGAGCTGCTGCGCGCCGAACTCCGTCAACGGCTTTCCGTTGACGAAGAAAGTGGGCGTTCGTCGGATGTTGGCCGCTTCGATGTCGGCGATGTCCTGGCGAAGCACCTCTTGGATCTCGGGCAGCTTGGCGTCCCGCTTCGCACGTTCAACATCAAGTCCTGCGGTTTCAGCGATCGTCCAGGCTTTGGCGAGATCCGGCGCGCCATGAACCGCCCATTCAGGCTGCCCATTTAGCAGCGCCTCAAGAACCGGCTCGAACTTCTGCTGCCGACGCGCTGCCTCGAGGATGCGTACCGCCTCGTCCGAGCCCTCGTGGAGCGGAGCGTATCGCATGACAAGCCGCACCTCCTGCGGATGCGCCGCCAGGATCTCCCTCATGACGGGATAGAAGGCGCGGCAGGCCTCGCAGGCGGGATCGAAGAACTCGACAACGGTGACACGCGCATCCACCCTGCCGATAATGGGCGAATGCGTCCGGACGAGTTGAGCGCCGTTGACCGGCGCGGACGCTGTGGGCTCCGGCCTTCCAAATATGGCAGCGGCCCCTACGAAAGCCGCCATCGCGACAACGATGGTCACGGAAACGATAAGTCGGACGTTCATGCGGTGACATCCTTCCGAGGAAAGGCCAGCAGGCCGGCAATCAGGGCGAAGGCTGCAAAGGAGAGCAGCGGGAGGGGTAGCCCGCCTAAGATCGTCATGTCGCCGCTCGCACAAGACGGGCCTGCGCCGCAGGGTTCGATCGCCTCTGGGATGACGCCGAGATAATAAAGGCTATGGAAGCCAGCCAAACCTGCGCCCGCTAAAGCAAGAGGTATCGCGTAACGCCGAACGTGGCTGTCACCGCGAAAAGCTGCGAAGCCCAGAATGATCGCAAGCGGAAACATGAACGCCCGCTGATACCAACACAGATTGCACGGCGCCTGCCCCATAACCTCGCCGACGAAAAGAACGCCGAGCGTAGCCGTCAAGGCAACGAGCCAGGCCGTGTAGAGCGCCAGCCATCGCTGCGTCGGCACGCCCGATCGTTGATCTGCGGTCACTTTCCGTGCTCCATCGCCACCCGGCCTGTCCGTGCGCCAGCGCGACATCATGCGGCAAGCCTACAAGCTCATGCCGCTAGAGGTTCAAGAGAATTTTCCGGCGCCATCGTCACAACGCTGCGCCCGGACGTCCGCACGCTACGTGCGTGCCGCGTCGCGCGAGCGCGTTTACGCCACGCGTTTTGACGAGAGCCGCAACCCGGGCACTGCAGCTCCATTGGCACGGGCCAAGTCTTCGAGGATGACACAGTCAGGCCCTGGGCCTCCGGCGCAGGAATTCTCACAACTCGCTACAAAACCGGCGATGCTGCGCTCCAAAGCGTGCAGTTCACGGAGTTTTTCGCGGACAGCGCCGAGGTGTTCCTGGGCCAGGTCTCGCGCGTCCGTACAGTTGCGGCCGCGATCGTTCATGAGCGACACCAAGTCGCGCACCTGGTCAATTGGAAATCCGAAATCGCGGCATCGCCGTACGAAGACCAGTCGCTTGACGTCTTCGTCGCCATAGCTGCGCTGCCCGCCGTGATGACGATCGGCTGGAGGAAGGAGACCAATCTCTTCGTAGTAGCGAATGGTGGGCGTATTGGTCCCGGTCTTTTCCGCCAGCGCGCCGATCTTGAAAGCCATGACAAATTCCCCTCCCTGGGGTCTTGAACTTCAAGTTACTTGAAGAACTACGTTCACATCCAGCGGAAGCCGACCAAGCCGCTTCACGTCCTGTTGAACGGAGTTTTTCATGCCAGAGCTCGTCGATGAACCTGTCATCGCCTGCACCCTGACCGGCGCGGATTTTTCAGATCGCGTTGCGTCCATAGCTGACCTGAACCGCCGCGCTCTTACGGCGTCCGGCCGCGATGACCTTCGACTCCATCTCGAGTATGCCCGCGACGCCCGGTCGCAAGTGCTGGCGATGGTTCGCGGTGAAGAGGAATGCTGCGCCTTTCTCAAGTTTGCCGTTACAGAAACCGCAAACGTCGTGCGTGTCGTGATCGAGGCGCCTGAAGCGGCCCGCGAGTTCGCCGATGCGGTATTCGCCCCCTTCGTTCCGAGCGCAGCCGTCTCAAATGCGTGCGCCTGTACGGGGGCCGCACGAGCATGACCCAGATTGTCGAGTCTCATCCGCCGGGGCCGGTAAGGGACGGGAAATCCGTCACCCGGTTTGCGACGACGAGCGCCATCGTCGTTGCGGGCGGCGCTTTGGCCTGCGGCGTGTGTTGCGTGCTGCCGTTTGCCTTGCCGGCAGCCTTTCTTGCGTCCAGCGGCGGGGTTCTCGCGTGGTTTGCAGGACTCTATTCGTGGGCAGCATTTGCCGCTGCAGGCCTCGTCGCAATGGCTTGGCTGCTCGTCGTCTTCCAGTCCATCAAGACGCGGCGAAGGCCGGCGAGGACCACGATCACGGCATTGCTGGCAGCGAGCGTTATTCTGACGGCAGCGTTGACGTGGCCAATGTTAGAATCTTTCGTGATCCGGCTTTTCTGATTCCCGGCGGCCCGCCAGGGATGCGGCGGACGAGCTGAGATGTGAGGTTTGAGCCTTGGCGCAGTGGGTGTTGATCTATGTCGGCGCCGCGATCGCGGAGAGCCGGTTGCTTGGCGTCCAGACTATGGAACTGCAGCGATTCTGCCGTTGCCAATTCTCGGCATTATTCGCATGTAGAATAGCGAGCTAACAAGCTCAACCACTGTCTGCGCTACGATGATCGCAGGCAGCAACGGCATTGCATTTGGGACGGCGAACGCCAGTGGCAGAACCACCAGAGAATTGCGGGTGGCGGCACTGAATGCGATTGCCCTCCCAGCTGGCGTATTTAGTCCCGCCAGTCGTCCAATGCCCCACCCAATCAACGGCGCAGATACAGCGTAAGCCATATAGATCGGCACCGCTCGCAGCGCACTATCGAACGTGAGGCTAAGCTGCGGTACGACCGACGCGAACACCATGAATAGGACGAATGCCGTGGCAGGCACTGGCAAAAGCCCGAGGAGACCGGAGAACGTCTTCGCCTTGGCGTTGTAGGCGGCGCCAAGTTGGACGAGTGCCGCAAGGACAAGCGGAATGGCGATCAGCCAGACAAAGGCGTGTAGGAACGGCCCTATATGGACCAGATCGGCTGCATCCTCTCCGAGGAACAGGCCGAGATAGATGGGAAGCAGCAACATTTGCAGCACGAGCAAGGCGGGTGTTGAGGCAAGCAGCAGCTTCGCGTCCGCTCGCCCGATATGGGAAAACGTTACAACATAATCGATGCACGGCGTGAGCAACACGAACAGCACCCCGAGCCGCACCATGGGTTCGGGCGGCAAGAACTGGATCAATCCCAGCACCAGCAGCGGCATTGCGACAAAGTTAGCGAACAGTAGGGCGGCGAGAAAGCGTAGCTGTAAGAATGCGCGACCTAGATCAGCCAGCGGCACTTGCAAAAAGGTCACGAACAACATCAACGCCAAAGCAGGGTTGATGGTGGCTTCCAGCTTAATCGTCGCAGGGATGGCGAGCGAGAGCAGCACGGCGACGATGATCGTGCCAAAGTAGATTTTTACCTGTTGGGTTTCGAGGCGGTCACGCAGAGCAGTCATGTCACTATCGCTTGATGGTCAGAGACGCGGGTATGAGAATCAGTTGCAGACCAGCTTCCGCCGCACAGTCTTTGCGCCGGCGGTTGGGCGGCCGGTGCATTGCGCGAACAGAGCAATGGCGCGATCACAAACCTCGCAATGACCTTCGCAGCAGTCGCGCATGAGGAAGGCGACCAAATCGGACAGGGCGGGAAAAATGGCGCTGTAGATGATCGAGCGGCCTTCGCGCCGGCTGATGATCAGCCCCGCCTGTTCCAAATGGGTGAGATGAAATGAAACTCTGGAAGCTGCCGAGCCATCGAGCGCAGCCGCGATAGTTCCTGCGGCCATGCCCTCAGCTCCCGCAGTGATAAGCAGCCGGACGATCCGCAGCCTTGTTTCCTGGGAGAGTGCTGCAAAAGCTCCAAGAGCTTGATCTTCATCCATGATATTTCAACTGTTCAATAATTATTGAACTATGATCGTCTGAACGCAGAAAAGCAAGCGATGAACCTGGGCGCGTAAGACCGTTTTCGAGAGCAGCTCCATCGACGCCGCGACTTGCATGGCTGGTGACGCAGTCATTCCTTCGCGCCTCGCGCCGACTCGCCGGTCGGGCACTTGCCAGCGTTTCTTGCCGCCGGATCGGACTCTAGCGGCGTGGCGGGGAAAAGAGCCAGGCCCCGACGATTGCCGCTCCGATGGCACCGGCCAACTGCGAGAGAACGAACATCCGCGCATCGACAGGCGCTATCCCCGCAAAGCTGTCGGTCATCGCGCGCGCGATGGTGACCGCCGGATTGGCAAAGGATGTGGAAGCGGTGAACCAATAGGCGGCTGTGATGTAGAGC
>ERZ761602.8205-NODE-8205-length-10628-cov-5.733283_pt1 | contig 10628 bp, 7 predicted proteins | sample MGYA00512165_ERZ761602 | MGnify/ENA primary metagenome ERZ761602 (study PRJEB28899, sample SAMN02445085) | bioreactor sludge metagenome | biome: EBPR sludge; isolation source: Thorneside wastewater treatment plant | place: Australia: Brisbane, Thorneside...
AACGAGGGGTTCGAAGGGGGCGAAGCCCCCTCGTCGCCGAAGGCCCGAAGGAGACCGACTGGAGCGAAGCGCAGGGAGGCCTCCGAGGAGGGAGGGGGCTGGGGAGTTCACTCCCCAGAAGTCGGCGAAGCCGACCAGAAACCGGAACGTAGCGTTCCACTGGCAGGGGTTGCCCCGAGGGCCGACTTCCCCGAAGCAGGTAGGGCGGCGCGCGAGCGCCCGACGCGAAAGGGTCGTGCGATGTCTGGGATGCTGGTCGACGGGACGTGGAAGCCGAAGTGGGAGTGGGAGCACGACGACTCCGGCGACTTCAAGCGGCAGAAGTCTGCCTTCCGCGACGCGATCGTCGACGAGCCGGACGCGAAGCACCCGCCGGAGGCGGGGCGATATCGGCTCTACGTGAGCTACGCGTGCCCCTGGGCGCATCGAACGCTCGTGGTACGCGCGCTGGCCGGGCTCGACGAAGCTCTGCCGGTCACCGCCGTGCATCCCGACATGCTCGACGACGGCTGGGAGCTGAAGGACGACGACGGGCAGGTCGTGCCCGAGCCGGAGATCGGCGCGACGAAGCTGCATCAGCTCTACTCCGCCGCCGATCCACACTTCACCGGACGCGTCACCGTACCCGTGCTCTGGGATCGCGTGCGGAAGACCGTGGTGAACAACGAGTCGCGCGAGATCATCCGTCAGCTCGATCACGGGCTCGCGAAGCTCGCGACGCGCCGCATCGACCTGCACCCGCGCGACCTGATGCCGCGCATCGACGAGACCCTCGACGCCATCTACGAGCCCATCAACAACGGCGTCTACCGCTGCGGCTTCGCGGGCAGCCAAGAGGCCTACGAGCGTGCCTTCCACACACTCTTCGAGGCACTGGACCACTGGGACGCGGTGCTCGGGAAGCAGCGTTACCTCTGCGGATCCCGGCTCACGGCGGCGGACGTGGCGATGTTCACCACGCTGATCCGCTTCGATCCCGTCTACTACGTGCACTTCAAGTGCAACGGGAAGCTCATCCGTCAATACGCGAATCTCTCGGGCTACGTCCGCGAGCTCTACCAGCTTCCTGGCATTCGCGACACGGTCCGCATGGACCACATCAAACGCCACTACTACTACAGCCACGCGTGGCTCAATCCGCGTCGCTTCGTGGCCGCGGGCCCAGACCTGTCGTGGCTCGACGAGCCGCACGGCCGCGAGCGGCTCGAGGGCGCGCCGGTCTTCGGGTGAGCGACGCGTTCGAGGCGAAGTCGACGAAGTCCCCGAGGCGCCTCCGTGAAACGACCGGGTCGCGCGAGTGCGGACGAGCGTGCCCACGCGCTCGTCGGTGCGGATATGCTCGGCGACGAGGAGATTCATGGCTCGAACGCCGCTCTTTCGTCTTCTTCGACGCGGTCTGGCCCGCGCGGCGGCTTCCTCGAACGAAACGCCGCACGGCATTCCCGAAGGGACGCCGAACGTCACGGCGGGACGCATCGGACGTCGCGCGCTCCTTCGCGCGGGGGCGATCGGTGGCGCGGGCCTCGCGCTCGGCTGCCGACCGACCGTCGCAACACGCGACGCGCGCGACGAAAGCTCGTCGGTCGTGGTGGTCGGCGCCGGCCTCGCGGGCCTGACCTGCGCGCATCAGCTCCAGCGCGCGGGCGTTCGGCCCACGGTCTACGAGGCGCAGGAGCGCGTCGGTGGGCGGGTGTTCTCCGGTCGTGGGCTCTTCGCGGGCGACCTCGTCTGCGAGCTCGGCGCGGAGCTGGTCAACAGCGATCACGTCGTGATGCGGGGGCTCTGCCGTGAGCTCGGCCTCACGCTCGAGGACTTCTGCGACGACGCGATCGCGACGAAAGAGATCTTCCACGTCGGCGGAGAACGCTACACCGCCGAGAACGCGCACGAGGCCTTCCGCCACCTCGCGGCGGCGTTGGAGCGTGAGCGCGCACGCCTCGGAGGCTTCGACCTCTCCTATCGAAACGCCGCCCCCGAAGCGGCCGCGACCGATCAGATGTCGATCGCCGAGTGGCTCGACGCGGCAGAGATCACGGGGTGGTTCCGCACCGTGGTCGACGTCGCGTTCACCACCGAGCTCGGGCGCGAGTGCGACGCGCAGTCGGCGTTCAACCTGCTCTACCTCTACGAGCCCTTGCTGGAAGAGGGGCGGCACTACGCGCCCGTCGGCGGGAGCGACGAGCGCTTCCACGTGCACGGAGGCAACGACCTCGTCGCGACGCGGCTCGCGGCGGGCCTCGACGGTCCGCTCGAGCTCGGCGCGCGGCTCGAAGCGCTGAGCGGCGGCGACGGCGACTACACGCTGACGTTTCGGCGCGGCGCGAGCACGTTCGAGGTCCGCGCGAGCCACGTCGTGCTTGCCGTGCCGTTCACGACGCTGCGGGAGGTCGATCTGCGCGTCGAGCTGCCCGCCGTGAAGCGACGCGCGATCGCGGAGCTCGCGTACGGGACGAACACGAAGCTGATGATGGGCTTCCGCGAGCGACCGTGGCGCACCACGCACGGCTCGAACGGGGTGGTGGTATCCGATCTGCCGTTCCAGACGAGCTGGGAGGGGAGCCGCTTGCAAGCGGGTGATGCGGGCTTCCTCGTCGCGTTCACGGGCGGGCGCGTCGGCGAAGGGCTCACGCGCGATCGTTCGAGCGACGCGATCGCGCGCTTCGTGGCTGCGCTCGACACGGTGTTTCCCGGTGTCGCGGCAGCGCGCGACGAGCACCACGCGACGTTTCATTGGCCGGGCTTCGCGTGGGCGAAGGGCAGCTACGCGTGCTTCGCGCCAGGGCAGTTCGCGGCGTTCCACGGCGCGGAGGCAGAGCCGGTCGGACGGCTCTTCTTCGCGGGAGAGCACACGTCGAGCGACTTCCAGGGCTTCATGGAGGGCGCCGCCGAGTCCGGCGTGCGGGCGGCGAACGAGGTCGCCGCAGCGTTGGGTTTGGGCGCGATCGCGAGCCCTGGGATCGACGACACCGCGGGCTGCACGGCATGACCGATCGCGCGAGGTGACGCGCGGCGTCGACGTGAGCTCGCGTCACCGCGGGCATAGCGACGACGTCGGGTCGGGCACACGACGACCTGAGGTCGCGTCGGCGCGCGCGCGACGACGTGAGAGCGCTCGCGCGAGGTCGGCTCGCCTCGCGTGAAGACTCGGCGCTTCAGGCGGTCGCGCGGGCGCCGTTCGGCTTCGCGGTCGCCGCGCGATCGTTCACGAGCCCGAGCGCCTCGAGCGGATCGCCGCTCCAGAGACGACCCTGCAGCATGTGCCCGTACATCTTGAAGTCGCTGAAGAGCGACCAGAGCGGGTAGCCGAACGTCGCGGGCTTGTTCTTCTCCACGAGGAAGTGTCCCGCCCAGGCCCAGCCGTAGGCCCACACGACGCCCGCGGTGAAGATCGGCGACACCATCGAGGGCAGCGCGACCATGCCGAGCACGTGCGGGAGCGAAGGCTTCTGGCCTTCCTTCTTCATGCCGTCCTTGAAGATCGCCGCGAAGCCGAGCGACGCGAGCGAGAAGCCGATCGGGTTGATCGCGGCGGTCGCGACGCAGCTCGCGAGGAAGCCGCTGGTGCCGACGAAGTGCATCCGTCGCGAGATCGGATCGCGGTGCTCCGAGAGGTAGTGCGGCCAGAACTCTTCGTAGGTGGCGATGCGCTCGTTCTGCATGGTCGGCGCAGGATAGACGATGCGAGCGCGGTTCGTCGTGAGCAGAGGCAGTGTCGCGTTCTTCGGGTCACCGACACCAACACCGACACCGACACCGCGTGCACGAAAGCGAAACGGGCGACTCCGAAGAGCCGCCCGCTTCTTTCACGCTTCGCGCTTCACGCGCGCGCGTTCATTCCGCCGGCTGCGGGTACGCGGTCCAACCCGCAGTCCAGTCGGTGCCGCCGGGCTCGAAGGCGCCGACGTAGTTGGCGGCCTCGAAGATGCCACCGCTCGGAACGGTCGCGGCCATCGACGCGGCCGGCGAGCCGGCGGGCGGCACGAAGTTCGGCGCGGTGAGGCTCGTCGCCGCCGCCGGGAGCATCGGGTCGGTGCCGAAGCGGTTGTCGGTGCTCCAGTCCGCCTCGAGCTCCGTCGTCGTGTCGCCCTCGTCGACCGTCCAGTGGACGAAGCTCTCCGAACCGTCGCGGTCGCCACAGCCGTCGACGATCGAGTTGATGACGCTGAGGTCACCCGAGTTCGCCTGACGCACGGTCTCCGAGGTCGCGAGCTCGATGCAGTCGCCCATGCCGAAGTTCGTGATGATCGCGTTCGCCACGGTGCCCGCGGTGCCGACCTTGAAGCGGATGCCTTCCTGGCCCGACGCGCCGCCGCCGACCATCGTGACGTTGTAGACGCGCGGGTTGGAGCGCGGCGTGCTCGCCTCGGCGCCCGAGAGGTTGTCGCACTCGAAGCCCTTGTCGCCCGCGCCGGGGGCCTGCTGAACCACCACGAACTGCGCGTCGCCGCTCCAGCCCTGGTCCCAGTCGAGCGAGTCGTCGCCGGTCTGCGTGATCACGACGTGCTTGATGCTCGCGGTGCCACCGAAGAACTCGACGCCGTCGTCGCTGCCACCGTGCGTCTGGATGTACTCGAGCGTGGTGTCGCTGCCGCAGCCGCCGAGGGTGAGGCTGTTGAGCTCGTTGTCGGTGCCGAACACGAAGCCGGCCCACTCGATGCGGACGTAGCGGAGGGTGCCGCAGTCGTGCGTCGGGTCGTCGCCGCCGTACTGGCCGCGCTCTTCGCCCGGATCGAGACCCTCGATGTTCGTCACGCCGCCGTCGACGTTGATCGGCGCTTCACCGAGGAGGACGACGCCGCCCCACTGACCGGGGACGCGCGCGCCTTCGGGCATCGCGCTCGTGAAGACGATCGGGTTCTCCGCCGTGCCTTCGGCTTCGAGGCGGCCGCTGGTCGTGATGATGAGGGCGTTCGCGCCGCCCATGCCGCGGACCTCGGTGCCCGCTTCGATCGTGAGGACGGAGTCCTGCACGTAGATCGGCGCGGTGAGGATGTACACGTTCCCCGACGTCCAGGTCGTGTCGGCCGTGATGTCGGCCGAGACCATGATCGTCTCGCCCGGCGTGCCGCTGTCGGGATCGGGGGTGTCGCCGTCGGGATCCATCATCCCGGAGTCGGTGCCGCCGTCGACCGGCGGGGTCGGGCCGTCGTCGTCACCGCAGCCGACCATCCCGGCGAGCGCCAGGGTGACGCCCAGCAGCGTCCACTTACGAATCGAAGTCATCATGATGGTGTTCCTCGTGCGGAGCGGACGGCCATCGCGCGTCCACCGTTCAGATGGGCGGAGGAATGCCCGTCGCGTGCTCCCATCTCGCGTCACCACCGCAACGAGCGTGTGACATGAACCCGCTCGCGTGAGGGCGAATCGCGACGCGATCAACGCGCCCAGCTCAGGCTCACACCGACGGACACACCGGGGTCGTAGCCGCGCAACCCGAGGTTGCGACCGGTGTAGCGCTGGCGCTGATTGAGCACGTTCTTCACCGAGAGCCCGAGCGAGAGCCCGTCGCGGAGCTCGAGGCGTCCCTGCACGTCGAGGTTGTGGAACGGCTGCTGGTAGGTGTCCGGCAGCCGGTTCGCGCCGACCTCGGTGATCATCGGCCCGAAGACCAAGTAGTAGAGGCCGATGGAGCCGCGCTCGGTCTGGTAGCCGACGTTCGCGTTGATCACCCACGGCGCTTGGAACGACAGCGGGCGCACCTGACTCGTCGCCGCCAACGCGAGCTCTTCCGTGAGACGCGCACGCGAGCGCACGAGGGTCACGTTCGCGCCGACGTTCACGTTCTCGAGCGCGTCGTGGATGCGACCGAGCGAGAAGCGCCCTTCGAGCTCGAGCCCGTAGTTCGAAGCAGAATCCGGGTTCTGGTAGGAGAACGTGCGGTTGATGTCGAGCACGACGAGCTCGATCGGATCGTCGAAGAGCTTCGCGAACGCGCTCATCGCGAGGACCTCGGTCGCGCCGGGGAACCACTCCCAACGCAGATCGACGTGTTGGATGCGCGTGGGTCGCACGTTCGGCGATCCGAACTCGGTGCGGTTCTCGATGAAGTTCGGGATGATCGCGCCCGAGATCTCGCGCGCGGTGGGGCGCGCGACGGTCACGGCATAGGCGGCGCGGAGGAACATCTGCTCCGCGAGCTCGAGCCGCGCGCTCGCGACGGGGAGCACGTCGATGGTGCTGCGACGCACCGTGGCCTCCTCGAGCGCTTCGCCGGTGAGCTGCGTGTCCGAGAAGGGCGTCGACGGCGTGAGACGCTGACGGAACGCCTCCACGCGCGCACCGACCATGAGGCGCAGCCGCGAGAACGGCGCGGTCTCGACGCCCGCGTACGCCGCGAGCATGTCCTCCGAGGAGTCGAAGCCGTCGTCCGGACCCGTGGTCTCGCGCAAGACCCACGTGGCCAAGTAGTTCTCGTGCGCGAAGAGCTCGTCGGGCGGCCGGAGCGTCTGCTCGGGCGCGGTGGGCGAGCTCGGCGTGCGGTACTGGAAGCGACGGATGTCCGAGCGACGCTCCGACATGTCGAGCGCGAGCCCCGCCTGGAGCTTCAGCACGTCGGCTTGCCGCCAGTCGTAGACGAAGTCCATTCCGCCGCCGAAACGTCGGTCCGTCAGGTTCTGAAACAGACGCTGGCCGTCCTCGGTGAGGTTTCCCTGCCAGAGGTAGCGGCGCTCCGGTCCCCACGGATCGGTCGGCCACGTCGAGCCGAGGTTCATGTCGTCGGGGCGGTAGCGGAAGTCGCGCGTGTCGGGCTCGTAGTAGCGGCCTTGCGAGGCCTCCGCGTGCCACTTGATGCGCGCGTTGCCGAGGAAGTGACGACCGCGGAGCTGTTGGATGCGGATCTGACGGCTCGCGAACTGAAGGCGGCCGCGGAGCGAAGGCGCGGCGGTGTCGAGCGACTCGATGATCCCGCGATCGAGGCCCGTGTAGTCGACGCCGATCTGATTGATCACCGTGTCGAACAAGAGCTCGTGGTTCTCGCCCAGCTCGAGGCTGAGCGCGCCGAGCGCGTAGAGCTGCGCTTCTTGTTGAAACGACTCGCGCCGAAGAAGATTCTGCTGTTCTACCGAGAGATCGTCCGGATCGTCGGCGTTGCTGAGCTTGGGAGTACGAAGAACTTCGTCCTCACGCCGTTGGCGGGTCAATCGCCATCCGCCCGCGACGAGCACACCGAGGCTCCGATTGCGACCGAAGCGGAACCGGTTGCCGATGCTGAGCGTGAGCTTGTCGATCGGCATCATGCCGATGCGCTGGCGCTGCACGCGGAAGTCGTCGTCGAACGCGAGGGTCGCGGCGCGGCGCTCTTCCGGGTCGTTGATCGTGCCGGGCCCGAGCGCACGATCGGAGACTTCGCTCGGCAGCGCGCGGGTGCCGTCGTCGAACCCGAGCAGATCGAAACGACCGCCGCGGTAGACGGGTCCCCGCTGCCACGTGGTCTCGCTGTTGTAGGTGACGCCGAGGCTCGCGCGGACCTCGAACTCGTCGGGGGGCTCGAGGGTGGAGAGCTGGAGCGCGCCGCCGCCGAACGCGCCCGGAAGATCGGGCAGATAGCTCTTGAGCACCGAGAGGCTCGAGAGCATGTCCGTGGGGAAGAGATCGATTTGAACACCGGAGAAGTTCGGATCGAGCTGCGGCACCAAACCGTCGTTGAAGGTGACGCCGACGTAGCGGCCTCCGAGACCGCGCACGTACACGTAGCGACCGCCGATCACGGTCACCGCGACCACACGACGGGCCGCGCTCGCGGCGGAGCTGTCGCCCGCGCGGCGGATCTCCTCCGAGCTCACGGCGTCGCGCACCGCGGCGCTGCGCTGGCGCACCTGGAGCTGCGTGGCGGCGGTGTTGGTGTCCGCGCGGTACGTGGTGACCACCGCCTCACCCATCGTGCTCGTGTCCATGCGGAGCTCGAGGTCGGGCAGGTAGGTGATCTCGCCCTCGCGCACCTCGACGCCCGCGAGGCGTGCGGGGGCGTAGAAGTCGGTCGCGATGCGCAGCGTGTAGAAGCCGGGCTCGAGGCGAAGCTGGAAGCGGCCCTCGTCGGTGGTGACGATGGTGCGTTCGAGCTCGCTCGGGCCTTCGAGCACCTTCACGGTCACGCCGCCCATCGGGGCGCCGCCGGCCTCGCCGTCGAGCACGCGGCCGGTCACGCCGGTGTCGCCTTCTTCGAGCGCGTCGCCGAGATCGGCGGGCGTCGCCGCGGCGCCGAGCGGGGCGCCTTCGACGGCCCCTTCCACCGGTCCTTCGAGGGGTCCTTCGAGGGGGCCTTCGAGCGGTCCCTCGATCGGGCCTTCTTGCGGCTGCGCGACCGCGACGCCCCCGAGGCTCGTGGGGCTCGTGAGGCCCGCGAGCGCGAGGCTGGCGAGGAGGGTGGCGGTGCGACGCATGAGGCTCGGCCTGTCGGCTCGCTTCCCGCGAGCGTTCCTCGCGCGAGCCGTGGAGAGAGTGAGGTTCGAGAGTCGGCAGTCGGCGCGGTGCGAGCCGCGCGACACCGAGCGATCAGCGCGGGAGCGCCTTGGTCATGACGGCGATGGTGGTGGCGCCGCCTTCCTTGGAGAGATCCATCGCTTCGGCGGCGCGCTCGAAGGGCACGTCGTCGTGGGCGTCGAAGAAGATCTTTCGTTCGCCACGCGCGGCGAGGACGCGGGTGAGGCGCTCGGGAAAACGCTCGTCGGGCACCACGTCGCGGTTGATCCGGATTTGACCTTCCGCATTGACGCTCACCACGAGCGGCTGCGAAGGATCGATCGCTTCCGCCGGGAGATCTTCCGGCTCGTTCGGGATGTGGATCCAGAGCTGTTTGAACATCGCCGGGGTGATCACCATGAAGATGATCAAGAGAACGAGCACCACGTCGACGAGCGGCGTGACGTTCATCTCCGGTGTGTGACGCCCCTTCTTCTTGGGGCCGGCGCTGACGTCCATTCCCATGGCATCACCTCGAAGCGACCGTGGTCGCGCCGGACGGCGCCGCAGCGACCGTCGTGTTCTCGGGCGACGCGGCTTCGTCGGGGTTGGCGTTGGTCCGCAGCATCACGCCGGGGAAACCGATGTCCTGCGCGATCTTGAAGAGCGCGCGCACGCGGCCGTAGGGGACCTGGCGATCGGCGCGCAGGATGATCTTTCGCTCCGGCTGCGCCGCGTGCGCCTGGTCGAGCACCGCGTGGAAACGTTCGTCGTCGAGGCGCTCGGCCTCGAAGAACATGCGGCCGTCGCGTCCGAGGCTGAGCGTGAAGGGCTCCTCGTCCTCCGGATCGTCCTCGCCGTGCTCGATCGTCGGCAGCTCGACCGACGCGCCCGGATCCGAGTTCGGGAGCACGACCATGAAGATGATCAGCAGCACGAGGACGATGTCGACGAGCGGCGTGACGTTCATCGCCGGTCTCGCGCGCCCTCCCTTGCTGTTCTTCGACAGGCCCATCGTGGTTCTCGTTCGTCGTGCTCGTTCGTGATCGTTCGCGTCGCGCTTCGCTCAGGCGACCGCGGTGCGCTGGGTGCTCGCGGGGGCCGCGACGTCGTGGTGCACCTCGCCGCCGAAGAGCTTCGGCGCCTCGATGTGGACGTCCGCGCCCGTGAGGCGATCGACGAGCTCGCTCTTGGCGTTCGCGAGGCCGGCTTCGTAGAGCGAGATCTTGTTGGAGAGCCAGTTGAACGCGAGCACGACCGGGATCGCGACCACGAGGCCGAGGCCGGTGACCACGAGCGCTTCGCCGATCTGACCGCCGATGGTCGCGATGCCGCCGCCGCCTTCGGCCGCGATCTTCTGGAAGGTGAAGAGGATGCCGATGACGGTGCCGAGCAGCCCGACGAAGGGCGCGGTGGAGCCGGTCGAGGCGAGGATGTTCATGCCGCGGTTGAGGCTCGCGCTCACGTGCTCGCCCTGACGCTCGAGCGCACGCTCCGTGAGGTGCGTCGCCTTGTCGGCGTCGTGGCCCTCCGCGCGGCGATCGAGGTAGGTGCGGATGCCGGTGTACATGTAGCTGGCGAGGTGGCTGCCGCGCGTCTCGGACGCGATCTTCAGCGCGGCCTCGAAGTCGCCCGCCTCCAACTTCGCGTCGACGTTCTTGGCGAACTCGCGGCTCTTCCGGTTGGAGAGGAAGAGCAGGAGCACACGATCGATCACGACCGCGACGCTCAGCAGCGCCTGGATCGTCAGGACCGCGACGACGGCGAGGACGGCGGGGGGCGCGTGGCGGAGGAGCTCGATGATGTCCATGGCGATTCTCGGTTCGAAGAGGGCGTCGTGAGGCGCGGAGTCGGAAGCGTCGAAATCAAACGCGAAAGATCAGAGGTTGCGGGCGCGGAACTGGAAGGGTTGGACCCAGGCGTGGAGGATCGGGTTCCCGTCGGGACCGGTGGCAGGGCGCCACGATCCGGCTTGCCAATGCGGGCGCTCGCGGAGGCAGTTGCGCACGACCTCTTGAAGGACCGTCGGGCCGCGCAGGAGGTTCATGCGCTGGAGGCTCCCGTCGACGCCGACCGCGACCTGCACGAGCACCACGCCCGCGACGCCTTGCGCGCGCACCTCGGGCGGCTCTTCGCAGCGGAAGGTCGGCCCGCCCGCGCGGATCGACTCGGTCGACACCTGCGGTGCGTCGCGATCGCGCCGACGAGGCGGCGGCGGGGGCGGGGGA
>ERZ761602.8206-NODE-8206-length-10627-cov-6.582577_pt1 | contig 10627 bp, 9 predicted proteins | sample MGYA00512165_ERZ761602 | MGnify/ENA primary metagenome ERZ761602 (study PRJEB28899, sample SAMN02445085) | bioreactor sludge metagenome | biome: EBPR sludge; isolation source: Thorneside wastewater treatment plant | place: Australia: Brisbane, Thorneside...
CGTCCGCGGCCGCGCGGCTGCTCGCGCTCGGGCCCGCGGGGCCGTCCGAACCATCACCCGCAGCGACGAAGGCGCCGCCGGCGCCGCCGAGGGCGGCATCGCCGACCGCGACGCACCACGCCACCGTGGCCGGCATCGTCGCCGCGCCCGCACCGGCGCGGGCCGAGCTCGCGTCGCTGGACTGGGCCGACCTGCGCGCCGCGGTCGCCGCCTGCCATGCCTGCGCGCTGAGCCAGGGGCGCACGCAGACCGTCTTCGGCGTCGGCCACCCGCAGGCGCAGTGGCTGCTGGTCGGCGAGGCCCCCGGCGAGCAGGAGGACCTGCAGGGCGAGCCCTTCGTCGGCCCGGCCGGGCAGCTGCTGGACCGCATGCTGGCGGCACTCGGCCTCACGCGCGCCGAGGAGGGGCCCGAGCCGCCGGCGCAGCGCGTCTACATCGCCAACACGCTGAAATGCCGGCCGCCGCGCAACCGCAACCCGGCACCCGACGAGATGGCCCGGTGCGAGCCCTTCCTGCTGCGCCAGATCGAGCTGCTGCAGCCGCGGCTGATCCTGGCCATGGGGCGCTTCGCGGTGCAGTCGCTGCTGCGCAGCGACGAGCCGGTGGGCAAGCTGCGCGGCCGCGTGCACCGCTACCAGGGCCGGCCGCTGGTCGTCACCTACCACCCGGCCTACCTGCTGCGCAGCCCGGCCGACAAGGCGCGGGCCTGGGAGGACCTGTGCCTGGCGGCCAGCGTCTTCGAGCGCGGCGCCGCGGCATGAACGCCGCCGACCGCCCGCCCGCCGCCGCCGCGCCCGACGCGCTGGCTGCGCTGCACGACGAGCTGCACGCGCTGCGCGAGGCCAACGCGCAGCTGCGCCTGCTGGCCAACAACGTGCCGGCGGCGATCGCCTACTTCGAGCGGCTGGGCAACACCTGCCGCTACGCGAACAGCGTCTACGCCGCGATGTTCGGCCGCACCGAGGACGACATCCTGGGCCTGACCGTCGAGCAGGTCATCGGCGAGCAGGCCGCGCAGTTCATCCAGCCGCAGGTCGACCGCGTGCTGCGCGAGAAGACCGCCGCGCGCTACGAGCGCGAACTGCCGGGCGACGACGGCGGCCCGCGCGCGATCGAGGTCCACCTGCTGCCGCACCTGGACCCCGGCGGCGAGGCGGTCGGCGCCTTCGTGCTGATCAGCGACATCACGCGCCACCGCCGCGCCGAGGCCGCGCTGCGCGAGAGCGAGGACCGGCTCGCGAAGTTCATGTTCGCCAGCGCCGAGGGCATCGTCTTCCACAAGGGCGGGCTGATCACCGATGTCAACCCGCCGGTGCTGGCGCTGCTGGGCCGGCGGTCCGAGGACATGCTGGGGCGGCCGGCGCTGGACTTCGTCGCGCCCGAGCAGCGCCCGCGCGTCGCGGCCGTGATGGCGGCCGGCGCCGAGACCAGCTACGACACCGCGGTGCTGCATGCCGACGGCAGCACGATCCCGGTGCAGTTCATCGTGCGCACGCTGGTCTACCAGGGCGAGCGGCTGCGCATGACCATCGTGCGCGACCTCCGCGACCGCCTGCAGGCGCAGGCGCGCATCCGCCACCTGGCGCACCACGACACGCTGACCGGGCTGCCCAACCGCGCCGCCTTCGGCGAGCGCGCCGAGGCGCTGCTGGCGCAGGCGCGGCGCGATGGCCGCACGCTGGCGCTGCTGTACCTGGACCTGGACCACTTCAAGCGCGTCAACGACTCGCTCGGCCATCCGGCCGGCGACCTGCTGCTGCAGACGGTGGCGCGCCGCATCACGGGCACGCTGCGCGCCGACGACCTGGTGGCGCGCTTCGGTGGCGACGAGTTCGTGCTGCTGCTCGCCGGCCCCACCGATGCCGCCGCCGCGCGCGAGGTCGCGAGCAAGCTGCTCGCCGCCACCGGCGCACCGGTGGAACTGGACGGCGCGCCGATCTCGGTCACGCCGTCGATCGGCATCGCGCTGTACCCGGTGCATGGCGAGGACGTGGCGGCGCTGCTCAAGCATGCCGACACCGCGATGTACCACGCCAAGTCGCGCGGCCGCGCCCGCTGCCGCGTCTTCGAGCCTGCGATGGCCGAGGCCGCGCGCGCCGAGCTGGCGATGGAAGGCCGCCTGGCGCAGGCGATCCGCCAGCAGGAATTCGTGCTGCACTACCAGCCGCAGCTGGCCACGCAGGGCACCGGGCTGCTGGGCGTGGAAGCGCTGCTGCGCTGGGCGCACCCCGAGCGCGGCCTGGTCGGCCCCGACGAATTCATCCCGCTGGCCGAGGCACGGCGGCTGATCCTGCCGATCGGCGACTGGGTGCTGCGCGAGGCGCTGGCCGCCGCCGTGCGCTGGCGGCATGCCGGTTTCGCGACCGGGCCGGTGGCGGTGAACCTGTCGACGCTGCAGTTCCAGGCGCCGGGCTTCGCCGAGTCGGTCGAGCGGGCGCTGGCCGACACCGGTGCCGAGGGCGCGATGCTCGAGCTCGAGCTGACCGAGCGCATGCTGATGGACGACCTGCCCGCAGTGCAGGCCGCGCTGGCGCGGCTGAAGGCGCTGGGCGTGGGCATCGCGGTCGACGACTTCGGCACCGGCTACACCTCGCTGGCGCACCTGCGCGACCTGCCGCTGGACCGGCTGAAGATCGACCGCAGCTTCGTCAAGGACCTGCCGCACGACGCCGGTGCGGCGGCGATCGCGCGCGCCATCGTGCAGATGGGCAAGGGCCTGGGGCTGCAGGTCGTCGCCGAGGGCGTGGAGACCGTCGCCCAGCTCGGCTGGGTGCAGGCCGCCGGCTGCGACGGCCGCCAGGGTTACCTGGACGCGCGGCCGATGCCCGACGAGGCGCTGCAGGCCTGGCTGCAGGCGCGCGCCACGTCGCCGCGCGGCTGAGCCGGATTCAGGCCGGCGCTTGCGCCGCCGGCGCCGCCGGCGCCGTCAGCGCCGTCAGCCAGCGCTGCAGGCAGGCCTGCACCTCGGCATGGCCCATCAGCTCGAGGTGGCCGACGCCGCTCAGCACGCACTGCCTGTCGGGCTCGAAGTCCAGGCAGCGCAGCCGCTGCGCATGGCGGCCGAGCGCGCTGTCCACCGGCACCAGGCCGTCGCCGACCAGCTTCGACGAGAGCGCGGCATCCGGGCGCGTCAGCGCGCCGGCCAGCGCCAGGCAGTCCACGCCTGCGGGCAGCGGCACGACGGCGCGCGTGTCGCGGCCATGCGCGAAGCGGTCGGTGCCGGCCCAGTCGGCCTCGAGCAGGCTGCCGTGACGCAGGTCGGTGATACCGGCGCTGCGCAGCCGGCCCAGGCGCGCGAAGGCCGCGGTGTAGGGGCTGGCGCCGAGCAGGCGGTCGATCCAGTGGCCCCCGCGCTCCAGCGGCGCGCCATGGTGCGGCGTGCCGAGGAAGGCGATGCCGCGCACCCGGCGCGGCCAGTCGTCGCCGCGCGCGGTGGCCTGGTGCAGCGCGCTGCGCACCAGCAGCCCGCCCATGCTGTGCGCGACGACCACGATGTCCTGCAGCGGCAGCGGCCAGGCCTGCTGCAGCGCGTGCAGCCGGTCGGCCAGCGCCCGGCCGTTCTCGCTGACGTGCAGGCCGCTGTTGTAGTGCAGATGCAGGAGCGTCGCTCGGCCTGCGCGGCCAGCGTCTTGCCGAGGTCGAAGCCGTTGCGCTGCCATTGCCCCGGGTGCATGCACAGCCCGTGCAGCAGCAGCAGCACGCGCGGCCGCGCCTGCGGCAAGGCCGCCGCCAGCGCGGCCGGCGCCAGCGGCAGCGCACGCCCTTCGTGGCGCAGTGTCATCGGCATGGCCAGCGGGTTGCCGCTGGCCGCCAGGTGGTCGCCGAGCACGCCGTTCAGCGCCGCGACCAGCGCCTCGCGCTGCGCCGACGAGGGTAGGGCCTCGGGTGTGTCGAGCAGCCGCTGCAGCTGACCGAGCAGCGCGTCCAGCGTGCCGCCGGCCAGCCGCGTGACGCCGCGGATGCTGCGGTAGACGAGGCCGGTGAGGCCGGAGGTCGGCTGCTCCGACACCGCACCCAGCGGCGCCGGCACGCGCAGGATGTTGTGGTGCAGGTTCTCGACCAGGTCGGTCAGGCCCAGCACCGCGTCGACGGCCAGCCGGCCGGCCCCGCGCAGGTCGCTGGCGGCACGGCCGGCGGCGCGCCTGGCGGGGGCCGGGGCGGCAGGGCGGGTCAAGGCGGCGAGGCTGGCTTCTTGGGCCGCTTCCAGCCGGCGATCGTCGCCTGCTTCGCGCGCGCGACCGTCAGCTGGCCGGCCGGTGCGTCCTTCGCGATCGTCGAGCCGCCGCCGATGGTCGCCCCCGCGCCCAGCGCGACCGGCGCGACGAGCACGCAGTTGCTGCCCACGTGCACGTCGTCGCCGATCACCGTGCGGTGCTTGTTGGCGCCGTCGTAGTTGGCGGTGATGCTGCCGGCGCCGTAGTTGACGCGCTCGCCCACCGTCGCGTCGCCCAGGTAGGCCAGGTGGTTGGCCTTGGCGCCGCGTGCCAGCGTGCTGTTCTTGACCTCGACGAAGTTGCCGATGTGCACCTCGGGCCCCAGCTCGGCGCCCGGGCGCAGGCGCGCGAAGGGGCCGACCAGCGCGCCTTCGCCGACCGCCGCGCCCTCGAGGTGCGAGAACGGGTGGATCACGGCGGCGGCGCCGATGGTGGCGTCGCGGATCACGCAGTTCGCGCCGATGCGCACGCCGTCGGCCAGCGTCACGCGGCCCTCGAAGACGCAGTTGACGTCGATCTCGACGTCGCTGCCGCACTCGAGCGTGCCGCGCAGGTCGAAGCGCGCGGGGTCCGCCAGGCGCACGCCGGCCTCCATCAGCGCCTCGGCCTGGCGGCGCTGGAAGCGGCGCTCCAGCTCGGCGAGCTGCAGCGGGCTGTTGACGCCCAGCACCTCGGTCTCGTCGGCGGCCTGCGCGGCGACCACCGGCACGCCGTCGGCCACCGCCATGGCCACGATGTCGGTCAGGTAGTACTCGCGCTGCACGTTGTCGTTCTTCAGCGCCGAGACCCAGCGCCGCAGCAGCGCGGTCGGCGCCGCCATCACACCGGTGTAGCCCTCGCGGATCGCGCGCTGCGCGTCGCTCGCGTCCTTGTGCTCGACGATGCCGAGCACGCGCGAGGCATCGCGCTCGTCGCGCAGGATGCGGCCGTAGCCGAAGGGGTCGGCCAATACCACGGTCAGCAGCGCCAGGTGCCGGCCGGCGCAGGCCTGCACCAGTGCGCGTGCGGTCTGCGGGCGCAGCAGCGGCACGTCGCCGTTGAGGATCAGCGTCGTCGAGTCGTCCTGGTCCTCGGCCTCGGGCAGCAGCGGCAGCGCCTGCTGCACCGCATGCCCGGTACCCAGCTGCGGCATCTGGCGCGCGAACAGCGCGCCGCTGGCCGCCACCGCGGCCTCGACCTGCTCGGCACCGTGGCCGGTGATGACGACGGTGCGATCGGCCCCGATCGCAGCAGCGGCGTTCAGGACATGCTGCAATAGGCTGGTGCCGGCCAGACGGTGCAGCACTTTCGGCCATGCCGACTTCATGCGGGTGCCCTTGCCCGCCGCCATGACCACGACGTTGAGTGCCATGCGGATGCCTGTAGACAAAACGGCGATTATCGACCGGCGCTGGTGGCGCCTCGCGTGGCTGGCGCTGCTGCTGCCGCTGCTCGCCGGCTGCAGCGCGATCCGCCTGGCCTACAACAACGGCCCGACGCTGGCCTGGTGGTGGATCGACGGCTACATGGACTTCGACCGCACGCAGAGCACGGCGGTGCGCAGCGGCATCGACCGCTGGTTCGACTGGCACCGCGCCACCCAGCTGCCCGACTATGCGGCGCTGCTGGCCGGCATGCAGGACGAGGTCGGCGGCCCGACCACCGCCGACGCCGCCTGCCGCTGGCAGGCGCGCTGGCGCGAGCGGCTGGAGCCGGCGCTGGAGCGCGGCATCGTGCTCGCCGCCGACCTGGTGCCGACGCTGACCGAGGCCAACCTGCGCCACCTGGAGCAGCACCAGGCCAAGCAGATGGACGAGATGCGGCGCGAATTCCTGCAGCCGGACCTGGCCGAGCGGCGGCGCGAGTCGGTCAAGCGCGCGGTCGAGCGCGCCGAGCGGCTGTACGGCCGGCTCGGCGAGGCGCAGCGCCATGTCATCGCCGAAGGGGTCGCCACCTCGCCCTTCGATCCCGAGCGCTGGGCGCAGGAACGCGAGCGCCGCCAGCGCGAGACGGTGCAGGTGCTGCGCCGGCTGGTCGCCGAGCGCGCGGATCGCGACGCGCGCCTGGCCGCGCTGCGCGCGCTGGCCGAGCGCGCCGAGCGCTCGCCGGTGCCGGCCTACCGCGACTACCAGCGCAGCCTGGCCGCCTACAACTGCGCCTTCGCGGCCAGGCTGCACAACGCGACGACCGCGGCGCAGCGCGAAGCGGCGCGCGCCACGCTCAAGGGCTGGGAGGACGACCTGCGCGCGCTGGTCGCCGGCGAGGGCAACGGCGCCGGGCCGCCGGGCAGCGGCGGCTGAGCACGGCCCGTGCGCGCCGCGAAGTCGTCGCGCGGGCCGGCTGCCCTACGGCGCGAGCTGCACGACGACGCGGCGCGGGTTGACGCCCAGGCGCGGGAAGTCCATCAGCGCGGCCTCGTACATCGCGCCCAGCAGCCGCGCGTCGGAACGGCTCAGGCCCTCGCTGCTGGCGCGTGCCTCGAACAGCGGCTTGCCGCTGGCGCGGTCGCGGATCAGCACCGCCACCTCGCGCTCGTAGCGCGGCGACGTGTAGGTTGCCGACAGGCTCCAGCGCGGCGCGATCCAGGGCCCGTGGCGCCAGTAGCCGAAGCCGCCGTGCCACCACAACGGGTCGTCCCAGGGCGAGGTCTCGGTGCGCGTGTCGCGCGCCGCGACCTGCACCAGCACGTCGGGCTCGGTGCCGGCGGCGGCCGGCGCGAAGCCGGCCTTGGCCAGCGCGGCGCTGGCCGCCGACTCCAGCAGCTGCGCCTCCTGCGGGCGTGCCTGCTGCGAAGGCAGGCGCTCGAAGGCATAGCTGCCGGGCTTGCGCTCGGCCGGCCACTCGCCGAAGCTGGAGACGTTGGTCGACAGGCTGTTCATCGCGGCACAGCCGCCGAGCACCAGCAGCGATGCGGCGCTGGCCGCGACGAACAGGCGGCGGGGCAGGGCGTTCATGCTTGGCTATCCTCCGTGTCGGTCGCGCCGCGCAGGAACTGCACGGTCGCGGCGGCGGCGGGCGCCGGCGCGCAGGGCTCGTCGTCGAACGCGATGTCCCCGGCCGGGTCGGCCACCCCGGTGGCTTGGAGCGTCGTGAACGGATACAGGTTCCGGTCCATCAGATGCGAGGGTACGACATGGCCCATCGCGCGCAGCATGTTGTCGCTGCGGCCGGGATGGCGGCGCTCCCATTCGCGCAACATCTGTTTCACCTGCACACGCTGCAGGTTGTCCTGGCTGCCGCACAGCGTGCACGGGATGATGGGGAAGCGCCGGTGCTCGGCCCAGCGCTCGAGGTCGGTCTCGGCCACGTAGGCCAGCGGCCGGATCACGACGTTCCGGCCGTCGTCGGACACCAGCTTGGGCGGCATGCCCTTCAGGCGCCCGCCGAAGAACATGTTCATCAGCAGCGTGACGACCATGTCGTCGCGGTGGTGGCCGAGCGCGATCTTGGTCGCGCCCAGCTCGCCGGCCACCCGGTACAGGATGCCGCGGCGCAGCCGGCTGCACAGGCTGCACATGGTCTGGCCCTCGGGCACCAGGCGCTTGACGATGCTGTAGGTGTCCTGATCCTCGATGTGGAAGGGCATGCCACGCCCGGCCAGGTATTCGGGCAGCACCTGGGCCGGGAAGCCGGGCTGCTTCTGGTCCAGGTTGACGGCGACCAGCTCGAAGGGCACCGGCGCGCGCTGGCGCAGGCTGATCAGGAGATCCAGCAGCGCATAGCTGTCCTTGCCGCCGCTGACGCAGACCATGACCTTGTCGCCGGCCTCGATCATGTTGTAGTCGGCGATCGCCTGGCCGACCTGGCGGTGCAGCCGCTTGCTCAGCTTGTTGGCCTCGAAGGCGGCACGGCGCTCGTTGCGCTGCACCGCGGCGAGTTCGGTCATGTCGTTCATGGCTGCATCCGGTCGGCGGCGTGCTCGTCCTTGAGGCCGAAGACCTCCACCCCGACCGCGTCGCAGTCCGGGTAGACATCGGGCTTGGCCGTGCTGACGCGCGCGGCGCGCACGCGCGGATGCGCCAGCATCGCCGCCAGCACGTCGTCGGCCAGCGTCTCCTGCAGGTGGATGTGGCCGCGCGCGACGCGCTCGGTGATCACGCGGCGGATGAAGTCGTAGTCCACGACCTCGTGCAGCTCGTCGGCCCGCGGCGTGCTCAGCGCCAGCGGCACGAACAGGTCGACGTTGATCAGCACGCGTTGCGCGCCCTGCTTCTCGAAGTCGTGCACGCCGATGTCTATGTGCACCTCGTGGTCGCGAAGGAACAGGCGCCGGCAGTCGGCCAGGCGGGGGTCCAGCAGCCAGGTGCTCAAGGCCGGCACCCCGTCACTGCGCGTCGCGCGCCAGGAACAGCACGTCGCGCGGCTGCGGCTGCAGGTGCTGGCCGCCGTCGACCAGCAGCGTGGTGCCGGTGATCGCCGGCGACTCCAGCAGGAAGTGCACCGCGCGCGCGACGTCCGCCGGCGTCGAGCTGCGCTGCAGCGGCGTCATGCGGTGTGCGGCGGCGAACTCCTCGGCGCTCATCGGCCCGGACAGCAGCGTGACGCCCGGCGCCACGCCGCACACGCGCACGCGCGGCGCCAGCGCCTGCGCCAGCAGCGTGGTCGCGGCCTGCAGCGCGGCCTTGGACAGCGTGTACGAAAGATGGTCCGGGTTGGGGTTCCACAGCTTCTGGTCCAGCAGGTTGACGACGGCGCCGGTGCGGCCGGCGGGCAGCGCGGCATGCAGCGCACGCGCCAGCAGCACCGCCGGGCCGGTATTGGCGCGCCAGTGGCGGTCCATCGCGGCGTAGCCGAAGCTGGCGACGTCGTCGTGCTCGAACAGCGACGCGTTGTGCACCACGGCGTCGAGGCGCCCGCAGGCCTGCACGACCGCGGGCACCAGCGCCGCGCACTGCGCCTCGTCGGCCAGGTCGGCGGCGAATGCGCGCGCGCGGCCGCCGGCGGACTCGATGAGGCCCACCGTCTCGGCCGCTTCGGCCGCCGAGCGACGGTAGTGCACGGCCACCGTCCAGCCCTGCGCCGCGAGCTCCAGGCAGATCGTGCGGCCGATGCGCTGCGCGCCGCCGGTGACCAGGGCCACCGGGTGGTCGCCGGGTTGACCTTCGGGCCGGCTTTCCGGGGCTCGGGCGGGGCTCGTTGGCATGCTTCCTACAATGGCGCGGATGTTCCGCACCGGGGCCGACAGTGTATCGGCGCGCCTGAGGCAACGCCTGCACGAGGCCATCGCCGCGGCGGGCGGCTGGCTGCCGTTCGACCGCTTCATGGCGATCACGCTCTACGAGCCCGGCCTGGGCTACTACACGCGCGATGCGCGCCAGTTCGGCGCGCTGCCGTCCTCGGGCAGCGACTTCATCACCGCGCCGGAACTCTCGCCGCTGTTCGGCGCCGCGCTGGCGCGCCAGCTCGCCCAGGCGCTGGACGCCACCGGCACCGACGAGTTGTTCGAATTCGGCGCCGGCTCGGGTGCGCTGGCCGCGCAACTGCTGGACGCGCTGGGCAGGCGCGTACGCCGGTATGCCATCGTCGACCTGTCCGGCACGCTGCGCGCGCGCCAGGCCGAGCGGCTGGCGCGCTTCGGCGACCGCGTGTGCTGGCTGGACGCCTGGCCTGCGCGCATCGAGGGCGTGGTCGTCGGCAACGAGGTGCTGGACGCCATGCCGGTGCAGCTGCTGCACTTCGACGGCACTGGCTGGCAGGAGCGCGGCGTTGCCTCGGCCGGCGACGGCTTCGCATGGCAGGACCGGCCGACTGCGCTGCGGCCGCCGCACGCCGGCCCCTTCGAGCCCGGCACGGTGACCGAGATCCATCCGCAGGCCGAGGCCTTCGTGCGCGCGCTGGCGGCCCGGCTGGCACGCGGCGCCGCCTTCTTCGTCGACTACGGCTTCCCCGAGGCGGAGTACTACCACCCGCAGCGCAGCGGCGGTACGCTCATGTGTCACCGCGGCCACCAGGCCGACGCCGACCCGCTGGCCGACGCCGGCGAGAAGGACATCACCGCGCATGTCAACTTCAGTGCCGTCGCGCTGGCCGGCCAGGATGCCGGCCTGCAGGTGCTGGGCTACACGTCGCAGGCGCACTTCCTGCTGAACTGCGGCATCACGGAGCTGCTGCAGGACGCATCGCTGGCCGAGCGCGCTGCTGCGCAGAAGCTGCTGGCCGAGCACGAGATGGGCGAGTTGTTCAAGGTCATCGGCTTCGTGGCCGGCGAACCCTTCGACGCACTCGGCTTCGTGCACGGCGACCGCAGCCACCGACTTTGACATGAAGCAGGCCGCTGTTCGGTCCGGTTTCGGCGCGTTGCGGACCTTGGTCTTGCGGTCTTCGCACGTGCCTGCATCGGCGCAACGAAGCCGCGCGGGGGCAGCCCGCAGCGCCCAGGGTCCGGCGGTCGGCGCTGCGCGCCGACTGCCCTGCGATGCTCGGGCTCCTGGCCC
>ERZ761602.8207-NODE-8207-length-10627-cov-3.672153_pt1 | contig 10627 bp, 6 predicted proteins | sample MGYA00512165_ERZ761602 | MGnify/ENA primary metagenome ERZ761602 (study PRJEB28899, sample SAMN02445085) | bioreactor sludge metagenome | biome: EBPR sludge; isolation source: Thorneside wastewater treatment plant | place: Australia: Brisbane, Thorneside...
GCTTGAAGCCCATCCATTCCCGCGAATTTACGCTGAGCATCTATTTTGGGCGCAACATGGCCCGCCGATACGACAAGCTTTGCGGATTCATATTTAAGTTGTTTCAGTCGCCCTTTATGCGGGCGCGGTTCGTTCACGACCCCGAAGACGGCTGGCAACTGGCAAGCCTGCGCACGATTTCCGCCAACGAAATACCGGAAGATCATCATGAATTCGTGGTGGAAGTCACGCAGGAGTTCTTCGAGAATACGCGCGTGTCGGCCCCCTGGCGATCGTCGGCCCGCTACGATATCGCGATACTGCACGATCCGGCGGAATCGGATCCTCCGTCAAACGAGCGTGCGCTTGAGAAGTTCATAAAAGCGGCCAAAAAGCTCGACATGGACGCGGAACTGGTCGAGAAAGATGACTACGGCAGCCTGCCGCAGTACGACGGCTTGTTCATACGCGAGACCACGAGCGTGGATCACCACACGTACCGGTGGGCGCGTCGCGCGATGGCAGAGGGTATGGTTGTCATTGACGACCCGGACTCCATAGTGAAATGCGGAAACAAGGTTTATCTTGCGGAGTTAATGGATCTACATCGCGTTCGCACGCCAAAGACGCTGATCGTGCACAAGGGCAATCAGGAAGAAGTGCTGAATACGATCGGATTGCCTTGCATTCTCAAGCAACCGGATAGTTCCTTCTCCCGCGGCGTGCACAAGGCAATGACTGAAGAAGAGCTGCACCAGATTCTGGAAGATTTGCTTGATGAATCCGATCTGGTCATCGCGCAGGAGTTTTTGCCGACCGACTACGATTGGCGCATCGGCGTTTTGGATGGCAAGCTGTACGCCTGCCGCTACTACATGGCAGAAAAACACTGGCAGATTCAGCGCAAAGACCACAGCGGCAAAACCCACTACGGAAAGGTGGACACCATACCGGTAGATGACGCCCCCGATCACGTGCTGACCACGGCGTTGCGGGCCTGCAAACTGATTGGCGATGGGTTTTATGGCGTGGATTTGAAAGAGAGCGGACGCCGCACCTACGTGATTGAAGTAAACGACAACCCCAGTATCGAGGCGGGATTTGAAGACCGTATCCTGAAGGACGATCTGTATCTGCGCGTAATGGAAGTCTTCCTCAAGAGAATCGAAGCCCGCAAGGAAGCCCGCGACTAGCCATGTCCAATCCCCGTAATTTTCATTTATTTGAACGGTTCGGCATTGAACTTGAATATATGATCGTTGATGCGGAGACGCTCGACGTAATGCCGGTGACCGATGAAGTGCTGAAGTCGGTCACGGGTGAATACGTGAACGAGTTCGAACGCGGGCCGGTGACTTGGTCCAATGAGCTTGTCCTGCACGTTATCGAGTTGAAGTCCACGCAGCCGCTGCAATCGCTTGACGGTGCGCATGTCGCCTATCAGGAGAATGTGCGCGCGCTCAATGCGCTGCTCGCGGGTCGCGGCGCCTGTCTGATGCCGACCGCGATGCACCCGTGGATGGATCCGTTTACCAACACGCGTCTGTGGCCGCATGGCAACAATGAAATCTACGATGCGTTCAACGCGATATTCGATTGTCGCGGCCATGGGTGGTCAAACCTGCAAAGCGTACATTTGAACCTGCCGTTTGCGAATGACGAAGAATTCGCGCGGTTGCACGCCGCCATCCGGATCCTGATGCCGATCATGCCCGCGCTTGCCGCGAGTTCGCCGATAATGGAGTTGAAGACGACCGGGATTCTCGACAATCGGATGGAAGTTTATCGAACCAACAGCAGCCGCATTCCCCTGGTTACCGGTCTGGTAATTCCCGAGCCGGTGTTCAGCGCGGAGGATTACCAACGCTCCATTCTGCAACGACTCTATCATGAGATCGCGCCGCATGATCCCGAAGGCATTCTTCAGGAAGAGTGGTTGAACGCGCGCGGCGCGATTGCGCGGTTTGAGCGCAACACCATTGAAGTGCGCGTGTTGGACGTGCAGGAGTGCCCTGCCGCGGACCTTGCCATCGTTAGCGCGATCACGGCCGCGCTCCGCGCTTTGTCCTCGGGTCATTGGATTTCGCTGGCTGAGCAGCAAAAATGGGCAACGGAATCGCTGCACGAGATTCTGCTGGACGTCGTTCATTTCGGTGAGAAGGCTGTCATAAGGGACGAAGCATATCTTCGAGTTTTCGGTGCTTCCCCAGGGGCGACCGCAGGCGAAGTATGGCGGCTCATAGCAGCGGAGATCGTGACGGAAATGAATCGCGCGCCGGACGAAGTCCAGCGCGCGTTCGATACGATTCTTACCGAGGGCACCCTTTCCACTCGCATACTGAACGCGCTGGATGGGAAACTCGATAGACCCAGCGTCAAGCGTGTCTACGAGGGATTGTGCAACTGCCTGGCCGAAGGGCTATTGTTTTATATTCAGGATTAAGCCTTCACCAGTTTCCGATAGCGGCTGCGGCGGTTCTCGAAGAGCTTCGAGCCCAATTCCTTCATGCGCCACTCCTCGTACTCTTTGAAGTTGCCGGTAAACCAGCGAACGTTTCCATTGCCTTCGAATGCAAGCAGATGGGTGCAGATGCGATCCAGGAAAAAGCGATCGTGACTGGTCACCAGCACGCAGCCGCGGAAGTTCTGGATGGCTTCCTCCAGCAACCGCAAGGTATTGACGTCGAGGTCGTTGGTCGGTTCGTCCAGCAGGAGGACGTTGCCACCTTCTTTCAGCAACTTTGCAAGATGGCAGCGATTTCGTTCGCCTCCGGAAAGTTCTGCGACTGTTTTCTGCTGATCCGTGCCGCGAAAGCCGAATCGAGACAGGTATTGGCGAATAGGAACCTTTTGCTTGCCGATGGTGATGTCAGTCGCGCCGCCGCTCACCTCGTCCAGCAGACTCTTGCCGCCTTCGAACGATGAGCGCTCTTGATCCACATAGGAAAGACTGACGGTTGAGCCGATATGAACTTCTCCCGAGTCGGGTGTCTCCTTGCCCACGAGCATTCGCATCAACGTTGTCTTTCCCGTTCCGTTCGGGCCAACGATACCCACTACGGCGGCCTTCGGAACAATGAAGCTCACATCTTTGAACAGCACGTTGTCGCCATACTGCTTTGACACGTTCTTGAACTCGATGACGTCATCGCCGAGCTCTGGTCCGGGAGCGATGGTGATCACCGCGCTGTCCTGCTTGCTGGCCGCGGCCTCCCGCGCAACAAGCTGCTCGTACTGCGCGATGCGCGCTCGGCTCAACTCCTGGCGGTCCTTGTTGCTCATGCGAATCCATGCGAGTTCGTGCTCGAGCGCGCGCCCCCGCGTGGAGTCCTTTCGGTCTTCTCCGGAAAGCTTTTGCAGTTTTTGTTCCAGCCAGGTCGAGTAGTTGCCTTCCCAGGGTATGCCGTGACCACCTTCCAGTTCGAGGATCCATTTCGTGACATTGTCGAGAAAGTAGCGGTCGTGGGTCACAATGATGACCGTCCCTGGATAATCGTGCAGTTGATGTTCCAGCCAGTCCACGGTTTCCGCGTCGAGATGGTTGGTCGGCTCATCGAGCAGAAGGAGGTCTGGCTTGTCCAGCAATGCTTTGCACAACGCGACACGCCGGCGCTCGCCGCCGCTGAGCGTGCTGATAACCCGATCATCATCCGGAAGGCACAATGCTTCACTGGCATGCGCCATGTGCGTGTCGAGGTTCCATGCGTCCGCGGCGTCCAACTTATCCTGCAGGACCCCCATGCGATCGATCGCCGCCTGCATTTCGTCGTCCGTCATTTCCTCGCCCATCTTCGTCGTGAGCGCTTCGTACTCGCGCAAGAGCGCCGTGGTCGTCGCGAATGCCGACTCAAGCACATGCCGAACGGTTTGCTCCTCGTCAAAGACCGGTTCCTGCGGCACTATGCCCGCCCTGAAACCTTTCGTGATGCCCGCCTTGCCAACGAATTCGTCGTCCCACCCCGCCATGATCTTCAGGACGGTAGACTTTCCCGAACCGTTCTCGCCCACGATGCCAATTTTTGCGCCGGGATAAAAACTAAGATAGATGTCCTTCAGAACGTGCTTTTGGCCGTAATGCTTGTTCAGGCCCAGCATCGTGTAAATGAATTGCTCCGCCATAAACTCCCAAAATTTCCTTTCTAATGCAGTTGCGTGACTTCGGGTCCAACGAGTTCAAAATAGATCACCAGTGAATGCCGCGCATCAGCGCCGCAAACACCATGGCTTCAGCGGAGGGCGTTTCGTCCTTCGGTTCCGTCTGCTCATTCGAGCGGGCCGAATCGGGGAAGAGCTTGTAGGCGGTGTTGAGTATCACATCGGATACACCCGGCAGCAGCGTTGTCATTACCTGCGCGAAGATGCCGAGTCGCGTGGCGATTCGCTTGGGTTTGTAAATGATCGCCTGGCACAACATGTCCGCTGCTTCCCCCTCGGTAAGGGCCGGCATGTGTTCATACATGCGCGTGGGATCGATCATCGGCGTGCGAACCAGCGGCATGTTAATCGTGGTGAACTTGACGTTTTTGTCTAGAAACTCGGGCTGCACGCAACGGGCAAATGCATCAAGTGCTGCTTTCGACGCGACGTAGCCGGAGAATCGCGGAGAATTTGCAAGCACGCCCATCGACGAGACGTTGATGATATGCCCTGAATTGCGCTCCGACATATGGGGCAGCACGCCCATAATCAGTCGAATCGCCGAAAAATAATTTAGCTGCATCAGGCGCTCAAAGTCGTGGAACCGGTCATAAGACTGCTTGATTGAACGGCGTATTGATTTGCCCGCGTTGTTGATGAGGATGTCGATCTGGCCGTGCTCCTTCATGATTGTCTCGAGCACTTCATCGCAATGCTTCATGACGGAAATGTCCGCCGGATAGGCATGCGCTTTTCCACCCGCAGCTTTTATCTCGGCTTTGACTTCGTCCAGCATTTCGCTTCGCCGGGCGACGAGGCAGGTTATTGCGCCCGCGGCGCCAACTTTGATGGCCGTTGCGCGGCCAATGCCCGACGACGCACCCGTAATCACCACAACCTTGTCGCGCACCGTTCCGGCCAGCGTACGATCGCGGTGCACATCGGGATCGAGGTTGCGTTCCCAGAAATCCCAGATTACCGGCGCGTATGTGTCCAGTCGCGGACAGGAAATCCCCGATCCTTCAAGGGCGCGTTGCGTGTCGCGGCAATCGAACCGCGTTGGATAGTTGATGTATTGAAGGGTTTCTCGCGGCACGTTCAGGTCACGCAGGATCGAATCGATCAGGCGTTTTACCGGAGGTACCTGCAAGACCATTTCGCGCACGTTCTTGGGAATGATGTCCAGCATGCGCGCGTCGATTCTCATCGCGAACTGCGGCGCGCGCGCGGCCTTCGCGAATATGTTCAAGGCTTCGCCGGAGCGAAAGGGCTGCGGATCCGTGAGGTGAAAGGTACGTCCGTTCAAGCCGGACTTGTGCGCGAGATAGTCCATCGCCGAAACGACGTAATCCACCGGAACAATATTGATTCGGCCCCCTTCGATTCCCACCATGGGAATCCAGGAGGGCAGTGTCGTGCGCACCCGCTGGATGAATTTGAACAGATAGTAAGGCCCATCGACCTTGTGAATCTCGCCGGTCCTGGAATGGCCAACGACAATGCCGGGGCGATAGATGCGATAAGGTATCCGGCATTCGGTCCGCACGATGGCTTCGGCGATGCGTTTAGATTTGAAGTAGGGTTGGTCGAAGTCTTCCGCTTCTTCAAACATGTCCTCCTGCCAGTATCCCTGAAAAAGACCCGCCACGGCGACGCTGCTGGTGTGGTGAAAACATTTTGCCTTGATCGTGTCGGCAAGGAGAATCGCGCCCCGCGTGCCTTCCGCGTTTACGCGCATCTGATGGGCTTCGTCGTCGCTGAGCATGTCATAGTGCGCCGCGACATGAAAGAAATGGCGAACTTTCCCCTTCAGCTTTTCCATCACATCCTTGCGAACGCCGCAGTAGGGCTTTGTGAGGTCACCGTGGACGGCGACAAGGCGCTCCGCTTTCAAGCCGAGTTTTTTGCGCAGTTCATCCAGCTTGTGTTCGGAATCGGGACGAACCAGGGCGTACATCGTGCCCTTGCGCTTCGAAAGCTGTTCTACGAGGTTTCCTCCAATGAAACCCGTCGCGCCCGTAACGAAATAACTCATGAAACACCCCTTCCCGGTCCCTCGTCGAATAGCGAATAGTGCTGGAGGCAGCATGCAGCCGCCGATAGTTTACTTTTTGGATGGGGTCGCGGCAAAACGAAGGTTTTTTCCCCGTATCCCGCCGGGCGACTCCGGCAAGCGCGCGCAAATTTGTAGTGGGCAAGATGCGGGCTACGAAAAGATGTCAGAAACGAACTCGACGATTCCCCATGCGACTTCGCCCGCGGAATCGGCCCCGTTGGCGACCGAATCAAGGATGACACCGCCCCCGCCGTCGCCGGGCGCCGCCACTTTTCTGGGCACCGAACTCGCAAATTCGAGGGTGGCATCGGTGCCATGAACGACGACATCTAGCGCAAGGTCGCTGGTCGATTGTTTACCTTTGGGTTCCGTCGGCGGTGTTTTGCAGCGCATAGTTTGGACAATGGCAAGAATCTCTGGCGCATCGAGCCAGACGCCGCGCTCAACCGGACAAACATCGACTTCAATGCCCTCAATGTCGCATCGGTCCATCGCTTGGCCGGCATACCAAGGCGATGTCCTGCTTTTGCCGATTCCCGGTTTGCGTGGGGCTCTTTCAAATACGTCGTGCATGCCACAATCCGCGGCATCGCGGTGTACATGCGATTCAATCGTATCGCCGTCGATGGCGGCACCGTGATTGCGGGGACAAAAGTGGAGCGTGGTGTGCCCGCTGGTCCGCGGGGAGAGCGGCTCGCTGCACACCGGGCACAGTGGCGTCGCATTGCGCATCGCCTCCATCCACGAGCCCGGCGTTTGTCGAATCTCCATACCGTGCCTCCTATGGTCAAAAAGTAAACCCCGCCGCTTTTCTAGCATAGCACGGATTGGGATATCGCTGCGGTCGAGGTTTTCGGGTCGCGCGCGCACTGCGATTGCATGTAGACTTGGGGTTGCTGAATCACGCAACGTAATTGGGGCGCAAATTCTATGCTTCAAAGAGCCATAGTCTCTTTAGTCTGCTTACTCTTCGCCGCGGATGCCCGCGCCGAGTCTGTAAATGATTTTCAAAGTGTGAATGGTCAGTCGCCCTTCGTGTTCCTGGGCGAGGTCTTTCGCGGCACAGGCAATCCGGATGATTTCGATGTAAGTGTGGAGAACGGTTTTTACGTTCACGATGCGGCTTCGGATTCACATTATGTTTTCTTCACCGGACGCAACGTCGCGCAGCAGCCTATTTGGTATCTCGCCGGTTATGCGAAGGCGGATCATGCCTATGGTCCCTATAAGACGGTGCGGCGGTTTGCCGAGTTGGAAGTAGACGGGGTAAAAAGCCTTTCGAACGTGTGTGTCGCGAAGAGCGGTGACACCTGGCATCTCTTTCATGATTCCGTGCTCGGATATGTCGGCGTCACCCCGGCGGTGATTCGGTACGCGCAGACGAAGGATTTGGAAGCGCAATGGACACCGAGCGGGATCGCGCTGGATGTAAATACGAAGGGCCACTTTGACGATAACTACCTTATCGACACCCGCGTGGTGTGGGACGGCGCGCAGTGGCGGCACTACTACACTTCGCCGCGCAACGTTTTCGATACCACGCGCGCGCAAGGGTGCGCGGTGTCGCCCACGCTTTCGAATTGGCGTCGCGTTTCCAACGAACCGATTCTGGACAGCGATATCGAGGGGCTTGCCATTTTTCCATACGGCGGCAGGTGGGTATTGATGGGGTGTGGGCCATCGTATACGCCGGGGCCGGTGCCGTTCCGCACGAAGATATACGAGAGCAAAGACGGGCTTACCGACTGGCGATTGATGAGCACCGGCGAGATGTTTGATTGTCCGGACTTGTGGCCCGGCACTTTCAATTTCAACCGCGATGAGAATGGCTTGCCATTCATCATCGTGTCTCAGACCGGCCGAGACAAGCTCGATCCGCAGCCGATGTATCTTGCATTGTTGGCAACGGTGCCGGAGAAAGGCGCTGAGCTACTAACGGCAAAGGCTTCCTTTCACTCCAAGTCGGACACGATGGCGGACGCCGCCGAAGTGCTGCATTCGTTTGCAGACGGAAAGATTCGGTATTGGGTGCGTCTGCGCGAAGTGCGCGCAGGCGGCGCGGCCTGGTCCTATTTGCGGCGGCCCGCGCTTCAGGACAAGCGCGGCGGATTCCGAGGGCTCGGGTTTGCGATCGACACAACAGGTATTCGCATCGCGACCGACGAAAAGACCCTGGCCGAGGCGCCGATTGCTACGCCGCTCGACGAGTGGATTGGCTGTGAAATTGAATGCGCCGGCGACACGTTCGTTTTTCGGCGTTATGACGGGCGCTTTCAACGGATACTCGCCGAAATTAAAGCAACAGATTCGCAATTTGCATCCGGCTCCGTATCTATCGGGACTATCAACGCGGACGCAGCGTTTGCGCGGGTGGAGGTGTGGAAATGAACCGGCGTGCCTTTATGCAAACAGCCGCGATAGGGTTGGCATCGACGGCAGTCGCGGCGCCAGAGGCCAGGAAACGTCCCAACCTTGTGTTTGTGTTTGCGGACCAGTGGCGCGCGCAGGCCACTGGGTATGCCGGTGACGTAAATGTTCGGACGCCGCACCTCGATCGACTTGCGAGCGAAAGTATTAACTGCCGGAACGCGATATCCGGTTGGCCAGTCTGCTCACCGTATCGCGGAAGTCTTATTACAGGGCAGTATCCGCATACGCACGGGATCTTCTTGAATGACGTCCCATTAGGGAGTGACGCGGTATCGTTTGCGAATGCGTTGAAGCCTGAAGGATACGCAACAGGCTACATCGGGAAGTGGCACATCGACGGGCACGGCCGATCAAATTACATCCCCAAAGCGCGCCAGCAGGGGTTTGATTTCTGGCGCGTGCTTGAGTGCACGCACGACTATAACAAGAGCTTCTATTATGCGGACGACAACCCCGAAAAAAAACTGTGGGACGGCTATGACGCCATAGCGCAGACGCGTGAGGCGCAACGATACATCCGAGAGCAAGCGGGCAAAGGACCGTTCGCGCTTTTTCTCTCGTGGGGTCCGCCGCACGATCCATACGAGACCGCACCGCCGGAATACAAGGCGATGTATGATGCCGCGCGCATCTCGATACGCGACAATGTCCCCACGGAGCATGAAGCGTGGGCGCGGCGGGTCACCGCAGGATACTACGCGCATTGCTCGGTATTGGACACCTGCACCGGCGATCTCGTAAAGACCCTGGAGGAATCGGGAATCGCCGCCGACACGATTTTCGTGTTTACGTCCGACCACGGCGACATGCTCGGCTCACACGGCGAAACACACAAGCAACGCCCCTGGGACGAATCGATCCGCGTGCCGTTTCTGATCCGCTATCCGCGCGCGTTCGGCAACCGCGGACGCACCTGTGACATGATGCTGAATTCGGTCGATCTCATGCCGACCTTGCTGGGATTGTGCGGCGTGCCTATTCCCGCAACGGTAGAGGGACGCGATCGCTCGCGCGACTTCACCCAGTCAGGCACCAGCGATGACGATGCCGCCTTGCTGGCGTGTTATTCGCCCTTTGGGCAATGGACGCGCGCCAAGGGCGGGAGGGAGTTTCGCGGCGTGAGAACGCAGCGCTATACCTACACGCGATCGTTGAATGGTCCGTGGTTGCTCTACGACAACAAAACGGACCCGTATCAGTTGGCGAATTTATGCAATGTGCCGGGTTACGAAAAACTGCAAAGACATCTGGACGCGCTGCTGAATCGCAAACTGGACGAGGCGAACGACGCCTTCTTGCCGGGCGAAGAATATGTGAAACGCTTCGGTTATGCGACGGATCCAAGTGGAACGGTGTCTTACACGCCGTGATTAGAAATCGAACTGATCAATATTCTCTTTGCTGAAGACAATGGGATCACCGAGGATCACTTCATCGCCATTGAGGATCGTGCGTTCGCCGACTCGACCGGCAGTGAAGGTGGCAGCGCCCGGCGCGAGTTCGCCCTTTACCGATGCCACCGCGACATGCACCGCGAGGTAGCCCAGGTCGACCGGGTTCCACAGTACGAACTTTTTCACCGTGCCTTCGCTGATGTATTGCTTCATGTCGTTTGGCGTGGTGAGCCCCGTCAGGAATACTTTGTCAGCGACGCCCGCTTTGCGAAGCGCTTCCGACGCGCCCGGCAATGCGACGGAGGTGATGGCGAAGATGCCCTGCAAGTCCGGATAGGCTTTCAACGAATCCGCCGTGACCTGCGTTGCGAGTTCCGCAGACTCTTCCGAGATCTTCGGCGTTTCGCTCAAGTTTTTCATATTCGGATACTTGGTCTGGCGGTACTTTTCCATTTCCGCCATCCAGATATTTTGATTCGCCGCAGTCAGGGATCCCGTAACGATGATGTATTTCGCTTCAGGTCCCGCGCCTTCCGCCATGGCGTCCATCAACGATTGCGCGACGCTTGCCGCGGTGCATTGATTCACAAAAAAGTCGCGCGCCTGTTTCTGCGCGTCCGCGTCGCAAGCG
>ERZ761602.8209-NODE-8209-length-10626-cov-3.837669_pt1 | contig 10626 bp, 12 predicted proteins | sample MGYA00512165_ERZ761602 | MGnify/ENA primary metagenome ERZ761602 (study PRJEB28899, sample SAMN02445085) | bioreactor sludge metagenome | biome: EBPR sludge; isolation source: Thorneside wastewater treatment plant | place: Australia: Brisbane, Thorneside...
CGCTTCGGCAAAGTCGATCTGAGCGGCCATCAGGGTGATGCTGGCCAGTCGGCTGTCGTCATCGCGTGCCATCGTCGCCGCCGCAATGGCCAGCATCGTGCCGCCAAGACAGTACCCCACCGCATGCACCTTGCGCTCCGGCACGATCCGACCCACGGCCTCCAGCGCCGTCATCACGCCCGTCTTGCGATAGTCCTCAAGTGAAAGGTCGGATTGCGCGGCGCCCGGATTGGTCCAGGAGATCATGAAGACCGTGAAACCCTGCGCGACGAGGTGTCTGACCATCGAATTGTGGCGCGACAGGTCAAGGATATAGTATTTCATGATCCAGGCCGGCACGATCAGCACCGGCTCGGCCTGCACCTGTTCGGTCTGCGGCGCATATTGGATCAGTTCGAAGAGGTCGTTGCGAAACACCACCGTGCCCGGCGTGCAGGCCAGATCCTGCCCGACGCGGAACCCTTCGGGCGCCGGATCGGGACTCTGCGTCAGGGTCTTCAGCGCATCGTGCGCGAAATGGGCGGCACCTTCGGCCAGGTTTCGCCCGCCCGAGGCCACGGTTGCCGCGATGATCTCGGGGTTGAGAGCGGGGAAGTTCGCAGGCGAGACGGTATCGAGCGCCTGTCGCGCCATGAACCGCACCCGGTCGGCGTCCTCGGGACGAAGACCGCGCAGATGGTCGGTCGCATGGTCCCACCAGTCCTGCACAGCCAGGAACCCCTGCTGCCACATGCGGAACGGCGGTTTCTTCCAGTCCGGGTGATCGAAACGGTGGTCGAAAGGCTTCGGGCTGAACGGCTGCGGGCTTTCGGGATCGGTGTCCGCCGCATGGGCCAACAGCTTCAGCGCATTCTGCTGCGCCCGCTGGATCAGTTCCATCTGGCGTCCGGGCGACTCGGACAGGTGAAAGGCCCAGTCGGTCCAGGCCTCGATGAAGGCATGCGCCGACACGCCCCCGCTCAGCCGCGCCATCGTCGCCCGAACGCTGCGATCAAGGGTCTCCCGAGCGTGCATCGCCTCGGGCGGCGCCGGTGCCGGGCGCGGGGACAGTGCCGAAGACCCCGTGACCTCAACGGTGGCAGGACCCATTTGAGCGGAGATCGAAGGCGTCTTGGCCATCCTTGCCCCCTGTTGATGCGGCCGCATGAGCGCGGATTCGCCCGCGAGTGTCGCACAGGACCGGCCGAATGTCCCGAGACGATCCATGGCGGATTTCGCAGTCCAGCAATGCCGGTCGGGGACGATGCCGGACTTCAGGGTCACCCGATGCCAGTCCCTGCCGACCGGATCCGCCGTCAGGCGCTTGCCGGGCCTTGCACCTCATTGGCCCATGCTGGGCGAGGTCGGCGCGGGGCCCGCGTCCGCCCACGACAGGCGCTGGCGCTGGGGGCGACTGACTTCCTGTCCTGATCCCGGGCGAGGCAGCGCTGCCGCCAACCGACCGGGCGCTGACCGAACACCTCGCCTTCTGTATCAAGACCGCCGACCTGATCGGCCCGGCAGCGCAGATCGCCTCCGCCGCCTCCCTGAACTGGTTACGCTGATTTCACCCGGCAAGTGCGCCGGGCAAATGGACCGCCAGGTGATCGAACACCAGCCGCACCCGCGCGCTGGCCCGCAAATCCTCGTGCATGGCCAGCCAGCAGTCGAGCTGAAAGTCGAAATGCGCCGAAAGCACCGGCCGTAGATCGGGACATGCGCGCGCGATCCCCGCCTGCGCCGCCCCGATCCCCAGCCCGGCGCGCACTGCGTTGAGCTGCGCCGCCTCACGGTCGCAGCGAAAACGCAGCATCCGCCGATCAAGCCCCGCCGCCGCCATCGCCGCCAGCGTCGCCGCGTCACGATCCGGCCCGATCAGCACATGGAAGGCGAGCTCTGCGGGTGTCTGCGGCGTACCGTGCGCCGCAAGGTAGCGCGCATGGGCATAAAGCCCGATCCGCACCCCGGCGATCCTGCGGGCCACCAGCCCGGTCTGCGTGGGGCGCACCATGCGCACGGCCAGATCGGCCTCGCGCCGGAGGAGGTTCTCGTTGCGGTTCGACAGCGCGAGTTCCACCTCGAGTCCCGGATGCGCGGCCAGAAGCGGTGCGAGGATACCGGGCAACACCTCGGCCCCGACCACCTCGCTGGCCGTCAGGCGCACCACGCCGCGCCCGGCGTCCAGCGGCGCCGACGCCGCGCGTTCCAGCGCAGCCGCGGCGCCTGCCATCGCCCGCGCTTCCGGCAGCAACTCGCGCCCGAGGTCGGTGAGCGCCATTCCCTGCGGTGCGCGCAGGAACAGCCCTGCCCCGACCGCCTCTTCCAGCAGGTCGATGTGCCGCCCCACCGTCGGCTGCGTCAGCCGCAGGGCGCGGGCGGCAGCCGACAGGCTGCCTTCCTCGGCCACGGCGATGAAGCTGCGCCAATGGTCCCACTGGATGGGAATGTTGCTCATGCATTTCTCTATATCCGATACAGAAAGTTAATCAATTTCAGAATGCCCTGATCCCGCCTATTTCCATGGCACATCACCAGAACAGGAGACTCTGCCATGACACCGTTCTTCGGGGTCGCTGCCGCCGTCGCGATCGCCCTTGGCTCGGCCTTTGCCTTTGCCCCGCGCGACGGGTTCGAGACGGAAATCTTCATCGCCTCCCCGCCCGAAACCGTCTGGGCGCTGCTGACCGACCCGGCCGAGCACGAGGCCTGGAGCCCGAACATGCGCCGTGTCGCTGGACGCTTCGTCGAAGGCGAGCGCGTGAGCCTGACGATGGGCACGCCCACGGGCGGCACCATCACCTTCCGCCCCGAGGTGCTCGTGGCCGACCCGGGCCGCGAACTGCGCTGGCTGGGCCGCCTCGGTCTGCCTCGGGTCTTTGACGGCGAACACTATTTCCTGCTCAGGGCCGAGAACGGCGGCACGCGTCTGATCCAGGGCGAACGCTTTCGGGGCGTCCTACTCTGGGTCATGGACGTCCAACCCTTCCGCGCCGAGTTCGCGCGCGCCAACGAAGGACTAAAGACCCGCGCCGAGCAAGTGTCGGGCCTGACGACGCGTGGTAACGGCTGAGGCCGCCAGCAGTTCCCAAACAAGCCTGTGGCACAGTCAGCGCCCACCGCCCCAAGGACCGAGGCCAATACGACGAAAAGCGATCAAGCAACTCCGAGCACTTATGCTTTTCGGCTCGCCACAGCGATCCTGATTGCACACGAACGACGCAACCCAGCCGCGGAGCCACAGGGATGATGGCGGAGGGGAAGGGCCTGATATCCAACCTTCTCCACCGCAAGTCATTGTTTTTGCTAAGCCCACTCAAATCTTCGGTCGTCGCCCTGAGAAGGATTACTCGACCAGCCGGACCCAGGTTCGGCTGACGCTGGCCCCGGACAATCATTGATCTGATCGGCGGCGCAGCAAGCCAGTCCGTTACATGCGAAATCAGTCCGGCTGTCGAACCGGGCAGCTTTCGTCAGCCGCCCAGTCGGCAAAACTGAGATAGTAGACGTGAACGTTGTTCCTCCCGGCGACGACTGCAGCGAGTGCCGCCAGCGCTGCGCGGCCACCTCCGTTGCAGTGGCTTACAATGGGCTTGGAGCCGTCTATACCCTCTGCATCGAGCAGCTGCGCGATCTCAGATGCCGGGCGCAGATGCGTCCCGTCGAGCAGATCGTCATGGGCAACGTGCGCCGCGCCGGGCAGATGCCCGCCGCGCGAATTGCCCTTGAGGTCTTCGCCGCGAAACTCCGCAGCGCTCCGCGCGTCAAAGATCTGGATGTTCGGCAGTTCGCCTTTCAAGCCCTCCCGATCCCTCAGGCCGACCCTTCCGGCGCCGGGGGCAAGACAAAATGGGGCCAATGACACGGGAACTTGCGGCGGAATGGCGGAAAGCGCAGCAATGCCGCCATTCAGGACTATGGCGGGAAGACCGAAGTACTGAAGGATGAACCAGACCCGCGCGGCTTCGGTCATGCGCCCGTCGTCCAGAACGACGCTCACGGCATCCGGCCCCACGCCGAGCGCTTCGAGTTCGCGCCGCCAGAAAGCGAGATCGTCGAAGCCTGACTGGCTGCGTTTCGCGCGTTCGATCCAGTCCTCGATCGGCACACTCAGCAGCCCTTCGGGTCGTTCATCGCCGGCCGGGACGTAGATCAGCCGGAGCGGTCCGAGTCCTGGGAGATCAGTCGCGTTGACGAGGGGCGTGCGATGCATGGTGTGTCCTTTTTCGAAGATGATACGCGAAAGGTTCGGTCAGATCAGCCCTGCCGCCAGCCCGAGCCCAAGAGCGATCATCGTGAGCGCGACAGTGATCTGAACCCCACGCAGCGTGACCTTGTTCAAGATACGCGTCCCGATGAAGGCTCCGAGAAAGGCGCAAAGCGTCGCGACCCCGACGACCGTCCAGACATCCGGTGTCAGGGCTGCGAAATTGCGGGTGAAATGCGACAGGCCGTAGATGCTCAGTCTAGTGACGTCGACGATCACGGCCGCCACGACCCCAGTCGCGATGAATGCTTCCTTCGTAAGTCCCGCCTTGATCAGGAAGGCGGTTCGGAACGCGCCCTGATTGCCCGAAAGCCCTCCGAAGAACCCCGAGATCAGCCCGCCAAGCGGCATCAAACGCGGCGGGAACTTCAGTCGGGCAAAGGCCGGGGAAAGCTCCAGAAGCGCAAAGATCACGATCAGCGTGCCGATGGCCAGCGGCAGCGCCTCGATCCGGTACTCGTTGCCGAAACCAGCCCAGGTCGTGATCGTCGGCAGATCGGACAACCGGACCAGAAGCGACGCGCCCAGAATTGCTGCAAGCGCCGCAGGGACCGCGAAGCACAGCAGCACGCGCATATCGGCCCGTCGTCCCACGAGCGCCAGCTTGAACAGGTTGTTGGCCAGATGGACCAGTGCCGTGGCGCCGACGGCCACCTCGACGGGCATCAGAAGGGCGAAGGCCGACATCAGGATCGTGCCGAGGCCGAAGCCGGAGAACAGCGTCAACCCGGAGGCGAGGAAAGCGACAAGCGCGACAAGGAGGATGTCCATGAAACCGCGAACTCCGGGGATTGACGCACAAGATATGAGATGATTTATCGGGTGTCGATATCGAAAGCCGTGGGTGGCGTCTTGGCCGACCAAATGGAGCATCATGATCTGCTGTCCGGCCTCGTGCGGCTGCACGTGCGCCACCATGCGGCGCAGCACCCGGTCTATGGCCAGTGGATGATCGACGAGTTGGCGCGGCACGGCTACCGCCTGTCGCCGGGCACGCTCTATCCGATGCTCTCGAAGATGGAGCGGGACGGCTACCTGACCAGCAAGACCGAACGCGAGGGACGCACGTCCCGCAAGTTCTACACGATCACGGACAAGGGACGCGAAGGTCTCGCGGTTGCGCGGGTTCGATTGCGGGAACTGAAGGGCGAGGCAGGAACGGAATGACGGACACGACAGACACGACCGAGGCCAGGCCCGCGCAAGGAACGCCGGGCGAGGTCTTTTCCGCCTTCTTCAAGCTCGGCCTGACCTCCTTCGGCGGGCCGATCGCGCACCTCGGCTATTTCCGCGATGAACTGGTCACGCGACGGAAATGGCTGAGCGATCATGCCTACGCCGACCTGGTGGCGTTGTGCCAGTTCCTGCCTGGTCCGGCCTCGAGTCAGGTGGGTTTCGCCCTCGGGATGATGCGCGCGGGCTGGCTCGGCGCGCTCGCCGCCTTCACTGCATTCACGCTGCCCTCCGCCCTGATCCTGCTCGTCTTTGCGATGACGGCAGCACAGATCACCGGGCCGATCGGTACGGGCATCCTCCACGGGCTGAAGATCGTCGCAGTGGCGATCGTGGCGCAGGCGGTATGGGGTATGGCGAAAAGCCTGTGCCCCGACCGCGAACGCGCCAGCATCGCAGTCGGGGCGGTGGCGGTGCTTGCCTTCTTCCCCGGCGCGTTCGGCATGGTGGGCACCATCATTCTCGGCGCTCTCGCGGGGCTGGTCCTCGGCCGAGGGACGGAAAAGCCGGTTGGCGGTCACGTAACGATGCCCGTTCGACGCGCGCAGGCTGGCATCGCCCTCGCAGCATTTTTGGCCTTCCTGGTCGTCCTGCCACTGATCGCGGGCGGGTCGCAGGCTCTGGCGGTCGTCGACAGCTTCTACCGCGCCGGCGCATTGGTCTTTGGCGGCGGTCATGTCGTCCTGCCGCTCCTGCAAGCCGAGGTGGTCGCGCCCGGCTGGGTCTCGCCAGATGAGTTTCTGGCCGGATACGGTGCGGCGCAGGCGGTGCCGGGGCCGCTCTTCACTTTCGCCGCCTATCTCGGCGCGATCCTGGGGCCGGAACCGAACGGCATCCTCGGCGCAACCCTCGCCCTTCTTGCGGTCTTCCTGCCCGGTTTCCTGATCCTGATTGGCGTCCTGCCATTCTGGGATCGTTTCCGGACCATGGCCACGGCGCAATCGCTGATGCAGGGCGCGAACGCCGCCGTCGTCGGCATCCTCGGCGCGGCGCTCTACTCTCCGGTCTTCACAAGTGCTATCGGCGACCTGCGGGATTTTACGCTGGCGCTTGCCTGCCTCGTTCTGCTGTTGGCGTGGAAGGCCCCGCCCTGGCTGGTTGTCATCGTGGCGGCATTCGGCGGAGTGGTACTGGCCCTGATTGCCTGACGCTCACACCAGCCGGGCTGCAATCTCCGAAACCACGACGAGTGCATCTGCGGTCCCGTTCGCCTCGCCCTTTTCGAAGTCGCCCTCGATGGTGCCCATCTGGTTGGTCACATGGGCAAGGCAGATGACGGCTCGGCCCCGCGCTTGGGCAAAAGCGTAGAGCGCCGACGCTTCCATCTCGACCGCCAGAATGCCACGAGACCGCGCCGCAGCGATGGCGGTCTCCGTCTCACGGAACGGGGCATCAGTTGTCCAGGTCGCGCCGGTGAGCACGCGTGGGCCGCCATCGAACGCGCCATCCAGTCGCGCCACTAGCTGTTCGGGCGCCGCGCTCCATTCGGAGGGCGGGAGGTAGTGGTAGCTTGTGCCCTCGTCGCGCAGCGCCCGGTCGACCAGGATGAAATACGGCGGCGCGCCCTGCGGCGTGATCTCTCCCGAGGAGGTGACGCTGATCAGGAGTTCGCAGCCGGAGGCGAACATCTCCTCGGCGACGAGCACAGCGAAGGAAGCGCCGACAGCGCAGCCGACCACGCCGATCTCGTGGCCCTCCAGATCGAACACCCACATGTCCGTGTGGTAGCAGACCCATCCTTCGTGCCGCCGCGCGCGGCCTTCGGCCCGGAGCTGGCGCACGATGTCGCCGTCGGGGTCGAGCAGACAGACTTTCGGCACCGCGACTGCATCCGCACCTTTCTGGCGGCGCGCCTCGCGCAGCAGGCTTTCGGGCGTGAAGGCCGACGGAGCGTCGTGATGCTTGTCTGCAAGGATGGGTGGCGTGGTTTCTTCGCCGGCACTCATGACTGCTCCGTTTCGTTTCTTGTATCGAGGGGCTTGGTCGCGCCGAGGACCAGAAAGGCCGCGCCCTGCGTTGTCCAGCGCCCGAGCCACGGATCGATCGGCGCCATGAATTTCGCGGCCCACCCGAACGGCGGGTAGAACACGGCCCCGCTGACCTTGGCGTCGGCAAGGCCCGCCCCGGTGGCCAGCGCAAGCAGATCGGCCCGGCTCCGGAAATGTGCCGCACTCCAGAGCTTCGAGCCGAGCCAGCCCTTCAGGCGCCTCTGCGCGGCCCAGAGGCTCCAGCGCCCGAGTTCGCCCAAGATCAGCCGGCCGCCAGGCTTCAGGACGCGGACCATTTCCCGGATCGTCGGGCGCGGATCGTCGACAAAGCAGAGGGTGGCGACCGACACGACGCAATCGAAGCGCCCGACGGAGAACGGAAGGCCGCCAGCATCCCCTTCGACCAGATCGATTTCGACACCTGCAGCTTTCGCCCGGCGGCGCGCTGCGGCGATCATGTCTGCCGAGGCATCGAGGCCGGAGACCCGAGCGCCGGACCGGGCTAGCCGGGTCGCCAGCACACCCTCGCCGCAGCCGACATCGAGGATGCGCAGGCCGCGTGCCGGGCCAATCCGGTCCAGCAGGACACGCTCCTCGAGTGCGTCCGTGATCCTGCCGAGCGTACTGCAGCGCCAATCCGCATAGGCATCGGGAAGACCCTCGAGCGCGGGGTCGTGAGCGTCCGGGCCGGGCCGCTCCGCTTCCGTCAACTCAGCACCCCGCGCAGGCGCGTCACCACATGGTCGATCTCATCCGCGGTCGTGGTGCGGCCGAGGCTGAACCGGATCGCACCCATGCCGACCTGCGGTGCAACCCCCATCGCCTCCAGGACCGGAGACAACTCGACCCGTCCCGAATGGCAGGCGGAGCCGGTTGAGGCCGCGACTTCCGGCATGGCCGCGAGGATCTCCGCGCCCACCCGCCCGACGAAGGCGACGTTGAGGGTGTTGGGAAGGCGGCGTTCGGGATGACCGTTGAGAACGACGCGGTCGCCGAACGCATCCTTAAGCGCGGCCCAGAAGCGATCCCGCAGCGCCTGGACTTGCTCCATTGGCCCCAGGTCGGCGGCAAGACTGGCGGCCACCCCGAGCGCGGCTGTGAGCATCGCGCTTTCGGTGCCCGCGCGCCGCCCGCTCTCATGCCCGGCGCCGTGGATGAACGGCTCCAGCTGGAGGCCATCACGGATGAAGAGCGCGCCGACGCCCTTGGGGGCATGGAACTTGTGCCCGGCCATCGTCAGCAGATCGACGCCGAGGTCGTCCACCCGGGTCGGGATCTTGCCGACCGACTGCGCGGCATCGGTGTGGAAGCGAACGCCGTGCTCTCGCGCGATCGCCGCGCACTCCACGATGGGCTGGATCGTTCCCGTCTCGTTGTTGGCGTGCATGATGGTGACAAGTACGGTGTCGGCCGTGATCGCCCGCCGCAGATCGTCGGGATCGACGAGCCCCGTGCCATTGACCGGGAGCCAGGTCACCTGCGCGCCGAGGCGCTCGAGAAATCGAAGCGGCGCCACGATGGCCGGATGCTCGGCGCTCGACGTGATGAAATGCGGCCGTTCCTTGCCGCTGGCGAAGAACACGCCCTTCAGCGCGTGGTTGTTCGCCTCGCTGCCGCCGCTCGTGAACACGATCTCCTGCGGCGCGCATCCCAGAAGGGCCGCGACGTGCGTTCTGGCGTCATCGACCATTCGGCGGGCGGGAACCCCGGCCCAGTGGCCGCTGGAAGGATTGCCGTGCCCAGTCTCCAGGGCATGGCGCATGATATCGGCGACCTCGGGTGCGACCGGCGTGCTGGCGTTGAAATCCAGATAGATGTCGCGCATGGCCCTGCCTCCCTTTCGTTGTCGCTCTGCCCGGGGTCAGGGCTGGTAGGCCGCGTCCTGCTGCCAGCCGGTGAAGCCGGTCTGCATGACGACAACGTTGGACCGTCCGGCGACCCGCAGCGCAAAAGCCGCCTGCGCCGACAGGCTGCCGGTGTTGCAGAAGAGGATGGTCATACGACCCTCAGGGATCTCGTCGATCCGGTCGAGGACTTCGCGCCACTCGATGTTGACGGCGCCGGGAATTGTGCCCTCCTCGAACTGGCCCGCGTCGCGGGTGTCGACGAAGAGTGCAGTCTCGAAGACGGTCTGGTCGAGTTGCTGGGGCAGGATGATGCCGGATTCGTATTCCGAGAACATCATGTATTCCGACATGGCGTCGATGGCCGCGTCCTGTGCCAAGGCGGGCGCTGCATGCAGCCCGAGCGCGACGGTCGTCGCCAAAAGTAGGTGTTTCAGTTTCATCCGAGGTCTCCTCCGTTCCGGTTTCTGGTGTTCAGGTGTTCTGCGCGAGCCAGCCGATCGTGCCGCCTTCGAGCCAGAGGGCGTTCGGGTGGCAGAGCCTGTTCAGGATGTCCGCACCCTCTGCCGACCGACCGCCGCCCTTGCCGCAAATGGTCACGGGCGTCTTTCCAGCCGGGAGGTCACCCGCGCGATCCTCGAGTTCGGCCAGCGGGATATGCACCGCGCCCGTCACATGGGCGGCGGCGAAGTCTTCTGCGTCGCGGACGTCGATCAGGTGGAAGCGATCTGGATCGGCCGCGAGGGCGGCGAGCGTCAGCATCCCGGCCATCAGAACACCAGCACCTTGTCGGCAGCGAGCGTGCCTTGCGCGAGTTCGTCCATGGTGGAGCGGGTCGCGCCCTCCATCATGTCGCCCTCTGCAAGGCCGCGCGCGTCCATGTAGGTGCCGCACATCAGAACGCGCCCCTTGGCGGACAGGACCCGGCGGAGCATCCGCTCGAGGTTGTAGTAGCCATCGGGCGTCTTCTGCCCCGCCTTGGCGCAGAGCACCGCATCTGCCATCAGGAAGAGAGTGATCTCGGCCTCCGGGTCGTTCTTGGCCAGCGCGTGGGCCATGCGCAGGCCATTGAAGCTGCGCTCGGTGCCGTAGGGCGGGTCGTTCAGCAGGATCAGGTGTTTCATGCGGTTGCTCCGTCGGTGGCGGGGTTCAGGCGCGGATGGGTTTCTTCGCCGAGCCAGAACAGCAGGCCGCCGGAGACGAACATGGAGATCGCGACGAACCAGAAGGCGGCTTCCGCCGCGCCGGTCAGGCTAGCTGCGAGCCCTAAGCCGAGCGCACCGATGGCGTAGCCGAGGTCGCGCCAGAAGCGGTAGAT
>ERZ761602.8210-NODE-8210-length-10625-cov-7.576632_pt1 | contig 10625 bp, 8 predicted proteins | sample MGYA00512165_ERZ761602 | MGnify/ENA primary metagenome ERZ761602 (study PRJEB28899, sample SAMN02445085) | bioreactor sludge metagenome | biome: EBPR sludge; isolation source: Thorneside wastewater treatment plant | place: Australia: Brisbane, Thorneside...
GGGTGGAGTTTCGCCTGGGCTTCCGGATAGAGCCGAAGATCAACCTCATGTTCCGCAAGGTCGTAGCCGACCTCGTGAAAAACCAGGAAGTAAATATTACCAGCCGCTATGAATCGCTGGAAAGAAATAATGTAGTAGGCGATTTCCAGTTTATCGTGATGGAAAAATACCTTAGCCAGGACAATGAGCTTCCTTTCCTGGAAACCGTTATCATGAAAATGTATTTCTGGATAAAGGAGGTCAGCCTCTCCGAAGAAAAAGGTTTTGGCCTGGATACCGCCAATGTAACCATCGAAAAATTCCCGTTGATCGTGGCGCCGGTCCACAACCTCCGTTTAAAAAGAGTATTTCACCAGAATGACGGATAGGCGCAGCGCTATTCTTCGAGCGCTGTTTTATTCCGGCAAGCGTCACGGCGCAATAGGAATCTGCGCAGCTATCGGTTATTCTTCCAGGACCGTTTTATTCCTGCCCACTTTCAGTTTGTAGCCTACGCCTATTTTCAGCGCCAGATTTTCTTTTTGATGCCCCACGGGAAAACCAAAACAAACAGGGAAATCGAAATCCTTCATCATGTCGCGGATGATCTCTTCTACGGCGCTCCCAAAAGGACGTTCCGTATCCTTCATCTCTGTGAAGCCGCCAACGATCAGCCCGGCCAGCTTATTAAACTTCCCTGCATTTTTTAGCTGATGCAGCATCCGGTCAATATTATACAGATATTCCCCCACATCCTCTATAAACAATATCCTACCCCTGGTCTTAATCTCAAAAGAAGAGCCGATGCCATGCGCCAGCAACGCCAGGTTGCCGCCTACCAGCTCTCCTATGGCCTCTCCCCTCCTGTTAAAAGGATGAGGGTCGCAGAGATAATATATTTTTTTTCCTTCCAGGGCATTTCTGGCCGACTGAAGATAGGGCGCCGCATCCTGTTCATTAAAAGCGCCAGCCATAGGAGCATGCAATGAAGCTATGTTTTCATTCGTGAACAAATACGAATGCAGAATGGTGATATCGCTAAACCCAATGATCCATTTGGGCTGTTTGCGAAACTTTTTAAAATTTATTTTATCAATAATACGCCCTGAACCATAGCCGCCGCGGGCGCACAATACAGCCTTCACCTGGTCGTCGTCCAGCATCTGCTGAAAATCTTTCAGCCGGTCTTCATCCGGGCCCGAAAAATAATTATCGGACCCTGAACCCAGCGTGAACCCCGGCTTCACTTCGTATCCCCATTCATTTAACTGGCGAATACAGGCCTGCGCCTTCTCAAAAGCCATATAACCGCCAGGACAAACCAAACCAACGGTATCGCCTGGTTGCAAATAAGGCGGCATAGTTACCATATGAGCAGATCATTTGTTGTTAACAATTAAAATAAAATAGCGTCTTTGTTTTTATCGTTCTTTATAATTCAACGCCGAACCTGCATTGCACGAGCCTGATTGACGTACTTATCGTTCTTCCAAGTTCTTCCAATATAGCCGGCAACAAGTTTGTAAAATAAGCCGAAACATCAGTACGCTTATAATTCTTCCAGCGTAGCCCCCGGCTTACCCACTTCAAGCTTATGCCGCGCCCCGCATTTCAATGCAAAGTTATTGCGTTGATGGCCTACGGGAAAATCAAAACAAACAGGATAAGCATAGTCCCTTACCTTCTCCATGATAATCTCCTGCAATGTTCTGCCAAATTCTTCGCCGGGATCATCGGGTCTGATCTTAAACCCGCCTATAACGAGCCCCTTAAGCGCAGACAGCTTGCCCGTGCGTTTAAGATGCCAAAACATCCTGTCTATGCTATACAGATACTCTCCCGTATCTTCCACAAATAATATCTTCCCCTCCGTGTGCAGGTTGGACGGCGTAGCCGCCAGCGTTTCTAGCGTTTTCAAATTGCCGCCCACCAGCGGACCGGCGCTCCTTCCTTCCCTGTTGGCAGGGGCCGGCGGAACCTGGCGCTTCATTTTCCTGCCGGTCAGCGCGTCGCGGATAGAAAGAATGGTTTCCTGCTGTATGAGCTCCGCCTTGTCCCAACGATCGGGAAAACTATTGCACATCTTTGAATGAATGGAAGCCACTCCATAGTTATGATTAAGGTGCGCATGCAATACTGTAATATCGCTGAAGCCGATGATCCATTTCGGACGCTGTAAGAACTTCCGGAAGTCCAGCCGGTCAATGATCCGCACCAACCCATAGCCTCCCCTGGCGCACATAATAGCGCCTAACCGGGGATCGTCCAGCATATCCTGCATATCCTTTCTCCTCTCCTCATCCGTTCCGCCAAACCCAAAGTCGCGCTTACCGATGGTCATACCAATCTTCACTTTAAAACCCCAACCGGTTATCTGCGCGATAGCCGGTTCAATATCTTTGAAGTTAATATATCCGGCCGGGGAAGTAATACCCATCGTGTCGCCCGGCTTAAGATAACGCGGGATGATCGCCGCCGATTCATCCGGTTCATTGCCGCCCCTGGCCGAAAGGGATGAAAACAATCCTCCCATAGCCGCGAAAGAAGAAAGGAATTTTTTTCTGTTCATGAACGGTCGATTCGATTGACGCTTTTTAATCTTTATACAATGTAGTAATTCTTTAGATAGCGGCTATATTACTGCCTGCATATATCGGTATATTGGTACATTTGCACTACTCCATAAAGGGCAAAGAAACAAAAGCACAATCCTGATGACTGATTTTAAAAGATATTTGGTTACCGCGGCGCTTCCTTATGCCAACGGACCGCTTCATATAGGGCATCTTGCCGGTTGTTACCTGCCCGCCGATATTTATGTCCGTTACCAGAGAGCCAGAAAACGCGATATTAAATTTGTGGGCGGCAGCGATGAACACGGCGTTCCCATTACTATACGGGCCATGAAAGAAGGCGTAAGCCCTCAGCAGATCGTAGATAAATACCATGCGATCATCAGGGACAGCCTCGCCGGAATGGGCGTCTCCTTCGATATCTATTCCCGCACGTCCAGCCCCGTACACCATCAGACCGCCGCTGATTTTTTTAAGAAATTATACGACGACGGGCTATTTGAAGAAAAAGAGACCGAACAGTATTACGACGAGAAAGCCGGTCTGTTCCTGGCCGATCGGTATATCACCGGGACCTGCCCCGTATGCGGTAATGCCAATGCCTATGGCGACCAATGTGAAAGCTGCGGATCAACGCTTAGCCCGGAGCAACTCATCAATCCCCGCTCTACTCTGAGCGACGCCATACCGGTTAAAAGAAAGACCAAACACTGGTATTTTCCCCTGCAGAACTATGAGGAATGGCTGAGGACCTGGATACTGGAGGGACATAAAGAGTGGAAGAATAACGTATACGGACAATGCAAAAGCTGGCTCGACAGCGGCCTGCAACCCCGCGCTATGACCCGCGACAGTTCATGGGGCATAAAAGTGCCTCTTCCCGATGCCGAGGGCAAAGTGCTATACGTATGGTTCGACGCGCCTATCGGATACATCAGCGCCACCAAGGAACTGACGCCGGACTGGGAGGACTACTGGCGTAAAGAAGATACCAAGCTGGTGCATTTTATTGGAAAAGACAATATCGTTTTTCACTGTATCATCTTCCCCTCCATGCTAAAGGCGCACAAAAACTTTGTGCTGCCCGAAAACGTTCCGGCCAATGAATTTCTTAACATTGAAGGCGATAAGGTTTCTACCAGCAGGAACTGGGCGGTATGGGTGCATGAATACCTGAAAGACTTTCCCGATCAACAGGATACGCTGAGGTATGTGCTATGTATCAACGCCCCGGAAACAAAAGACAATGATTTTACCTGGAAAGATTTCCAGGACCGCAACAACAGCGAGCTGGTAGCCATCTTCGGAAACTTTATTAACCGCGCAATGGTGCTGATGCACAAGCTTTGCAAAGGCAAAGTGCCTCCATTGCATACCGATATACTGGACGATACGGACCGCGCGCTGATCGCGGATATTGAAAATGCCAAACCGGTAATCGAAAACCTGCTGGAACAGTTCCGGTTCCGCGATGCGCTGTATGAAGTGATCGACCTGGCAAGAAAAGGGAACAAATACATGCAGGAAAAACAACCCTGGATCGTTGCCAGGGAACTGGAAAAAGATCCGCAACAACAAAAGCTGATCGACAACTGCCTGCATCTTTGCCTGCAGTTGGCCGCCAACCTGGCCATACTGATCAACCCATTCCTTCCCTCGACAGCAAAGAAAATATTACATCTCTTGAAGGTGGTAGACAAGATCTTAGACTGGGAAAACGCTGGAAAGCTAAAACTGCTGAGCGTCGGCTATAGCCTGAGAGCCCCGGAACTGCTGTTCCGGAAGATTGAAGATGAGGAGATCGCCGCGCAGATCGCCAAATTAAAAGGCGGACCGCCCCAGCCTGCCGCTGAAGCCGCGCCGGTCAATAAAACCAAAGCAGGAAATATGCCTGCGTCAACAGAAACAATAACAAACGCGCAGGGAGCGGATACTCCGACGGAAGCCGCGCAGTCTCCTGTCAAGCCCACTATCGTCTATGACGATTTTGCCAAGCTTGACTTTAAAACAGGGGTCATCCTTGCCGCGGAAAAAGTAGAGAAAGCCGATAAATTGCTAAAGCTGGAAATAGACCTGGGCTTCGAAAAAAGGACCATTGTTTCCGGTATCGCGCTTCATTTTACGCCGGAAGAGATCATTGGCAAACAGGTAGTGGTAGTGGCGAACCTGGCCCCTCGCAAAATGAAAGGCATTACCAGCAACGGCATGATCCTGATGGCGGAAGACAAAGAGGGAAAGCTTCATTTTGTGAATAGTCCCGATAACGTTCCGCCGGGCTCGGGAGTGAGCTAGGGCCGATCGGCGGCGTCCTCGACTGCAAAACTGCAGGATCCGGGGTTATCTGCGTACTGACCGGCAACGCCTGCTAATCTTCCTAAAAAATCCTAACTTCGGTTAAAATAGTTGTTTAACTAACTAATTTGAGCATGTTTACTCGAAGCATCAAAAAGGTTGCAGTTTTAGGAAGCGGCGTTATGGGTTCAAGAATTGCCTGTCATTTTGCCGGAACCGGCGTTCAGGTATTACTGTTAGATATAGCGCCCGCCGAGCTTAATGAACAGGAAAAAAAGCAGGGCCTTTCCCTGGAAGATCCCGCCGTACGAAACAGGATCGTGAACACGGCCCTGGCCTCCGCCGTAAAATCAAATCCCTCTCCGTTATATACCAAAGAAGCGCTGGAGCTGATCGCTACCGGCAACTTCGCCGACAATATGCCGGGTATCAGCGACTGCGACTGGGTCATCGAAGCGGTCGTCGAGCGACTTGATATTAAACGGCAGCTATTTGACGAAGTGGAAAAATACCGTAGGCCCGGAACGCTGATCACCTCTAATACTTCGGGCATTCCCATCAGCCTGATGGCGGAAGGAAGAAGCGATGATTTCAAAAAACATTTCTGCGGGACCCATTTCTTTAACCCGCCGCGATACCTACGGCTGCTGGAGATAATTCCCACTCCTTCCACAGATCACGAAGTTGTAGCATTCCTGATGCATTATGGCGATCTGCGATTGGGCAAGACCACGGTGCTGTGCAAAGATACTCCCGCCTTTATTGCCAACCGGATTGGCGTCTTCGCTATCATGAACACATTCGCGCTGGTAGAAAAACTAGGACTGACCATAGACGAAACGGAAGCGCTGACCGGACCGGTATTCGGAAGGCCCAAATCCGCAACCTTTCGCACCGCCGACGTTGTCGGAATCGACACCCTAATCAAAGTCGCCAATGGAGTGTATGAACACTGCCCCGATGACGAAGCAAGAAACAGCTTTGTTATACCTTCCTGGCTGCAGGAAATGGCGGATAACAAATGGCTGGGCGACAAGACCGGTCAGGGATTTTTCAAAAAGATAAAAGGGGAAAATGGCAAATCGGTTATCCTGACGCTGGATCTTCATACCAAGGAATACCAACCGCAAACCAAACCGAAATTTGCCGCCCTTGAAGCGGCAAAACAGATAGAAGACCTTCACGCGCGCATCAAAGCGCTCATGCAGGGAACCGATAAAGCCGGATCGTTTTACCGCCATTTTCATTACAGCCTGTTCTCCTATATCTCACACCGCATTCCCGAGATCAGCGACAATCTTTACCAGATCGACGACGCAATGAAGGCCGGCTTCGGCTGGGAAATCGGCGCATTCGAAAGCTGGGATACGCTGGGCGTTGAAAACACCGTTAACAAAATGAAAGAAGCGGGGTATACTGTCGCCGGTTGGGTTACGGAGATGATACAAAACGGCGCGCCTTCGTTCTATTCCATACAAAAGGGAAAGCGTTTATACTACAACATTGGATCCAAAGCATATAAGCAGATACCCGGATCGGAAGCCTTCATCGTCATGAAGAATTTTGAAGACCAGGTCGTCTGGAAAAACAGCGCCTGCCGGGCTTATCGCCTGGGCGACGAGGTATTAGGACTGGAATGGAATACCAAGATGGGCAGCATGGGAGGCGAAGTGCTGGAAGGCATACAGCAGTCTATCGCTTTGGCAGAGAAGGATTTCAAAGGACTGGTTATAGCCAACGACGGATTGAACTTCAGCGCAGGCGCCAATGTAGCGATGATCTTTATGTTTGCCATAGAACAGGAGTTCGACGAGCTGGATATGGCCGCAAGGATGTTCCAGCAAACCACGATGCGCGCGCGCTACTCTTCTATACCGGTAGTAGTAGCGCCCCATGGCCTGACCTTAGGGGGATCCTGCGAGCTGAGCCTGCATGCCGACAAAGTTTGCGCCGCCGCTGAAACCTATGCAGGATTGGTAGAGACAGGATTGGGACTGATCCCGGGAGGAGGAGGAACAAAGGAATTTACCCTGCGAGCCGCCGATGAAATGCATAAAGACGAGCCCGAAACCATTACCCTGAAGAATCGTTTTTTCACCATTGCTACGGCAAAAGTATCTGGCTCTGCCGCTGAAGCTTACCACCTTGGCATATTGCGAAAAGGGAAAGATGAAACCGTGATCAACCAGGAAAGAAGAATACTGGAGGCCAAAAAAAGCGTCATTGAATTGTATGACAGCGGTTACCAGATCCCTGTTCAACGAAAAGACATTAAAGTATTAGGGCGCTCTGTATTAGGCGCGCTGTACGCCGGCATCCACGGCATGCGGCAAGGGGGGTACGCTACTGAACATGACGCTTTCACCGCTAAAAAACTTGCTTATATCATGTGCGGAGGCGATATCAGCGAGCCTACCCTGGTAAGCGAACAGTATTTACTCGACCTGGAACGGGAAGCCTTCCTGAGCCTCTGCGGAGAAAAGAAAACGCTGGAAAGAATACAAAGCGTATTGAAGACCGGCAAGCCGGTCAGGAATTGATGATAGCGCCGGTTAACCTTCCCGCTCGTTAAACATGGCTTTGACCCTTCCGGGTCGGGAATTAATGATCGCGCCGTTAATGGGTATGCATTGCAGTGACAATGGCCTTTAAAGATAACCGGCATCAATAAAAAGCGAAGGCGTCGACCCGGCGCCAGTTTGCGCAAAACCATTCAGCTTGGGCGAAGCGACATTATATCCTGCAAGCGGACAACTGATCATTTATTCCGTATTTTATTTTTATGGAGACAGCGCGACCGGCGAGCTTGCCGACCGGGTCGCAAAAGATACCGCCGCGCATTGGAATGAACCGCAGGCAACCGTCCTCATCAAGAAAAAAGAATATACGGTAAGCTTCGATATTAAAGGAATATATAAACCCGGTCTTGCTCCTGAAGAAGTATGGTACAACGACAATCCGCGCCTGAATTTTTTCAGGGTAGAAGAATATGTAATGGGAAATATTTCTTTTGTAGACGGCATCGGCTGCAATACCGGATATCTGAAAATAGATAACCTACTGCAGACCTCAACCACGATGGCGCATGAATACGGGCATACGCTTGGATTAAACCATCCCCTGCAGTTGGATATCCGCGGCGGCCTGGACGCTTCCATCATGTATCCCCGCGGAACCATCTGCGACCCCGACTTACAATACGATGTTACCGCTGCGCCGGGAGCATACGGCGGCGTGCTTGATCCTAAACACAGGAAAGTAAGCAGGAATGATATTCAAAACCTCTGCCTGCACAAACTGGATTTCAACCGCCAGGGATCGGCCATCGCAGGCGCTTTTTCAAGTATCTACCATGCTAAACAATTACCCGGGTTTTAAAGCTTTCAGCACGCCAACATGGGACATTCAACAGAAGCCGGGGTATGCCTGTATTTGAAACAGGTTATTAGAAAAAATAAACAAACGCGCAAAATCGTCTATTGCCCCACAACAATTATCCGCTTTTAAAAAATCTTTTGACGGACCAGCAAGGACATTCAACAGAAGTCTGGATATGTCTGTATTTGAAACAATATCTGTAACAATAAAAACTCCGGCCGAACCTCAGGAGTTTTTCAGCGCATTTAGAGCGGAATCCAGGGAAGGATATAAAAAACTAAATCCTGCATCCCGGAGCTTGTCGCAGCTGACCGTAGCGCTTTTCAGTACTTCCACGCTCATCTCTCCGAGCGCTATTTTTATGGCAAACCGGGGCGTATGAAAAGAGATAAAATTTTTACTCCTGAAAAAGCGAGCTATCGCGCGGGTCAGGGTTTTATTATTCACCTGCTCCGGCGCCACCGCATTGTATACGCCTCGCATGTCCGCGCGTTCCAGCGCCGCCAGGTACAAACGACAGATATCGTCAATATGTATCCAGCTTACTACCTGCCTGCCATTGCCGAGAATAGGCGCAATGCCAAGCTTAAGCGGGTTTTTAAATGCGGGGAATGCGCCTCCCTTAGCGCTGAAAACCATTCCTGCCCTTAATATCACCAGCCTTATTCCCAGGTCGGTTACAGGCTGTATGCTCTGCTCCCATAGCCTGCAGGTCTCGCCCAAAAAATGATTATCCGCCGGATCCGATTCTCGAAAAGGATGGGGATTGGGAATGGAAGGGTCCGGCCCATACCATCCGATGGCAGAAGCGCTCGCTACTGTTTTAACCTTATGCGCAGTTCTTTTTAATGCATTTAGCAATAGTTCGCTGCTTTTTACCCGGCTATCCACGATCTCTTTTTTCCTCCTGCGCGTCCAGCGCTTATCGGCCACCCCAGCCCCAGCAAGATGAACAATATGATCAGCCTTGAGTATTGCATCCTCATCTATGCGCCCCTTATCAATATCCCATGCGGCAAAAGAAATATTTTTTATTGCAGGGTCAAATTTCCGTTTGGCAGAAGAGGGAGAGCGGGTAAGCGCGATCACCTGGTAGCCGCTGTCTGCCAGCAATTTGCATAACGAGGTCCCAATAAGACCTGAACCTCCGGTAATCAAGATCGTTTCCATCTCTGTGAAGATACCAAGGAAAATGAAATGACAAACCTATGAAGCTTGCCCAAACCTGCCGAAAACCCGCTATACCTCCTTTACTTGCGCTTTATGCTAAGCCAGAAAGCGCTTGCGAACGAGATCCGACGTTTAATCGCTTCAAAACCTTCCCCGGTATTGATGGCGCTAAAGAAAAGAACGGCATTGCTTCTATTTACCGGGTCTTTCAATTCGTCGAGCAATATCCGGCGTTCAATATCCTGCGCTAGCCAGGCATTAAGCGCCTGCAACCTTTCAGGAGAAAGCCTGGAATCCTTTTTATCATAGACCTCGCTAAGGATAAGATCTTTTAAAAAAACGGATATACGCATGATCTCGGGCATTGCAATGCCCGGCGCGCTATTCATGTTGACTACAGGCGCTGTTTCCAACTCAATATTGACATCCGGGTCCGAAGCTGTAAGCCTGTTCAACATCGCCCTATTAGTATCCAGCGCCCCGGCATACAAGCGGGAATCCTTGCAAAGACAGAGATAAATGGCAAAAGAAGTTTCTGCAAAGAGGATATCCAGCGATAGGTCTCTTTTCTTTTCGCGAAGATTATATCCCATTAATGTACGGCAGCTATCGAAAAAAATATTTTGACTGCGAAACTCCATGCAGGCAGTCGAGGCGCATGAATAGAGAAAAACAGCGGCATCTTGGAGACTGGCAAGTTTGGAACGGATATCAGCCAGTTTAACAAAACAATCCAGCGTTATCCTGTTCGAAGCGGCATCCTGCCTCAACGCCCGGCTGACAAAAAAAGACAACCGTGGGTAATACGATTCAAAAATACGTTTAAACCCCTCCTTGTTATTTTTTCGGAGTTTCTCTAATAACAAAACGTCGTCGTATGTGCATGAGGTAGACGAAACCATTCATTGAAGGTATGCCATTTGTTGTATAAACCATTTTTTAATTCGAATAATGCGCTCATATTTCAGCTCTGCACTGAAATGGAAAATGAAATTTACAAAACAGAACTTCTCAAACTGGGCAAAAGGATCCGAGCGCTTAGAAAGGCCAGGAATAAGACCCAGGTTGACTTTGAGCTGGATTGTAAAATAAATCATGGCGATATAAGCCGGATCGAGAACGGCCAGAAGAACCTGGAATTCTATACCATTGTAAAATTAGCCGTCGCTTTACAGGTTAAAATATCCGATCTTTTTAAGGAAGATGCGGAATAGATAAAAGAAAAAAACGCTT
>ERZ761602.8211-NODE-8211-length-10624-cov-4.116662_pt1 | contig 10624 bp, 7 predicted proteins | sample MGYA00512165_ERZ761602 | MGnify/ENA primary metagenome ERZ761602 (study PRJEB28899, sample SAMN02445085) | bioreactor sludge metagenome | biome: EBPR sludge; isolation source: Thorneside wastewater treatment plant | place: Australia: Brisbane, Thorneside...
GTCCGTACGCGTTCGGGAGGCCGGAGAGCGTCGACGCGTACCGTGAGGTGAGCCGGCTCCGATACGCCGCGTACGACGCTGTGCGTGCGATGGCGAAGAGCGGCGAGCGCGTCGAGTGGCCGGAGGGGATGTACGCGCCGGGTGGTGCGATCGCAGCGTGACGTTCGGAGGGGTGATGTCGCTCGGGTGTACGGGCCGCATGCGCTCGGAGGAGTGGAGCTGCACGGCGCGGGGGGTCGCATCCGTCTCCAGCGCTGATAGGACTTGTCGATGAGGTCCCGTTTCTTCGCGGTCGCGACGGTCTGTGGTGCGTTCTTCATCTTCGCTGGATGCGGCGAGAAGCCGATGGATCCTTGCGATGGCGTCGTGTGCGGAGGGGGCGAAGGTTGCGCCGAGGGCGCGTGCGTCTGTGCCGCGGGCTGTGCGCTCGCGGATGGCCGGTGCCCCGACTTCGACCGCGACCGCACGAACTGCGGTGGTTGCGGTCGGGTGTGCCTCTCGGGAAGCGCGTGCGAGGCGGGGAGGTGTACGTGCGGCCCTCGTGAGACCGCTTGTGGGAGCGCGTGCGTGGACCTCGACACGAACGTGCAGCATTGCGGTGATTGCGACGCGGCGTGCCCCCGTGGCGCGTCCTGCAGCGGCGGCGTCTGTGCCTGCCCCGAGGGGACCACGGAATGTGGTGACGCGTGCGTGGACCTCCAGACGTCCGCGACGCACTGCGGCGCTTGCGGAGTCCGCTGCGACACCCCCGGCCAGTGTCGCGCTGGCGCGTGCTTCTGCGAGTCCGCAGGGCTCGTCGCTTGCGCGGGCTCCTGTGTGGACCTCGATCGAGATGCCGAGCACTGCGGCGGGTGTCGCAGCTCATGCGGCGGAACCCTGGAGTGCCTCGACAGCACCTGTGGATGCTCGGCGCCCCTCACGGCGTGTGGCTCGGAGTGTGTCGACCTTCAGGTCGATCCCACCCATTGCGGAGCGTGCGGTCGTTCCTGCTCCTCCACGACGGCCTGTCGCGACGCGAGCTGCATTCCCGAGCTCGTCGCGACCGGTCGCTTTCGGTCTTCGGACGCCAGCCTCTCCCTCCTACCCGCGACGGCGGTGGCGCTCGGTCCCGAGGGGCGCGCGACGATCGCATGGTTCGACCCGAGCATCGGCCAGGTCGTGGTTCGACAGATGGCGAACGACGGCACGCTGCGTTGGACGCGGAGCTTCCTCGGCGTGGACGAGATGTCGCGTCTCGCGGCGGACGACACCGGACGCGTGGCCCTCGCGCTCGACGTGCGCCGTTGGGCCGGCGTCGATGCCCCAGGTGGGCGCGATGGTCGAGTCATGGTGTTCGACGATCGCGGAGACATCGCTCGTGAGTGGGTTCTCGGAGACACGAGCTTCACGCGCACGTCGGACGTCGCCTTCCGGTCGGACGGCGGGCTGGTGATCGTCGGAGGCTTCGAGCGCGGCACCATCCGCGTCGACGACCGTCCGTTCGGCACCACGGGCTACGGAGCCGTGTTCGTCGTGAGCGTCGACGCCGCGGGAGAGCCCCGGATGCGGACGTTCTCGACGTCGAGCCCGCGTGACGTGTCGGTGGTCGTCGGTCCCGAGGACGAGATCTACGTCGCCACGGAAGGCGGCGATGGCATCGACTTCGGCGCGGGTCGCCTGAGCTTCGTCCAAGGAGTCTTCGTCGCGCGCCTCGACTCGAGCCTCGCGCACGTCTGGTCGCGAGAGGTGACGTCCGCCGAGGCGCTCGATGGGCTCGCGCTCGGTCCGACGGGCCTCCACCTCGGAGGGCGCCTCTTCCGTCGCTCCCGTGACGGGACGGTGTCGTTCTCCGACGACGTCTCGCTCGTCGTTCCCGAGCGCTCGCGCTACCCCTTCGTGCTGGTGCTCGATCGCGCGCTCGGCGCTCCCGTTCGCGCCTTCGGTACCCCCGTATGGGGCGAGACGCTTCCGACGCGTGGCGGCATCGCCGTCGACGCGTGGGGCGACACGTACCACGCTGTGACGAGCGGCCTCAGCGGCGAGGGTCGGGAAGACGGAGTGCTGCTGGTGTACGCGCCCAACGGAGGCCCGCGGTGGTGGCGCGCGTTCGGTTCGGACGCCTACGACCAGCTCCGTGACGTCGATGCGCGGGAGGACTGGGTGATCGTCGGCGGGCGTGTGGACGGAACGGCCGACCTGGGTGAGGGCCCGACGACCCCGCTCGGCGATCTCGACGCGTTCTTTGCGCTGTTTCGCGTCCACTGACAGCAGCATCGTGGTGGCGGCGCATGACTCTGCCGCAGCGTCGCGGTGAGGGACGTTCCGCGGCGAGCGGCGATCCACCATCGATTGTATGGCATCGACACCCCGCGCGTCGGGTCGGAGGTGGATGCCATCGTGGCAAGAATGGTGGCACCTTCGCGGGGCACTAGCGGGGCTCGCTCGGCTGCGTGGCAAGAATGGTGACACCTTTTCCCCATCTTCCGCTGGTCGTGTCGAAGGTGCATGCGCCGCTGCGGAGCCCCGCGCTCGAGGGTTTCGCGGCAAGAATGGTGGCACCTTTCCCCAAGAATGGTGGCACCTTTCCCCTTCAAGAATGGTGGCACCTTTCCCCGCGGTGACTGGCATGAAGGTGACGGGATTCCATTCTGCCTTGAGAGGTAATGTAGTATGTCGATGCTGGTAGATGTGTTTGTTGACGAACGGGATGCGCGAAGCTTGTTGTTGGAGTATGCAGATATGGTAGATGTTGAAGCGCTTTCGTCTGGTCAGTTCCAAGTGTCGATTGATGATCGTGTTGTGAATCGATGGGTGTTCGGTCGCGGAGGCGAAGCGGCGAATAGTGCTTTGGAACGGCTGCTTGACGCCGTGGGCGGTCTACCTGGTGCGCGTATTGTTATCGACCGTGGTGTTGGAAGCGGTGTTGTTGTGCGCCAGATTGCGAGTGGAAGGAGTCGGCTGTCCGGGTTAATTTGCGATGTGTTTGCCGGTGAAGCGGGCTACGATTGTGGTGTAGTCGAGTTCACGGTTGTTGGTGAGGGTGCTGTTTGATTCGGCGGCGGCCGCGGCGAGTAACGTTCCACCACTCTTACCCGTTTTCAGCCGGCTCTTTAACCAGCCGAAACTCCAAGGCTTTGCGGATCTTCAAAGCCGACTTCCGGATGCGTCCCGGCATCGTCACGGCATCGGAGCCTGAGTTGCCGGCCGCGAGCAACGGCCCACCTTCTTGCCGAGCGACCCCGCGCCTCACCGAGGCGTGCAGCCGTCGCCGCCACAGACGTCCACGATGCGACCCTCGCGGAGGAACGTGTCGAGCAGGGCGCCAGCCTCGAGCACCTCGGCGATGCGCGGGTGCGGATCGCGCAGGCCGTCCATGGGTGGGAGGTTGCCGCGGTCGGAAGGCCAGGGGTTGCCGAAGTCGAAGAGGACGAGCCCCGAGCCCTCCCGCGGGTACGGGGTCTCCGTCAGCAGATCCGGGGTGCGCTCGACGTCGTAGTCGGCGAGGAGCGGTAGAAGATCGGGATAGGTGCGCGACGCGATCTCGTTGGTGACGACCGGCACTTGGTAGTCGCCCTTCGACAGGAGGAGCAGCCCACGTCGCTCGGGCGCACCCGCCGCGGCACCGACACCGAGCATGCGCCGCACGTAGCTCACGGGGTCGGTGCGATCCCAAAGAAGCTGCACGGCGGCGACCGCGACCGCGCGGTCCGGGCCGCGTCGGTAGGAGCCGCGCAGCAGCGTGTCGAAGTTCGCGAAGTTCACCGAGCGCTGGAGCATCGTGACGTAGTTGTTCCCAGGCACTGCGAGCACGCCGTGGCGCAACTCCGGCGAGGTGGCGAGGATCGTTTGACCGAAGATCCCGCCTTGCGACGCGCCGAAGAATTCGACCAGGCTTTCGTCGATGGTGATCTGATCGTCGACCGTTCGGAGCGTGCGCTCGAGCTGCGTGCGCGCGGCGCGTACCGCGAGGTGGTGATCGAGGATGCCTTGGTGCAGGCCGTCGGAGATGACGGTGAACCGATTGAGGTCGCCCAGCGCCTCGAGCAAACCGTCCAGATCGTCGTTCGACATGCCGACCATCGGAACCGCGATCACGATGAACCCGAGCTGCTCGGCGAGCTGCTCGAGGTGGTCGGCGAAGATCTCCTCTTCCGATCCCAAAAGACCGTGCCCGTAGACGATCACGCCGAGCGACTCCCCGGTGATGGCGCGATGCGGGACTTGGATCAGCATCCGGGTCGCGCCACGTTCGGGTGCGAGCGCGACTCGGCCTTCGGCGTCGAGCACGACCTCCCATCCGGCGCTGCCTTCGGGCCGGCGCACCACCGTGGGCCGCGAGAGGGTGGCTCGGATCGAGTAGCGGACGAAGCGGTTCACCGGCCGACCCGAGCCGTCGTCTTCGGGGACTCGCTCCGTGACCTCGTCCACGGTGAGCGTGCCGCCCTCGGGCGCGTCGATGAGCGCGAGCTCGACCGCGCGATCGAGCCGTTCGTGGAGTGCGGCCTCGCTCCCGGTGACGAAGTCCCACGCGAGCACGAGCTCGTCGCGCGGCACCCCCGCGCCCTCGAGCAAGGTGAAGATCTCCTCGAAACGCGCGCGGCGTGGCGCGAGGGTGGGGTCGAGCGGACTCACGTCATCGCGCAGCGCGGCGAACGCCGAGCTCGCCGCGACCGCGCTGCCGTCCGGGCGACGGAGCCCGCGAAACGCGACCACGTAACGTGTCGAGGGCTCGAGGATCACCCCCGGGCGCAAGTAGGTGACACGTGCTTCCGGATTGGGCTCGTTGCGATCGGGCTCGACGAAGTGTGGCACCGGCTCGAGGCCCTCGGGCGTGACCCGGAAGAGCCGCGTCGGTGACGACGGTTCGATCGAGCGAGCGATACCCCCGCCCCACTCGCCTGGCAGCAGCGAGTAATCGAGCTCGCCGAAGCCGACGATCACCGGCACCCCGAGGCCGTATCCATCGAGCCCCTCGAACCGCTCCGGGGCGATGTGCACGTCGCGCGCGGAAGGCAACGACTGCGGCCCGAAGGCCAGACGAACACCCGTCGCGGTAGTCGGGTCGGGCGCGAGATAGAGGTTCGAGGGCCATGGCAGCGCGCACGAGGTCGGATCGAGCGGGTCGCAGTCGGGCGAAGACGGAGGGCCGGCGTCGCGCGTGGCATCACTCTCCGCGTCGAGCGTGCCGGGCGTGGCGTCGGAGGCACCCGCGTCGACGAGCGACGCGTCATCTTCGTCGCCGCATCCCGCGAGGGTGCCGAGCAAGGTGAGGGTGACACCCAAGCCAACCAGCGACGCACGAACCATCGGGGCGACCTCCGCATCCCAGGCTACTGTCGTCTCTCGCTTCGGTCGCGAATCGCGCGGGACCCGCAAGGTTGGAGATCGGCAGCCCGAGAGCTTCACGTCGCCCACACCCGCCTCGACGAAGAGGCGGCAGGGGGCGCATCGTTCGACGCGCAATCGTGTGTCGCGTGGCGGGCGAGAGGCCGATGGCCGCACAACAGCTCGTGTCACCGGTTCGCGGCGGCGGCGATGAGCCTGAGCTCCACCTCGGTCGTGGGCTGGTGGCTTCGAGACCGAACGGGGTGAAGGCACCCTCGCCGCACCGACGCGTCACCGAAGTCGTGCATCTCGCGAACGGAAATCCCGACCTCCTCCCACGACACATCGAGACGTCGGCGGCACGGAGCGGCACGGGTACGCCACTTGCGTGGGGCCGCCTTCGGAGACGACCCTTTGCGTTCGGACGGAGCCTCGATGAACCCCTCGATCCCGCGCCTCACGATCTTGCTCGCGTCGTCGCTCTTGGCCGTCGGGTGCGGCTGGCGGAGCGGGCTCTACGTGCCGGAGCCCGTGGAGGACGGCGGGACGCGCGTGGATGGGGGGCCGCCGCCGATCGTCGACGCGGACGTGCCACCTCCGATCGTCGACGTGTGTCTCGATCTGCCGCCGCGTGAGCCGCCCGAGAGCGTCGACGTGCGCTTCGTAGCGCGCATCGCGACCGCGGACGTGCTGTTCTTGGTCGACGTCACGGGCAGCATGGTCGAGGAGATCGAGCAGATCCGCCGCTCACTCCGGGAAGAGATCGCGCCCGCGCTCGCCGACGCGATCCCCGACGTGCACATGGCGGTGGCGGAGCACGCGGACTTTCCCGTCTCGCCCTACGGCGACGGGGCGGACATTCCGTTTCGGATGATCACCCCCAGCACCGGCAACGTGAGCGAGGTCCAAGAGGGGCTCGACGCGCTCACGCCGCGCGGCGGAAACGACGTGCCGGAGTCGCAGGTCGAGGCGCTCTTCCAGGTCGCGACGGGGCGGGGCATTGGACGCTTCCTCGATCCTGCGAGGTGTCCGATCGGCACCGTGGGCTACCCGTGCTTCCGGGCCGACGGTGCGCGCATCGTGCTGCTCTTCACCGACGCGGAGTTCCACAACGGGCCCGGCGATCACGCGTTCTACGACCGCACGCTGCTCGGCGTGCAGCCCGCGACGTATCCGCAAGCGGTCGAGGCGTTGAACGCGATCGGCGCGAAGGTGCTCGGGCTCTACAGCGGTGGGGACTTCGGCGGGAGCGCGGCGATCTCCCATCTACGGCAGATCGCCAGCGACACCGGTGCGGTCACGGTCGACGATCGCGGCAACGAGGAGCCGCTCGTGGTGGACATCGGGCTCGGCGGGGAGCTGCTCGGGCCGGGCGAGGTGGATCTCGTGCGCACGTTGGTCGGCGAGGTGCCGATCGACATCGACGTGATCGTGGAGGACTGGCCGGGTGACGCGATCGATGCGCGGCAGCTCGTGACCTCGATCGTGACGACGGGCGCGCGCCCCGCGGGGGGCGCGATCGATCTCGGCGACCGGTACCAGCGCGTGCGGCCGGGGACCGATGTGGGCTTCCGGGTGTTCCTCGCGAACGAACGCATCGAGCGTGGGCCGGAGCCGGTGTCGTACTACCTGACGGTGGTGCTGCGCGGTGACGGCGTGACGCGGCTGCGCGAGACGCAGGTGCAGGTGGTGATTCCGTCGCTCGACGGGCGGGGGTGCGAGGACTCGCGCTGAGGCTTCGTCGAAGAACGGCTTCGGCGTCGCGTGACAATCGCGTTTGAAGCGGCCGTCGATTCGCAGGTTCGGTAGGCGACCCGAGACCGACCGACGGCGACTCGGCCCGCACCCGAGAACGCGTGTCCCCGGCTTCAGCCCCGAGGTGAGGGAGGGGCTCGACGAAAGAGAATGGGCTCTCGCCGCGACGGCTCAGCGCGCGACCGCGCAGCCTGCGTGCACGGTGAGGGAGAGCGGGCCGCCGCCGTGGTAGACGTCGAGCGCGCGCTGCATCGCGGCGATGCGCTCGTCGCCGCGATCTTCACCCGCGGCTTCACGCCAACGCGGGAGGCCGATCAAACGGACCAATCGGTCGCCGAAGAGCTCGGCCGCGCTGCGGTACGAGAGCTTGAAGGTCTCTTGGCGAAGCTCGACGCGGGTGAAGCCGGCCGCGTGCAGGGATGTTTCGAGCTGCTCGACCGTGGGCTCACGCGCGGCGATCTCATCCACGCGACGTGCGAGCGAGGGATCATCCTCCGCGATCGCGCGCTCGCGAAGCACGTCGAAGGCCTCCACGAAGGTGCCGCGCAGCGGGGTCGTGAGGAGCAGCGGGCCGTTGCCCACGAGCACGCGTCGGACCTCTGCGAGCATACGTTCGGGGCTCGGGAGCTCGGGGTAGAGCAGGTTGCTCACGACGGCGTCGAATACGCCCGCTCCGAAGGAGAGCGACTCGGCGTCTTCGACCTTGAAGAAGAGGCGTCGTCCGATCTCTTCCCAGCCGCGACGTCGCGCGAGATCGACGAGGCCCTCGTCGCGGTCGACGGCGATCACGCGCCCGCCGCTGCCGAGGCGCGAGAGCACGTGGAAGGAGAGGTGCCCGGTGCCACAGCCGACGTCGAGGACGTTGCGGGCGTCGCTCGGGATCTCGGCGAGGAGCAGGCGCGCGAAGTGCGCGGCGTACCGCGGCACCACGACCGCGTCGACGAGGCGAGCGTCCTGCTCCGAGCTGCGGCGCTTCCGGACAGGACGCTCTTCGGTCATCGCCCTCGACCCTTGGGCGCGCGACCCAATCCCTGATCGAAACGGCCCGCGGGCTCGGGCTTGCCGCCGAGCGCTTCGAGCGCGTCGGTCGCGAGGTCGCCGATCGTGGCGCCGGTCTCTTCTTCGAAGTCTTCTTCCGAGACCTCGCGCTCGTCGGTCGCGAGATCCGCGAGAGAGCGCGCGAGCTCCGGATCGCCGAGCTGCACCGCGGCCTCGATCGCGGCCGCGACCACGGTGGCGTCGGGGTGCGCGAGGAAACGCCGGAGGAGCGGCGTCGCGCTCGGCTCGCCGACCTCTGCGAGAAGGAACGGCAGCTCCGCGAGCGCGCGCACCGCGCGGCCGTCGTCGAGGCAGCGGTCGATGCCGCGCGCGACCTCGGCGTAGTAGTCGTAGGCGACGTCGAGCAGCGCCTCGCCGGCCGCGACGCGCACGCGCGGCTCGTCGTGATCGAGGATCGCGATCAGCGCATCGGCCATCCGCGGGCCCGGGACCTGCGCGCAGAGATCGGAGAGTCGCTCGAGGCGAAGGCCCGCTTCGTCCGGATCGTCGAGCGCCTTGGCTTCGTGGACCGCGGCTTCGAGCGCGGCGATCACGTCGGCCTCCGGCTCGGACAAGAGATCCGCTTCGGCCACGCGCAGCGCGCGCTCGGCGTCGAGCACGGCGGTGAGGTGTTTCTTCGCGCTCACGCTCCACCCACCTTCGCGTGCACCGCGGTGCCGTTCGCGAGCATGTCGATGTTCCGGAACACCACGAAGACCTCGTCGACGTCGGCCTTCACGCGCTCGCACACGGTGATGATCTTCTCGACCGCGTCCTCGTCGTAGCGCGAGCGATGGCCCGCGGGCCCGGGCAGCCGCAGGTAGGCGAAGGCCTTGTCCTTCGGGGGCTCGTCTTGGAGCGGGTCGTAGGCGGCGATCACCTTCTTGCCGCCCGCGGCGACGATCTCGGCCGGTTTCCACGACGGAAGATCGAAGACCACGCGGGGGCCGTCGGCGGCGCCGAGCTTGCCCGGCAACCACGAGACGAAGGCCTTGAGGGCGGTCTTGGCGGCCTTGGTGGGCTTGATCTCTTCCGGAGCCTGGAAGACCACCGCGCGCGCGCCGAGCGTCTCCGCGAACTCCGCGAAGGCTTCGAGCACGGCTTTGTTCTCCTTGGTCTTCGCGAAGCCCGACACGCCGAGCTCCTGGGGAGCGAGCGCGGTGAACGCATAACCTTCGGGAGACTCGCGCAGCCAGCGGCGAACGGTGCCGGAGCCGGGGATGCCGAGCTCGGTGTCCGAGATCTCCACCGCCGGGAAGAGGGACCAGTACCGGCTGACCGGCACCGGAAAGCCCGAGCAAGCGACGTAGAGCATGGCGGCGGAGTATACCGACTCGGGACGACGCGGGGGCCCTCGAAACGACGGTGTGACGACGGGGTCCGAGAAGGCGATGCCGCACTGCGTCGTGAGCGCGAGCCGACCGCTTCGGCTCGCCGAGGTGCGGAGCGGCGTGAACGCACGCGCGACCGCCCACACGTTCGGCGACAGCCCCACGAAGAAGCTGTAGGCTCGCGCTCGTGACGCGGGTACGCGCGGCTCTCGCTTGCTTGGTCTGGGGTGTGTCGGTCGGCTCGTTCGGGCCCTCGGCCGCGCGTGCGCAGGACGCGAGCGACCAGTTCGACTCGCAGCTCTTCCACCCGACCGTGGGCCCCGGTGCCACGTTCACCCTCGATCGGCCCACCGTGCCTCGGCACGGCACGTTCTCGGTCGGTCTCGCGGCGGGGGCGGCGACCCGCACCTTCCGTCGATCGTCCGACGACGAAGACGTGGTGCCCTGGCGCCTCGACGCGGAGCTGCTCGCGAGCGTGGGTCTCTTCGAGTGGATCGAGCTCGGCCTCGCGATGCCGGTGGTGCTCTCGTCCGCCACGACCGATCCCTTCGCGCCGGAGCTGCAGCACGAGACCACGATCCGGCCCGGCGATCTGCGCTTGCAGGCGAAGGTGCCGATCTTGCGCGGCGACCTCGGCCTCGCGGCGCGCGTGATCTTCTCGCTCCCGACCGGTGACGGGAACCGCTTCGTCGGCACCGACTATTGGACGACGCAGCCCTCGCTCGTGCTCGGCTACCGCGCGGGCATCTTCACGCTCTCCGCCGATCTCGGCTGGCGCTTTCGGCGTCGCGTGGTGGTCGGGGCGTTCGAGTGGGACGACGAGCTCTTCGTGGGCGTCGGTGGCGCGCTGGAGGTCCACGAACGCGTCGATCTGATCGCGGAGGTGCAGGCGCGCTTCGGCTTCGCGGGACGGAGCTTCGGCACCGACGAAATCCCGGCGGAGGCGGACCTCGGCGTGCGCGTCGAGCTGGCCCGCGGGCTGACGCTCGACGTCGGCGGAGGCACGGGCCTCTCGCAGGGCTGGGGCTCGCCGCAGGTTCGAGGCTTCGCGATCTTGCGTTACGCGAGCGAGCGCGAGCCCTGCGCGGCGGGGCCGGAGGACTACGACGGCTTCGAGGACGGCGACTTCTGCGCGGACCCGGACAACGACGCGGACGGAGTGCCGGACACCGAGGACGAGTGTCCGAACGACGCGG
>ERZ761602.8215-NODE-8215-length-10620-cov-17.133270_pt1 | contig 10620 bp, 5 predicted proteins | sample MGYA00512165_ERZ761602 | MGnify/ENA primary metagenome ERZ761602 (study PRJEB28899, sample SAMN02445085) | bioreactor sludge metagenome | biome: EBPR sludge; isolation source: Thorneside wastewater treatment plant | place: Australia: Brisbane, Thorneside...
AATTTGATGCGCCCGGTGTTGCCTTGCGTGCGCGTTTATTCCGCAAGCCCGCTGTCTTAACCTATCATTGTGATGTTCAACTTCCACAAGGATTTTTTAATCGCATCGTTAATGCAGTTGTAAATTTTCAAAACAACATGGCAGGGATGTTAGCAAATCATATTGTGACATATACCCAAGATTATGCTGACCATTCGCCTTATCTTTCAAAATACGCTTCAAAACTGACCCCCATCCTGCCACCCGTTGTGTTACCTGATTCTTCGCCCGAAGCAGTTTCCGCTTTTGCTCAAACGAATCTGGTTCATGAAAGAAAACCTGTGATTGGAGTCGCCGCACGTTTTGCATCTGAAAAAGGAGTAGAAGTTTTATTAGATGCATTGCCAATTATTTTAGAAAAATATCCGAAAGCACAGGTTTTATTTGCAGGCACATATCAAAACGTAATGGGTGAGCAAGCCTATTACGATAGACTTATGCCCCGCATCCTTGATTATGAAATTCGTGGTCATTGGAAATTTTTAGGCAACCTTGACCCTATACAAATGTCTGCTTTCTATCCAAACTTAGATGTGATTACAGTGCCATCTTTAAATTCAACAGAAGCATTTGGTTTGGTACAAATCGAAGCGATGTTAAATGGTGTGCCATCTGTTCCTTCGGCATTGCCGGGCGTTCGTCAACCTGTAAAAATGCACGGCATGGGCGTCGTCTCTGAAATTGGAAATGCACAAAGTTTAGCAGAATCTATTTTAGAAGTGTTGAGCAACAAAGAAAAATATCGTGGTGATATTGAGTCAATTAAAAAATCTTATAACCCTGACTCCATTGCACAAGAGTATGAGAAATTATTTACCAAGTTGAAGAAAAAATAATGAGCACACAAAAAGATTTTCTTTTTTTACAAATCAGTTCTCTGCCATATTTTCGCGGATTTTTACGCGCCATTGAATCATCATATTATCAAGATTTAGATTTGCCTTCTCCAATTTATGATGTCGGTTGTGGAGATGGTCACTTTGCTTCTTTGACTTTTGATTACAAATTAGATGTCGGTCTCGACCCGTGGCGTTTTTCTATGAAAGAAGCGAAGAAATATAATGCTTATAAATCACTGGTAGAAGCAGATGGAGCACAAACACCTTTTCCATCTAATCATTTTGCTAGTGGATTAAGTAACTCTGTTTTGGAACATATTCCGCACATTGATGCTGTGTTAAAAGAAACTTGTCGAGTATTAAAGCCAAATGCCCCATTTTATTTTTGTGTTCCAAATACTAGATATTTTTCTGCACTTTCGTTGACGAAAATCTTTGGAAAGTCTTATGAAAATTGGTTTCGTAAAATTTCACGCGTGCATCATGCCGATGAACCTGATGTTTGGGAAAAAAGATTAAACAATGCAGGCTTCAAACTTGAAAAATGGTGGCATTATTTTTCGCCTGCTTCTATGCGCGTGTTAGAATGGGGACATTATTTTGGCTTACCTTCTTTAGTATCCAAAGCATTAACCGGCAAATGGATTCTCTCTCCCACCAAATGGAATTTGTCCCTGACGGAAAGTTATCTCAAAAAATATACATCTCCTGAACCTGTAGATGATGGGACATTTACATTCTACATTGCTAGAAAAATGTAATTACCAATTACTATTTACTAATTATAAAAATGGCTTTCGACGAAAAATATTTCTCCTCAAACACGTATAAAAACATCACCTTTGCCAAATACAGTATGTATTGGTGGTCTAATCGATTCTTTGGGATGTTAGCAAAGCGTTATGGAAAGCGCGGAGCGAGAATGCTGGAAGTAGGCTCAGGCATGGGGCATCTCACCGGTCAACTCTCCACGTGGTTTGAAGCGTATGGCATGGATTTGAATCATTGGGCGGTTAATCAATCTAAAAAAGATTCGGGAAGTGCATCTTTACAAACAGCATCGGCACAAGAATTGCCGTATAAAAATGAATCGTTCAATGTAGTGATTATCAAACATATCGTGGAGCATTTGCCTGACCCAGCCAAAGCGATTAACGAGATTGGGCGTGTGACTGAAAAAGATGGTGTTTTGATTTTGGCAACTCCAAATTTGGGTTCATTGTTGAAACCGTGGAAAGGCGATAAGTGGATTGGCTATCAAGACCCGACACATATTGCGCTGAAAGAGCCGCAGGAATGGTTGAGACTGATTGAAGAAGCAGGCTTTGAATTGAAACGTGTTTTTTCAGATGGCTTTTGGGATGTGCCTTACATTCGATTTGTTCCACCTCAACTACAAAAAATATTTTTCGGCTCACTCGGTGGCTTGCAAGCCATTACTGGATTTGTGTTTTTGCCAATGAGATGGGGCGAAAGCATTATCGTAATTGCAAGGAAGAAATAATAAAAATAGTATAGAATCAAGTTGCGGATTACTAAGGTAATCCGTAATTTGTAAATAACTTTTTGCCAAGCGGGTGCGTCGCACTTGTGCGGTAGAAAAATTCTAACCCGTGTGGTGCGACGCACTCTAATAAATCATCATGGAACAAAACACAAATCTTCCTCCCGAACAAGAACCGACTGTTCTTGACCTTTATAAATCAGTCACCAAAGATTGGAATTCATTTTTTAATTTCTTACGCTCATTATGGGATGCCCGCAAGCGCGAAGAATTAAATCAATCGCTCACGTATCAATCGGATGAAGTTGTGCTCGAAGAAAAAGTGATTGAACCGAATCGTTCAAGTGCTTTTCCATGGCGGGCTGTGATTGCTTTGTTTCTGGCATTGATTGCTCAAGCCTTTGTAGAACCACCACAACGACAAGGCATGATATCTGTCATATTTTATTTAGGGGCGTTTGGCATGGCAATTTGGTCTTATCGAAAAGATGAATGGCATTTACCAACTTTGCCAGCCATCATTCAAATACCTGACCCTCTTACTACTCGCTTAATTCCTTTAATTCTTTCTGTAGTCTGTGCCGGGATTGCATTTTATGATTTCAAAGATGGAATGTTTACTTGGTCAAATACTACATTATGGGTTTTGTCTATTGTTTTTCTGGCAATAAGTTTATGGATTAAGATACCAAAGATTGCAACTGAAACGGTTCCAGATACAACTCGCAGAGAATTTAATTTAAACGGCGTGATTATTTCTTTCACACAAGAAGCTGGAAAGAAATGGTTGATTAGTGTCATTACACTTTTGGTGTTTGGCTTGGTTGTGTTTTATCGTTTATATCAATTGGATATTGTGCCGATTGAACCATTCAGCGACCATTCGGAAAAAATATTAGATGTGTATGAACTTTCGCAAGGAAAAACTTCTGTATTCTTTGAACGTAACACTGGGCGCGAGGCTTTTCAATTTTATTGGACGCTTCTCGTATTAAATGTTTTCAACACAGGCTTTTCTTTTTATAGTTTAAAACTTGGCACAGCTTTATTGGGAATTTTAACCATTCCATTTGTGTATCAACTCGGCAAAGAATTTGGCAATCAACGCGTTGCGATTTTTGTATTATTCCTATTTGGAATTGCGGCATGGCCCAATATCATTTCAAGAATCGGATTACGCTTTCCGCTCTATCCACTTTTTGTTGCGCCCACGCTTCTTTATCTCGTGCGCGGCTTGCGGACTCACAACCGCAACGACTTCATCATTGCCGGCATTTTTCTCGGGCTTGGCTTACATGGGTATAGTCCATTCCGCATGATGCCGATTTTGGTGGTTGTGGCGTTTATTCTTTATTTCTTACATTTAAAATCAAAAGAACAACGCATCCAAACTTTTTGGTGGTTTTTGATTGTAGTGATTATGTCTGTATTTGTCTTTGCGCCTTTGATGCGTTATTGGATTTCTCGCCCAGATTTGTTTGGTTATCGTGCTTTCTCTCGCTTAGGTAGTGTAGAAACAGAATTGCCCGGACCCGCATTACAAATTTTTGCTTCTAATTTGTATAAAGGCTTATTGATGTTCAATTGGGATGATGGTGAAATTTGGGTACACTCAGTTACACATCGCCCTGCGTTAGACTTAATCACAGCCGCGTTATTTTTATTAGGCGTTGTGTTCTTAATTGTTCGTTATATTCGTCAAAGAGATTGGCGAGATTTGCTTTTATTAGTTTCCATCCCGGTACTCATTATGCCTTCAGTGCTTTCGTTGGCATACCCTGGTGAAAACCCAGCTTTGAATCGCGCGGGAGGTGCATCCATCCCGGCAATTTTAATTGCGGCGTTGGCGCTTGAGGGTTTAGTCACCAGTTTTGGGTCAAGTATGAAGCGGCAAGTCATCGCATACAGTTTGGTTGGCGTTTTATTTATCTCATCTGCTTATTCAAATTTTGATTTAGTCTTTCGTCAGTTTTATGCTCAGTATGCAAGTGGCGCGTGGAATACATCTGAAATAGGTAGAGTGATTAGTGACTTCCGTGATAAATACGGGCAAACGGATACAGTTTGGATTGTGCCTTATCCGTATTGGGTAGATACGCGTCTGCCTGGGGTCTGGGCTGGGATTCCAGACCGCGACTTTGCTCTCTTTCCCGAATTTTTGAGTGATAGCCTTGCTTTCCCTGCACCGAAAATGTTTATTTATTGGAATGTAGATACTGAAACTGAGAGAATTCTTAGGGAACTCTACCCGAATGGTGAGGTTAGCCGATATACTTCGGCTTTTCCGAATAAAGATTTTTTTATCTTTTTGGTTGAGGAATAAATTTACTAAACCTGACAGGTTTTATTTATCAAATCGATAATTGTAGAGGCTAGAAAACCTGTCAGGTTTTTATAATAAAAATGACAAACAACAAACATTCTTGGGTTTACGACTTAATTTTTATCCTCGTCCTGCTCATGGCAGGTTATTTGCGGATTGCTGGATATAACTGGGGTGAAGGGCAACATCAACATCCAGATGAATTATTTTTATCCGGCGTATTAGATAATTTACGCGCCAAAACTTGTGAAGACCCAACGCTTCCAGTAGATGGTTGTTTGCCAGAAGAAAAACGCTGGCTGACACTTGGTGAATATTTTGATTCATCTACATCTACTTTAAACCCGTATGTGCGCGGACATGCTTTCTTCGTCTATGGTAATTTGCCTATGACGATTACGCGTGTGTTATTAGAAGCCTTTGGGGATGAGATTACCAACTCGAAATTTTTTGCCCGCCAACTTTCTGCCGTTGCAGATTTGTTTACAGTTTTTATTTTATATCTTTTGGTTTCAAAGCTATACGGGCAAAAAATTGGTTTATTCGCAGCTACATTTTCATCATTAGCAGTCTTACAGATTCAACAATCACATTTCTTCACCGCCGATACATTTCTGCTTATGTTTATGACGTTAACTTTGTGGTTTGGCGTGAGCATTGTAAAAAGTAAAAAAGGATTAATAAGTAGCGAGAAACAAGAAACGAATGAAGAAGAAAGAATGAAAGAAGAAAGAGGGAGTAATGAACAACAAGAAATGAGTAATTCACAACACGCATCTCATAACTCGTTACTCGTAACGCTAGTCAAACATCCCATCTTTTTCCTCACCACCGGCTTCGGATTTGCACTTGGCATGGCAATGGCATCTAAAATCAACGCCGCTGTTTTATGCTTGGTTTTACCCTTTGCATTTTTTGCCCGCTATCTTATTTATGACAGAAAAGAAAAATTAAACACTGAATACTGGTCACTGATTACTGCCTTACTCATCACCGGCGGAATCGCCACCATTATTTCATTTCGAATCTTCCAGCCCTATGCTTTCGACGGCATCGGATTAAATCCACAATGGCTTGCAAACTTAAAAGAACTACAAGCCCAAGCCTCTGGCAAAGCTGACTTGGCTTGGAATTTACAATGGGCGCGAAGGTCACACTTATTTTCATTTCAAAACTTAACTGTTTGGGGTTTAGGTCTACCACTTGGCATATTGGCATGGGTTGGCTTTGCCGTTATGGCGTGGCGCATTTTCAAACATAAAGAATATGAACATCTTTTGTTATGGGGCTGGACGGCGCTTTACTTCACATGGCAATCACTGCAATTCAATGCCACCATGCGTTATCAATTACCAATTTATCCATTACTTTGTATGATGGCGGCATGGGTGATTTTTGAGTTCACAAAACAGACCGCAGACGATAGACCGCAGACCACATTCAATCTTCTACGGTCTTCGGTCATCGGTCTAATTGGCATTGCTGTCCTTATCCTCACCACCATCTGGGCATTTGCATTTCAAAGTATTTATTTACGCGATGAAACCCGCATTGCCGCATCGCGTTGGGTGTTTGAAAATGCCCCCGCTGGCATTAACCTCCATATTCAAACCGAAAACAACACATACAATCAACCGCTTCCTATCTCGCCACAATTATTCATCGCTTCTGGAAATCCATATCTGTTAAACTTTACACCACGTCAAGAAGGTGTGTTACGCGAAATAAATTTTGGATATGCTCTTGATGTTTCAGGCTTACCCACAAACATTGATATTACTGTCTACTCCGCTTCACAGCCGGACGTGGGGCTTGCTCATGCTTCGGCGACATTAGATTCATCTTCATCAAACGACCGCCGCGGTGTTCCAGTGACTCTCCAGCTTGATAGAGTCATTCCACTCGTTGCAGACCAACAATACATCATAAAAATAGAAACCACAGGAACGGGCTTATCTATTTCTGGTTCAGCCATTGCGAACGAAACCGGTTATGACTTTACATTACCTTTCCGAGTTGATGCGTATGATGGCTTTGGTGGTTTATATAGCAATGAAGACCTTGTCTTAGAAGTCTATTGGCCCGATGATGCAAATAAAATAAATCGCTTTGTAGATATTCTTTCAAAAGCAGATTACATCGTTGTTCCCACCAATCATCAATATGGACAAATTACTCGTTTACCAGAACGTTATCCATTAACAACTTTATATTATCGTGAATTGCTTGGTTGCCCAGAAGGTGAAGATATTATCGAGTGTTATCGCGTAGCACAACCTGATACATATCAAGGCAACTTGGGTTTTGATTTGGTTGCCGTATTTGAATCCTATCCAACCTTTGGCGATATTGTCATCAATGACCAAGCCGCCGAAGAAGCCTTCACATTTTATGACCATCCCAAAGTGATGATTTTCAAAAAATCAGAAAGTTTTGATGCCAATCAAGTTCGCACAATTTTGAATACGGTTGACTTAACCAAAGTTGTTCAACTCAAACCAGCAGAATTTGATGATTTCAAAACTCTGATGTTGCCTGAATCTCAACTTGTGAAACAACGTACTGGCGGAACATGGTCGGAATTATTTAGTTACGATTGGATTCAAAATAAATATCCGTGGCTTGGGGTTTTATATTGGTATAGTTTTATTTTCTTATTAGGTTTATTTGCCTATCCGATTGCGCGTTTGGCATTGCCAGGTCTAAAAGGATATAGTTATGCATTAGGAAGAATCGTTGGGATTCTTTTATTAGGTTGGCTAGCATGGATGGCTGGTTCAATTGGACTCGATTACACACGACTCAGCATCGGCGTAGCATTTGTCGTAGTCGCTGTAACAGGTATCACCTTAGGCGTGAAGCGTAAAGATGAAATCATGTCAGATTGGAATTCCAATCGCAGATTTTTCATCATGGCAGAAATTATATTCTTATCATTCTTTGTGATTGATTTGTTGATTCGTTTGGGAAATCCTGATTTGTGGCATCCTGCCAAAGGTGGCGAGCGCCCAATGGATTTTTCGTATTTCAATGCAGTTTTGAAAAGCACAAGTTTCCCCGCGTATGACCCGTGGTTTGCGGGTGGTTACATCAATTATTACTATTATGGTTTTGTGTTGGCTGGCACGCCTGTAAAATTGTTGGGCATTGTGCCTTCGATTGCTTATAACTTTTTATTGCCAACATGGTTTGCATTGGTTGCGACTGGTGCGTTTGCAATTGGATACTCTTTGGTTGACAGTTTAATGTTGAAAGTTTCAGGTGATGATGAACAACCTTCGACCTTCAACCTTCAACTTGTGACCGGAATCGCCGCTTCTTTCTTAACCGTCTTCTTGGGCAACTTGGGGACGATTCAATTTATCTTCAATTCGATTCAACGTATTCCGTTACAAGGTGCTGGTGTGCCTGCGGATACGCCTATGTTTGAACGTTGGAGTTTGACGTTTCAAGGCATTTGGAAAATGATTACGGAACAAGCTCAAATGCCAATTGGTCGTGGTGATTGGTATTGGAATCCTAGCCGAGTCATTCCGCCGGGACCGGGCAATGAAATTACAGAATTCCCACTGTTCACATTTTTATACAGTGATTTACACGCCCACATGCTCGTCATGCCGATTGCGTTGTTTATCATTGCATGGGCGGTTTCGTTTGTATTATCACGCGCACAATTGACTCGCGCTGAATGGATTGGTGCATTCTTCATTGGTGCATTAGCCATCGGTGCATTAAAACCAACCAACACTTGGGATTTATATACATATTATCTACTCGCCGCCATAGCAATGGGTTATGCAATTTATAAAAACTTTGAGTGGAAAGATTATTTCAATATTCCCGCATCGTTTGGAAAAATATTGCTAACTTTTGGTGCAGTGATTTTGTTATATCTTTTGAGTTCGCTTTTGTATTATCCATTCACCTATTGGTGGGGACAAGCCTATAACTCTGTCGCATATTGGGATGCAACTCGCACGCCATTAGGTTCTTACTTCACTCAATGGGGCTTGTTCCTTTTCATCATCACTGCTTGGCTTGCATGGGAAACTCGCGAATGGATGGCTTCAACGCCTGTCTCCAAATTAAGCGGATTAAAGAAATATGTCTTAGTTATTGAACTTGTTTTAGCAGGTTTTATTGCTTTGCTCGTATTCTTTATTTTTGATGGCGTGTATGCAGGTTTGATTGCACTTCCACTTGCATTATGGTCTGGGATTTTAATTTTACGAGCCGATTTACCTGATACAAAACGCTTTGTGCTTTTCTTAATCGGTACAGCATTGACAATTACATTAGCAGTCGAATTTATTTCTCTCGTCGGTGACATTGGACGAATGAATACTATCTTCAAATTATATTTACAAGCGTGGATGATGTTTGCCGTCAGTGCCGCTGCTGCGTTTGGTTGGTTGTTAAATGTCTTTTTCACATGGAAAGCAAAATGGCGTAATACTTATCAAGTGGGTGTGTATATCTTATTAGCAGGCGCATTTTTGTTTACACTCACTGGCACTACTGACAAAATCTCTGACCGTATGAATCCAGCCGCGCCACATTCATTAGATAGCATGGAATATATGAATCACTCACAATTGTGGGATGGTCAAGTGATGGAGTTAAGTCAAGACTATCGTGCCATTCGATGGATGCAAGATAATGTGATTGGTTCACCGGTCATTGTTGAAGCGAATTGTACAGAATATCGTTGGTGCACACGTTTTACAATTAATACAGGTTTGCCCGGCGTCGTCGGTTGGAATTGGCATCAACGCCAGCAACGCGGCATCTTTGCTCCACAAGTGCAAGAACGTGTTGACCAAGTCAGCATGTTTTATAACACCACAGATATTCAATCTGCTGTAAACTTCTTGAAAAAATATGACGTGCAATACATTGTCGTTGGTCAATTAGAAAGAAATGTATATCCCATCTTGCCAGAGTTACCCGATGGCTTAGCAAAATTCAAAGAATATGAAGGCGTGTATTGGAAAGCCGTCTATCAAGATGGCATTACAACAATTTATGAGGTTATGCCGTGATTTATCACATCACGTCCAAAAAAGAATTGGCTGAAGCCCAAGCAAAAGGCGAATATACTGCCCCAAGTTTGCAAACCGAAGGCTTTATTCATTGTTCTACGGCGAAACAAGTCGCTCCGGTCGCCAACGCTTTTTACAAAGGAGGACATGGTTTGGTCTTGTTAAAACTTGACGAAGACAGAATCAAGTCTCCAGTCAAGTGGGAAGCGCCTGCTGGACCACCTGCCGAAGGAATCAATGAATCAGATTTATTTCCGCACATTTACGGAGCAATCAATCTTGATGCCATCGCCTCTGTTTTAGACTTTGAACCTGATTCAGCAACTGGAACATTTTCTTTCACCGAAAACTAATGACTGCATTTTTCACTTGGTACATCCTCATCACCATTCTCGGTTGGCTCACCTTCCCGCTGACATATTTTCTATTCCCAAAATTATCTGATAGAGGATATACGCTTGCACGCACAGCAGGCTTATTGATTTGGGGATACGCGTTTTGGTTATTCGCATCATTCGGCATGGCACAAAATGACGTTGGTGGAATTTTATTTGCACTCGCCATTTTGATTGGATTAAGTGCATGGTCATTATTCACTCATCACGTTTCACTCATCACTTTTATAAAAGATAACAAATCATTAATCATCACCACCGAAATTTTATTTTTGATTGCCTTTGCATTTTTAGCATTTCTTCGCGCCGCCAATTCAGAATTACAAAGCACCGAAAAACCAATGGAATTGATGTTTATCAATTCCATTTTACGTTCCGAAACATTCCCGCCGCAAGATGTTTGGCTTTCAGGTTATGCCATTTCATATTATTACTTCGGCTATGTAATGACCGCCATGCTCGCCCAACTTTCTGGAGT
>ERZ761602.8216-NODE-8216-length-10618-cov-3.672536_pt1 | contig 10618 bp, 6 predicted proteins | sample MGYA00512165_ERZ761602 | MGnify/ENA primary metagenome ERZ761602 (study PRJEB28899, sample SAMN02445085) | bioreactor sludge metagenome | biome: EBPR sludge; isolation source: Thorneside wastewater treatment plant | place: Australia: Brisbane, Thorneside...
ATATGCGCCAGCGTGGTCTTGCCCAGGCCGGGCGGTCCGCTGAGGAGGACGTGATCGATCGCCTCGCCCCGTTGCTTGGCCGCCTGCACGGCGATTTCCAAACGCTCGCGCACCTTGGCCTGGCCGGTGAAATCGTCGAAGACCGCCGGGCGCAGCGTCATTTCGAGCGCGGCATCGGGCTTGGTCAGGACATCGGAAATCGGGCGTTCGGCCATGCGCGCCAAGCTTGCGGGAGCCATCCGGGAGCGACAAGGGGGAACTTTTCAATCAAGGAGTGATGCCGCTCCCGGTTGTTCCGCTCCCGCCAAAATATGCAAAAACCACTCCCCGACTTGCCATCGTGCCTTCGGGCGGAGCATAGTCCGCTCATCGGTATGAAGCCTAAGGCTCCAGAGCAGCGCCAACGGGTCGAACTTGGCCGCCACATTTTGGCGGACCCGAAAATCTGCGGCGGGCAACCCACGTTCAAGGGCACGCGCATCATGGTGTGGATTGTCCTGGAGCAAATCGAGGACGGCCTGACGTGGAGCGAGATCGGCCGCGAATGGGACGGCCGCGTCGGGGACGAGGCCATTGCCGAAGCGATTGCCCTCGCGCCCATGGTCGTGAAGCACGAGCCGTTCAAGGGATTTCATGTTGGTGCTCGACGAAAATCTGCCCGCCGGACAGCGGCTCTTGCTGCGTAAGTGGCGGATTCGCTTCCGGGCGATCGGTGGGGAACTTGGGACTGCCGGAACCAAGGATGAGAACCTCATCCCACTGCTCCACCGCCTCCCGCAGCCCACCTTCATCAGCCTCGACCGGGACTTTTACCTCCCCGAACTGGCTCACGCTCGCTATTGCCTCGTCTGGTTGGACACGAGAGCGAACGCGGCGGCGCAGTTTGTCCGGAAATTTCTGCGGCACCCCGAGTTCAACACGCGGGCCCGACGCATGGGTCTGGTGGTGCGGGTAAATGAAGCAGGTTTGTCTTGGTGGCGGAAAGGCCATCGCCTGCCGCGAGAGACGCCCTGGTCGGATCAAGCAACCGGCTGATTCACGCGTCGTGGTCCTTTTTTTGGCAAGTCCCTCAACTTGCTGACGAACAACCCAGAACCCTTTTCGGCCGGGGGCGGTTCAAGACCGTCCGCTCTCGCCAAAATATGCTTGGCTTTGGGTTGCCTACAGCGGCCATACTGCCCGGTGAAAAGAGAAAGGGCCTTTATGGAAAACAAGTCATTCTCGTCAAAGGTGGTCGGATTGGTTCTCCTCCAGTTTCTCATCACGGCCGGCGCCCATGCCGGGGAAGCCGACATCAACCTCCCCGCGCTGGATGAGGTGGAGTTCTCCACGTTCGGGGGGCTGAGCGGCTACGCGATCCTCTACTTCGGCCTGCTCGTGTGCGGAATCGGGGCCGCGTTTGGCCTGTTCCAATACGCGGCGACGAAGAAACTGCCCGTCCATTCCTCGATGAGCGATGTCTCGAACATCATCTGGGAGACGTGCAAGACCTACCTGCTGCAACAGGGCAAGTTCCTCTTCGTGCTCTGGATCCTGATCGCCGCGTGCATCGTGTATTACTTCTTCGGACTCCAGCACAAGTCGTTCGGCGCGGTGGCGGTGATCCTCGCGTGCTCGGTGCTCGGCATCCTCGGCAGCTACGGCGTCGCGTGGTTCGGCATCCGCATCAACACCGTCGCCAACTCGCGCGCGGCCTTCTCCTCCCTCAAGGGCAACCCGCTCAACACGCTGATGATCCCGCTCCAGTCCGGCATGAGCGTCGGCCTGCTGCTGGTGTGCGTGGAACTGTTCTTCATGATCTCCATCCTGGCGTTCCTGCCGAAGGAACTCGTCGGCCCGTGTTTCATCGGCTTCGCCATCGGGGAATCGCTCGGCGCGTCGGCGCTGCGCATCTGCGGCGGCATCTTCACCAAGATTGCCGACATCGGCGCGGACCTGATGAAGATCGTCTTCAACCTGCCCGAGGACGATCCGAAAAACCCCGGCGTCATCGCGGACTGCACCGGTGACAACGCGGGCGACTCGGTTGGCCCGACGGCCGACGGCTTCGAAACCTACGGCGTGACGGGCGTGGCGTTGATCGCCTTCCTCGCGCTGGCGCTCGGCCAGACGGCGATCTGCGGACAATTGATTGTCTGGCTGTTTGCCATGCGCATCTTGATGGTGCTGACCTCCATCGCTTCCTATGAAGTAAACAAACTCGCCAGCAAATCGCTCTTCGCGAAGGACAAGGGCTTCAACTGGGAACACCCCTTGACGAACCTCGTCTGGATCACGTCGGTCGTGTCGATCATCGTGACGTTCATCGCGAGCAAGCTGTTGCTGGGCGATTTCAAGGACGCCGCGGGCGTGGCGCAGCCCGATCTCTGGTGGGTGCTGTCCTTCATCATCTCGTGCGGCACGCTGGCGGGCGCGTTGATTCCCGAGTTCACCAAGGTCTTTACCAGTACGTCGTCAAAGCACGTGGCCGAAGTGACGAATGCCTCGAACCATGGCGGGGCGTCGCTCAACGTGCTGTCCGGCTTCGTCTGCGGCAATTTCTCCGCCTTCTGGACGGGCCTGGTGATTCTCGGGCTCATGCTGGTAAGCTACAAGGTCTCCCAGAACGGCGCGCTGATGGCGATCATGCCGGCCGAGTACGCGTTCGCGGCGCCGATCTTCGCCTTCGGGCTCGTGGCGTTCGGGTTTCTCGGCATGGGTCCGGTGACCATCGCCGTGGACAGCTTCGGGCCGGTCACGGACAACGCGCAGTCGGTTTACGAACTGAGCCGCATCGAGCATCACAAGGGCATCAGCCACGAGATTCAGGAGAAGTTCGGTTTCAAGCCAGACTTCGAGAACGCCAAGCACGAACTCGAGAAGGGCGACGGCGCGGGCAACACCTTCAAGGCCACCGCCAAGCCCGTGCTCATCGGGACGGCAGTCGTGGGCGCGACGACGATGGTGTTCGGCATCATCATGCTGCTCGAACACGCCTTCGGCGGCGCGGTAGCCAAGCTCAGTCTCGTGCAGCCTCAAGTGCTGCTCGGCCTGCTCATGGGCGGTTCGGTGATCTACTGGTTCACCGGCGCGAGCACGCAGGCGGTCGTCACCGGCGCCTATCGTGCCGTCGTGTTCATCAAGGAGAACATCAAGCTCGACAAGGAAACCGCGTCGATCGCCGACTCGAAAAAGGTCGTCGAGATCTGCACCGTCTATGCGCAAAAGGGCATGTGGAACATCTTCATCGTGATCTTCGCGTTCTCGCTCGGCCTGCCGTTCTTCGATCCGTACTTCTTCATCGGTTACCTCATCGCGATCGCATTCTTCGGCCTGTTCCAGGCCATCTTCATGGCCAACGCCGGCGGCGCGTGGGACAACGCCAAGAAGATCGTCGAGGTTGATCTCCGCCAGAAGGGCACCCCGCTCCACGCCGCCGCCGTCGTTGGCGACACCGTGGGCGATCCCTTCAAGGACACCTCGTCCGTCTCGCTCAATCCGGTGATCAAGTTCACCACGCTCTTCGGGCTGCTGGCGGTCGAGATCGCCGTCGAGATGAAGAAGGCCAGCCCCACGTCCAACCTCCCGACCATCATCGGCGCCATCTGCGTCGCGCTGGTGGTCGTGTGGCGGTCCTTCTACGCGATGCGGATTCCGGAGGCGAAGAGGTGACCACAAGCCGGGATTGGCACATTGGTCAAAGAGTTCGCTTGAGCGAGTGGAATTGTTCCGCAGTTGGGGAACGGGGATGCCAGGTGGTGCCCAGCAACCATGGCTTGGCTGATTTCATGCCGAATGCGGGGCGCTGATGCGTCGGCAGGCAAAAGGCGGGATTGATAGCGTTGACATTGCTCGCAAGAAATGATGCCTTAATCTCAATCCTTGGGAGCTTGGTGGGAGTAAACCATGAAAACTGCTTTTCTTTACGCACATCGGCGTTCAATTCCGCTGCTGACTGCGGCTGGCCTGGCCTTGGCCCTGACCGCCGCCGTGGCAGCCGAAACTTGGGACGACCGGTTCGGTGTGCCGAATTTGAACAACCAACTGTTCGCCCTCGACGTGTCCGCATCGGAAACCGTGGCCATCGGCGGCTCCTTCTCTGGCAATAGTGCGGGCAATCCCGGCGCATTGAACGCCAACAAAGTGGCGCTGTGGAACGGCGCTTCCTGGTCCACGCTCGGGACCGGCCCCGATCACGGCCCGGGCGGCCCGGTCCACGCCGTCAAATGGCTCGGCAACGAGCTCTACGTGGGCGGTGAATTTCCGGGGGCCAACAATCTGCCGGCAAACCACCTGATCCGCTGGGATGGCAGTTCCTGGCACCCGCTGGTGGCGGGCGGTGTCACCGGTCTGAACGGCAGCGTCCATGCGCTGGCGACCGCGGGTGACCACCTCTACGTCGCGGGTAGATTCACCACGGCGGGCCCGGTCGTGGCCAACTGCGTCGCGCGCTGGGATGGCACCACGTGGTCGGCCCTGGGCGGCGGGATTTCCGGCGGTGCCACGCCGGTCGTGACCGCCCTCGCAGTCGCACCGGACGGATCGGTTTATGTGGGTGGCATGTTCACCAGTGCGAGCGGCGTCCCGGCCGTCAACATCGCCAGGTGGGATGGTTCCTCTTGGTCTCCGCTGGGGACCGGCATCACGGGACCAGGAGCCATCGTCCGGGCCATCGCCGTTGCCTCCAACGGCGATGTGGTGGCGGGCGGCAACTTCACGACGGCCGGCGGCCAGCCCGCCCAGAACCTGGCGCGCTGGAACGGCTCGACCTGGCAGGAAGTCGTGGGCGGCGTGCAGGAAGGGGAGGTGCTGGCGCTGGCGTACGATGGCGATGACCTGTGGGTTGGCGGAACCTTTACCAAGGCGAACACCTACATTGTGCCTTACTTGGGAGTGCTTCAGAACGGCATCTGGCAAATTCCCGGGATTCAAGGTGTGAACGGCGAAGTGCGGCAGATTGTGGTCCGCCCTGCCGGTGTTTACCTGGTGGGCTTTTTTCAAAACGCCGGTGACCGAACCGGGTTGCTGTCCATGGCGAAGTGGGACCGCACAGAGTTCCAAGCACTGCACCGGGGGTTCGTTGGCGGGGACGGTTATCCCAATGACATCAGCGCTGCTGGAACCAACGTGATCGCTGTCGGATCGTTTGAGTCGGTTGGCGGCCGGCCGGCCAGGGGAGTGGCGCGCTGGGATGGCACCGAATGGCAGTTGCTCGGGACGCCACAGAACAGCGGGGTAACCTGGCCGCAGCTTCCCATCACCGCGCTCGCACTCCCAAGCGGCGAGGCTTATGTCGGCGGGGCGTTCTCCCAAATCGCGGGCGTGGGTGCCTGGAACATCGCCCGGTGGAACGGCAATTTCTGGCAGGCGCTGGGCAGCGGCGTCCAAGACGGCAGCAACACCAGGGTCAATGCGATCGTCCAGTTGCCCGACGGTTCGCTGGTTGCGGGTGGCACTTTCCTGACTGCCGGCGGCCAACCCGCGAAGAACATCGCGCGCTGGGACGGCGAAAACTGGTCACCCCTGGCGGAAGGCTTGCACTGGAGTTTTGATACCAGTCGCGGTGATGTGCTGGCGCTGGCCTGGGCCGGTGACCGGCTTTACGCGGCCGGCGGCTTTGACCGCTCGGGTGCGCTCGCGGTCAACGCCATTGCCTGGTGGGATGGGCTGAACTGGCACGCACTCGACGGGGGCGTAACGTTCCAAGGCACCTACGGAAGCGTCCAGGCGGTTGCCGTTCATGGGTTTGAAGTCTTCGTCGGCGGAGCGATCAGTCAGGCGGGATCGGTTCCCGCGTCGTGGATCGCCCGCTGGCAACCCGGCACCGGCTGGTCCGCCTTGGGGGCCGGGCTCGACAGCGGTACGGACGCCCTGCTCATGCATGGTGGAACGCTTTATGTCGCGGGAAATTTCAACAACTCAGGTGGTGTGTTGCGCCCCGGTCTCGCGGGCTGGGATGGCACGAACTGGCATACGATCGGTGGCGGTTTGGTAGGCTTGGGCCCTTATGCCAACAGCCTCGCGGCCTCGGGCACGAACCTGTACATCGGTGGTGGCTTCGACGGTGCGGGATCGGTGGTTTCCACTAAGTTTGCCAGGCTCAATTTGACCAATGCACCGCCCACCGTTGCGTGGCAAAGTCCGGCGGCGGGTGGCTATATTCCGACCGGCGGGGAGATCGAACTCGAAGTAAACCCAGACGATGCCGATGGTTTCATCGCCAGCGTGCAGTTCTTCAAAGAGGGAAACACGACGCCGCTGGCCACCCTCGATTCCGCGCCGTGGCAGTTTACTTATGCCGGTGCTCCAGCCGGCCCGCATCGCTTTGCCGCGCTTGTGACTGACGACTCGGGAGCAACCACCTGGTCATTGGTCCGACGGGTTCAGGTATTGCCGCCCGGCGGCAGCATTCCACCGCAGGTCACGATGACCACGCCCACCAACGGGGCGAGCTTCAAGATCACGACGGAGCACCTGTTGAGCGCGGATGCCAGCGATCCGGACGGCAGTGTTGTGCAGGTGGATTTCACTGCCGGTGACAGTACGTTGATTAGTGTGCAACAACCGCCCTGGCAGGCATTCTGGCCGGACATTCAGCCGGGGAATTACCAGTTGCGGGCGGTCGCCTGGGACAACTCCGGCGACAAGTCCACGTCGGCGGTGGTGAACGTCACCGTGCTGCCGCCCAACCAGCCGCCCGAAGTCCAGATTACCGATCCCAGTGATTACGCCGAACACGAAGCGCCGGGACCCGTGTTGCTGCGGGCGCTCAGCGGTGACCATGACGGCCGGCTCACCTTGGTGGAATTCCACCTCAACGACGAGTTGCTCGTTTCGTTCACCGAGGATCTGGCGCGCTATACTTTTTATCACGTCTGGGAGCCGTCCACCCCCGGGGAACATGTCTTCCGGGTGGCCAGCACGGACAATGATGGCACCGTGACGGAATTAACCCGCGTGTTCCCGGTGGCACCCTTCAACGAACCACCCACCATTTCGTGGGTCAGCCCGCCGGATGGCTCGTCGTTGGGTTTACCCAATAATGTTCCCCTCGTGGTTGAAGCTGCCGATGCGGATGGAAGCATCAGCAAGGTGGAATGGTTGCGGAACGAAACGATCATCGGCTCCAAGACTTCTCCACCCTGGGTGTTCAGCCTGCGCAACCTCACGCAAAACACTTATCTGCTCCGCGCCCGGACCACGGACAATCTTGGGAAGACGGCGATCACTCCGGTTGTCTCCATCGTTGCCACCAACGATCCAGCCCAGGTGCCACGTTACAAGCTGGTGGACCTGGATCCGCCGCAAGGCAACGGGGGCGAGGCAACCGCGCTCAATCAACTGGGAGTCGTGGTGTCATCCGTCGCCGACGCAACCGGCTACGACCAGGCATATCGCTACCAGGAGGGATCGCTGACCAGCATCAGCGCGGCCGTGATCCCGCCCGTTGACAAACCGATGTATGCTCGGGGCGTTAATGATGCCGGGACAATCATCGGCTACATCAAGAATACTCCGTGGGTGGATGAAGCTTACTCCTGGACCGCCTCCGGCTTGAACCCGCTCGGATTTCTGGGTGATCCAAACCAATACCGCATCTTCAGCCGTGCCAATGGCATCAACAACCACGGCTGGATCGTGGGTGTCTCGGTGACCAGCAACAACGTGGATCACGCGTTTCTCTGGCGGGACGGCAGCATGATTGATCTGGGGTCGGTCAATTCCATGAGCAGCGAGGCACTGGCCATCAATGATGTGGGACAGGTGGTCGGCTGGCTCTACGACAACGCCACCGCCGAGGCATTCCTCTATGATGACGCCGAGGGACTGCGCAGCCTGGGCACTTTCGGCGGCGAGGCCAGCAAGGCGACCGCCATCAACAACCACGGCCAGATCGTCGGGGAAATGTATCCCGGAGGTGATTATGTCCACAGCTTCCTCTGGTCGCAGGGACAGGTGGTGCAGCTTGGTTTGCTGGGCGGCCGGTACGCACGGGCGAAAGGTGTCAACGATCGGGGACAGGTCGTGGGCTCGGCCGAAGACATCAATGCTCGGGAGCGTGCATTCTTGTGGCAGGACTGCGCGATGATTGACCTCACTCAAACCATCACCAACACGAACTGGGAACTGCGTTCCGCAAACGCCATCAACAACCGGGGCTGGATTGCAGGCGTTGGTTTGCGGGACCAGGAGCCTTACCATCGGCCGGTTTTGCTCATTCCGGAGGACGAGGACAGCCAACTCACAGTCGGCAGTCCGATCCGTTATGTGGGCGGACGTTTCCAATTATGCGTCCCCGTACCGCCGGGCACCACGTACCGGTTGGATGCCTCCGCTGACCTTAAAAGCTGGACGGCCATCTCGACGAACTACGTGCCGGAGGGCGTGCTCGACTTCCGTGATCCGGAAGCGGACGAGCACCCCACTCGCTTTTACCGCGCGGTGTTGGTGCCCTGAGAGGTTTACGAATTGCCCGCCCGGAGTTGCACCGGCAGCTCGACTACAAACTCCGCGCCCTGCCCCGGTTCGCTGGTCACGCGCACGGTGCCGCCGTGCGCTTCGATCACGGCTTTCACCAGGCTCAAGCCCAGCCCCAGACCCTTTTGGGAGCGGCTCTTGTCGCCCCGGTAAAGCCGGTCCCAAATCTTCGGCTGTTCCCCGGCGGAAATCCCCATGCCCGTGTCCTTGACGCGGATGCGCGCCCGTTGTCCGTCGTGCTCCACGCACACCTGGATCTGCCCGCCCGCGCCGGTGTACTTGATCGCGTTGTCCACGAGATTGCCAATGACCTGGCGCAGCCGGACGGCATCGCCGCTGACCACCACCGGGCCGTCGAGCTGGGCGGAGAGAACAACCTGTTTCTCCTCGGCCACGTATTCGTACAGCTCGATCACTTCGCGGGCGAGCTGTGAAAGATCGGTCGGTTGCAAATCGAGCTTCATCGCGCCGGCCTCGGCTTCGGCGACATCCATCAACGCCTTGAGCATCGCGAGCACGCGGTCGGATTCCTCGACGCAATCGGCCAGCGCCTCGGACTTCGCGGCGGGTTCGACCGCCGGCGGCAGGGCCAGCTCGGCGGTGCCGCGCAACCGGGTCAACGGGGTGCGCAGATCGTGCGCGACGTTGTCGAGCGACTCCTTCATGCCGCGAATCAGCGCCTGGTTTCTCTCCAGCATGTGATTGAAGAGGCGGCCCAGTTCGGCGAATTCGTCATCCGCGCCGGTGGCCGGCACCCGCGCACCGAGGTCGCCGGTGCGGATGATGGACTGCACCGTGCCCACCATCTGACGGACGGGCCGCAGCGCGCGATGCGAGAGAAACGCCCCAACGGCAAAACCCACCAGCACCACCGGCAGGAGGATGCCCAGCGAAGCGCGGCGCATGGCCCGGCGCAGGAGATCGCTGGTCTCCGACCGCGCGCCCACCTGCAGCATCGCGCCGTCGTGCAGCGCCATGCTTGCGATCTTGAACTCCGCCTCCTCCTCGCGCGGAATGTTCACCCAGTAGGTCTCGCGCAGATTGCCGAAAAAGTCGCGGCCCTGCACTTCGACTTCGATCCACTCGGGCGGCACGTTGGCGAACAACACATTGTTGCCGCGACCCACCAGCCGAACAAAAAAATTACCATCCGCCGCATCGGACCGGGTCAGCGCATCCTGGATGGCGCGCGCTCCGCCCGCTCGATACAACGCGGCGTAGCGGTTGGCCTGCGCGGCGATGAGTTCGCGGTCCTTGGTCTCCAGGAGGCGGTCCGTCACCCAGAACACGCCCGCGAACACCAGCAGCGCCGTCACGACAAAGAGCGCCGTGTACCAGAGGTTCAGCCGGAACGCGAACGAGCGGACGAACTGGTCAGGGCGTTTTGAGGACATAGCCGACACCCCGGATGGTGTGAATGAGTTTTACGGGAAAGTCCTTGTCCACCTTGGCCCGCAGCCGGTGCAAGAGGACATCGACGACGTTCGTCTGGGGATCGAAGTTGTAGTCGTAAATGCGTTCGAGAATCAAAGTCTTGGTCAGCACGCGGCCGGGATGGCGCATCAGATATTCAAGCAGCGCAAACTCCTTCGCCTGAAGCTCGAGCGTCCGGCCGTCGCGGGTGACTTCCCGGGTGAGCAGGTCCAGCGAGAGGTCACCGACGGTGAGTTTGGTGGGTTCCGTCGTTTGCGTGGCCCGGCGGATCAATGCCTGCAAGCGGGCGAGCAACTCGGAAAACGCAAATGGTTTGGTCAGGTAGTCGTCGCCCCCGGCCTGCAAACCCAGTATGCGGTCATCGACCGACGCCCGCGCGCTCAGGATGATCACCGGCGAGCGGACGCCCTCCTCGCGGAGGCGGCGTAACAAACTCAAGCCATCGAGCTTCGGGAGCATGAGGTCCAGCACGAGGGCATCGTAGCTCTGCGTGCGGGCCCGCAACAATCCGGCCTCGCCATCAGCCGCGTGATCGACCGTGAAGCCGCTTTGCTTCAGCCCCTTCACGATAAACGAGGCGATCTTCGAATCGTCTTCAACCACCAGGATTCGCATGTTGGAGAACATCGTTTCGCAGGCAAGACCACTTGGCAAGGGCGCGGAACCGGCTGGCGGCGATGCCGTCAACCATGTGGAAATGCAAACGCGGCTCCGGAGGATTCCGGAG
>ERZ761602.8217-NODE-8217-length-10617-cov-11.401155_pt1 | contig 10617 bp, 12 predicted proteins | sample MGYA00512165_ERZ761602 | MGnify/ENA primary metagenome ERZ761602 (study PRJEB28899, sample SAMN02445085) | bioreactor sludge metagenome | biome: EBPR sludge; isolation source: Thorneside wastewater treatment plant | place: Australia: Brisbane, Thorneside...
CCACTTCACGACCTACAAGCTCAAACAAGCGGCGGCGCTGCGCTCTGTCTATGCCTGGCGGCTGTTTGAGTGTTTGCAGTCCTGGAAAGACAAGGGCCGATGGTCGCCTACGATCACGGATTTTCACGCGGCAATGGATGCGCCGGCCAGTTGCCAGGCCAACTTTAAGGACTTGAGGATTCGGATTATCGAGCCGGCCGTTAAGGAACTGCGCGAGAAAGACAATCTCGCTATCGAGTGGGAACCGAAAAAGGCCGGTCGCAAAGTGACCGGCCTAATGTTCAAGTTCAAGCCAGAACCGCAGGGAAAACTAGACCTGTGAAAAGTCGGCGCTGGCGGGACGGCTAATATTTTTATCGCCGACTAGCAGCAACTGGTATCGGTAGGCCGTCAGAGGACGTTTCGCCAGCTACATCGCTGCGATCAAACGTCGCCAAGTTCTTTGCGCTGGTCTGACGTTTGCGGCCACCGTCCGCGTCGAGCTTATCGTGCGTACCATTCCACAAAATGCCGGGATGCGGTAGCCGATAATAATTCGAGTCCTCGTCCTCATTACGCACTAGCTTTGCTTCGATGCCCGCCAATGTGGCAGGCTGGAAGCGACCAAGGGCACCGGTCAAGTATTCCCTCATCAGTTCTGAGCACACCCACTTGCGCTTGAGACGCTCCGCAACCTCACCAGTTACACAACTGCCGCCGAATGGGTCGTAGACGAAATCACCCTCGTCCGTAAGCATGCGAATGAAGTATTCCGGCAGCGCCGCTGGGAAGCGTGCCGGGTGCGACTTAATGCCGTTGGCTTGGCAATAGCGTAAGTAGAAACTGTTGCTCTCTGTGTTGGGAATCGCTATGAGATTTGGCGGAATGGCCGCACCGTTGTTGACGGCAAAATTTTCGCTGATGTCATGGCCTGAAGGTCGTCTTTTGGCTCTATAGCCCTTTTCAAGTAAACCCTTCATGCTAGGGCTATAGGGCTGTAAAACACGGCGATTGCTAGCTTTCGGCCAAGGCGACAGTGACAGCCACCAAACAGTATTGACGGCATCTTTTACGCGAATGCGGCGCACGTTGACCCACTCAGCCGGGGAGGGCAGCTTTGATGGGTTCCACCAGTAGAACTCTTGTGCTAGGTGGAAGCCGAATTCTTCACACAACATAAGTAGCAGCTTGAAGTGATACAGGCTGCGCGTTGGTTGCCCTGGTATCCATGCGCCGCCGATATCAATGACCAAGCTGCCACTCTGTTTGAGTACGCGGCGGAACTGCCCGGCGAACGGCCTGAACCAGTCTAGGTATTCGTGGGCATCGGCATTGCCGTATTCTTTTTTCCTTACGAGGCCGAAAGGTGGGCTGGTCATCACCAGATCAACGCTGTCAGGTTTCATGCCTGCCAGCACATCAAGGCTGTCGCCAAGCACAATCTTTCCGTGTTTGGTTTTGTGAAATGTCTCTGGCTTTGGTTGTTCTACTTTTGACATAGTGGTGGCGAGCCTACAAATCCAACTGTTTAAGAGACATCGCGTTGTGTGCCTCTCGTTTGAAGGCATCGACAATCGATGCCGGGTTCGTCTTGATAGCCTCTAGGTCTGGCCTGTCAATCATCACGACGCACAAGTTCGAGTCCTGCATTATTTTGTTGGCATAACGTCGCGCGTCACCACCGATATCGCCCGTGCTTACCATGACGATAACTGTGCTCTTGAGGAAGTGCGTCAACCCCACTTCCTTGGCTACATCGTCAAGTGACACGCGCGCCGTGTTCTTGCACTGTACTTGCCAGCGTGAATATACGAGGCGAGACGAATGAAAAATTAGGTCAACTTCCGCTCCGCCAGTGGCCGCGATGTTCCTCAGCCGCGTGGCGATGTAGTCCATCCCGAGAATTCTCATGAGCTTGAATGCGAGGGCTTCAAGCGCCATGCCTGCCAGGTAGCGATCTTCAGAGTCGAGTTCGATCAGAATTTCCGCCAGTGGTTTTGCCAGTAGTTCAATTAGCTTTGGGTCGATTTGTGCTTTCAACTGTTCTAGCAGCGGCTCCACGATGACGGCACGGAGCTTTTCTGTCGGCGTGACTAGGGCGGGTTTCGCGCCACGTCCGCCCGTAGTCTTCTCGACAGTGATGTAGCCAGCATCACGCAAAACATTGAGAACCACTTGTGGAAGGTTCTTGTCGGGGAAGCGCACCCCATAGGTGGCTGCGGCCAAGTCACGAATGATGTTCGCAGGCTGCGGGTCGGTCACACCTGAATTCGCCAGAGCTAGCAAGAAAGCACGTTGCTCCGGTGTAAAGCGGGCAAGGGCGGCAAATTCCTCGCTATCGGTGCCTAAGATGGCGCGCAGGCGCGTCTCATTGACGCGCCAACTGTTCGGGGCAAATACCCCGGCTTTTTCAAGCCATAGGCGCATCATGCTTGGGTGTTTGCCACCCTTCGGGAAATGCACGCCGCGCTCTTCAAGTGCTAAACGCAGCGAGTCGAGCGTAACTCGCTCGCCTGCAATGGTCATCTCTTGAATACAGCGCACGAGCGCCATACCGCGAAGATTCAACAGTACATGCGCGGCCAGGTTATCGTATAGCTGTGCCTCGTCTGCGCGAACGTCATAGAGACTACGGCCGAAATCGGTGAATGCGCCATCACGTTCAATAATCCCGTAGGCGATGAGACCAAGTTTGCAGTTATTGGCCAGCTTGGCACGGTTGTACGACCCTGTCGCGCCTTCCGCGCCTTTCGCGTGGCCTGAGAAGTAAGTAGACAGGATGGACGCTTCCAACGCGCGCCAATCGCCTTTTGCGACTTCGATAAGTTCGAGCACGCGCGAAAGTTCTATTTGAGATGGCGAAAACTCGCTGCCGAAGGGAAGATCACTTTTTTGAACCGATGTTGCCAATTTTTATCCCCAATGAATTCATATTTCGTTATTGCGTTGTTGCGTTATTTACTTATTGATTCTCGGAAATGACCGCTTAAAGCCTCCTCGATCAAGTCTGACTCATTTACACGCCGACCGCTTGCCATCGTGCGGCGGAACGCTTCCTCCTTGAGGAACATATCTAGGGCTGGGGAAATGCGAATGGATTTCGTCCGGCGCTGCTCGATGACGGGCGCGGCCGGCACGGGTGCCGGCGCAGGCGCGGATTTCTCGGCGGCAGCGGCAGCACCACCGGCCAGATAGCTTTCTAGGTTGGGTTTTGCCTTCATGCTTGAATCTCCTGGAACAGTGCGGCCATCTCGGCGACGGCCTGCGGGTCTTTGCCGATCTCGGCGACAGTCGCGCCTTCACCGATGGCGCGGCGGTAGGCGACACGCTCACAGATACGGGCGTCGAGAATCCGTAATTTGTTCTCGTGCAGATAGTCGATCATTTCGCCCGTGTCACGGGTGCGCGGATCGATGCGCATCAGCAGGACGCGCACATCGAGGCCGGCGTTAAAGTCTTTGGCAAGCTCGACAACTTCCAGCAGGTCGGTCATCGCGGCGGCATCGAGATTGGAAGCGCCAACGGGAACGATGGCGCGCTCAGCCAGCAGCAAGGCAGCGCGCAGGCTGGCGGAATCGCGGCCCCCAGCGTCGATTACCGTATGGCCGAAATTCTTGGCTAGGTTCTTCCCTTCGTCGTAGACCGCTTTCCCGACGAGGCAGGTTGTCGTCGGCGACGGATCGCGGCCGGCCTCGCGCCGCCAGGCGGCCCAACTCGCGGCCGAGGCTTGCGGGTCGCCATCGATCAGCAGGGCAGGGGCCAAGCCGGCGAACATGGCGGCCAGATGCGTGGCGATGGTGGTTTTTCCGACCCCGCCTTTAGTGTTCACGACTGCTATCCTCATGGCGTTATCACCTTGTTTCGTTCGTTATTGCGTTAAATAATACAATAAAGCATGAAAGAAAAACGGTCAAAAGTCAGTGCTGGCGGGACGGCGATAGTTGCGCTATTCCTTGCCTTGGGATCAGTCGTTGCCAGTGCTGGCGAGCATTGCACCCTAGATCATTGCCACGATGGGGACACATGCACACTGATCTGCGCAGGGGAGCGGGTAAAGGTTCGGCTGCATTGCATCGATGCGCCTGAGATCGGGCAAGCCCCCTGGGGCAAGATGAGCCGGGACTATCTCCAGCAGCGAGCGCCGGCCGGGGCAATGGTGGAGCTAGTCAGCATGACGAGGGACAAATACGGGCGCACGGTCGGCGTGATTCTGCTCGATGGCGTGAACCTGAATCTCAACCAAGTGCAAGCCGGATGGGCGGCGGCTTACCCGAAGTATTGCGCCGAGTCGGTTTTCTACCTGGCGCAGGAAAACGCACAGGCCCACAGGCGCGGCATCTGGCAGGAGGACGGCGAGCATCAAAAGCCGTGGGACTGGCGGAAAAGTGACCGGAATAAATGAACGTATTAACCGGACGCCAGTGCACGGGCCTTTGATGATTCAATCGGCCGCAAAGCGGCCGGAATAACTCGAAGATACCTTTACGCCGGAAAACTCGAAAAGTCGGCGCTGGCGGGACGGTGGTTTGCCAACTGACTACCGGCGAAGCCGGCCAGCGAGCGCGCCGCAGGCGCGGAAGCGCGGCCCAAAGGTTGGGCGTGTGCCACCCTCGCGCGAAGCGCGCCAGATAAACAACCGCGCAGCGCCGACTAACGCCCTTGGCCGAGCAGGGGCGCAAGACATAACAGACCATTACCCGAACCCGCAGGGCGCGCAGCGGTCGGGCCACAAAGCGAAGCCTGCGAAGCGACTGGCCCGACTTTGGGTAATGCGCTGTTATGTTAAATGCGTAGCGAAGCGGAGCATTTACCCCGGAACGGCCTGCGTGCAATCGAGCGCAGCGAGCAAACATAGGCCACGGGGATCGCGCGGCCTCGGGCGCGGCGGGCTTGCGGATCTCGCTTTTGATCCGCAAGCGGGGCGCGTTCCCCGTGGCCTGCCTTTGACTTTGGCCGGCGTAGCGGTCTCGCGCAGCGAGTCCGCGGGCAGGCGGCGACACGGTAGCCCCTGGCGCTGCGCAAGCCGGCGAGCGGCCCTTTGCTGGCCGGCGCAGTGCGGCGGCGGGGGCGGGGCCAAGTGCGACACGGCGCAGCAGCCGGCGAAGCGCGCCCGCGTCCAGCAGGGCGCGCAAGCGTTCGGCTGCGGGGAGCACGCGCCGAGGTAGCGCCGGTGGTGTGCGAAAGGCGGAGCGGAGGCGCGCGGGGTTTGCGCGCGTAGCGACAACTGGAGCACACGACCGGCGCGGGCAGTCAGGCACAGGCGGCGGCGCTGCGATACGGCGGCAGCGGGACGCACCGAGCGGCCAGAACGTGACGCGGTAGCCCGTGGCGTGGCGCAAGCCGGCGAGCGGCTTTTTGCTGGCCGGCGCAGTGCCGCGCCGTGGGCGGCCCGGGGGCTGGCGGCGCGTCAGCCTGCGAGGCGGTAGCGGCGGTGGCGCAGATTCACCGCGCGACCGGCGCGGGCAGATCAGCGAGACGATCACGCAGGAGGTCGGTTAGTGCTTCGGCATCGCGCAGCGCATCGACAGGATCGCGGGCCAGCGAAGATTTCAGCGCGTCGCGTAGCCAGTAGGTTGTGGACGGGTCGGCCAGTGCGGCTAGGATTTTGTCGGTCGGCATAGCGTTAGCGGCGATAGTCGGATGATTTAGGTCGTTCGACTCCATTGCTCATAAGACCATGCTCAAGGTTGTCGAACCGTTCCCAGGTCAATTTTCGCTTATGGTCGAGTAACGTTGAATCGTAGGGTACACCTGAACGAAATGCCCGCTCGGCATCGATGATGTCCTGTGCAAGAGCAATGCACCACTCCATTGCATATTCGGCTTCATCTCGAAGAACCTTATGCGGGATGCTATGGCGCACAGAGTGACAGGCAGCGTCCCACCAAGAACACAACCGGGAAAAGTCGTCTCGGTATGCTGGATTCGATGGCAATGCGGCATCAATAACGCCGAAATGCAGAGCATCGATAGCGGTATCACGGCGCTGTTTTTTTATCCGATCTTGTTCCGCGTGGGCTTCGCAGAGGCCACCCAAATACGGTGGTTCCGTGCATCGATGCACCCCGCAAACTGGTTTCCGTTTCATGGTTTATCTCCAGACTTGATGCCTCGGCGTTTGAGCCAGTCATACAGCGTCGACGGCGCGCACTCGATGAGGCGAGCAATGTCGCGTTTGTTGATGCCCTTGGCGAGATAGCCACGGATCGCGGCCTCGTGGTCGTCGAGCTTGACCCGCTCGGCCGGCCCCTTGGGGCGACCCAACTGGACGCCTTCGGCCTTGCGCTTGGCGAGCGCCTCCCTGGTGCGGATCGAGATAAATTCGCGCTCGATCTCGGCAGCCAAGCCCAGCACCGTGGCAGTGATGCGGGATTGCATGGAGTCGTCCAGCGTCATTTTCTGCTTGGCGATGTGGACGGCGATGCCTCGCTCTGCGCAGTGCTGGAGCACTTCGAGCACCTGGAGCGTATTCCGGGCGATGCGCGAAATCTCGGCGAAGATAATCACGTCGGCCGGGTTGAGCGATTCCACCAGGTCGCCGAGCTTGCGTTCCTTCCAAGAGGTTTTGCCGCTGGCGGAATCCTCGGTGAACTTCACCCCGGCGAAGCCGTGCGCGTTGGCATATTCGAGGATGCCATGCCGCTGGTTGTCGACGTCCTGGGCGTCGGTGCTGACGCGCAGATACGCGTGAACCGCTGAAATCATGTCGAGCTGCTGGGCCATGTCGATTACCTCGGCTTGAAGCCGACACGGGCCAGCTCGTTGGCGAGCACCATCAGGCCAGTCTGCGCGCCGTCGGCCTCGGGATCGTCGGCGGAAAGCTGGCGAATATCAGTCCAGCCGACGCGCTTGCAGAACTCGGCCACGGCCCAAGCCTGCTCCCTGGTCAGAAGGAGGTGAACGTCGACCAGTGAGTTGTCCTGGTTAGTCATTTGGCAAGTCCGAAATAATGATTAGAAGGTTTTAATCATACGCAATCAGGCCGGGGATAACAACAAGATTAGCGGCGGACACGGGCTAAAACGGACAGGCCGGCAGCAAACGAACGGACGCGGATAGATTGCCCCTGCTGAAAGTCGGCGCTGGCGAGGCGGCGCAAGTGACCGGAATAAACGCTCGTTTTTTCTGGACGTTCCGAATCTTCAAACGATCCGGCATAATGAGCGAGTTTTTATATACCATACGCCCGGCGCGGTTACTTGCGCGGGGGGCCGGGAAATAGCGGATTTTTCTCGGAATTCCCTGCAAAAGTCGGCGCTGGCAGGACGGCATTTCTATACCGAGCGGACGCCCCTGGAAGCGTCCGGGACAAAGGGGATTTCGGCGGTGCAATACCTGTGCTTTCAGCGGCAGAAGTACGGCGCGGATGGAACCGCGCGATACGTGCTGCCGATCATCAAGCGCAAAGACCGCAAATATGGCCCCGTGACCGACACGGAAGTTATCGGCCGAAAAACCCCGACCTTGATAACCGGCGCGCACGACAGCGGCAAAAGCCGGATGCTGCAAAAGCTACACGAGGAAGAGCGCGCCATCTGGGGCAAGAAGATCGACGCGGCGGCGCTGTGGCTGGGCGCACTCCGGCCGCTTGGTGCCTGGAGCGATGCCGATCACGTCGCGGCCTGGTGGGATGCGCGCGCGGCGACACTGGCCGCAAAAGTCGGCGCTGGTGGGACGGCGGCAAAACCTGACCAACTGCGCCCCTGGGCCAAGCTGAAAGCCTGGGAGCGCGCCGAGGCGTTGCCCGATTACATCCGCGACACGGGCGCGGTGCTGTTCATCGATGACTGCCACAAGCTGGCCGGTCGGAAGCTCCAGATCGCGCGCGAATGCGCGCTGGCGGCGCGCGTGTGGGTCGCCAGTGCCAGCAGCGAAAACCGTATTCCGCCGAACTTGCGCAGCGTGATGATGCGGCGCGATCCGCAAGTGATCCGGCTCGGGACGGATGTCGCCTACGATGCCACCAACGTCATGACCTGGATGCTGGCCCTGGTGCTGCTGGCGGCCGGCGCGTGGGAGGCGTCCATCGTGGTGGCCGGCCTGAAAGCCTTGAGCAACGGCCGGCAGGCAGCGCGGCAGGATGCGTAAACCAGGGGCCGCCGTCCCACGACGACTGACTTTCGCGGCGCTGTGCCTGGCGTGCGCCGTCGCGCCAGCGCCGACTTTTGCGGAAGAGAAGGGCGGCAACCTTTGGCCCTGGGCCAACCAGAACGCCAAGGAGCCGCCGAAGGTGAAGCCATACGAAATCCCGACCTTTGGCGACAAGCGCAATTTCAGGGATGCGCCGGCACAGTGGGCCAAAGCACCGAAGATCGACGGCGATGCGATATTCCGAATGATTGTCGCCTGCTACCCGAATAAATCGCGCTGGGGCCTCGATGTCGATCTCGCGGCAGCCGTGCGGACGGCGAACGCGGTCGATATTACCGGGACTGCGATCGGGAAAAGCACGGTCGGCATAGTCGCCCGGATGCCGCTCTACTCGGCCACGGAAATGGACCGGGAGCGCGAGCGCGAATACAAGCGGCGCACCGACACGGCCGGCAAGGTGGCGGAATTTGTCGGCCAGCTTGCGGCGCGAAATCAGGCGCTGCGCGTGCTGGCCCTGGCGGCGGCGATGGAATCGCGCGCCCAGGTACGCGTCAACGAGGGAATCGCGGACGCCGATGAGCAGATCAAGTACCTGGACAAGGTAGCGAACGCGGAAAAGGATCTGATTACCGCCGAGGCCAAGGCGATGGATGCGCGCCTCTCCCTGGTGGCGATGTGCCGCGATGAAGAGTCGGACGCGGTGAATGCCTACCTCACCGACCTGGCGCAACTGCCGCCAGCGGCGAAACCCTAAAAGTCGACGCTGGCAGGACGGTATCAGGGCGCGGACGGTGAAATGGTTTAACCATATTTTGCTGGCCGCAGCGCCTACGGCGCTGGTAGCCCCGCGCCTGGTGCCGGTTGCCATCTTGGGCGCGACAGCGCCCGACTGGATGGAATGGCTGGCCAAGCTGGCACGGCGGCCGGTGCCGCATCGAGGGCCGACGCATTGGGTCGCGGCCTGGCTGGTCGCGTTAGCGGCCGGCGCAACATTTCCGGCGCCAGCCGGCAGCCTGATAACAGCCTTCGCCTTCGGCGGACTCACTCACGTCCTGGCGGATGCGCTGACCGTTTCAGGCGTTCCATTCTCGCCGCTCAGCGAGCGGCGCTTTCATCTCTTTGGCGGCCGGATGCGCACGGGTGCGGCCGGAGAATTCGGCCTGGCCTGGGGCGTGGTGCTGGTGTGCTGGGTGCTGTCCGGGCAACTCGCCGCGCCGAGCGGCGGATACTTGCCTTTCTTCCCGGATTGGGCGGAGCGATACGAGGCCGGAACCGCCACGGCGAAGGAATGGCGGGACAACCGTTTTCGGTTCTTCTGACCCCTGAAAAGTCGGCGCTGGCGGGACGGCGAAACGAGGCCGCGATAGCGGCCCTATAAGCCTTTTTTCTTGCTCGGCAGGAAATCGGTCGACCTCGACCCTGAAAACGCGCCTGCGGCCCTCTGATGGCATCCTGCGACGGTTCAAAACCCACTATCGCCCTTTCGGAGTGCTGACGGTTGGTCTGACTTCTTTTCTGAAGACCGCTTTTTTCGGCGGTTGGGTTCGTGACACGGGTAGCGGCTCCAGCCGCACAGGTGGTCGAGCGGCGACGGTTTTGGGGAACCTAGCGCCCCCGCTTGCGGGGGCTGGAGTTTTACCGGGAGGGGGAGCCGGCGAAGCCGGGGGAACCCCGAAGGGGTGCCCCAGCGCAGGGGGGTTCGCGCGCGGTTTCTTGAATCTTGTTTCTTCTGTTTCCGCGCGCGCGCGCGAGGGCTGGCCGGAAACGCTGTGCTGGTGCGGCTTTCGGCTTGTTTCTGGTAGTGGTCTATTGGGACATTTTCCGGGCTTAAAAGGACGTTCACCGGGCGAGTGGGACATTTTCCGGGCGCAATCCACAGCCCTTAAAAGTTATCCACAGCCGAGCTTGTTTTTAGGCCGTTATGACTTTGGGCGTAGTGAAAAAAACGACTGGGAATATGTTGAATCCATGTCTCTATTGGGACATAATCTGAACTTGTCCCAATAACCCGGTCGATGTCCCAATGGGGTCGAAATGGAGTCAAAAAAACAAACGAGGATGATGCGAGAGCGAACCGATTTACCTATGGGGGATCGGAACGTGAACATGAGCAACGCCCTGGCGCGCGGCGCTCATAGCTTGAGCTTGGCAGAAAAACGCATCATTGCCATTGCCCTGGCCAAGACTGACAGCATCCCGGCCCATGAGCTATTTCTAGGCGCTCGGAACGGCTGGGGGGTGACGCTCAATGCAAAAGAGTACGCAGAGACTTACGACGTCGACACGAATACGGCTTATGAGCAGCTCAAGCACTCGGCGCAAGCCCTGCTAGATCGAAAATGGAAGATCGTGGAACCGAGTCAGACACGAGCAGGGCGGACGGTCACGATGGAAGGAAATTGGGTTTCGCGCATCAAGTACGAGGATGGCGCGGGCTATGTCGAAGTCAGCTTTACGCCTCATGTGGCCCCGCATCTGTTGGCGTTGCGCAACCACTTCACGACCTACAAGCTCAAACAAGCGGCGGCGCTGCGCTCTGTCTATGCC